>ERZ724508.1337-NODE-1337-length-14974-cov-5.133990_pt1 | contig 14974 bp, 6 predicted proteins | sample MGYA00376041_ERZ724508 | MGnify/ENA primary metagenome ERZ724508 (study PRJEB28724, sample SAMN07190887) | wastewater metagenome | isolation source: effluent of sewage treatment plant in Hong Hong | place: USA: Christiansburg, Virginia | collected 2016-03-01 ...
AAGATCTGCTGAATTTTACTCTTTGGTTGAGTTCGGAAATTTCATGACTTCGTAGGGAACTCCACTGAGTTCAGAGACGAAGTCAATAATATTGCCGTAGTTTAGGGTATCATAGCAGGAGTAGTAACTGGCGTATGCCTTTTAAAGCAAGAAGGGCCACAAATATAATGTTTAATAATTTCGATTCCAAGTTTAGTTGAGTTAAACATTCAAAAACGCTGGGACGTACTTCCTGTCGTCCTTACCAAATGAGTCGAACTGTTACTTTGAAGAGTTTCTACGATTGAAATCCCCGGTTCCTATCACAGGTATGAAATCATCAACAATTAAGTACTTCCAGATATTGTCGACATGGATTTTGAGCAAATAAATGCCGAAGGAGTTCAAGTCTTCCTGATTTTAAAAAATATTCGACAGCAAAACTCTGTTATTTTTAATTGCGTTGAAGGCCCCCACGAGCATATCAGATTGGTAATACGACTTACCTTCAAACTCAGATTTAAATATTTTTATTTGTGAGTTTCTTTCGATTGAATTGTTATAAATCCTCACTTTCCTGCCCCTGAAAAGTTCCGACAGTCTAATCCATTCAATTTATTTTCCCCTTGAACCGTTAACACTGGGTTTCCCCTTGGTACTTATGATCCTGAAAAGCGATGAGTACACAGGAGGAAAAATATCGTCCTTGAACTTTTCCCCAGCTTGTAATTAACCCGTCATCAAGTTTGTTCTGTTCATTTGCTTTCCATCAAAACGATCGTCCAAGAACTCGTAGTTTGACTTGTGCAGGATTTTACTGGATTTTTATGGTTACAAATGGACAAACGGGTTCGCCTTACTTTGCAGTCTTTGCAAAATTTTCAGATATCTTTCCTTGGTAGCCTCGTTGCCGCTATATTTTTGTCCAGCCAGGTTGTTCTTGCTTTTTCTGTGGGCAGTGAAAGAGTTTTCGACTGAGTAGGATTTTTGCGACTAAATAGGCCAAAAAATACTTCGCTGTACAGACTTTGATCCAGGACCCTGCTTGTGTTTTTCAGGATTGATGGAACCTTCTTCCCATCTTTCCTCAGTTCGCTTCTCTTTTAAATGAAAGTTTGCCGTTTTGTTTCCGGTTGGATCAGTTTTTCGGAAAATTGCACTTGCTTAGGTTTTGAAAAAATGTTGGAACTGTTGAGTTGATACTCACTGTTGACGTAATCGATTTGTTGGAGGGAGGACTGTTCCGTCGATGAATTGTCTTCCTAAAACTTATGCTCGAAGAAGTGTTTAGACCCGTCCGATGTCTGCACCTCCATTTTTTAATTTCTTCTCATTTTCTATTCTATTTATTACCATTAAGATGAGAATGAAATGGGGAGAGTTTCTATTTTAGAAAGGGATAAATTTAGGCTCATTTTTTTCTCGAGGCTGTTGATATATTCGTTGGGACTTTCTTTGCTGCTAAAGCTCAGATTTTCTGTCTAAGTTCTCCTATTTTGGTGGCGTTAAACGTACCCCGATGTGTTTTTGGGCACAATGCTTTACACGGATTTTATTTTTTTTAGATTGGATTTTGGATGACCTTTAATGCACGGGCTGAACATTTTATTTCAATTAAATTCATATGATTTCAATTATACTCACCGAAAATATACTCTTAGAAAATACATCAATGATCAATTATCAACAGTTATAAGTTAGATTTTAGAAATAAATACGACAAATAAAAAGTACTGTGAGGAGAATTATTTCTCTTTATGTTTCCAATTTTTGAACAATCGTTTAATGCTCATTAAATTTAATTTGAAATAGCAAAATATCAGAGAGAAAGATTCTTGGGAAATGATATAAAATAATTTTAAATAGAATCGAGTTTAGCATCCTGATGAATTTCCAAATAAAATCAACAGGCATTTGAACGTATCGGGGAACTCATTCCAAATTAAATATTCTAAAGTGATCGCTTAGCACATTAATCATTGCTGTCCTCTTTTGAGTCCGACTCCCTTTATTTTTAGTAGTCCTCTTTCTTCATCATGGTTGAATTCAACTTCTGGGATGAAACTCTTGATCACATAAACTAGACTTTTGGTATGGAGGGACTACTCATTGCCAATCAAGAGCTCTGAAGTTCCATTGGCAAGACTCAGGTAAATCAAGAGTTGGTCCTGGTGATGCTCGTCGAGAGCTGGTTTTCTTTGGCAGTAGTGCTCGAGCCTTTGTAGGATTGTATCTTAACTTGTTTTTTCCCCGACAGTGCCTACATCCCAAAGGAGCTTATTGCCCAGGATCACACATCCGATTCCGTACTCATCCTTGGTGTTAAAGACCTTTTCTGCCTTGATGTCGAACTGAATTTTAATGTTTTCCCCGAAGGATTGAGTCAAAAGTTTCCTGATTTGCTTGCTGAATTATTTGGATGAGCCAGGGGCTTTTCTGTCCTTGATGTAGTACGTAATTATGACTTTCTACGGTACTCCGAGTTAGTTTATAATCAACGGTGTGATTTAATCACCCCGCTAAACTTAAATGTCTAAATGTCCTTTTCCAATGGGGAAGTACCCTCTTTTAACGTCGTTGATCTTCAAATGAACTCCTATTTGTTTCAGCAGGGGAATTAGTCCTACTTGGATGCTTTCCAGGGGAGGGGACTTGGAGACATCCGTCCCGCCGATCACCCTGATTTATTTTTCGTAGTTGAGGAAAGTCAGGACTGGGACCAAGCACTGCATCATAAGAGTACAGCTGGCCGCAGTGCTGGCGGCAACTTCCTTCGGTTAGAGAAACTTAGGATAAAAGTAAATTTCGCTCTCTCCCACTTTGGGGGTCTTCTCCGTGAATGCTGAAAACACGGATCGGAGCTGATTGTTGATTCCCGGATTTGGTCGATTTTTACGTATTGAGTGCATTCTGAAATCTTTGTTGGTGATGATGGAGAGGGCAATAGAGCTTCGAATCATCTGGCCTCCTCCTTCGTACAGACTGCCGTCGATTAAGATCTGATCCTCCATTGTTACTAATAAAAGAATTAATATAACTTTCGTCAATTCAATAATTTTATTAAAGATAAAGAAACCTGATCATTTCGAATCTTGTAAAGCATTCTCCAATTTATAAAATAATAATATCTTAACCGATAAATTCTCATCATTCACTGACTAACTACTTATTATAGAGACTTTCTGACTTTACTTCCGTTCTAGTCTTTTATGATGTACCAGGTGTCCACTATTTTTCCCACCGGAAGCGTTACAAACTCGTATTTCAGGTAATTAGCCTTTATCGTCACCTGTCCGTACCCGTATTTCAGCGATCTTTTGAGAGACCATTCGGGAGCCGGGTCCAGCCATTGCTCGTTTATCAAGGCTCCACCTGTCCCTTGGACTACATAAATTGGCGTCGTGGGATTTACGTAATATTTCTCATCATGATTTTCTTTGATGGCTTTTCCTTTGTAAACGGGCCAAGTTCGTTCATAAGAATGCAAATGCCCCGTTTGTACCAAGTCGACCTTGTACTTGTTTACCAAATCTTCGAGTTTCTTTGCCAAGGGTGAGACAGGCTCATACTCCTTTTTGTCCGAATAATAGAATGCTTTATGAGCCCCAACGATGATCCACTTGATGTGGGGGTTTTCTCTTGCGTTTTTAAGGTCTTCTTCGAGGAAATCGTACTGTTCACTTCCGAATCCATACTCATGCTCTGATGAGATGTAAACGATGTGAACCTGACCATAATTGAAAGAAAACCACAAATTGGTCTGATTTTCTGATTTTCTTGGCAACCTGTACCTATACAAATACGATGTAAAGTTATTCGGCGCCTCATGGTTACCCACACCGGGCATAAAGGCCAGATTAGAAGCGAAACTCTCAATTTGCTCTCCGAACAAGTCCCAAATCGGTTCCAATTCATCAATCTCTTTGTGTCCGATCCCCGCATAAGCAATGTCCCCAGTCAAAAACACAAAATCATACGCTTTCGCAGTGTGAAAATTTGATATCATTTTTGAAACCATGTGGCCGAAGGGCATATAGGTTCCCATGTCTCCAAAAGTCGCAAATCTCACTTCTTCCAAACTTTAATTATTCTTTGGTGGAGCCTTGAAGTACTTCAAATCAGAAAACGTTTGAGTTTTGAGATCCCCTACCTTGTAAAAATATCTCTGTCCACTCTTCAAGTTCTTCATTACAGCTCTGTAGACAAGACCATGATATTTAAAATGATCTAGGTGATATTTCGTTGTTGTTGCTTTTTATATTTGGTTCAGTTTTGTCGGGTACTCGCCATAAAACACTGCCGGTTCTTTGTACTCCTCGGGATTTGAGACCCACATGACTTGCATTTCATTTTAGTTTTATGTGAAGCCAAGGTGAATTTGCTTATGGCCAGGTTTGTATTTTAACTCAATGTCCGACCAGTCAATGAACTCTTCAAGAGTGATTTTTCCATTTTTGTCGAGGTCGAAGGCATTAAAGGCTGAGTTTAAAACATCGAATGCAAAGTTATGGTCGGGTTCAATGAGTTTGAAGTAGTCGCAAAACTATTTCCATGTGATTTGTTAGTCCATATTTTAATCGTAAGTCAGTTCAATGAACTTCTTGACGTTCGTAAGACTGATTTTAGTCTATATCAGCAGAATCAATGTAAAGATTAAATATAGGTAGCTTTTAGTTTTTGATAGCTTGTAGGAGACCATTATAGCCTTTTAAGTAATAATAATATCGGTTGAATAATTCATAACCAAAGTTTTTTTTTCAGAAAATACTATTTTACCAACTTGATTATTAAATCAAAGAATATGTTTCTTTAAAGATAGGCTGATTAGCAACTCATAATAGTTAAAGTCTCTAAAAAGACGGATACAAAACAATAAAACAATCATTCAACTCCATCAAACAATTCCTTTTTTTCCAGAGAAATTTTAGAATTCTCATTGAAATCTTTGTCTTTGATGATATACCAAGTATCTACAATTTTTCCCACGGGTAAAGAAATGAACTCATACTTCAAGTAATTGGCCTTGATTGTTACTTGCCCATATCCGTATTTCATTGCTCTTTTTAAGGACCATTAAGGTGACGGAGTCACCCAACTGTTGTGAACCAAAGCACCCCCAGTGCCTTGAACAACGTAAATTGGAGCTTTTGGATTAACATAATATTTTTAATTGTGATTCTCTTTTTAGGCCTTACCCTGAAAAACAGGCCACGACCTTTCATAACAATGCTGATGTCCATTCTGAACGATATCAACATTGTACTTGTTGATCAACTCTTCCAAATTTTTAACTAATTGAGTTACTGGTTGGTATTCTCTCAAATCGGATGAGTAAAAAGGTCGATGAGTCCCTAAAATTATCCATTTGGTGTTTGGGTTTGACCTTGCCTTACTCAAATCATTTTATAAAAAGTTGTACTGCTCGCTGCCCTTTTAGTAAGGGTGCTCAGAGGAAAAATAAGTGATGTGAAGCTGACCAAAATCAAATGAAAACCACAAGTTTGTCTGATTCTAAGACTCTCTTGGTAATCTGTATCGTTTTAAGTAAGAGGTATAGTTGTAATAGGCTTCATGGTTGCCTACTCCAGTCATGAAAGGAGTATATGCTGCAAATTTCTAGGATTGTTCGCCGAATAAATCCCAAATTGGCTCCACTTAACCTTTTTTTTGTGAACTCATTCCTGCGTAAGCAATATCGCCAGTTAAAAAGACAAAGTCATATGCTTTTTCTGCATGTTGACTGGTGATCATTTTAGAAACCATATGACCAAAAGGAGCAAAGGTCCCCATATCCCCAAAGACTGCATATCGTATTTACTCAAGAGTTGAATTCCTCTTCGGAGCTGAGTTAAAATATTTCAATTCAGAAAACGTTCTTGTCTGAATGTCTCCTACTTTGTAATAGTATCTTTGACTTGGCTTCAAATTTTTCATTACGGCCCTGTAAATTTTTCCATGAAATCCAAAATGTCCCACATTGTAAGTTGTCGTATTTGCTTTTTATATTTGGTTCAGTTTTGTCGGGTACTCGCCATAAAACACTGCCGGTTCTTTGTACTCCTCGGGATTTGAGACCCACATGACTTGCATTTCATTTTAGTTTTATGTGAAGCCAAGGTGAATTTGCTTATGGCCAGGTTTGTATTTTAACTCAATGTCCGACCAGTCAATGAACTCTTCAAGAGTGATTTTTCCATTTTTGTCGAGGTCGAAGGCATTAAAGGCTGAGTTTAAAACATCGAATGCAAAGTTATGGTCGGGTTCAATGAGTTTGAAGTAGTCGCAAAACTATTTCCATGAAGCTTAGCCATCATCATTGCCATCATAAGAATTCCTGAAGAATTCCTTGAGGTTGTGATAGCTTATTTTCGATTAGCCCAGTGTCAGAAAGATTATCAATAATAGGGAGAATATCGGGATGCTTTTGTTCATTGTCTTTTAAATATAATTATATCAAATTGTAATCGATCATTGATCTTAAATTGATCTTAATACTCCCAATACTCTTATTTAAAGACGGTGAGATAATCATAAATTGATTGATTGGAGAGTATGGAAATTTGGATAGAAAATTGCTTGAATGCATTAAAATCAAAAGATGTTAAAGTCCTCCTAGTTTTCGCTATTCTAAAATTATTAAGTCCACTGGTCCCCAAAGGACTTGATAATTTCTGCGATCTCCTCTCTTGTTAAAATAGTTACAGAGTCAGTCCCGTTTCCATTCAATCCAACAAAGGGATGCAATTCTCCTTCGTCCAGTTTTATGGGCATCAAAAAGCAGTTTTCGAATATTGACTGATCCTCATCTTCGTCATTGGTAGGATCGAAGTTTTTGTTCAGAACGTAAAAAATGATGTTGTTTTAAACGTAGTTTACCGAGACCATCATCACATCTCCCTCCATGAAATTCCAACCCTGAATTAATATGAAGTTACCGCATTCATCACATTGTTGTTTCCGACCGAGTTGTAATTGAGGACATGGTGATTCGAAAAAGTAGCATAACTGTTCGGGTTCATGTAGGAATACCCGATCGTACTCTGCTCGATCGCATAGGTTCCCTTTCCAAGTCCCGAACACGAGGTAAAGTTCTGTTTCTTCACAATGTCCAAAATGCAAACCCCAATACAAAGTTTTTTGGTCGCATTTGAATTAATTCTAACGAAGAATTTGTTGTTGATGGGGTCAATGGATTTGTCCATACAGCAAATACCTTGACCACTCGCAGCTGATGATCTTAAAATGGATTTTTTTGAGTCTGAAAGTTAGATTGAGGACGATTTGTTTAGGTCAGAAAACACAAAATCAGTTTCATAGGTTTTACCTTTCAGCTTAAATTTTTTGAGAATGTTGTCCAGTTTGGCCAATTAATTGTGGATCAAATCTTCGGCTTCATAAATTTTTGTTTCAAAGAGGAAAGAAGATCCTCGAAAAGCCTTTTTCATTTCTTACAAAGTTCCGATTTCAACCGTTCTTGCCTTTTTATACAGGTCCAAGTAATCATTAATGACTGAGTTGGTTTCGATAAAAGAGTTCAGGATGTGATTGGTGATGGTGTTCTCATTATTGACTGTCAAAAGCTCATGAATGTTGTTGAGTAAAGCGTGTATTTTGGTTTAGCACCGACTTAAGCATTACTCAAAGGAACTTCTGATGCCTTGGAAAGCCTTTTTTAAATGAAAAGTTACTGTCATGTAGGATTTACGAGTGGAGTTGATGAGGTTATAGATTTGTTATTTTTCTGGATGGTTGTTGTTCTTCTGCAAAGTGAAATTGATGTCCTTCAGAAATTTCTGTATCGACACTATTTCATGCTTTGAATGTTCCTCGTCAATGCAATACACACAACATTTTCTCTTATTAAAACACTGATCGGAAAGACAAATGAAAAGAATTTGAGAGCTGAAATGGTTCTGGTGGGGACAGATGAAATTGATTTAAGCCATTTGGCTGGGAGGATATTCTTATGAAGTTTGAGAATAAATAAATTTCTTTAATTGACTAAATCTTTTATATTTCGAACACTTAAATCATTGAGTCATTTTAGTTTGAAAAAGGTTAAGATTAAACTTCAAGAAAGAAAAAGTTTGTGATTAAGGAAAATTGATGCCCAAATTATAAGTAGTTTAGGATAATAAGAGTGAATCACAATCATTCCTGGAACAATAGATACACATGAGGATGACTTTCCTTGTATTTTTTCAAGCATTCTTTGCTCTCTTGAGAAAGCGGGTTCGTCCAACCTCCGTAGGCTTGTTTAGTAAAATAAATACTGTAGAAGAAAATCGATTTCAAGGAGGAAAACCCTTCTAAATCTTCCTTTTTGACAGTTGTAATGCAGTTTTAGTCTAAGTAGTCGATGCAGTTACATATTTTAATTTCCTTTAAGTTCGGAAATCGATGAGAATGGCTGACCAACTTTTACCAATCTTTATCATTGAGTTTGGAGTCCATGAGGTTGATTGACTTCAAAGACTTCCAATCGTACTTTAAAAACCGATCCATATCCAAAGGAACCCGTTGATGCTCTGAATTAGATCCAATTTACCTATCTTATTCCGAAAAGTACCTAGTGACGAAAGCTAAGTAAACTCGCTCTTTTGATATCGCGCCTTTATTTACCTTTCCGATTTGAAAGTTTCAACACGGTTTTCCTTTGACTTGAGTAAGTGAGGAAATCTTTTTTTTACTTCTTATTAAAATTATGAAGTTCCGTCAACCTTAAAAAGGTCCTTGAAATCGTACTTGGGCCTGAATGATACCCTTATTTTGTCGTTTGCTGCCATGTTGATCTTTTCATTATTTTCAAGTCTGAGTATTTTATTTTCCCTTTCGATCATTTGAGATTGATCTTGGTCGATCCCATAAGCATAGATGGCCCTCAAATGCAGAAAATAAGGCTCGTTGGTAAAGTATTTCTTTTCAATCAAGGTCTTCTTGTATAGTGTCAAGCATGGGTTGCTTTGAATCGGTGCGTCTCTTTTTTTTCGCAAAAGGTAACTGTCGTTGGTGAAAAAGAACTCGTTGGGGTTTTTACCAAAAATTTAAGAAAATCGGTAGCAACAGTCAATTCTTTGGTCCTCGAACCCGGGCTGCCAGCTCAGCTCGAAGTTCGAATTGATGAGCTTTCCCTTCACATTTTGGAGCAAGAACTGCTGAGTATCGTCGTAAAGCGAGTTCATCATAAAGTTGGTGGCAATGTCTTCACAATTGAGTTTTGCAGAGGTTATTTATCTAACCTTCTGGAACTCGAATATTTTCGAGTAATAAAGGTTGGCAGCGTGTTTCGGGATTATTGCCAGACCCGGGAGGACGTAATTGTAGATGACTTTGATCTACTCTCTGTATGCATTTTCGAAAACGTCTTTCGCTCCATTGTAGTTGACTGACCGGCCGTAAATTCCCGCCATGGGTCCAAAACCTCCGATGCTTCTGGAGTTGTACTGGGAAAGAGCGTTTTTCATAGACTCACAGTCGAAGATGGCGTCATCGTCCAAGTTTATTAGGACTTCTTCTTAAACCCATTCAGGCACAATGTATCTGAAATCCAGATTGTTGGCTTATGTGTGCAAAAAGTATACTTTCTTTTTCCAATATTACTTTCTTGATGTCAGTCCGTATGACTCGGGAGCAAGCTCATTGTTCCAAATCAAATAAATTGAGTCGAACACTTAGCATTAAGACTCAGCATATCGAGTGAGAAAGTCCTGAAAAAATTGTATTGCCGAATTCAGATCCTTTTGACCTACTCTCAAACGGGTCATCGTCCAAATGGCTATCTTCGTTGATTTGCTTGGTATTTGGCAGTTGTTTTAGATGAACACTTCATTCATGACACGTTGAAACTCATTGTTGGCAGTTGTTAGAATAATTAGGATGAGAACTATAGTCAAGTGGCAAAAGCTCATCTTTTAAATATAAAAAAATTAACCCTCAGCGACAACATTAATAATTTTAATGATTTTTTTAATTTTAGTCATGAATTCCTTTTAAAATTTCTATCAAATATCAATCGAAGAAATATAATTTGATACATCATGGATAGTAAGTAGTTCGAGGGTTGTCTGCGAACTCCGTGTCTTTGATTCGAGAGTATTTGGGCCTTGAGAAAATCAACTTTGTCATTTGCTCTTGTTTTTCACCCGGATCGTTGCTCCCTGTGTCTGATCTGTATTCGTAAAGAATTTCAGGAAGGTAATGCACCCTTTACCCTGCCATTTCAATCATCGGAGTCATGAAACTGACATCCGCTCCATACGCAATTATTTTGCCCTTTTCGTACTCCAAGTCCTATCGCTTTATCATGCGATATAAATCCACATACATCGTCTTGATATGGGAAGAATACAGTTTTTTGTTGTCCCTGAAACTGTCTGAATTCAAGATTTCTTTGGGAATAGGACGACAAGTCCCAGCCCCGATTTTTGTGGGATAAACGTAGAGGAACTGACTGTAGAGCAGGAGAGGCTTTTATTTTTGATAGACAGCATTTAGAAGAGCAAAGGCCTGCCTACCAATCAAAGCATCGTCTCCGTCAATTAAGAGCATGACTTCGCCGGGTTGGCAGTATTCGTGAGCTGCCATATACAAATTGGCCCCTCCACCGATATTTTTTTTGTTCTGAATGACTATGTACTTATCCTTGGGAATTTAATTCACTTCCATGTATGCCTGCACATAGTCTGCAGTTCCATCGGTGGAGGCATCGCTCCCGTACACAATGTGATAGTTCTGGTACTACTGCTGGAAAATAGAATCTAAGTTTCTTAAATAAAGTCGATTCCTAGCATTATTGTAGGAAGTTGTAAATATGCAGAATCTGATCTGGTTGTGAATGTATTTGGAGATCTTATACTTTTCTTCGTAATACCGCTTTTATTATGAGACCAGCTTTTTGAGGGCGACGTACTTCTCAAAGGCTGAGTTATAAAATCTGTAGTGGTCGAATTCGAACTCCCCTTCATAATTGATGTTATGGACCAGTTCAAACATCCTGATGGCCCTTTCGAACTCGGGCTATTTTATTCCGAAATAGTCGTCAGAATTTTAATAAGCTTTTTACAAGTCAGAGTTCCTGATTAAATCCTATATTGACTTATCGAAATCATATTTGTCCTTTGCAGGGTCCTCGACCGGGGCCGTACGAGGACGATTCTTCCTGATTCTAAACTACCCAGCATGCAGGGAAATCAGGTTTCCGTCCGCCGCTCTCAGATGGTCGAATTCCCACGCTAATTAGTTTAATTTGTTGTTATATTGGTCAAGCTTGAGTTCTAGATGATTAAATGCAACTCCCAAAATTAAGACCGACAGGACAATAAAAAGAGCGGAAAATAACAACAGTTTAGTGGGAAGCTTGTCAAAAAATTTAGATATCCATCGCAATAACTTATGTTTTGGCTTTTCAGAATCTGCTTCGTCTTTGCCCCACCCCGATTCTCCATCCCTCAACTCGGCTCCTGAAGGACACTACTTTTGTAAAGGGGTTAGGTCGTCACCTTCGCTTTCGTTCTTTTGAAAGTTTTTATTCTCTGTATTTACCAGGGCTCCGTTCTAATTATTTTGACGCATTCGAGATAATTGAACTTTATTAACCTTTCAATTTATTTAACTATTCATTGTTGAGCAAAATTTAACTTTCACAATTATATATACATATATCTTCAGGGAAATATCCTTACTTAGTACATATAGGAAATAAAACCTCTATGTTTGCTGAATACTTTATTTGTGAGCTTGATGACCTTATAAGTTGTTTAGTCCCCATATTTTCTATTTTCTGTCGTTTTATTAATTGTCAATAATGGTCATTCATATCTTAAGAGATTTTTGACAAAAAATTTTCTTTTTGTTTAGATATTTGTTAAAATTTTAATTTTTTGATTTAGGATGAATCCGAAGGGGCGCGGGGAGGTTGGTGGCTCAGATACACAAACAAAGACTGTAAAATATTTATGAGCAATTTAAAAAACAAGAATTGTTTTTAGACTTCGATTTGACACAAGTCAAACAACGTCATATTGATTTAGATTCATTATATTCGAGTAAATCTGTGGGATCTTTTATTCATTGTGTAAGAAACATAGATAGATAGATAATCAAATAGAGCTACACGCTCTACATGTAAGAAACATAATCTTCTATGCATACGAAAAATAAGTCGAATAAATTAACTGAACCGAATGAGATGTTTCTTATAAACTTTTATAATAAGGCGCTAATAGAATGGAATAGGACAACTTAAGCCCAGAAGAAAAGCACCAGATCTGGATGAAAAACAGCGGCTACCTTTACGATCGCCTGATGATCCAGAAACTCAAGTGGCCCTCGCTGACTTTCCAATGGCTTCCCTACAGATAATAAATTGGCTCGACAATTAAGTACAGATTTGTGTACGCCTCGCATTCTTCAGGCACGGAGCAAATCTAGCATTTGTACGTGGGTGAGGTAATCCATTCTTAAATTAGGTTGAATTTCCGCAACTCAAGAACATCAACGATGGGCCCGATGTTAGTCCCACTCCCTCCAAGATGAAGAACATTTTCCGGTTTAATCACGAGTACGAAATAAACAAAGCCAGATACAAGGAAGATGATGCTAACTTTTTTGCCTGCAGAATCGACAACGCCCCCATCGCAATTTTCCAAATGGGAAACGAGTACCCAGTACTTTTGCTAAGTTAAGAGATGGGAGAAGGTTTTGCGATCGAATGGAAAAAACAGGGCCTGATCAGCGGAGACTTCAACGGAGATATAAAGATCTGGAAGGACATTGAGCAAGATTATTCCCAATTTCACTATGAATCCAATGTTGAAGATACGAAATGGGTAAGCTAAGATATCATAGTGACGGTAGGCGATGACGGCTATATGAATTTTTGGGACTTGAGGTAAAAAGCAATAGTCCAGAAGGTTATGACCACCACTTAGGACAAAAAGGAGGTTTATGCAGTGGCTGTCAACCCCTTCAGAAATCACATTATCCTCACAGGCGGCTAAGACACGAGCGTCAAAATTTGGGATACCAGAAACCTTGGATCCCGTCTTCATAAATTTGATGACCACGAAGACAGCGTTGTTACTCTAGACTGGTCAATTCATAAACCAAACATCTTCGCGTCTGGGTCCTTGGACACCAAAGTCAAGATCTGGGACTTGATGAGAGTTGGATTCTAAATTCCCAAAGACCTGGGAGGAACCGATGAACTACTGGTAAAATTATCATAATATAGTTCACCCACGAAGGTCACCAAGGAGCAGTCAACGATCTCAGCTGGAACCCTCACGCGATGCTTTTGGGAAGTTGTGAAGAGGACAAAAACACGCTCCAATTTTACGAAATGGTACTTATATACTTTAACATAGTCGAACTACATTCACGAATTCGAGTACACAGAAGATGTGTAATTTTTGAGAGAGCAGTGTTTTGGATGATGAAAGAGGGAAAGTGACAAAATAAAGGTACGAAGATCATTTATGCTGTTATTTCAGAGGTTTTTCCTTTATTAAATCTGAATTAAGTTAAATATACTTATTTTTTGACTTGCTCAATTTGCTTTTTGAGTCGTTCGTTTTCCTCCTTGGCCGACTCGTACTATTTCCTGAGTTTTTAGGTATCGACGTCGCCGCCGCCTCCGAGCATGCGCTTGATGTACTCGACAGCGTTGCCCGGCTTTTAAGGTTATTCGTAGAGTTGCACGAGGATTTTGGTGAGTTGGTCCACGGCCCCGGTGCCTTCGAGATACTTCTTGAACTCCTCCTTCTTTCCCTCGATTCCGCCCTGTGTTAAGAATGGCTTACTTTTGACATTTCCTTTGTTATGGTACGAATTTAAAAGTTATATAATTAAGAATTATTTCCATCGCTCGAGTTTAAGTTGCTATCGATTTCCATTCACTCTATTATGATAAGAACAAGATTATTAAGATAATGTAAAAATGTAAAAATGGGTACTCAATCAAAAGTAGGTCACAAGAATGGTTCGTCCTTTTTGTTCCTGTGGGTCCTAGTAATAGCGTGCTTTTTCTATTTCTGGGCCTGCTTTTAAATCTACTCCTGCTCCTTTAATTTCCGCCTTTGATCCTCTTATCTTTGCCTGGCTGTTTCAGGGTCCACCTCTTTTTTCAAAAGCTACTCATCGGGCTCTACATAAACGATCTTCTCGATTTGGGTTTTTGAAATCCTAAGTTTAGGTCAAAAGTACGATAAGGAGCAGTTGAGCTTCGCGAATAAAATGTTATTAAGTTTTAGCTCAATTTCCGAGGTCTGGTCCCCCTCTCTAATGAGAACAACAGTGGCATTGGCCTTGATTAAAACATTTTTACGATTATTTTGTCTTACGCATTGCAGAGCCAGAGTTATAGTTCGTCTCCGAGAATGTTTTTGATTTTCAGTTTTTGGTTCAACTCAAAAGTCGAGTCTTTGATCTTGAAAAGCTTGGAGTTGACCGAGCTGCACCCCATAAAGAATTTTATTATGTAGCCTTCGGGCTCAACGTAGAGACGTTCGGTGGTTTCCAATGAGTTCAGCAGGATTTCGACCTCGGTTTAGCTTTTCATTATTATTAAATCTGATACCTTTTTATTTATAAACTCAATCTAATCTAAGTTTCATATTTGAATTCATTTTGAATACACATAGTAAAGGAGCAAGTAGAATGATTGATAAAGACACATGTTAAATAATATAAAACTTGATTGAAGGTTGACTGAAGTGGGTAAAGCCAACCAGATCATTAAAATCAGCCAAAACTAAAAGCTTTGAAAAACTTTCTGTCAACTCCTCCAATCATCTTCAGCACCACGGTATAAGTTTGAAGAGAAGGAATCTCTATCTCGATGTCATTCTTTAATCTTCTATTGTAAGGATTAGTCTCTGTCGGGAGGTAAACCAAACCTTGACCCAGATCTGTTTGGACGTGCTCAGTTGACTCAAAGGAAAGATAAAACTCCTGATTGACAGGGATGATCATGTACTTTGCCTTGAGTCCGTTGATG
>ERZ724508.1339-NODE-1339-length-14960-cov-7.321100_pt1 | contig 14960 bp, 8 predicted proteins | sample MGYA00376041_ERZ724508 | MGnify/ENA primary metagenome ERZ724508 (study PRJEB28724, sample SAMN07190887) | wastewater metagenome | isolation source: effluent of sewage treatment plant in Hong Hong | place: USA: Christiansburg, Virginia | collected 2016-03-01 ...
CCCAAACCCCAAACCCCAAACCCCAAACCCCAAACCCCATTATAATACATCAAATTTTTAAAATTAAAATTACATTAAATATTACATTATTTAATTTTATATAATGTAAGAGCAACTAAAATAAGAAATGCAAGAAATGGATTACAATATCAATCCAAACCATTTTGAGAATAAAGATGGCAAGCCATTAGATTATACTAGACTGATTAAATAATTTGGAACACAACATATAGATTAAAAACTACTCGAAAGATTTGAAAGAATTACAAATACTCCTTTACATCCTTTCCTTAAGAGAGAAATATTCTTCTCTCATAGAGACTTGGGAACTATTCTAGATTATTTAGAGAAAGGAAAAAAAATATACCTCTATACAGGAAGAGGTCCCTCAACTCTCTCCATGCATCTTGGCCACATGCTTCCATTTATCTTCTGTAAATATCTCTAAGATGCCTTCAAGTGCAACATTGTCATTCAGATGACTGATGATGAAAAGTTCTTCTATCAACAACAAGACTCTGTTGATGCTAAGCCTCTCAGCTGGTACCAAGAAGCTGCCATTGAAAATGCCAAGGACATCATAGCTTGCGGATTTGATGTTGAATCTACCTTTATTTTCAGAGACATGGATTTTATACATCATTTATATCCAAGTGTTGTTTAGCTTTAAAGTTTAATAAATTATAACTAGGTGAAGGGAATTTTTGGCTTCAACGGTTCAGAGAATATTGGTAAGGTAAGCTTTGGTGCCATATAAGCAGCCCCATGCATTCCTAGCACTTTTAAGGAGATTTTTTAAAGTACTGATGATGTTTTGTGTCTTATTCCTTGTGGTATTGACTAAGATCCTTATTTTAGACTTACTAGAGATTTGGCTCCAAGATTGAAGTTTCCAAAGCCATGTACTTTATATTCAAAGTTCTTCCCAGCACTATAAGGATATGATAGGAAGATGTCATCATCAGATTAGAACTCTGCTATTTTTCTTACAGACACTGCTGCTCAAATAGAAAGCAAGATAAAAAAACATGCTTTATCAGGAGGTCAGGTTGAGCTTAAAACTCATTGAGAATTGGGAGCCAATATTGAGGTTGATGTTTCTATAGCCTATTTAGAGTTTTTTTATTAAGATGATATAAAACTATAAGAAATCAAGAAGGCTTATAAAAAAGGAGAAATGCTGACATCTGAGGTAAAGAAAATACTTATAGAGGTGCTTTAAAAGTTAATTCAGACTCATTAAGAAAATAGGGCAAAAGTTACCAGAGAAATTGTGTTTTCTTTTATGCAAGTAAGAAAGCTTAAATATTAATAAATATAATAATATTTATATTAATATTTCAATGGCCACTTATTTATCTGTTTAGGATATTAAATTTATTGTGTAAAGACTATCACAGGCTCCTTATCATTGAAATATTTCCTTGATTATGTTTGAGGAAATGCAACCTGAAAGACTATTGGATATACTAGATACTATACTTATTGATGTTGATGATAAGAACAAAATAAATCTAAAGGTTAATAATGAAGAGGAGGTCATTAGGCTTACAGATTTGCTCTCTATTATTCAAATACCCTTGAGTGATATTTAAGGACTAGCCTAAAATATATTCAATCATTAAAGAAACTAAATTTAGTATTTAATAAGTTATTTTCTAAAAAATTTAGAAGATATCAAAAGACGAGTCTATCTGGGATATTATTTGGCCCAAACCTATATTCCTGATGAGTATTTATTAGAGTCTTCTATATAAGAAATTTAAAAACAACATGAGGAGCTCTAACAGATATTTATTTAGGAACATTAGGAATATGAAAAGCTATAATAAGACTGGCCAGTTTATTAGGAGCTATTAAGAGACGAATGAAGACTTAGTAACGATAAGAATCTTTTAAACCAAAAAATTTAACAACTTTAAAATAAATAAACCAACAATAGAGAATTTTAAAATATTTTACTACTAACTAATAGGCTGAGAACAAAACAGGAAGAAGAGCGTATGTTATATGAGCAAATAACAAGTTAAAACGAATAAGTATAAAAACTAGAGAGAGACGTGCTTTAATAATAGCAAAGACTATTAGATTAAAAATAACACTATGAAAGAATTATTTCACCTGAGGATGTATTGTAAATTTAAAAAGATAAAAATTTAAAACTATAATAAGAGGAAAAAATATTGTAGTTATCAATTTAAGAAAATATTTGAAAAATTGATTTTATTCAAGAACAACTTGGAGAACCCTTACCTAATAAAGAATAAATAAAAATCTTACAAAAGAATATTCAAATTATGTCTGAAGAAATAATCAACTTAGAACAATAATTATAATCAAGCATTGATCCCGAAAAAGAACAAAAGCTTTTACTATTCAAAAAATAAACCGAAATACTTGAGAACAAGAAATAAGAACTAGAGAACAATATTCTAAGTGAAGAGGAAATTCTAAAAAACCTAGACGAATAAATAATAATAATAAACAAATAATGTGAGGATAAAGGGATAAGTATAAACCACAAAAAACAACTCACAGAGGAGAAATACTTTTAATTTATTGAGCAGAATAAAAATGATGTTAGAGAACTAAATTATTAAGTTGAGAATTTAGTTTTAGAATAGTCTATTCTGGAGAATACTCAACGAGTTTTGGATAAGATGCTTAAATAATCTTAGCAATAAGTAATAGAATATGAGAAGAAACATGGAGTATTTGGACTCGTATAGATGGAGAATGACATAGAGGATTTAACTGTTAAATAAGAAGATTTAAATTAGATGAAAGGTAAAACACTGGGAGATATATCATCTATAGTTGAACAACTATAACTTAAAATTTAATAAAAGAGAGAGGTTTTATAGCCACTAGTTCAATAGCATAAGGAGCTCAAATCAAATATTTAAGAATTAAAAGAACAACAATCATAATTATAGTAGGACTATGATGCTATTAATAAAGATATTGTATAATAGATTAACTAATTCAAATTAACTAAATAAAAGGATGTTGACAAGTATTAGTAGCTGTAATAATAAATAGTTAATCACGGAAAAGAGATATAAGAAAAGAAGATATTATTAAATGAATTAAAAAACCCAACATAATATTTATAAGATTTGAGTTTAAATATAGAGTAGTTGAAGAGAGATGTAAATAATCTACATACACATTAAGAATAAATAGGTAAGTAAAAAAAAAATCAGGCAAATTATATGCTTACGTTTGATAATTTAATTAATTTACTTTAAGAGAAAATTAATCTTTAGTCTTGACAAGCACTTGGCTCATCTACTAGTCTTATGAGGCATTAATAAATATTTATTTATAATTTATTTTAATGAGCTTTCAAAAGATACCCAATATTAATAGCATTAGTGATTTATGTAATTACTTGTTAAAGGAATAATTGTCTGCTAAGGATTTTGAGATTGTATTGAATAATTTATTAGAAATAAATTAGTAAGATAAAAACATGATTATTAAAAGCATTTAAAGCAAGATAGCATAAGAGAAAAATCAATCAAAAATTTAAGTTGAGGATAGTAATATTAATAATTTAATGGAAGAAATAAAACATTTGAAAAAATGATTGGAAAGTAATATGCTTTATCTCAAGAAAATAAACTTAGAGTAAGAAATAAAGTTATAATAAAGTCTTTTAAATTTGCAGTATTAAGATACTTAGGATTATTACTAAGCTATATTATTTCTAAATTAATACTAATGGAAATAAGAGTAAATTTAAATAAAAAATTATTTCGCTGAGATATTTAATAAATGGACTCACAACTAATTTAATTAGCTTTTATTTTCTATAAAAAATGAATAAATCGATATATGTAATTATTATCTTAATTCTTTATTAAAAACTAAGCAATTAAAAAATTGCATATAATAATATATTCAAGATTCTATTAGAAAGTATCTAACTTGTCTTAATCAATTAAGTATAAATTAAATAAACAATTATGATATCAATTAAGAAGAAGTGAATAAATTGATTAATAGCAAGCGAAATTTATATATTAGTATGTAGGATGTTATTATTTCATTTAAGAAAGTAAGACAAATAGACTTTTATATTATTAATAGTTCTAGGCAAACTTAAATGGAAATATGAGGCGAATAATTTAGTTTCTTTGAATAATTGGATAATATAATTAAGATCGTAAAAGATATTTTAGTTTCTTTAGATTATAAGCTTAATAAAGATAATATAATATATAATTTATATGTTTATGAGATTTATAGTAGTTATAATTCTTTAATTTAATATTATAGTGATACAAATATTAATAATTCTTTGCTTTTAATAATTCATTTCCAAAAAACTAGATAGATTATTATTTGAGAATAAATCAATATTGAAGAATAGTACTAGAACAATCTCAATTTGTCATAGAATTTGGTGCAAGACTAATTAGATTAGTATATTCAAAATAGTTCTTGGAATTATTTAGAATTTCAAACTACACTAAGTTCTCTATTTAAATTATTAACAGTTTATTTTTCTTAAGTAGTTGACGATATTATATAAGAAACCGTTTAATGAATCCTAAATATAAATTTAGAAATAAAAGAAAATGAACTTATCCCTCTTTGGAATATAATATCATTAATACTATTTATATAGTAATTGTTTTAGGAACGATATCCTCTAATAAATATATAATTAGCTGAGATTTAAGACTCTTATATTTAATAATTTATAAATTCATTAACAAAATTAACTATTACAAATTCTATTTAAAATAACAAAAAAATAGCCAAATTTTTTTCACTTAATAATCGAAATCTCTTATTACTAGACATAATAAATCTTTGTTAATAAGAAAATGAAATATTATCTTGCTTGTTCCAAGCAATAGTAAATCTAACACACAATAACGCCAAGGAAGCTGACAATAATTTATAACGAATAGAAGAGCATAAACTACTTTCAGTATAATTAATTTTATTATTATTAAATGGAGCAAATTTATTCAAAAAACCTATGAGGATCAGAGAACGAGGAAATACCTATAAGTAAATTATAGGATGTTAAATTTTTGTTACTATATTTTGCTTCTAGTTATTGCCACCCCTCTTAAGCCTTTACAGATATGTTGATAACATTCTATTAGGAAGCAAATATTGATTAAAGATAACTTGAAATAATATCTATCAGTTTTGACACTTCAGAAAATGATTATAAAAAATTTCTAGAAAAAATTCCATGGCCAAGATATTCTCTATAAGATTCCAAATCAAAAGAATTTATTCAAAAATTTGAAATTACGGGCACACCCAGACTTGTTGTCTTGGATAATTAGGCTAATTTGATCACAAAAGATGGAAAAATAGATCTATTTAATAATGGCATGGAAGTATTATAGATATGGGAAAGAAAGGAGAGCGAAATAGATAAAAACAAAATTCCAACAATTACAGAATTAATCGATCAAAATTAATAATAGTATTTTATTGAAATATTAATAATAATTAGTAACTAGACACACTCCATAAATTATATTGCTCTGACACATAACAAATTTATTTGAAATTAAATTGTTATGTTAAGCTCTAAATATAAAAGGACAACTAATTGTCTATAGTGTCATTATACCGCTCATACCTTTTTGAATTATTTTATGTTCTTATTTTATACTTCCATAAACTTCCTAGATTTCCTATATATTGCATGATATTGTTTAATATTAGTTAATGAGTATTATTTAATGATTCTTTTAAATAGAATTAAAAGAGAAAAATACATCTGCTTGGATAGTTAAATAGTTAAATTTTTAGAATAAAGAATTATGTTATTTTTAAATTATAAATGAGCCTTCTTTAAGCCACTTAAAATTAATTCCTTTTAAATTTAATCCAATAAATTAATTTTAAGCTGAGTTATTTATTTTGTTATTTAATAGTTCAATGCTTTTAATTTAGCTCTCTTTATTTGAGTATTATAGCACTAAAATAATTTCTTCTTATTTTATCTAGCCTTAAAGAACTTAAGTATAAACAATTGTTCCTTGACCCAATTTTTGATATTTTTCTAAGATTAATCCTACAAAAGGTAAATTGTTGTATAATAAGTCATCTATTCGATTAGACTATTAGCGCTCTAATATATGCTTTAAAGATTTATTTAAATGGTCAAATAAACAAACATCAAAATTATCATACCTGTCTAATATGTTTGCATTTTTTAAAGCAGATACTCCAACAAACATAATATTATTTAAGCTAATTCTATTTAAAATAAATTATTGTTTTATTTTCTCAATATTTTTGATAATCCTTAAAGGGTCATAATTTATATCATCAAAGTCCATTTTGTTAAGTGCAATAATTATCCGTTTTTCTTAAAGAAACTATTGATACAATAAAAAAAATATCTCAAAACAACTATGGTAAAAATCGTTCTATTTTCTAACCTAAGGTTTATAGTCATCTTGAAAGAATTCATTCTCCTAATCTATTAAGCTGTACATTATAATAATTATATCAGACTTAAGTAACTTGTTTATTGTTCTCTGTAGCTTTCATTAATCGGAACTTAAGAGATAGAAATTAATATTGGTATTTAGGTTTTATTTGGTTACTATACTATAGTGTTATTATCTTTTAAAGGCTTAATAAGATTGCTTTGAGTCTATTAATCTTTACAATAAAGACTATTTTCCTGATCTTTTATCTCCTAGTATAGATATTGTAATTTAATTCATTATAAAATTTAATTATAAGAAATTGTGTAGTCAAATGATTTGTACTCCAGTCTTTTTGAATCCTCTCTGTTTAGATTAATAAGCTAAATAGGTTAAAAGTTTATCAACTCCCCATCTGTGTATATAATAAAATCAATTTGTATATTTATTTAACTTTTTGGTTCTAAGTATACTTCTCAGGAGGGGAATATATTTAGGATATCATATTGAAAGTATTTTGAGTTTGCCTCCAGATTTATCTTAAGTTTTTAATTAGTATTATTAACTAATATAAATAATTTCTCCAACAACTAGCCTCTATTTAATTAATTAGTTTCTGAAGGAAATAAAAATACTTACTCATAATTAGTTTTTTAATATATAATTTTATAACTCACTTTGCTTTATGATATTAAAGGATCTATTACTCAGTAATCTAAAATAACATTAAATTCTTATTCTATTTATAAATTATACTAAAGTAAATTCTCCTCTAATATTATTTAGTTAAAACAAGTCTCTTATTAAACTATATAACTATCATGTAAGTTCTCTATAACTTAATATTCCTTGTTGAATTAGTACTAAACTTAATCAATGGATATATTTACTAGGCTGATGTTTTTTATAAATAAATCAACTTGTGTTCTTATTTTCTAATTATACTGTAATTGTTTATATATTTAATAACTAAAATCAATTACTCTTTATACTTATAGTTATCTTTAGAGTTTTTTAATGATGCGAGAATTGACTTGCTTATTATCAATCGTATTATATTGAATTTCTAAATATAACTGATACTCTAAACTATCTGCTTTGAAAGTAATAGGATAAACAAGCAACTAGTCTTTATCAATTTTCTCTATTTCATAATTCTTAACAATCTCATTTTTATATTGATTATTTTAATTTATTTTCAAGTATTGAAACAAAGACACCTGACTAATAGTCTTTAAGCAATTGTTCTTAAATATTATAATCAAATACACCTATTCTCCCTCATAAACTACACTCTTCTACTCATCTAGAACATAATGATTTCCTGACCTTTCATCATAAAACAAGCTCTAACTTATTTAATTCTTAAATTAAATTTCATTTTCAAAGACAATATATGGCAAATCTTTAAAAGAATAAACATTGTCTCTTTTTAATAAGGTTTCTTTTAGAGTAATAAATTAAAACTCCATCCAAAATTATTTATAAAAATTAATAAGATTTAAAGTTAATTCATTACTCGAGTGGTTTGTTAATGACCGCATTGATATCTTCTGGAAGCTATTCTATTTTAGTCTAGTAGAATCTCTCAACCTCCAATAAATCCTTCTGCTCCTTGTTGGTAATAAGATTGATGGCAACTCCTCTTCTTCCGAATCTGCCTGATCTTCCAATTCTATGTATATAGTTTTCCATAGAGTTTGGGAACTCAGCATTGATAACCAAACCGCATTGAGTGATATCAATTCCTCTAGCTAATAAGTCAGTGGTCAAAAGATATTTAATTTCTCCATCTTTAAATTTCTTCATAACTTCTTTTCTTTGGTCCATGTCTAATCCTCCATGAATGTACTCACAGGGATGATCTTTGGCCTTCAAAGCATCTCCTATTTTTGAACATCTGTCCTTAGAGTTAAAATAGATAAAGCATTAACTTACAGAGGAGTTCTAGAAGATGTGTAACAAGGCAGTGACTTTGGCATCTTCGTTCTCACAACTCATGTAGTACTGGCTGATACCTTCAAGAGTAACATTCTCATTTCTAACCAAAATTCTAACAGGCTTAGATAAGGCAGCCTCGGTAATCTTAAGTACTTATTCTGGCATAGTAGCTGAGAAGAAACATACTTAAGTAGTTGGATCGATGCTTCCGATAATTTCATTGATTTGTTCAATGAATCCAAGAGACAACATCTCATCAGCCTCATCAATAATGAGAAGCTTGATCTGACTCATATCAATTAGACCCTTTTGAATCATTCCTTTTATCTTTCCTGGAGTACCAATAATCATATGACATATCTCTTAGAGTCTTTATTTCTCAGCAAGCTGAGAAGTGCCTCCTATAAGAAGAGCAATTTTGATCTTCATTAATTTGGAGAGTTCCTCAGCTACTTTGTTGATCTAAATAGCAAGCTCTCTGGTTGGGAGAATAATAAGTACTTATTGTTGCTCCAGATTCTCATCTATGTTCTAAAGAGCTCCAATTAAGAAAGTTGCTGTTTTTCCTGATCCTGACTGGGCCTAGGCTAAAACATCTCTCTTGTCAATAATTGGCTTGATTCCAATTTGTTAAATGGCAGATGGTTGTGAGAAACCTAGTCCATAAATGCCTCATAACAAAGACTTTTTAAGACCTAAGTCATCAAAAGAGGTAAATTTCTAGAGCTGTTCTGATTGCTCAGTCACCTCGATCTTTTCCTTATTTTAAGTGTTGTTGTCGGTCATGTTTATAAAAAATAAATAAGATTTATATATTTTTATATTTATTATTTTTTCTTCTTTCCTTGAGCTTGGGCCTAGGCTTATTTGGCTTTTATTTTCTACTTAAGTTCAAGTTGGATTTTCTCTCTTTGAGTGGCGATTTCCTCAGCAGAAAGATTCATTCTTCTCTCAACTTCTTCTCTAGCCATACCAGAGATACCTTTGATCTATTTGACAACTTTTCTCTTTCTCTTTTTGTTAGTCTTGTCGTTCTTGAATTTCTTATTCATTCTTCTCCAAACAATGGTCCATCTGAAGGTTTGAGCCTTGAGCTTTCTCTTTAAGAAGGTAAGTGACTTTGAGCCTGAAGCAACTAATAGGTTGCCATCTTTGGTCATAATCTTCATTCCTTTTCCTGGATAGATTTTCTACTCTGAGAAATTGCAGACTTCAGTTCTGACTACCATGCTTTATAAATTTAATATTTTTTATAATTTTGAATATTTTATCAATTAACATACTTTATAATGGAGCTTTTTCAAAAAACCTAAATAAATTTACCAGCAATTGATCTTGATGATAAAGTAAAATTATAATGGCAGACTCTCATGCAAGACACTCTCTATTTAAAATCATTATGCTAGCTTGATTCCAATATATTTACTGATATTGTTCAGATATGCAAGGAGTAGAATGAGAACTCTATATAAACTTTATTCATGTTTATGTCTCATTTGTTTTTAATAAACAAAATGCATCGAGTAAAAATGAATTTAGAAAAAGCCAATGATGATTTGGAGTATCTAAAAAATGATTCTATAGATACAAGCAATGAGAATTAAAGCTTGAGCAAGTCTTGATGAATTTGAAAGAGAAAGGAAGATATTAGCAGAGCTTATACATGCTCTATAAGAGGGTGTTAGAGAGCTTATGGATCTGAGAACTCTTTAAATCAGCACATTAAATTGAAGCATGAAGAGTACTACAATATGCTGAGAGAGAAAGAAAGACAAAATACAATTGTGGTTTAACAACAACTACAAATTTAATTTTAATTTTATATTATATAATTAAATGTAAATTTATGTACAATAAGAACCTAATTTTAAACATAGAAACTCAATGGAGGATTTTTATATTAATGAATAGTTTAATGTTTAAAATGCACAATATAATTTGATAGTTGTTTTAGACGGTCACAACGGTAATGAGGTTGCAAGCTTTATTAAATAAAGTCTCAAATAGATTTTTATTAAGCTAATTGATAAATACCAATTAAGTGAAGAGACAATTAATAAGGTATTTAAAATATTGATTTAGCAAGTTAAATTATTATGATCTAGAAAAATAGGCTCAACAATTAACGGCTGTATTTTGTAGACAAAAATTTAGTAAGTTTATCATTTTAATTTAGGAGATTCTTGATGTCTTAAAATATAATAAGATACTATAGATTTTGTCTAAAAAAGTCATGATTTAAATAACTCTGAAGAAGTCTATAGATTAAAGAAATTTAATCCAAACTCTATAAGAAACTAAAGACTGGCTGGAATATTGTAACTTACGAGATCGATTGGAGACTTTGACTTGGTTCCTTATGGTTTAACTCCAGACCCTGATATCATTAAATAAAATATCTCTCATAATGATCTTCTAATAATTGCAACTGATGGTTTGTGGAACTTTATATCTATATAAGAAATAAGACAAATATTAAATGAATAAAAAGACGCACTTATTGTACAAGCACTTATTTAAAAAGCCTTAGCAAATCACTCTTCAGACAACATTAGCATAGTAGTTATTAGATTTAATTAAAATATTATTTATATTATATAAATGAAACTTGTAAAGTTTTTAATGAAGCTTAAAAATGAGCAAGTCACTATTCATTTAAAGAATGGTTCGGAAGTCACTGGCGTTATATAGTCAGTAGATATAAAGATGAACTTACATTTGAAAAACGTCAAAATACTATTGAGATAAAAAGGTACTCAGCAAGAAGAGAACTTGGACTCATATTCAATTAGAGGATCGCAAATATGATTCATGTAACTACCAGACTTTCTTCCCTTAGAAGTTCTCCTATAAGATAATCCTGTTATAATAAAAAAACAAAGCAAAATCAAAAAAATAAAAAAAAAAGAAAAAATGGAAAATTTCGACGACTAAATATTTTATATTGATTATTCATTGGTCCAATTTGTTTAGTTTATAAATGAAATATCGTTGTGGAGAAACTCTCTCACTAACATTGTTGCATAACTTGAATTTTATAAGCTGAATTATAGAATTATACTTTTACAATCCCCTTTTTACACATGGTCTTTTAAGAATAGATTTGTTTGATTATCAATACTTAAAAGATCCTCATTTATAGACTAATGCTCAATTGCTTAGCACTCTAAATGTTTAGGTATCTCTATCATTGTTCTCCAGTCTCCTTAGAGAAGGAAACTTTGATTGTGATTCTCAAAATTCTCCATTGTTATTTCCTCCTATTCTAAAATCTCTTTGTATATTTTATAAGCTATTGACTCTTAGTCTAGTTTAATACAGTTGCCAAGTATTGGGAAATAAATAATATTGCTATCAGATAAGCTCAGATCTTATAACATAAGATGCTAACCATTCACCTCAATATAATCTCCAATTTATTTATCAATTCCAAATCATTTTATTCTTATTGATACTGATTTGTTCCATAAATAACTTTAATAGGCATGAAGATAAAGATTTCTTAACATTTTACTAAGCTTCATAAAGGCCTCATAAAAGGAATGATTCTTAGCATAGTTTTCTATTAGCTATCTCTCTATATGATATCTTCTGTCTAACTAGCTTAGAATTTTATGTGCATCTAAAGACTCCTCGAATTCCTCAACCAGCTAGTTTTTTCTGGGGTCTTTAGAGTCTGCTTTGATTACACTCCAAAAAGCATCTTCAAAATTTTTCTGCAACATGAATTTCCCAGTCTCATATGTTGAAAATTAATCTTTAGTTCCAAATCTTTATTGACCAAAATAATTTATAAACCCTTTGGTTTTTAGACTATCAATTCTGTCTTATAAATCATTTAGTTTTTAGTCTTGAACTAATCTTATGACTATAGTGAATTTGTTTCCATTATGATCTCCAAGCTTTAAAAGTTCATTACAACTTTTTATATTGTAGATTTAAACACTGGTCATTTACCTAGGTCAATAAACTTAGTTGAATCTCTCAAGCTAAGGAAAAGAGCAATTCTTAACTGTAATTCTTTGAGTGGTTATTCCTCTTTTATCTTTGGTTCCACAAAATGTGAAATTACCAGGAACTACTCTCACTATTTTAGATACCTCATTAATTGCACTCATAGTATCAAGATTCATTTTTCTTAAGACCAATTCAATTATTTTTTCTTTCTTAACTCTATTGCTAAATTAAAAGACAATATAATTTTCATTTTCTTTTTTATCAGTTCTTGATTCTATTTTTACAGAAACCAATTTAAGGAGATTGTGAAAGTCTGTTCTTTCTTCTTTGCTCATTTCTGTAGCATTGATCTGATACTATTGTCAAGTATATTCCCCTTGTAGATCTTTTTAAATTAATATTCTCTATTCCTCATTTAAATAACTTAATAATTTGTGTAAGGCTTCTAAACTGGTCTCTTTATCAATCTCTTCATATTAAATATGATTTTCTAAGTCTTATAAAATAGGTGAAGTTTATTAGTTCTAATCTAGTTCTTCTACTATAAAGTCTGTTATTCTGTGTTTTAATAAGCCTTTTATTTTTTCAAATTAACCTATAAAGGACTCTATCCCCACTCAACTCTCTAGCATTTATATAATTGATGGGATAATGTTTAATAAATATAAGAAATAAAAAATAGCCTATTTAGGACAGATAATATATGGATATTAAATTAGAAGAACTTGCGCTAAAATTGGCTGATCTCAAAACAATAACAGATGAATATTATATTAACGAGAATTAATACGTGGAAATATTTGGCGAGGAAAATAGATTTATATTTTCAAAATGGGATTTTTTCTAAACTGGCCTTGTAGACAGCTTAGAAATATTCTCTGCCTACATCCTACTCTCTAAATCCAAGATAAATGATAAAATAAGGTTCTTGTTTGAACTTTTTGATTTTAATGAATAATTATAGATAGATAAAAATACACTGGCATTTATGTTCACTGTCTGTATCTAAACTATTATGTTTAGTATGAACATATAAGAACAAGTTGAGCAGGAAAGTATTATTAAATTTGTGGATACTTCTTTTGAGAATTCTTTGATTAAAATCAAGTATAAAAACATCTTAGAGTTTGTAGAGTAATCCTAATAGATTTAGGACTTTTTTGATTTGATTAAATAATACTTGAAAAATTATTTTTATTTAGAATAGATTTGCAAAACTTAATCAATAAACTAAATTTCCTGTTGGTTTAAATCGCTTTTATTTTGTTATAGTCTACTCCTGTGTGTTTTTAAGTCTTAGATTATTTTTTAGTATAAAGTCTATCTAAGTACTTAGCTTCTTTTGTTTTCTCTAGCAAAATCCAAGATCACCATAATAAACTATACTCTTAAATTATACTTATGATCATTGGTCTCATCACTTAAAACTAAGTCTTATAAAGCTTTGAGCTAGATTAAAAACTACTTCATATTCATCTATACTTTCTCTATAAGGAATAAATTATCTTTATTTATTTTTAATTAATCTGTTTGAGTTTCATTATTTAATAATACTATATCCTTATCTACATATTATAATCAGCAAAATACAATTTAGAATACGAGTAATAGTTTCTGTAGATAATTCTACAACTACTTTTAATCTAGGATTTTATGCCCTTCCTCAATAAACTCTTATAAATGATTTTGTATAGTTTAATAACCATTGTTTTTCAAGAAATACCTCATAACATTGATATTTTAGCTGTTCAAAAGAGCAGCCAAAAAACCAAGACTTCTTAATGCGACTAAATAATTCTTAAAGTCCAAGTTGAAGAATACTCTTTCAAATTATAGGTCAAGAAAATATGTTTAGATATACTCATTGTTCTAAACGCAATCTATGATAACCATTAAACACCACTATCTTATTTGCTAAGATACTGAACTATTAAGGGAATATTCAAACAATTATTCTATTCCTCAAAACCTTCAGAAATTCTTCACCATATCTTGATTTGAAACTATGTCCATGAGCTCTTCTAAATTGCTTATAATGGCTTCTTCTTTTTCTCTGTCTAATATATTGTCTCTAATATATGCTAGAATTTGCTCTATTTAATTAAGATCGCTAACTGTAACACTTTTCATTGCATCTTCTAAATGCTATTTTTAATCTTATGATAAAGGGGCAATATTACTAGATTAGGGAGAGGTTTGAAAATTTGTGCTCCAATTTAAAAATCCTTTCCAATCAACCATTTTAAAATTTATAAACAATTTCTTTATATAGAATTTATTATTCTAGAATTCTCTATTTGAAAAATAACTGAAATTTATAATGAAGATAAGTCCTATTGTATTTATTTTATTTCTATATAATCTTTCTCATAGTAAGTTGCAATACATTTTAGGCTACGATGAGCCCAAGCATTTTAAATAATACCAAAATACACTAGACTAATACTAGAATAAAATTTAATAATTGGATGATTTATTTCTAACTTTTAGATAAGATATTACTAGGGAACTTAAAAATTTACAAATACTTATAAAATCAAAAAATAAATAATTTATAATTCTTTACAATTATTCGGCTTTTGGAGTAACCTTGGTTTAATTATTACCTTATACTCTTGGCTATCTTTTTTCTCTTGGCTCTCTAGG
>ERZ724508.1340-NODE-1340-length-14947-cov-8.766653_pt1 | contig 14947 bp, 10 predicted proteins | sample MGYA00376041_ERZ724508 | MGnify/ENA primary metagenome ERZ724508 (study PRJEB28724, sample SAMN07190887) | wastewater metagenome | isolation source: effluent of sewage treatment plant in Hong Hong | place: USA: Christiansburg, Virginia | collected 2016-03-01 ...
AGAATAAGAAGAACAAATAGATTTCTAAGGCTTTTCTAAAGAACAAATTTAAATTATCAAAACAACATTTAAATCACTAACAGAGTAAATGGCTATTTAGGATAATAAATTAGACAGCAACAGTCTATCATAATACTTGAAAATACCTTTAAAGATTTCCTAATTGCTAATTGATTTTTCTGACATTGATTAGGATGGTCTACTAAATGACTATGATTTTATTTGCATGCTGTCCATATTTGTTCAACAAGATCTTAAAGAGAGAATCGAAAATATCTTCTTTATATTCGACTAGGATCACTCACATGTGATTTAAGATCAAGAACTCAAAGATTTGATCCAAGCTATTTTAACAGTTCAAAATAACGGCAGATAAATAACATAGGAAAGTGTTAATAAAAAGATTGAATAAATTAAAGAGACATTATTCTTATAAGAAGATAGAATGACACTACAAGAGTTTAACACTCTTATTAAAGAGGATAAGGATACTTGAGATGCTTTCATTTACTTAGGTATCTTGAATTAGTAAGATTTCTCTTAAGACTATAATGAGGATCTGGAAAGAGAATTAAATAGAGAAATAGATTATGATAGTGATTAAAAAAACCAGCAAATAAAAAATGGAGTAAATTTAGACCAAGTAGATGATAAATAGATTTAAATTATATAGGATGTTTAAGGTGATGAGTTCATGGCAGTAAAGCCTTATATGGGAGTGATAAGAAACTCAGTACCAACAAATTGGAGTTCTAAAAATGAAAACTTATCAGAGCCAGACTCTATTCTAGAACTTGAATATGTTTATGGCTATTGAAGCTTTGATACTTGAAACAATGTCTTCTATCTAAATGACTAGGAAATAGTCTTTCACTCAGCTGCAGTTGTCATTAAATTAAATACTAAAAACAACATTCAAAAGTTCAACTTTGGAAACACAGATGACATAACTGCATTTGCAATATACTAAAATATAATAGCAGCTGGACAGATTGGAAAGGATCCTCTAATTAACATTGTAGACTGCAATACCATGCTGACAATAGACACTTTAATTGGTGATCTAGATAAAGGAATTGCTTTCTTAACATTTTCAAATAATGGAAATATGCTCATGGCTACTGCCATGAATGATGATCATGATTTTGCAATGTATTAAAAAGACAACCAAAATAAATTCCAATTGATGTTTAAACAAAAAGGTACTTGAGATGTAATTCTATCAGTTTGATTTTCATAAGATGATAACTAAGTGGTTATTGGAGCCAAGGATGACTGCTATATGCTAAGCATTGATGCCAAATCTAAAAAATAATAAAAGCTAAGCAAAATAACTGGCTGGAATAATGACAAATCTTGTGGACTTTGCATAGCCATTATAGAAGGTTACACTGCTGTATTTGGTCTCTCTAACGGCAACATAGCTCTTATTTAAGACTCAGTTATATCCAAGCAAATATCTGCACATAAAAGCTTAATATTCTCTATAAGAAACTCTTAGGATAAAAAACTGCTCTTTACCGGAGGAGCAGATGGTAAAATAATACTATGGGACTCTAAGCTAAAAAAACTTTCAGAAATAACAATAAATACAGACAACTTTATCAGCTTAAATCCAAAGATAAGATCCATTGACTATAATGAGAAAAATAAATAGATTTTAGTTGGCACAAGAGGAGGAGAGATAATTCAGCTAGATTAATCTTCTAAAAAAAGATCATTATTACTTTGAGGACATTTTGATCTTGAGCTCTGGGGATTGGCAGTGCATTTTTAAAATCAAGAATTTATAACATCTGGAGAAGATTTTCTTGTTGCCAAATGGTCCATATAAAATAGATCTTGTTTGAGTAGTAAAAAGATCAAATACTAGTCTAATTGTTGTGCCCTAACCTATGATGGCACCAAGGCTCTATTTGGCTGCAAAAACGGACAGCTGCTTGTACTCAACTATTAAGACCTTAGTGATTTATTAGACATAAAAATATCCTCAAAAGAGTTGACACAAATTCAAGTTTCAAAAGACAATCAGTATATTGCAGTTGGCTCAAGAGACTGTAACATATACATCTTATTAAGCAGCTCTTTAAAAGTTGTATAGAAACTTCAAGGTCATCATTCCACAATATGATTTATGGATTTTTCCTAGAACGGAAGAGTACTTTAGTCAAGCTGTACTTCTTATGAAATTTTATTCTGGGATGTTAGGACAGGAAAGCAAGAGACAAAAGGAGCCTCAAACAACTGAGATGAAAATTGGCAGTCCTGGACAAACTCACTTGGCTGGCCAGTATAGGGTGTCTATCCTCCATGCTCAGATGGCCTTGATATTAACTCAGTAAGCAGATCAGAGGATCAAAAGCTTGTAGCAACGGGAGATGACTTTGGACTTGTTAAGCTGTTTCTATATCCTAACTTTAAAGGCCAGTCTTTTAATAAATTTGTTGGTCACTCCAGCCATGTGACCAATGTTTGATTTTCCAAGCAAGATTAGTATTTAATTTCCGTAGGAGGATTCGACAAAAGTATTTTTCAATGGAAGGTTGTCTAGAATAATCAGAGCAAATAAACTTAAGATTATTTAGTTGAAGATGATGAGGAGTTTCAAATCAAAAAGAATCTTGACTAAAATGATGGAGCCTTTGATATATAGGAGCAAAACTAGGCTGATGAATTCATGGCCATTAAACCCTGGGTTGGAGATCTTAAGGCTTCAACTCCAAAGGATTTTAAATATGTTGCTGGAATGAATGCAGCTCCAAGCGAGAACTTATACTTGCACTATGTTAATGGCTATTGATGCTTTGATGCAAGAAACTCAGCCAAATTATTAGACTCTGATAAAAATATTGTATTTATATCTGCAGCTCTTGGAGTCACAATGGATATTCAAAGCAACACATAATAGTTCTTTAACAAACATGAAGAGGATGTTATCAGCTTTGATCTCCATCCCAATAAATTAGTAGCAGCCACTGGGCAAATGGCTATGAAAGGGAAGTCAAAATTTATTGATATTTTTGTTTGGGAGGTTCAGAGCAAGAAAGTCATTTGCTAGTTAAATGGATTTCATTTAAGAGCAGTGCAACATCTTAAGTTCACTCCTCAAGGAGACTATTTGCTAAGCATAGGCTAAGATGATGATAACTCTTTGGCAGTTTATGATTGGAGAAAAAGTCTTCTTTTGTGTACAGCAAAAGTAGATAAGACAAATGTGCTTGGAATTGATGCCTTGAGTGCTTAAGAATTTATTACAGTAGGATCAAGACATGTTAAGCTTTGGAGCATTAATGGCTAGTCTGTTACTGGAAGAAAAATATCTTTTCAAAGTTCAGCCAAAGCAGAGTCAGTGCTATGCTGCTGTGCTGTAGATAAATATGGGTATGTTCTGGGAACATTCTCAGGCAAAATTATTCCTGTTAAAGGTGGAATGTTAAAGTCAATTGAAGCTCACTAAGGCAAGGTATATTGTTTGTTATATGATTGAAAGTCACAAAGAGTTCTCTCTGGAGGTGCTGACGGACTTGTTAATATTTTTAGCGTAAATTCTTAAGGAGTTGTTTTTGAAAGAAAGTTTATTTTGTTTACCAACAAAGAGTCTGTTTGTCCATCAATAAGATCATTGGATATAAACAATGGCAAGGTACTAGTTGGAACAATGGGATCAGAGTTGTTTTACTTTGAAAATATTTCCAATGCCTCAAAATACTAGCTTGTTCTTAATGGACACTATAAGGGTGAGCTATGGGGCATGAGTATGCATCCAAACAAGAATGAGTATGTCACTGTGGGAGAAGATCAGCTCTTGAGACATTGGTCTATGGATCAATGAAGAATGTTATCCTCAATAAGAATAGACAGCCCAGCTTGAGCATTAACTATTTCTCCTTCTTAAGATCAAATTTGTGTTGGCACAAAAAATGGCATAATAATATTGGCAGATTTTTCTATCAAAATTTTAGATCAAGTACAGTCTATATTTAACAAGCCAAATTAATGGATATAAGACATAAAATTCTCTCCTAATGGAAATTATGTTGCTTTTGGAGCGCATGGAGGTGTCTCTCCAGTTGTAGTCTACTCAGTTAACAATAATAAGCTCAAGCCTTTTGCTAATATAAATGCAGGCCTGACTTCTGCACTAACTCATCTTGATTGGGACACTTCTTCTTCCCAGCTTTTTGTTAATTCAGAGGCTTATGAGCTCAAATTCTGCAATGTAGAAAGCAAATCTGTTATAAGAGCTTCATCTTGCTCAGAGATAGACTGGTACTCATGGACTTGTTAAATTGGTTTCCCAGTTTAGGGAATATATCCAGGTGCTGCAGGCTTTGATGTACATACTGTATTTTGATCCAATAACAAAAATTTGCTTGCTACTGGAGATACTCTTTAGTTAGTAAAGATATTCAAGTATCCAAGTGTTTAGGAGAAGAGTGCTTTCAAATCCTATGTTGCTCATTCATCTCATGTTACTTGAGTGGGCTTTAGCCACAATGACAGCTTTTTGGTGTCACTTGGCGGCAATGATAAGACAAGTATAATATGGAAGACAGACATCAACAAGGAGGATGATACTGCTTAAGAAGTAGAGGAAGTTTTTGAAGACTTTGTTCAAATAAAGAAGAAGAAAAATAAGTACTTGTAGGACATTGAAGAAGTTGAAGAAACTGTGGAGAAAATGGAAGGAAACTTTGCCTTAGAAAATGAGTAGGAAAATGAGTTCATGGCAATCAAACCATGGCTTGGGGCAATCAAGGAGCCAAGCAACTTTGTAAGACCTGACTTTGATCTCAGCGTAAAGCCAGAAGTACAAATAGAGCTTGACTATGTCTATGGAATAAGATGCAAGGATAAGAGAAATAATATTTTTATGTACAAGGATAATCTCTACTATTTTGCAGCAGCTTTGGGAATTCAGCTTGATTTTAAAGAGAATACTTAGAAGTTCTTTAACCAGCATACCGATGACATAATTTCAATGGCTGTTCATTTGGACAAACAAATTGCTGCTACAGGTCAACTTGGACCCAAACCAACAGTACATATATGGGATCTAAATACCATGCAGCCAGTAATGGCATTAAAACAAGGTGTTATCAAGGGCATAGAAAGTCTCTCATTCTCACCATCTGGAAATAAACTAGTTGCAATATGTATAGATGATAATCACATGACTGTTGGGTTTGATCTTACTAAATAAGAGATGCTTTTCTGCGAGAAAGGAGACACTGCAAAAATACTAGACTCAATCTGGATCAATGACAACACCTTTGTTACTGTAGGGGTATCTCACTATAAGCTTTGGACTCTTAGTGACAAAGGAGTAAGTAGCTCAAAGGGAATTTTCGGAAAGGCATCAAAAACTCTTGTCTGTGTTGGAAAATTAAATGAAATTATTTTATGTGGATCTGCTCTTGGAGAGCTTTAAATTTGGTCTTAGCAAACTCAAATAAAAAACATTTAATTGGTGCAAGGTTCATTAGATGCCATTCATGTTGACACAAGCAATCATATTTTTGTAGGTGGAAAAAGTGGCATAGTAATGGTGCTGAATTCATCATACAAGATTCTCAACTAAATAAACATAAACTAGATCATAGTGGATGGTGCCTGCAATTAATTATGATCAATAATATTCAATGTAAAATCATAGGAGCTTTTTGTTTCAACTTATGGCTCAGAAATCTACAGATTGTACTAAGAGTCAAGCAACAACATTGAGTAGTTTTAAACAGAGACCATTCAATATGAGTTGCTAATGAGTGGCCATTATGCAAGGAATCTTAAATGGACAAATGAGATATGGGGTCTTCATGCTCTTGGCAATGACTACTATATCACTGTATCAGATGACGCAACTTTGTGACTCTGGAACGCAGCTGAGAGAAAGCAGATAAAAATACTCATGCTAGATGTTGATGTAAAGAACACCAAGCTACCTTTGGATCCAGAAACCAAAGATCTTTAAAACTCAGCATGACTAAGATCTGTAACAGGTATGCAGAATGAGAAACACATTGCTATTGGATGTCTGGATGGATCAATAAGAATTGTTGATTTTAAAAAATGGAGCCAAATAAAGATAGTCAAGACATCAAAGAGATGGCTACAAGACCTAAAGTATTCTCCAAATGACCTTTGGCTTGCTGCTGGTGCTCACGACAGACTCATTTGCATCTATGATGTTTCCTGATCATACTAGCTTTAGCATAGGATTAATAAACACTCTTCTTTCATAACCCATCTTGACTGGTCCAATGACTCTTCATTTTTGCACTCAAACTGTGGTGCCTATGAGCTACTGTTCTTCAATGTCTAAACAGGTTAGCAAATCACTAATGGAGCCACGGCACTGAGAAACGAAGATTGGCATACTTGGACATGCGTACTTGGCTGGCCTGTGCAGGGTATCTTTAGGTCTGAGTGGGATGGAAGCGATGTTAATATGGTTGCAAGATCCTAGTTCAAGGTCAATGACCAATACAGAGTTATTGCCTGTGCAGATGACTTCTCTCACATAATTGTCTACTGATATCCTTGCTTGTAGAAGAACTCAGAAGGTGTTGTTCTTAAAGGCCACTCTTCCCATGTAACTAATGTTGTATTTAGTAGCTCAGAAGAATTTTTGTTCTCAACTGGAGGCGAGGATCAATGTGTCATGCAATGGAAAATATCTAAATAAATATTAAATAAAATTATAATGCTTCTTTTAAGAGTATTTCTATTTGTTTTATTTGGTTATAAAATAGCTGATGAGTTTGACCGACTGAGAGAAGATCTTGATAAAATTGATCCTTCGCTTCTCAATAAAGAAGTTGTGTCTCACATACATTATGATCCTGACGACAACAAAGTGCTCTACCAAATAAATAGAGAGTATTTTACATTGGTAATATATTTAGACAACATGAATGATATAGAGAGATAAAAACTAGATGCTTTTCTCAACAGACTTGATAAGAAGAAATATCTTGATGGATGGTTCTTAGATGTTATTGTCTTCACTTCTCATCCTAATAAAGAGTTGTTTGATTTTCATGATAGTAACTAGAGCTTTCCTGAGCTTAGTTTATCAGCATACAGATCCTTCTATCCTTATGACAATTTCAGAGCCTAGCTTAATTCTCTTCAGACTAATGATCTTTCGTTGTTAGTAGAGAAGCTAATAGGAAGAGTACTGTTTACTTCTGCCATTGAGATTAACAACATATCAAAACTACATAAGCTATCCTTAGAGCACCCAGTCATAGTATATTATGTAGGCCCATGAGTTGCTGACTTTCTGTCCTTCTTGGATTTTCAATCAATTTTCCCTCAATATTATTATGCATTTTCCTTAGACAAAAAAATGTTTATGAATATCCAGAAGCACTATTAAATACCAGTTTTTAAAACCTTTGATCATGCTCATGTATGTGTCATCAAGGGACAAATAGATATTGAGTATAATCATTCAGCTATCAGATGCTACTCACATTTCTTCATAGAGGAAAGAAGAGGAGAGCTTATAAGAGCAATAAAAGCCAATCATATTAAGAATGAAAAAGACATAGCTTTTCTTAAGAGAGTTACCAAGCCTCATCATGATGTCTAATATTTCATCCTAATAATGTCTAAAGAACATCAGTCAAAGGAGTTCATGTAGACTTACAAGGATGTTGCTTTTTCTGCCTCTAATGAACTTGTATTCTGTATGTTCAGACCAGATACACAAGAACTAAAAGAGTTTCTTAGCATGCTCCAATTGCCTTATATTGATCCTAAAGAAGAACAGCTCTTCTATGTTCACAAAGCAAAAAACAAGGGAGCAAAAATAAACAAATTTCAAGAAAATTTAGTCTCAACAAATGCTATTAATTTTGTCAAAAGAAATCTCGATACCTTTGTCAAAAACAAGAATAAGAAAGAAAAACATGGCTACATGTTTACAGATGAGATTTAATTTAAAATAATTCTAGATTTTATTTATAATATATTAATGTCAAAGCACTCTGTAATTCTCTATGTCTATGATCTCTCAAATGGAATGAGCAAGATTATGAGTCAACAATTGGTTGGAAAATACGTAGAAGGAATTTGGCACACATCAGTTGTGGTCTACAATAAAGAGTTTTATTTTTAAAGTGGAGTGCAAAACGACCCACCTAAAAAAACCATGTTTGGAACCCCAGTTAAAGAAATCCTTATTGGAGAAACTGAGTTAGAAGAGTTGGATTTTATGGAATTGCTTGAGCAAATTAAACCTGATTTTACCTCAGATAAATATCATGTCTTCAAGAACAACTGCAATCATTTCTCAAATGAGGTTTTGTAGCTTTTATTAGACAAGAATGTTCCTGAAGAAATTATGAATCAATCCAAGGAGTTTGAGAACACTCCAATTGGTAACTTTGTCCTTTAGCTATAGCAAAATAACTCAGGCAAACCTTTGATGAATCACATACAAGATTTACACTAGAATGGGTTTGAGAAGAAAGTAAAGACTATTAGAAACGAAGAAGAATATTTTATAGCCATAACAAAGCCTGATAAAATAATTATTGATTTTTATGCTGACTGGTGTGGACCTTGTCAACGAATAGCTCCTGTTATAGAATAGCTTGCCTCTCAATATAAAGATGTTAGCTTCTATAAGGTTGATACTTAAGCTTAAGAACTTTAAGTGCTGTGCTAGAACCTTAGCATAACTTCGTTGCCTACTTTCATTTTGATGAACAACGAATAAGAAATATAAAGAATAAAAGGAGCCAATTAATAAGAGATTTAAAAAGCCTTAGAATCTCTCAAGAACAAATAAATAATATTACTAACATGATTTATTAAGCTGAGGAATTTATCTACTTATTTTTAACATCTTTCTTATTATCAGTAGTTTAGTTGTCAACTTTGTTCTAAACCTATGAGGGTACCACAACGGCTCTATCACCTATCTTAAACTACTAAGCCTTTTTTATTTTATAATTCTCAATGCGTTTTTCCAGCTCCTATCTTTCCAGCTATTTCATCTCCTTTATATCTATCTCTTATTCAAAAATTGTTTCTTTTAGCTATATAAACTACTCTGTTGCCATCTCAAACAACATCATATGATTCTCCTTTGATAAAACTGTCATGGAAAATGTGTCCATTTTGCCAAACATTTTCCTAAGACTGGCTGAATAATGATCATTCATTTCCTCTATTGGACAAGAGCTTTTTTTGGTCTTGCCCTTATATAGTATCTTAAGATGCAAACCAGAGTTGCTTATAAAGACAAAAGAGTACTTGTAGACAAAGATGTGGCACAGATTATCTGAGGTTACGAAGAAAGTGTCCATATAAGAAACGTCACCTGTATAAACCACTGGCTTAAATAACTCAGTCAATCTTGACTCCAGTCCATCCGCACAGACCACCTCATAGGTCTTATCCTTACCAAACAATGACTTATCGACAGAGTCTTTGAACTATTGCAATTACACAAGAAATACAATGAATTTATATTTAAACGTCATTTTAAATATAAAATAACTCAAATAAAATAATACTAATAAATGTATATTAAATAAAATAATTTCTACTTAATAATTTGACTTATGGAATACCTACACATGGCTTGCTCCATTTTAACTAAATTTTTGAAACTGTATTTGATTTTCCTAATTGTTAATTTCTTACTTTAAAGAAGTCTTGTGCTTAGATTGACTTTACAAACCATGCAACAGTCCTTCTAATTCTCATTTATTCTCAAAAGATATTCATCCACTCTAAAACAAGACTTGTATTTAAGCATAGTAGTTCTACTGCCCAATTAAATTCATCAGAAACATGGCTATATTTTTGGCATCTGTTTTTGAGCTGGCATTCTTGCTCTAAGTAACAGTCAGGCCCAAAAGAGTAAACAGATCATTGGCAGTCTCTTAGCTAATCAGAGCTATGTTGCTGCTGGCATACTATACAAAGTTGAGAAGAAAAACAAAATTCTATCTCTTGTTCATATCCTGGAGACATTTGCCAAGAATTATCTTCAAAACATTCTCATTAATAAATCCTTATATAATCTGCTCAATAGTCAAACTATACTGCTGCTGCATGAGTTTTGATACAAGTGTTTCCCAGTTAAGAAGAAGTCAGAGTATGTTCTCGACAATTACTGAATGAACTCCACTGCTTTGTCTAAGGCCAGTTATTTCTTGAGTAAATGCTATAATATTTTGCTACACTTTTGTTCAGTTGGACTGCATCTGGCTCTATATAAACTCACCAAAAGTATTGAATAGTTGATTTATTTCCTAAGGCATTTGCTTATGAACTCTTCTTAAAAGAACCAAAGAGTACAGCTTACACATCCAGTCATTATTTTAATGGCTCTATACAACATACTCATAAATGGCTTGTGGAGTTTCGTTAGGCAAGAGAGGCTAAAGCTGTTCAAAAGGAATAAAGGCTGCCTGATCTGACTAATACTCATCTACAGCTTAGCTTTATTATTGTTAATTGTTCTCATATTGATTATGGTATTAATTCATATTATATTTTATTATTTGTTTTTATTTAATTTAATACTTTTACTTTTTATAAATGAAAAGTTTAATAGATTTATTTGAGGAGTTTTTAGTGCCAAGAGACAGTCAGACATTTGAGCATGCAAACTAAATAATCAAAGAATTGTGCTCTACTAAATAAGGATTTTAAAGCTTATTTGAATTTTTTACTTAGAGAATATTCAAGTACAATAAATTAGTAGTTGCTCTTATAAGAAGATCTTTTTTATAAATTGAAGAAAATTTCAGTATCTAAGAAAAACAATAACTCTTAGAAAAAGTTTTATAATTGTATTTTAGTATAGTTCTTTAGTATGAGGATTATAGTCACTTAGCGTAGATAGTTAGTCTTATTATATAAGACCTAGATAATAAAGAGGTATATTTTTAAAATGTTTTGATTTTGTTAGGAAAATAGAAGAGTAATTAAGGAAGTTTTGTAGAAGAAAATGAATACAGATATTTGGCTTTAATGAAGAGCTTTTTACAATATCATAAAGATCTAATGAATAGGTAATAGATAAAGTAGCTACAAGATAAAATGCTTGGCAACTTACAACAATAATAAGGAAGTAAATAGTTAAAGTAAGTATAACTAAGCATATATATTATGTGCTTTGATATTCTTATAAACAATGAGCAAATAAACTTAAAGGATCTACAAATTGAATTCCAAAAATCCTTTGAATTTTTCATGAATAATTTTTTGATTTTTGTGGAGCTTTGAGAATAGCTTATTGAGTTCTTTGAGGTAATTTAAGCCAAGCTTTAGCAAGATGAGAACTTTCTAAGCTATTAAGAGACTAAATAAATTCTTGATTTCTTAATGAGCAAAAACATTCTTGGAAATAACAATCTGAATTCTTCTATAAAATACAATATATTGTTTTTGATAATAGACCTTGTAGATCATTGACCACAGTACTTTAAAAATAATTTGAAAAATGAAACTCTATTTGAAGAAATAACATAAAGACTCTATGAGTATTATTAGCTATTTGATTAGTGTTTAAAAAATAGTTGTTAGAAAAATGATGATTTGCTAGAGGCAGAGTTCTAGTATGACTCGCTAAGGAATCTTATCATATAAATTATTTGTTAATTATTTTCTTTAACAAAGAATACAAATACATATTGAAAACTAAGACTTTTTTTCAACAAAATTGCTTAAGATAAAAATGATATTTTGGCTTTGAAAATGCTCTAAATTCTTTTTTAAGATTTTTCAATTTTCATGGGAAAGGAAATAGATGCTTATGTAAATGTTCTTATATTAAATAATCTGGAGTCAGGATGATAAGAGCTACAATACAATTCAGTGTGCGCCTTATGTAGCTTATATGAACATGCAGCTATTAATGAACGGCATTTATAATAAAGAATAACATTAAGACTTATTAATTTGCTTAATGAACAAATCTAATAAATACTGAGCAAGAATAATGAAGAAGTTCATTTGAATTTTCTCGATCAAATTCTTGTCTTATTTGAGATCATTCTAGTTGATTATATAGAGAAGGAAATTCAGTATGAAGTCTAAGTAAACCTCAGTTAGCTATAAGAAATTATTGTAACTATGCTATAAGTAGTCTCAATAACAAACAAAGTATAAAAACAATGTATCTGCACCTTAGAATAAATTGTTCTTTTTAACCAAAAAAATAACTCAGTGATTGATCATAGCCAAATTCTTTAGATTTTGGATCAAAAATTTCAGATAGAATTTCTAAAGCCAAAAGTTCTTTCATTATTAACAAAAATTATATTTTCTTAAACAAAAGAAAATCTTATTCAAAATTAAGTACTTTATACTTGTCTCTAAAACCTACATAATTATGCTTAATAAAATTTTGAGAAATATAATCAGGAAACATTAGATTTTGAGGTTTAAGAATCAGTTTTTGAATTCTATGTCTAATTTATTAAATATGACAATATTACAGCATATTAAACAATAAATTCCTGAAAACTAATTTTATGGATGCAAAAGTTGGAACATCTTTAAAAAGGAGACTAAAAAGATGAAGATTTATAATAAGAAGAAAGTAATGGTAATAAGTATGCCTTCTACACTATGAAGCAGCAGCTTATAGATTTAATAACAAATTTCTTACTTAGTCAACAGCAAAACTAATACTAAAAGGAATTTATTGATAAAGTGGAGGAGTTTGCTGTAGACTCTTTAATGGACAACTCAGAATATATTAGACAACAATCAATGCTATCTATTTTCAAGCTTGACAATATATTTATGCTAGTTAACTAATAATAAAACTAGAGCACATTTCTAAAGTCTCTTCAATATTTCATTGGGACAGAAAACTAGGACTCTAATATTTATGATCTTCTTGACTAGATTTCTGACTAAATAAAATCCTTAAATAAAGAATAGTTTAGATAAATATTTTATAGACAAGATTATCTGGATTAATTAACTGGCATTCTTTTAGAGCTTAAAAACCAAAATAAAGCTGATAAACAATCTTCAGAAATTTTTATTTGTCTAAGTGAACTTATCATTTAAATTGTCAAAAAAGAAACAGATAAAAATTTTGAGAAATTCTTATAAAGAATTTGCAGAGACATAATCTTTAATGAGAATCTTCAAGAAATTGATGAAATTGTTTTAGAAGAAATTTTTGGCTTATTAGCTGAAATTCTTCTCTATCAAAATTGGTTTATTGAAGACCTTATTCTTATCTACAACAAGACTGGATAGCTTGAGAAGCTTTTGAATTCTGGACTTGAGAGTCAAAATGAGGATGTAGTAAGAAATGCAGTTTTTTTCTTTGGTTAAATGTCTTAGTTAATAAATGATCAAAAATTAATGTAGAAAATTAGATTAGATAAATTCTGTTAAAAAGTTATCCAGTACCTGAAATTAGAGTTACCAGATTATCTCATGGATAATGTCATATCATGTTTACTTAAAATACAAATGAACAAATTTACCAATTGTTTAATTAATACTCTAGACTAAATTAAGCTTAATAACTATGCTAAGCTTAGATTACCTCTAAAAGGTGACCCTTCAGAAACTCCATTTTTTATAGAGTATCTTATTCTTAAACAAGAAGATATTATTATTAGTAACAAATAGTTTGCTGAGCTGGTCATTTAATGCATTGTTAACCATCAGCTTATTAAGGAGTAAAAAAATCTTATATATAATTACATATGTAAATACTAAGAACTATATACTCAATGCACTAATATTGAACAGTAAAAACTCATTGAGAAAATTCTCACAAATTAAATTTAATAATTATTAATTTAATATATGTTTGAATTGTGTTCTTTGGAAAAAAGACTGTTAATATTTTTAAACTTAACATTTTAAAGCTCTTTGGAAGCAATTAAATTTTTAGATCTAAATGAATAAATTTCTTGTAAATTGTTTTTGAATTTTTGTTATAAAGGCAATTATTTTTGTTAAGATACTCATGAGGTAAATAGAGTACTTTCGTTTTTAATTCTATTGTCTAATATACTACTCTATATTCAGTGTGTTAACAGACTGAGATTTTGTTTGCTATTTTTACACTTAAACTAATATTATATTTATGAGGCTTATTTTTTGTTTGTTTAGACTTCTGAGCATAGTAAATTATCCTACATCGTTTTGGACTCCAACTCATAACTAAATCTGCTTAACTATTCTTTAAGAATCTCTAATTAATTTTTATAAATTTCTTAAATATCATTATTTTATTAGCAATGCTATTTACTTATTTTTTAAATTAGGTCTTGCTGTTACTCAAACTAACACTTGATGGCAAAATAAAAATCTTTATATTATTCAATTTATTTTTATATCTTCTTATCCTAGCCTAAGTTTTGTTCTTTAGTTTTTTACTTGTTTTTACAATTAACAACAATCAAAGTACTTTATGAGACTCGTAATTTTTTCTTATTTTTTCGTTTCTTAAAAAAACACTGAAAACTTTCCAAATTTAAATTTACTTTTTATTTAAAAGCAGACTAAATACTTTGCTCCTCATCTTAATTAAGTTCTTAAGATTATTCGCTTTCTTCTTAAGAGTATTATTCTTCCTCAATACTCTTCATTGTCTTAAGTCAATCAAAAGATGTTTGGTCCATGAGCTCTTCAATTTATCCATAAATAAGACTCAGTACTTATTAGCTTAGCTCAGTTTCTTATGAGCACATTTAGCAGCATGTTTTCTCAAGACTAAATTATTCATCATTACATTAGCCAAGTTGTTCATTAATAAGACAACTTAGACAAAAAACATGACCACAATCTAGTTGTATTAATTATTCATTTTGTTGTTAACAAGACTGGCATTCAGAGATTTGCTCTTGCTCTTCTTCCATGAAAAATATAATAGTTATAAATTAAAGGAAATTCCAACAAAAATAAAAAATATATATTAGGGGTTTGGGGTTTGGGGTTTGGG
>ERZ724508.1342-NODE-1342-length-14927-cov-12.629707_pt1 | contig 14927 bp, 13 predicted proteins | sample MGYA00376041_ERZ724508 | MGnify/ENA primary metagenome ERZ724508 (study PRJEB28724, sample SAMN07190887) | wastewater metagenome | isolation source: effluent of sewage treatment plant in Hong Hong | place: USA: Christiansburg, Virginia | collected 2016-03-01 ...
AAGAAGCACTGAAACTACTTCGTCAATATAACCCGTAACTGGTTTAGACCCAAAGAAAAATATCTATTAGGGGCGCAAAAGCTCACTTTGATTACATATAATTTCAAGTCTTTTTGAGATTTCATCAAGAATAATAGTAGAATAGTTTGTTATTTGATCAATATTGAGAGAATAACGAACCAATGCACATACAAACACATCGGAAAATGCTTTTCTATATTCGACCGTCTCTTTTTGAAGAAGAAATTTTTTTGCTTGCAAATCGCTGAAATTTTTGATCTGTCAGAAACTCATACTAATCCAAATATGCATAAAATCATCAAAATTTCCACTATCCCAATTCTGTCTATTAATCACCCCACCCATAGCTACAAATGATTCATATTCATAGAGTGAAACAAGTAACATTACAATACCACTTGATGTTCCAAGTCATAGAAAAAATACAATAGTATCAACAAAATGTCTATCCGATTCAGTTGGATCTTTGAGGATTCTACGAAGAAATACAATAAGAAGATCATCGTAATTTCTACTTTTTTTCTCATCGGATTTTGTTTGTTTAATACCAGCAATACTTTTTGCAATAGTTGCACGAAAAGCTTCATTATCTTCTGAAGTAGTATTACTGACCGATGGAGCGTTGAAGAAATCGAAATCGTCTATGGACATAACCAACGAGGAGAAAAAATCGGTAAACTCGATGAAAAACTATGTATTTCTTCTCAAAGAGATTGCAATATATCATTGTTTTCCGTATTTTGCAAAGCAATATCGAGATATTCTGCAATTTTCTTCATATCATCAGTAGTACAACCACGTGTTGTAAGTGCTGGTATACCAATTCGTATACCTGAGGGAGAGAGAGCACTCCTTGTATCATTCGGTATCATGTTTTTATTTATTGAGATACCGATAGTTTCAAGAATGTCTTGTGCTCGATCACCAGAGATCCCATGACTTGAGAAAACATCGATGAGAATAAGATGTGTATCTGTTCCTCCAGTAATGAGACGAAATCATCTTTTTAAGAGCGCTTCTGCAAGAGTAAATGCATTTTCCCTTACTTGCTCAGCATAGAGACGAAACTCTGGTCGTAGAGCCTCACGAAATGCCTGTAGTTTTGCAAGAATAGAGTGCATATGAGGTCAGCCTTGTACTCATGGAAAAACTGCTGAATTAATTTTCTTTTCTAATTCTCATCGACAACCAATGATCGCTCACCTTGGTCATCGGAGTGTTTTATGGGTCGTCGTCATAACAATATCAGCATAACCAACTGGTGATGGAAGAACTCATCCGGCAATCAGCCCAGCAGTATGTGAAATATCAGCGAGAAGATATGCTCAAACACCCTGTGCTATGCGAGCAAATCATTGCCAATCAATATCACGGGGATATGCTGAAAATCAGGCAATAATCATCTTTGGTTTATGTTCTCGTGCTAAACTCTCGACTCGATCCATATCAATTCGATGAGAATCTTGCGAGAGAGTATAGCTCACAATATTATAGAGTTTTCCAGAATAGTTCATCCTATGCCCGTGGGAGAGATGTCATCATTGATCGAGCGAAAGAGAAAGTATCGTATCACCTGGTGATAGTAGTGCAAGTTGTATTGCAAGATTTGCTGGTGATCACGAGTGTGGTTGAACATTTACAGCCTCAAATCCGAATATTTTCTTTGCTGCATCGATTGCTGCATTTTCGACATAGTCGACAAATTCTTGTCAAGAATAGTAGCGTTTTCATGGGAGTCACTCACTATATTTATTCGCAAATGGAGTCGATAAACAAGCCATAACATCAGGTGAAATAATATTTTCTGATGCTATCATCTCAAGTGTCGAAGTTTGTCTATATTCTTCTCATTTTATCCATTTTTGAATGTCTTTATCAATCATAAGTACAAAATTATTGGGAAAGTTTTTTCGCAAGCTCAAGAGCTTTCTTTTTCTCTTGTTCCAGGAGAGAAATAATCTTTTCTATGCCAGCATCAACAGGTATTGGATCAAGAACAATATCTGGATTGATACCAAGTTTATCAATTGAGTGATCCAATGGTGTAAACCAACGTGCTATTGTGATTTTTATTTCACTTCCATCACTGAGTTTAAATGGCTGTTGTACTGATCATTTTCCATATGTTTTCCTCCCGATGACTTTTCAACGATGAAGATCTTGTATAGCTCATGCAAATATTTCTGAAGCAGACGCAGAATTTTCATTCACAAGAACCACGAGTGGGATATTGGTCATCGTAGGATTTCTATTACTTGTCTTCACTTCTTCTTCGAATAATCCTCATGAAAGAAATTTTCCTCCACTATTCTTTCTTCAGCGATCACGAAGCACTACAGTATCTGGTTTAAAAAAATGAGAGAGCATCTCCTGTGCTGCTGAGAGAAGTCATCCACCGTTATCACGAAGATCTATAACGAGAGCTTTTGTATCTTTAGAGATATTCTTCATAAGAATATCCTGAAAATCACGAGCCGTATCCTGTCAGAACATTTTTACTTGTATATAGAGAATCCCATCTTTTGTCTTTTCTGATTCGATCGATGGTACCTTTACAATAGACCTTACTATATCTACTTTATTCATAAGACCTCACCTTCGATAGGTAATAGCAACCGTTGTCCCTGGTTTTCAACGGATAAGACTGACCGCTTCTGCTGTTGTCACTCAACGTATTGATCCGGTATTAACCATGGTTATAATATCACCTGCCTTCAATTGTGCTTTATAAGCAGGTGAGTCTTGAAGAATTTCACGAATTATAACCCCATCATCTGCTTTTGCAATCACCGCGCCTATTCCAGCAAAATTTCCACGAAGTGATTCACTAAAATATTCTAATTCTTTTCCACTCAAATATTCAGAAAAAGGATCCTTGAGGCTTGAGACAAGTCACTCAACATATGCTTTTTCAATATATGAACCACTCATATCAATAGGCTCAATATAGTTTTTTTGAATAATTGCTTTTGTTTCATCAACAATGCTATTTTGTTTTGTTGATGAAACAAACTTATAATTATTATAAGTTTGATAATCACCAATGTGATTTAACCGTGTATCATGAAGTGTCGGAAGTGAATAAAGTCCAAGAACATGAAGAAATACAAGGAATATCAAACTCAGTGAGAGCCCATGAGAAATTGCTCAAAACTTGTCAGTAATTTTCATATGTGTCAAAATTGTCTAAAAAATATTTAACATCTACATAATAGAATCAAACACAAAAAACTCAAATCAAGAGTAAAAAGTTTTTTACAAATAATAAATGTTAATAAATTACCTTTAGAAGATTTGCAAAGGAAAAATAAGCGTGTCAATGTTAAATAGTTTTTTCTTTTCTCTTTTTCTTTTGTTCAAAAAAAGATTTTCCAAGGTTTGAATTACTACTAAAACTAAATAAATTTATATATTATCTATCTAGAAAGTTTTTGTCATGAAATGTCGAATATGTCTGGATTTATTAAAATAAAATATATACTGCATATATGCAATTTTTAGAAATATTTCGACAGTTTCGCCGCAAGAGTCAGATGCAAGTCGTTCTTCGAACACTTATTTCATCTATGACACAAATGCCTGAAACAGAAAAACTCCTCTATCTTGAGGCTATTATGGTTCTCGAGGTTAATGATCTCACGGATTTATATGATAAAATTTCTCAAATTATTGCTAAATGAGAGCAACAAAAAGAATCATTAATTTTTGACATTTCTACTCATGCCTAATGAAAAATTTTGATATAATCAAAATAATGTTTTACCAGAATTATGAAACATTGCAAATAAAATTTTATTTGCAAAACGTGAAATGTGAAAAACTTTGAAAGAAAATTTACCATCTCCTGAAATTCAAAAAAAAATATCTGATCTTGTATCGAATTTTACAATTGAAACTATATTTCTTCCTGATATTCAAGACTTAAACAAAAAAGAAGAAATGAAGCAATTATTAAAAGCATTATCAGTATCACTTACTCAGTTGGATAATAAAACCAAGCAAAGAATTTTTAATTTATTGGAAAGTTATTTGATGAAAAAACATTAATCTTATTTATGCCATACTTTCGAGTTCGTGCCGCTCGTGGTAATGAAAAACTTGATTTCCTTATACGGGCATCAGATATTTCAGAGGCGACTAATGAGGTGCATAAAGGTGGATATACCATACTCTCCATTGAAGAACAAGAAGATCAAGAAAATGAGAAGAAACAAATTTTTTATTTTGATGCTTTTGTTGTTTTACCAACCTGAGCAAAGGAGAAAAAAACTGGTCAGATTCAATCTGATGATGCATTTCGAGCGTATCAAACTCTCGTTGAGCAGTATAATTGTCAAATTGAGAGAATCTATACAGATATTCATTCAAGTGATGAGGATAAGCTTCTTGTGACAGCAAAGGTTGCTGACGCATATAATGTATATCTTGAGCAAAAAAATTCAAAGACTTTCATTCAAAATATTTGATCGAATCAGTCAAAAACACCAGAAAAAGAAACAGGTGGAACACAAAGTTTGAATGATGATCTTTCCCCAGTACTCAAGAAAGAGATAGCTCTTTATCAATGACTTATTGATACTGTTCTTTTTAAGATTGAAAATATTACATCAAAATATAATGATGTACTCTCGAGTGAAAAAAGAGCAACTCTTCAGCTTCTCTATGGTACATTGAGGCAAACAAAAAATATCACGAATATAGCCAAACTTAAACTCGTTGGTGAGACGGCACTTAAAAAAATTGGAGAACTCGAAGTTGATATTGTGCGAAAACAATGAGGCGAACAGAAAAATGAACTCCTCAAAGAAACGAATAATCTTTTAAAACAGTTTTGATCAAAGACGAGTGTGGGTTGAGTTGATACGGATGTCTCTAAAAAAGTGGAAAAAATCCTACGAGGCTGGGTTCGTGATATAAAGAGTTTTTTTGCGCTCTTAAGTGCATCGACCGATGATGATAAAAAAACATCAGCATCATGATGATGAATGGTTGGATGAGGAGATTATGGTTATTATAATCAACTTCAAAGACTAGAGCTCTATCGAGAGAAGCTCTCTAGTAATAAGGATCTCTATAAAAATGAGAAAGATGAAGCACAGAAAGATCGAATTGCTGCAAAAATACATCTTATTGAACAGAATATAGCACTCATTAATGCTCGTATTGGATGAAAGGAGATTTCTTATACGCGTATTGTAAAAGGGATATATTATTATCAAGAGCTTTTTGTTTTCTTCTTTCAAACGCTGTCAAGAGCCTGAATAGCTGCAGCACTTTTTTATTCCCTTATTTATTTTGGGTCTCTGCTTTTTTTTCATGATATTCTCATACGGTTAGATCTTAGTCTTCCTTATGTTGTTATATTTCTTTCAATGGGCTTTCTGTTTTCATTAGTTCGTTGATATATATCGTGATTCATCAGTCTTATTGGAATTATACCAATAATTATGTTTATTCTTGTTAATACTACTTCATGAATTGGATAATTTTTCTTTTTCATGTGTTTCTTTTATTTCTTGCTCTTTGGTGAGGATATTGGTGGTTTGCTTTGTTTATAACACCTTTTTTTCTATTCTCTATTTTTCTTTGAGTTAGTTCAATATATTGATCATTATCATGATTATTCGGTTTTTTTCTGAAAAAAACATCAAATAATGAAAAAGCTCAACTCATTCACCGTATAAGTACTCCACAAAGTGTCTATATACTTCTTCTTCTTGGTTGGTATCTCCTTCTTGTGAGTGGATATCATAATTGGATTGATCCAACGATCCAGGTATATGTACTCAGTATCCTTGTTTTAGGATATATCACCTTTATTGGTTATTGTTTTTCATTCTTTTTTGAATTTTCTTTTGGTGACAAGATAGATCATATTCTTTTAAATGTGACATATGTTACTAGTATGGTTTCACTAGGACTCTCCATCCTCCTTATAGTTCTTTCATTTTCTCAAAATAGTTTTTCTCTCTTCTTTATTACTTGATTTCTTTGTTGAGTTCTTTGTTTGATTTGTGTAAATATTTATCATTATTTTTTTCGTCTTATCCAAGAACAATGGATGATTTTTTTTAGTTTTATTGTTGCTCTCTTATTCGGTGTATTTACTCTTTCTCGATTTGGAATTCATTTTTTCTTTGGTGTGCAATTTCTTTCTTTGATTCTTGGCCTTTTCTCTCTTTTCTTTTTTCCTTCCCTCTCTCGAATAGCTCGTTTAAGTTCAACTTTTTTTGAGATAGGTTATTATAGTGTGACTATTTCCATACTTCTTTGAATGAGCGTCCTTATTTTTTCACCAGAACTTTTTATTCACTCGAGCTTACTGCTTCTTGTATGATTCTTTTGTGGTTGGTTTCTCTATGTTCGGTTTCATATTTCACAGTTATTTTTCACCTATATACTTGCAAGTTATTTCTTCCTTTTCCTCTTCCTCTTCCATTTTAGTATGTCAGGAGCTTGAATCTATTTTTTCTTTGCTTTTTCAAGTTTTGTATTGATATTTTTCATTCCCCAGCTTTTCCCGTTTGTTTTACGTGTTCAGGAACAACTTTTTCTTGTCATAATGAGTCTTGTTTTATTTTTTTGATGATTTCTTTTTTCTGCAATTTTTTTTACAGGATTTAGCCTCTTTGGTATAGCATTTACGCTGATCTTGAGTTGACTTCTCTTGGCTCTCGTATATGGTAAGATTAAACTTTTATTTCCACATTATGATTTCTCCTCGTCTTCCTTTTTCCGTCGTCGATAGTATTGATATTATTTCTTCATCTATTACTGAAACAACGGTTTTTCTTGAGGAAAATATCAGTATTACAGATTTCCCTGAGGTTTTTTCTCATGATTTCCAGAAGGATGGTTCTTATATAACTTATAGAAATACTCATAAGTATGTATTTACTCACCTTGAATATATCAATCAAGATGAAATGACTCGATGGATTGGAAGTGTAGGAAAGAAGGTTGTATATGATTTTTCTCATATTCATTCCGAGAATACAAATAATCTCCTTCTACGTCTTGGATGAGCACTCTACTCTTTTGATTATTTTCGTTCAGATCGTAATACGAAGGATATCCCAATTGTTCTTCTCACGTCTGATTCATGAGAAATTCAAGATACTCTTATGAAGATTACAGCACTCACACTTGCTCGTGATTTTGTAAATCTTCCGCCAAATACAAAGTCACCAAAACAATTTCGAACCATGATTGAAAATCTTCCATGGAAGAATACTGACATTCAATCATATGATGATAAGCAACTTCGTGATATATGATGTGGTCTCATTACTGCTGTTGCATCTGGTGGTACAGAAGGTGCTCAAGCTCTTATTCTTCGATCAAAAGGTTCAAAACAGATTGATCAAGTCTTCGTAGGAAAATGAGTTATATTTGATTCTGGTGGTCTCCAAATTAAACCAGATACAGGGATGCTTGATATGAAGTGTGATATGTCATGATCTGCTGCTGTGATAGCTACTCTTTGGTATCTTGATGCGAAAGGTGTTTCACATGATTTTGCATGAGTGGTTGGTATTGTTGATAACCTCACTGGTCCAAATGCATTCAAACCACTTGATATATACAGAGCAAAAAATGGTATGAGTGTTGAGATTCATCATACTGACGCTGAGGGGCGTTTGGTCCTTGCTGATATGATGTGTCTTGCGATCGATGAGCTCTCACCTAAGAAAATCCTCACGATTGCTACTCTTACATGAGCATGTATTGTAGCACTTGGATCTCGCTATAGTGGTATTATGGGGAGTGATGAAAAAACTATAGATACACTTCTCCATCCGAAAACATCATTGGCACTTGAGAGATATTGGAGGTTACCATACGGCGAATATTATCGTGAAAAAACAAAAGCAACCATTGCAGATCTAAAGAATATTACATCCGGAGTAAAAACTGGATCAACTATGGGTGCTGCGTTCTTATCAAATTTTTGTAGTGATCTTCCTTATACACATATTGATATTGCTTGACCAGCCTATCTTGAATCACCTCTCGATGTATTTTCAGCTGGAGCGACTGGCGCTGGAGTAGAGGCACTTATTCATCTCACTAGAATTGAGAAAAATGACTAATTTTTCTCTTCGTTCTTTGGTTTCTCGTTTGTCTCTCTGGGCTCGTCTTTGGACGAGTGTTTTTTGGTCTGCTCCTATATTTCTCGATCGATATTTATCACTTCGTGAACGATCTCATCATTATAATAGTGAACTCTGAGAAGATGTATTTGATGCTGTTTATATGGCTTATCGATATGAGAATGATTTTGTATCGATGATTCATAATTTTAAATATTTAGGCCAACGTCATATTATATGATCCTTTTCTCCGGGTATTGATTGTATTTTGTCAAAATATCTTGTGAATTATACAGATGAAGATATTCTCCTGAGTTATGTTCCATTTGGTTGGTATCAAATTTTCACTCGTCCCTATAATCATTCTCGACTCATAGCTGAATATATTTATTCGAAACTTTCATCTTCTTGAAGAAAAATTCCAAAGCTCAAAAATCTTCTTTGGAAGAGAAAAATAACAGAACATCAAGCTCATCTCTCGAAGGATTGACGTATTCTTAATGCTCGAGATGCTTTTATGCTTGCTCCTTGGGTTGATCCAGGTATAATCAAGGGTCGAACTGTTTGCTTGATTGATGATGTTATCTCAAGTGGTTCTACGCTTCAATCCATTGCTCATATTTTTCGTTCTCACTGAGCCAAAAAAATTATTGTTATTGTTCTTGCAAGTACTTTGACTTAATGATCTAATATCTCCAATTTTTGTAATTTTCCTCGAATATGTCTGATCGACTCGAAATAATCAATGCTACAACACATAATCTTAAAAATGTATCACTGAGTATCCCAAAGAATACCCTTACGGTTGTGACAGGTGTTTCTGGTTCTGGAAAGTCATCACTTGCTTTTGATACGATCTATGCTCTTGGACAACAGAAATATCTTGAATCTCTCTCAACATATGCTCGCATGATTATTTCATGAGGCGAGCAAGAAGCTCAGGTTGAAGAGATTAAATGACTGTCTCCTACTATTTCGATCAATCAAAAAACGGTCTCGGCAAATCCACGATCGACGGTGGGTACTATTACGGAAATTTATGATTATCTAAGACTTCTCTATGCGACGATCGGTCTTCAATATTGTCCTAATCATCCAAATACTCCACTCGTCAAACAAACGGTAGGTGATGTTGAATCAAAAATTGATACTTTTTGAGATGATCTCAAGCTTATGATTCTCTCACCTCTTGATTATGAGAGTGAAATAACCTTTCACCAACTTGAAGAGCGAGTCGTTCGAGAGGGTTTTGTTCGTTATAGTATAGGAGATAGTGTCTATCAGGTCGGTGATCATGCGAATGATACAACAATTATTGATATGTCGACGAGTCCATATATCGCTATTGTTATTGATCGTCTCATGACGGGTAGTGTTCTGCGAGATGATCTCTCCAAGCGTAAGCGTCTTCGAGACTCTGTTGCTCTCGCTTTTCGTGTCGGTATTGAGCGAATGGCTCTCATGATTGAGTGACAAGGTGTGGTTGATATATTTCATTCTCAGGCATCTTGCTCTGATTGTGGATATAGTGCACAGAGTCTCTCGCTACGGGATTTTTCTTTTAATTCCCATCATGGTGCTTGTCCTGATTGTCATGGACTCGGGATGAAGACAGATTTTATCGAAGAAATGGTTGTTAATCCACGACTCACTCTTGCTGAATGAGCTCTTCTTCCATGGGCAGGGAGTACCTATTATATGCCTGTGATGATAGAATTTGCTCATCATATGGAGATCCCAACGAATGTTGCATATCATACACTTACCAAGAAACAGCGTCATCTCATCCTCAATACAAAAGGTGTAATGATTACACTTCGTCAACCACTCCGAGGTTTTAGCGGAACGGTGCGTGAGAATATCAAATATGAATGACTCCTTACTTTTTTGCGTCGAAAATTTTCAGAATGAAGTGATAAAGATGCTATCTACAAGAAAATCATTGGTTATGCTACTGAGACTATTTGTCCTCTCTGTGACGGATATCGACTCAAAGAATCATCCCTTTTTGTGCGTATCACTACGATGCATATAGGTCAGATGGCAGCACTGTCTGTACGGGAGCTTATAGATTTTTTTGCTACGTATGTTGCACCACCCGGTATGCAAGAGGTAGTAGATAAGATCCTCAAAAATATTATAGAACGTCTTGATTTTCTCTCTGGTGTTGGACTTGAGTACGTCACATTGGATCGTCGAGCGCAGACTCTCTCTGGCGGTGAGGCTCAGCGTATACGACTTGCAACTCAGATCTGATCAAAGCTTGAAGGTGTTATCTATGTGCTCGACGAGCCATCTATAGGTCTTCATTCGAGAGACAATGATCTTCTTATAGCCAATCTCCATAAGCTCGCAAATCTTGGAAATACGGTGATTGTGGTTGAACATGATGAAGATATCATGCGGGCATGTGATTATATTATTGATATTTGACCTCGTGCTGGTGTTCATGGATGACAGATCGTCGCTCAAGGTACGTATGATGAGATTATCAAAAATTCTGAGAGTGATACAGCACTCTACCTCTCTGGACGTAAACATGTCAATCGTGACAGCTATGTGTCGAAGTTTGACGAATATATGTCGATCAAGAATGCGAGAGAGAATAATCTACAATCTCTCAATGTTGATATACCGACTCATGGTCTCACTATGGTGACGGGTGTTTCGGGATCTGGAAAATCATCGCTCATTATGGATACACTCGCAAAATTTGCTGAGAGTCATTTTGCTCGTAGTCCAAAAGAATATGGTAAGTGTGATGGAATTGATGGAATTGAGGTATTTGAAAAAGCTATCATTATTGATCAATCGCCGATCGGTAAAACCCCTCACTCCAATATCGCTACCTATACTGGAGTGTTCACTCTTATCCGTGAGGTCTTTGCTGCCAGCGTCGATGCTCAGAAGCGATGATTTGCTCCAGGGAGGTTTAGTTTCAATACGCGCTGAGGAAGATGTGAGCATTGTGAGTGATCAGGTACCAAGAAGATTGAAATGTATTTTCTTCCTGATGTATACAGTGAGTGTGAACAGTGTCACGGTACGAGATATAATCAAGAGACGCTTGAAGTTACATTCAAGGGCAAGAATATTGCGGATATTCTCTCGATGACGGTTGAAGATGCACTTACATTTTTTGCAGCTTTTCCTCGTATATCTCGAGTTCTTCAGGTGCTCTTTGACGTAGGACTCTGATATATCACTCTCGGTCAATGAGCGCCAACTCTCTCTGGTGGTGAAGCTCAGCGTATCAAACTTGCTTTTGATCTTGCTAAGAGGTCGAATGATAAGACTCTCTATATTCTCGATGAGCCGACAACAGGACTTCATTTTTCTGATGTTCAGAAGCTTCTTGATATCCTCTCAAAACTCGTTGATCGTGGAAATGCGGTAGTCGTTATTGAGCATAACCTTGATATGATTGCCCATGCTGATTGGATCGTTGACATCGGTCCTTCAGGTGGTAAGGCTGGAGGTCAACTTCTCTACAGCTGACCATTTAGAGAATTCCTCTCTCAGGAGAGTGCTACATCACGAGCACTCCATCGTTATTTTGGTTATCATCCAAACGAGAGAAAGTAATTTTGACTTTGTTTTCTCACTCCTTTTTCTATATAATCTCCTGGCTCCCATTCCTTATGGGAGTGGGAGATTTTTATCTCCTTAGCATACGTTTATGAGGAATTTCCTCAGATATCTCCTCGCCCTTTATGGATGTGAGATTCATCGAGTACACGGAAGAGCTCGAAAGATGCTGATCCGCAAGCTCTGATGAAAATAATAAAACCCCTAGCCGGGGGTTTTATTATTTGGGAGATTTCTCTTCCTAAGCATACGTTGGTCTCTTGCGAGATCGAAATAAGTATAGCAAATGATAATAAAAATGCAAATTTCTTGGATGATTTCATCTTCTCATTACTATGGTGATGATTTTTGGAATATTTATGACTTCAATACTCTCTGAATTGAATGACTGTTGAGTTTATCTGCAAGAATATGTTGATATAACGAAACTGACTTCATTTGGTACTCGGGCGCGAGCACGATATTTTCTCGAGTTTACATCACGCTCTGATATACTGGTACTTCCTGATATTCTTCGCTGGACTACAAAGCATCATATACCGGTCTTTTTTCTTTGATGATGATCAAATACACTCTTTGCAACGGATTGTTTTGAAGGTTTAATTATTCTCAATCATTCAAAAGGAAAGCAATCACTTGGTGATAATCGTTTTTCTCTCGTTTCTGGTGAGATGGTGTCTTCTTGGAGTATTGAAATGACTCGCAGTGGTATCCCCACCTTGATGCCATGGATTGGGCTTCCAGGAACAGTAGGTGGTGCTGTTGTTGGGAATGCTGGATGTTTTGGTCTGGAGACCTCAGATATACTCAAATCAGCCGAGATACTCGACATCTATACATGACAAGTTCGCCAATATAGTGTCGAAGAGCTTGCATACGTCTATCGTTCTTCTTTTCTTAAGTCCCATCCAGAACTCTTCATTCTATCTGCAATATTTGATCTCACCCCACCGGATCATGAGATCATCGATGCGAGGATTCATCGTAAGACCAAACAACCAGGTTGACGAAGTTGTGGTTCATTCTTCAAGAATCCATCACCACAATATGCTGGGGCACTCCTTGAGAGCGTCTGAGCAAAATCATACTCTTGTGGTGGAGTGGCGATATCACAGTCCCATGCAAATTTCTTCATCAATGACGGAACAGCCACCTGGCAGCAGATTATAGCACTTGCTCTTCACGTACGCTCACTGGTATACTCAAAATATTCTATTTCTCTCCATCATGAAGTTGTCATCGTAGGCACTCATGGTATTACAACCCTTTCTCATTATGAAACTTCAAAAATATCTCTCCCAACAGTGAGTAGCATCGCGTAGACATGCAGAAGAACTCATCTCTCTTGGTCGCATAAGCGTCAATGGGGTCAAGGCTCATATTGGACAAGTAATTGATCCAGAAGTGGATCGTGTTGAGCTCGATGATGCGGTCATCAAAGAGCAGCTTGCATATGTCTACTACGCGTTCAATAAGCCTCGTGATATTGTCTCTACTTGTGTTTCTCGTGGTGAGACAGGTATTATGGATATCGTTAATCTTCCGACTCGAGTATTTCCGATCGGTCGATTGGACAAAGAAACAACCGGTCTTATCCTCCTGACAAATGATGGTCGTATCGCTCACAGGCTGATGCATCCGAGTTTTTCACATGAGAAAGAGTATCTGGTAGAGATATTCGGTCCGATTGACGACGACGAAATAGACAAGCTCTCTCGAGGTGTCGATCTTGGAGACGTTGTGACGAGGTCGTGTATTGTTGAGCGCGTCGCATCAGGAAAGTTCCGCATCATCCTTAAGGAGGGTAAAAATCGACAAATTCGACGCATGGTTGAGACACTTGGCAAACAAGTCAAGAAACTCAAGCGAATTCGTATAGAGCACATTAATCTTGGTACTCTGCAAGAATGAGAACTCCGACCACTTACTAAGTCAGAGAAAGAGCATCTATTAGCCAAAACAGGGCTCCAATCTGGTGACAATGTGTGAACTTCAGGTGAAGACGCACACAATTTATTTGACGATAAGGCGCTTTAGATATAATAGCTGGGCATTTTGAGGCAAAAGAAGCCACAGAATTAGTTCTTTAACATCGACGAAAATTTCGATTTTTGGTACTTTTTGTACTTCTTTTGCTTTTGCCCACTGTTTCTATTGATACAGCGAAGCGAGAGGATATATGTTTTGTATAGTTGTTTGATGACTCCCCCTAGCCCCCTCAACGAGGGGGAACGGTAAAATTCCAGTTGGAATAATAAATTCATTGTTTCTTGCTCCCCCTCGTTGAGGGGCATGCTTCAACAGTCCAGCGAGTTCCCATAGTTGGGACGAGTCGGGGAAAGCGAGAGACGAGCAGGGGGAGTCCAAAACAACATTATACCAAGCCTGTATCCTCTTGCTTTGTTTGTAACAAAACAAAACAGAGGTTAAAGCTTTAACTTCGCCGAAGTTCAAATCGGCACTTTATCTTCTTGGACTTGCTTTTCAACAAGCCTAGCTTCTCGATAAAGGTGTTTTATTTTTTTTCTGTTCTCATTTTATGAGTAATCTTCTCAAAAAAGTTACTTCCACAGTGAGTGTTCTTGCTATTGCGGCATCTGCAATGGGTGCTACTGCATCTGTTAGTGCTGCAAGCGAGTTCCTTGCTTACGCGGATATGCTTGCTATGGATGGAGTTATCAACTCTACGACTGAAGCAAACTACCGTCTTGGTGACAATATCACTCGTGCTGAGGTTGCAAAAATTGCAGTCAAGCTCAGTGGTGTAGAGATGTACGACTGTGTTGGAGATGTATTCTCTGATGTTGGTCCTTCTCTCGGTGATCTTTGTTCAGCTATCGAAACTGCGGCAGCAGAAGGGTTTGTTAATGCTAACGCTGACACATTCCGTCCTACTGACAAAGTAACTCGTGCTGAAATGGTTAAGATGCTTCTTGCTGCAAATGGAGTTGAACCTTCTGATATGTCAGCAAGTTTCATGGATATTGCTACTCTTGGTGATCTTGCTGGTTATATCAACGCTGGTGTTGAGATCGGTGCACTTAAGGATGGACAATATTTCCGCCCTAATGCAAACGCTACTCGTGGTGAAGCATTTAAGGTTGCGTCTGTTGTTATGGATTCTGTAGAAACTCCTACTACTCCTACAACTCCTACAACTCCGACTACTCCTCCTACTACTTCTACTGGAACTACATCAACTGGTGTTGTTACTGCTGGTGGTCT
>ERZ724508.1349-NODE-1349-length-14868-cov-6.357321_pt1 | contig 14868 bp, 13 predicted proteins | sample MGYA00376041_ERZ724508 | MGnify/ENA primary metagenome ERZ724508 (study PRJEB28724, sample SAMN07190887) | wastewater metagenome | isolation source: effluent of sewage treatment plant in Hong Hong | place: USA: Christiansburg, Virginia | collected 2016-03-01 ...
GGTGCGACGATTAAAATTGAAGGTGAATATGCTTTTGGTTTATTGCGTACCGAAACCGGTGTGCATCGTTTAGTGCGTAAATCGCCATTTGATTCATCGGGTGGGCGGCATACATCGTTTGCATCCATTTTTGTTTATCCTGAAATTGATGATTCGATTGAAATTGATATTAACCCCAGCGATGTGCGTACCGATACCTTCCGTGCCAGCGGTGCGGGTGGTCAGCATATCAATAAAACCGATTCGGCAGTGCGTTTAACCCATATTCCAACCGGAATTGTGGTGCAGTGCCAAGACGGGCGCAGCCAGCACAGTAACCGCGATGTGGCATGGAAACGCCTGCGCAGCCGTTTATATGACCACGAAATGCGCAAGCGTCAGGCAGAGCAGCAAAAATTGGAAGATTCCAAAACCGATGTGGGTTGGGGTCACCAAATTCGCAGTTATGTTTTAGATAATAGCCGCATTAAAGATTTGCGCACCAATGTCGAAGTATCTGCCACGCAAAAAGTGTTAGATGGTGATTTGGATGTGTTTATTGAAGCCTCCCTCAAGCAGGGTGTGTAATAAGGATTTTCTATGTTTTATCGCGCTGATTACACGCCCCCCGCCTATTTAATCGACATGATTGATTTGGCTTTTGATTTAGACCCCACAAAAACGCGGGTTTTGAATCGCATGATCGTGCGGCGTAATCCCGCCGCATCCCATTTGCCACCACAACCCCTGCGCTTAGAAGGGCAAGAATTGAATTTGGCGCGGGTTTTGGTGAATGGGCAAGGTACGTCTTTTAAGTTGGAAGGCGAACAGTTGGTATTGCAAAAACTCCCCGAAGGCGATGCGCCTTTTGCGCTGGAGATTTTTACCACTTGCGCCCCCATTAAAAATACCAAGTTATCGGGGCTGTATGTCAGCAACGATTCGTTTTTCACGCAGTGCGAGGCGGAAGGTTTTCGCCGCATTACCTATTTCTCCGACCGCCCCGATGTCATGTCGTTGTATTCGGTAACATTGCGGGCGGATAAAAATAAATATCCGGTTTTATTATCCAATGGTAATTTAGTCGAATCGTGTGATTTAGACGATGGTCGCCATTTTGCCAAGTGGGTTGATCCGCATAAAAAACCGAGTTATTTATTCGCACTGGTCGCCGGACAACTGGTTGCACGCGAGCAGCGGATTAAAGCCCGCAATGGCAATGAACATTTATTGCAAATTTATGTGCGTTCCGGTGATTTGGATAAAACCGAACACGCCATGAATTCTTTAATGGCTTCCATTGTGTGGGATGAAGTGCGTTTTGGTTTGCCGCTGGATTTGGAACGCTTCATGATTGTGGCCACCAGCGATTTCAATATGGGCGCGATGGAAAATAAAGGTTTGAATATCTTTAATACCAAATTCGTCCTAGCGAATCAAGCCACCGCTACCGATATGGATTTTATGAATGTCGAGCGCGTGGTGGGACATGAGTATTTCCATAATTGGACGGGCAACCGCATTACCTGCCGCGATTGGTTTCAATTGTCCTTAAAAGAAGGATTAACGGTTTTCCGTGACCAAGAGTTTAGCCAAGATTTATGCCCCAGCGCATCCAGCCGCGCCGTTAAACGTATTGCCGATGTGCGTTTATTGCGCAGCACCCAATTTGTGGAAGATGCGGGGCCGATGGCGCATCCGGTGCGTCCTGATAGTTATATTGAAATTAATAATTTCTACACCGTCACCATTTACGAAAAAGGGGCGGAAGTGGTGCGCATGATGCAAACGCTGGTCGGGCGCAATGGTTTTGCCAAGGGCATGAAATTGTATTTTGAGCGCTTCGATGGGCAAGCCGTGACCTGCGACGATTTCGCCCAAGCGATGGCGGATGCGAACCCCGAATCGGCACTCGCGCCGCTGCTGACGCAGTTCAAAAACTGGTATTCGCAAGCCGGAACACCGCATGTTTGCGCCCGCGCCGACTACAACGCCGAGGCGAAAACCTACACCCTGCATTTCGCCCAAAGCTGCGCCACCACGCCCGCCCAACCCGCTACGGAAAAACAACCCTTTGTGATTCCTATCGCGCTGGGTTTAGTGGGGAAGCCGGAATCGGAACAGCTTTTTGTACTCACCACCAGCGAATCCAGTGTGACGTTTACGGATGTCGCCGAAGAACCCGTGCCGTCGATTCTGCGCGGTTTCAGCGCCCCCGTGGTGCTGGATTTTGCCTACACCGATGCCCAACTGCTGACCCTGTTCGCCCAAGATACCGACCCCTTCAACCGCTGGGAAGCCGGACAGCGTTTGATGCTGCGCAGTGCCTTGAATGCGATCCAGTCAGACGCAAAAAATGCAGAGTTGGCAAGCGTGAACGCCATCAACTCCGATCTCATCGCCGCGCTGCGTCACCTGCTGCGTGATACGTATTTGGATGCCGCGTTTAAGGAATTGGCACTCACCCTGCCGTCTGAAACCTATATCGCGGAACAACTGGAAGTGGTTGATCCGCAACGCATTCACGCCGTGCGTGAAGCCATGCGTTTGCAAATGGCGCAGGCCTTGCGTGCCGATTGGGAATGGGCATTTGAAACCCACCGTGAAAATGGCGCGTACCAGCCCGATGTGGTATCGGCTGGGCGGCGGGCGCTGGCAGGTTTGGCATTGGCGAATTTGTGTTTGGCTTCCACGCAATCGGGTGATGCGGTTTGGCCGGGGAAAACCTTGCAGCAAGTCAAAGATGCCAGCAATATGACCGACCGTGCCAATGCCTTGAATGCGTTGGTACAAAGTGGCCATCCGCTGGCTGAAATCGCGCTCAAGCATTTTTATGGCTTGTTTTCCCGCGATGATTTGGTGTTGGACAAGTGGTTCGCCATGCAGGTAAACGCTCCGGATCGCAATGGCAATATCCTGCCGTTGGCGCGTCAGTTGATGAAGCACCCCGATTTCCACCTGAAAAACCCGAACCGCGCCCGCAGCGTGCTGTTCAGTTATTGCAGTGCAAATCCGGCAGCGTTCCATCGCATGGATGCAGAGGGTTATGTGTTTTGGAGCGATCGGGTGATGGAAATTGACCCCATTAACCCGCAGCTTGCCGCCCGTTTAGCGCGTGCCTTGGATCGTTGGAAACGTCTGGTAGAACCCTACCGCAGCGGAGCGTTCCAAGCCCTGAAGCGCGTAGCCGCCAAATCCGACCTGAGTAAAGATGTCCGTGAAGTGGTGGAACGGGCATTGCAGATGTAGGAATACGCCTTTCCATCGTTTCCTAGCGTTTCCTTATATCGAAATAAGAAAATAGTCTTTCACAATGGTGGCGCGGGTTCTTATAGTCCCACGCCATGAACGACATTTTCTTTATCTTGGCTGGTTTTGCGGTGGGTCTGATCATCGGACTCACGGGTGTGGGTGGCGGTTCTTTGATGACTCCGCTGCTCATCTTCTTTTTTGGTGTCAAACCGTATCTGGCGGTGGGAACGGATTTGCTTTTTGCCGCCTTCACCAAGCTGGGCGGAACGGTGAAGCTGGCACGTTCCCGTTCGGTTGATTGGCGGGTTGTTTTACATCTGTGCGCGGGTAGCATTCCGGCATCGTTGGTGACTTTGTTTGTGTTGCGGCAGCTTGGCCCTGCTAACCCCGAAACGCAATCTTTGATGACGACGACATTGGGCATCACCCTGTTATTAACCGCCGCCGCGACGTTGTACAAAGCAATTCACGGTAAAGCCATTCCCGCGCAGATTGCAGAGGGTCAAGAAATAGCCGCCGCCACACCGCGCCATTCGGCATTACCGCTACTCTTCGGCGCGGTGATTGGCACGCTGGTGACGATTACCTCGGTCGGTGCGGGGGCTATCGGTGTCACGGTGTTGATGCTGTTGTACCCCATGCTCCCCCTGCGGCGCATTGTGGCGGCAGATATTGCCTATGCCGTTCCGCTCACCTTGGTGGCGGGTTTGGGTCACGCCAGCTTGGGGACGGTCGATTGGTCGCTGCTGGCGAAATTGCTAATCGGTTCCATCCCGGGCATTTGGCTGGGTTCGCACTTCATTCACCGCGTACCGGAACGCATTATTCGTTCACTGCTGTCACTCTTACTGGTTTACGCGGGTATTAAGCTGATTGCAATGTAAGAACCACGGGGGTGTGGTCGCTGGGGCGTTCGTTTTTGCGCGGGGTTTTGTCGATTACGCAGGCCGTGGCGCGGTTTTTGAGGGATTCGGTGATCAAAATATGGTCAATCCGCATTCCTCGGTTGCGTTGCAGGGAGAAATTGCGGTAATCCCACCACGAAAAACTTTTTTCCGCATATGGAAAAAGCCGGAAACTATCCGACAAACCCATGCCGATCAGGGCGCGTAAATGCGAACGTTCGACTTCTGAGCAGTAGATACCGCCCTCCATCTCTGCCGGATTCCACACATCATCGGCATCGAAAGTGATATTGAAATCGCCCATCAGCACCAAATCGGGGTATTGTTCCAACTCGGTGTGCAGCCAACGGCGCAGGGCGGTGAGCCATTCCATTTTGTATTGAAATTTATCGCTGTCCAATGCTTGCCCATTGGGAAAATACGCACCCACCACGCGAATAGGGTGTGTCCCTTGCACGGTTGCGGTAATGACACGCGCCATCGGGTCGGCAAAATCGGGGATATTGCGCACCACATCCAGCACGGGCGTGCGGGTTAGCAGCGCCACGCCGTTGTACGTTTTTTGCCCAAAGCACACCGAATGGTAGCCCGCATCCGCTAACGCGGCATGGGGAAATTTCTCATCGGTCATCTTCAATTCTTGCAGCGCCAGCACATCGACAGGGTTGGCAGCGAGCCAATCAAGAACCTGTGGTAAGCGCACGGTGAGGGAATTGACGTTCCAAGTAGCCAGTTTCATAGGGATAGGGGATTAGGAGAGCGTGGCAAGGATTTTTTGCATCAAATCGGGCGTGATGCGGGGGCTGACACCAAACCATGCCTCGAAAGCGGGACGGGCTTGATTCAACAACATCCCCAAGCCGTTCACGGTGGGGTTGCCGCGTGCGTGGGCGGCGGCAAGCAAGGGCGTTTCGAGTGGAATATAGATGATGTCGGCAACCAAGGCATGATTAGGTAGCGCATCCAAACGCAAATCCAAGGCGGGTTCGCCGTGCATCCCCTGATTAGTGGTGTTGACGAGCAATGCCATACCCGCCAGCGCGTCATGCCGATCCGCCCACGCTATGGGGTGGATGCGAGAGCCGAATTCTCGCGCCAATGCGTGGGCTTTTTCAGGGCTGCGGTTGGTGAGGCAAATGTCCGGCACACCGGCATCCAAAAGCCCCGCCAGTACCGCCCGTGCCGCACCACCCGCCCCGATAACCATCGCCGAACCTTGATCCGCACGCCACTGTGGTTGCGCATCGTAAAGGCTTTGGATGAAACCGAAGGCATCGGTATTGCGCCCCGTGAGCGAACCATCCGCTTCGACCACAATGGTATTCACCGCACCAATGCGTTGTGCAAGCGAATCGACCCGATCGACTATCGACATCGCAGCCACTTTGTGCGGAATGGTGAGATTGCACCCCGCAAAGCCCAGCGCGGGCAAAGCACGCAGTGCTTGTGCGAGGTTGTTGGGCTGAACGGGCAGCAGCACATACGCACCCTTCAGTGCCTGTTCTGCAATCCAATGGTTGTGAATGAGCGGCGAACGCGAATGCGCCACAGGCCACCCCATCACACCCGCGAGTTTATAAGGCTGGACGTTGGTCATTATGTCTTTCTCCAAAATTACTTTTTATTCTATTGTCTGCCAAAAGAATCTTTGGGATTCCTTTTCTGCCACAGCGCACGCGAGCGGATTTTCTGGGCGGGGGTATTGTTTTTATTGTTTTCGGTGTGCAATTCCATCACTTGTTTATTCAAATGGTCACGCTGTTGGCGAATTTCTGCCATGCTGCCTTCCAATTCGGCATTGCGCTGGGTTTGTTCCATCAACGCGGCACGGGCGGTGTCTATTTCTTTATTCAAGTCTTTGCTGATTTTGGCGGCGTGGGTGCGCTCGCGGTCGATTTCCAGCAGCAGGCGTTTGCTTTCGGTGGCAAAGCGTTCGGCGGCGGCGGCGGATGCGGTGCGTTGTTGTTCCAGCTCGTGCGTGAAACGTTGTTGCAAGGCATTGAGGCTTTCTTGCAGCTCACGCCGCTGCGTCATCGCGGTTTCTACCTGATTTTGCAAAATCCCCATTTCGGTTTGCGCACGGTTCCATGCCGATTGCGTGGATTGCAACGATTGGCCTAATTCTTTAGCCGTTGCTTCGCTCACCTGCAAGCGTTCGGCAGTGGCTTGGACTGCGTTGTGGGCGTGGTCGATTTGCGCCTGTGCATCTTCCCGAAACGATTGCAATCCTTCTTGCGCCTGCGTTTGCGCCTGCTGCCAAACGGTGGTGAGCATGGCGGCGGCGGCATCGCGCAGCGATTCGGGCAAATCGGGGTGTTCGATACGAATCCGGCTTTTTTCGCGCAGCGTTTCCCAAAATTTATTCAACGCTTCGGCTGGCGCACTCATGCTGCCTTTGCGCACCAATTGGTAGAGCTTATTCGCGGTCGGCGTGATGCCGTAGCGAAAGAACAACAGCGCCGAAACCTCGCGGTACAGCTCTTGGGTATCGGGGAATTGGGCGCGTAGGCGCTCAACTTCCGCTTGAATTTGATTTGTTTCGTTTTCCATGTGTGCCACCTATTCAACCTGTGCGATTCCTTGATTCGGATTCTATCTTAATTTTAATATCAATAATACAACGTATTATGTTGTATTTCATGATTGAAGTTTACGGCAGTGGTAAATCTATGGACATAACAAATATAATGTCCATAGATTTGGTGAAATTGGAAGGTTTGGTATGAATGAGCTGGTTTTTGATGGAAATAGCGGTGGCTACGGCTGGCAATTGGAGGAAATTCCACTTCCGGCGCGGCTGGATGGCAGGCAGGGGCGTAATCGTGGACAGGGAATGGTGCAGTTATCGGCGCAAGATGACCGTGCGGCGGTGTTGGCGTGGCTGGCGCGGTATGCCGATTCGCCCGCTACGTTGGCGAGCTACCGCAAAGAAGCCGAACGCCTCATGCTGTGGGCGGTGTGGCAACACGGTGCGGCGCTATCGGATTTGACGCATGAAGATTTTTTGCTGTACCAGCGTTTTTTGGCTGATCCGCAGCCCGCCGAGCGTTGGGTGATTGCGCAGGGGCAAAAGCCGGCGCGTCAGTCCCCGTTGTGGCGACCGTTTGCAGGGCCATTGAGCAGTGCCAGCCAGCGGCAAGCGATTTCGATTTTGAACGCCATGCTAACGTGGCTAGTCGCTGCGGGGTATTTGGCGAGCAATCCGCTGGCACTCAGCCGCAAACGCAAGCGCCTGAATCCGCCCAGCGTGAGCCGCTTTTTGCCGCAAGAGAGTTGGCAAGCGGTCAAAACCACCATCCAAGCCATGCCGATGGAAACAGCGCGTGAAAAACTCCACGCCGCGCGGGTGCGTTGGCTGTTTTCGCTGCTGTATTTGGGGGGATTGCGGGTTTCGGAAGTGGTTCACACCACGATGGGTGATTTGATAGAACGCCGTAGCACCGACGGGCGCACGCGCTGGTGGTTGCAGGTGGTGGGAAAGGGAGAGAAATCCCGCCTCATTCCCGTGACCGATGAATGGATGGAAGAACTCCAACGCTACCGTTTGGCGAATGGCTTGGGCGCAATGGTTCACGCTGACCCAACCCCGCTGTTGCTTCCCATCATCGGCAAAGGTCAGCCGATCAAGCCGATGGCTCGTAGCGCGATTCACGAAATCGTGAAAAAAGTGGTGCGGGAAAGCGCGGCACGCCTACGCGCCCAAGGTTCTGAGTTTGAAGCGGTGGCAGCACATCTCGAACAGGCTTCCACCCACTGGATGCGCCACACCGCTGGTAGCCATTTGAGTGAAAAGGCGGACATCAAGGTGGTGCGGGACAATTTGGGGCATTCCAATATCAGCACCACCAGCATTTATTTGCATACCGAAGACGATCAGCGGCACGATGCCACCGCCGCCGTTCACCGTTTAGGCTGGGGCAACGGCTAACAGTTGCTTCACTTCGCGCACGTTCATGCCGTAGATTTCGGCAAATTCGGCGATACCCTTGCCGCTGGATTGGTAGGCGCGTGCCAATGCTTCGGCGCGGGCGGTGTGGGATTGCACTTCGGTCATGGCTTCGTCCAAAATGGCATTGGTTTCTTCGTTGCGGGTGCGCACCAAATCGGCATATTCTTCGGGGGTCATGCCCGAATGTTTCCATGCCTGCACAATGCGTTGTACCAGTTCGGTACGCGATCCTTTTTCTTTGCGGCGGCGAAATATCTCGGTCAATGCTTGGTAAATGTGCAGCGGAGCCATTTTTTCCACAACCTTGCCCTGCAAATCATGGCGCGATTTTCCGGCTGCTACTGCACCCAAATAGCGATTGGAACGGGTGTGAAAGGCCAAGGCATTTTTCAATGTTTCTTTTTCAAAAACTTCGGGATGTGCCTCTAGCAAATCCTGAAAAATACCGCGTTTGAGTGGTACAAACACTGCGCCAAAAAGATGGGGGTATAACTCTGCCAATTTTTCAAGCACCGGAAACACATCCGATTTCATGGAGCGTTTGGGCGTTTCTGTAGCGGGGGTAATGGTGATAGGGGTATCTGTCATGGAACTCATGGAACAATAGGGGAATCGAAAAAAGCACGCTATGGTAACAATGAAACACACCTCCAACACATTCCAATGGAACGATGCGCTTCTACTGGAACAGCAACTCACGTCCGAAGAGCGTCAAGTGCGCGATGCCGCCGCCAGCTATTGCCAAGAGCAGCTCGCGCCCCGCGTGCTGGAAGCCTTCCGCCACGAAAAAACGGATACCGCCATTTTCCGCGAAATGGGGGAACTCGGTTTATTGGGGGCAACCATCCCCGAAACCTACGGCGGCGCGGGTTTGAATTATGTCTGCTACGGCTTGGTAGCGCGGGAAGTGGAGCGGGTGGATTCCGGCTTTCGTTCCATGATGAGCGTCCAATCCTCGCTGGTGATGCTGCCGATTTATGCCTTTGGCACGGAAGCGCAAAAGCAAACCTATCTGCCCAAACTCGCAAAAGGCGAATGGATTGGCTGCTTTGGCCTGACCGAACCCAATCACGGCTCCGACCCCGGCAGCATGGTGACCCGCGCCCGCAAGGTGGCTGGGGGGTATTCGTTAAGCGGTTCCAAAATGTGGATCACCAATAGCCCGATTGCCGATGTATTCGTGGTATGGGCAAAAGATGACGAAGGAAAAATTCGCGGTTTTATTTTGGAAAAAGGCTGGAAAGGTTTAAGCGCCCCCACCATTCACGGCAAAGTAGGGTTGCGCACCAGCATTACGGGCGAGATCGTGATGGATGAAGTATTCTGCCCCGAAGAAAACGCTTTCCCCGATGTACGCGGCTTAAAAGGCCCATTTACCTGCCTCAACAGCGCCCGCTATGGCATTGCGTGGGGTGCGTTGGGTGCGGCAGAGGATTGCTATGCCCGCGCCCGCCAGTACACGATGGATCGCCTGCAATACGGCAGACCCTTGGCGGCGAATCAACTGGTGCAGAAAAAATTGGCCGATATGGTGACCGAAATCAGCCTTGGTTTACAAGCCAGTTTGCAAGTGGGGCGCTTGAAAGACAGTGGTCAAGCGGCGGTCGAAATGACTTCGATCATCAAACGCAATTCCTGCGGCAAAGCGCTGGACATCGCCCGCCTTGCCCGCGACATGATGGGCGGCAACGGTATCAGCGACGAATTTGGCGTAGCGCGGCATCTGGTGAACTTGGAAGTCGTCAATACCTACGAAGGCACGCATGACATTCACGCTTTGATTTTGGGGCGTGCGATTACGGGGATTGCGGCGTTTTAGGTTTTGGATTGCCGCTATTTGCTACCAATTCAATAGCTACCCGTGCAGGCTGGATAAGCACGGGGAGCTATTTTTACGTTTTACGCTTCTACATCGTCTTCCATGCACTCAATCATCACATCGCCGAAGCCGGAACAGCTCACCTGCACTGCGCCTTCCATCAAGCGGGCAAAGTCGTAGGTAACGTGTTTGGTGGCAATGGCGCGTTTCATGGCGAGGATGATGAGGTCGGCGGCTTCTGTCCAACCCATGTGGCGTAACATCATCTCGGCTGACAAAATTTCCGAACCCGGATTCACATAATCCTTGCCTGCATAACGGGGCGCGGTTCCGTGCGTTGCTTCAAAGCATGCCACCGAATCGGACATATTCGCACCCGGGGCAATGCCGATGCCGCCTACCTGTGCTGCCAGCGCGTCTGAGATGTAATCGCCGTTCAGGTTCATGGTGGCAATCACGCTGTATTCGGCGGGGCGCATCAAAATACGTTGCAAGAAAGCGTCGGCGATGCTGTCTTTGATGATGATGTCTTTACCGGTTTTCGGATTTTTGAGTCGGCACCAAGGGCCGCCATCCATCAACACCGCGCCAAAATCACGCTGGGCAACGGCATACGCCCAATCGCGGAAGCTGCCTTCGGTGAACTTCATGATGTTGCCCTTGTGAACAATGGTCACGCTGGGTTTGTCGTGGTCGATGGCGTATTGAATCGCTTTGCGCATCAAGCGTTCCGTTCCTTCGCGCGAAACGGGTTTGATACCGATTCCGGACGTGTTGGGGAAACGAATTTTTTGCGATCCGATTTCTTGCTGCAAGAATGCAATCAAACGCAGGGCTTTGGGCGATCCGGCTTCAAATTCGATGCCCGCGTAAATGTCTTCCGAGTTTTCGCGGAAGATGACCATATTGGTTTTATGCGGTTCTTTCAACGGGCTGGGAACGCCGTCAAAATACTGCACAGGGCGCAAACACACGTACAAATCCAACTCTTGGCGCAAAGTCACGTTCAGGGAGCGGATGCCGCCACCCACGGGCGTGGTCAAAGGGCCTTTGATGGAAACCACGTATTCACGCAATACTTGCACGGTTTCTTCGGGCAACCACACATCGGGGCCGTAGATGCTGGTGGATTTTTCACCCGCATACACTTCCATCCACTGGATTTTTCGTTGGCCGCTGTAGCATTTTTCTACTGCGGCATCGACCACCTTCATCATCACGGGCGTGATGTCCCGCCCCGTACCGTCGCCTTCAATGAAAGGGATGATGGGCTGATCGGGCACGTTCAGGGACATGTCTTCATTGACAGTGATTTTTTGTCCCTCGGCGGGAATGTGGATGTGCTGGTAGGTCGTCATGAATCAGGGTCTCCGGTTGTGTGGAGGGTTGAAAGGGTGTGTACAGGTAAATTTTATTCCCAAAAAATTTACTGTAAGCCACTAAAAAAGTTGATAGCATTATTGGATAATGCAAAGTGTCTATGCTTTATCGACTGTTCGTTTTAATGATTCGCTTCAACTTTTAGGAACTACACATATGAATAAACTACTTCTCGCACTCGTCGCCAGCTTGGTTTCTTTCGGTGTTTTGGCTCAACAAGCTGCACCTACATTGCCACCTGCTATCTCCCCTGCACCGGTTGCTGCACCAGCTCCCCTGCCTCCCTTGCCTGCTGCACCGGCTGTTCAGGTAGCACCTTCGATGGCTCCCGTGGTAGCACCCGCTCCTGCGAATGCCAGTGCGAACAACGCAGCTGCGCCTATGGCTGAAGCCCCTGCTGCCAACAAAAAAGCCATGAAAAAACAACGCGCAGCGGCTCACAAAGCCAATAAAGCGAAGAAAGCGGCTAAACGCGCAGCCCATAAAAAAGCACGCGCAGCTAAGAAATAATTCCGGCCTCGGCTGATTTCACGCTTCTTAGGCCCGCGAATGCGGGCTTTTTTCATGGTGCAACATCTATAAAACCTATGTTACGACCGCTTTTTTTGGGACTTGCTTTATTCGCTTTGGAAGCCAGTGCGCAGGAAGCACAGATGAATCTTCCCCGCATCACCCTCTCGGCTGGCATTCATCAAATTGATGCCCAAGTCGCCAGTACCCGCGAGGAAACGTCGACTGGCTTGATGTACCGTCAAGAAATGCCGCAGTCTGAAGGGATGTTGTTCGCCTTTCCGCAGGCAGGGGAGTTGTGTTTTTGGATGAAAAATACCCATATTCCGCTCACCGCTGCTTTTATTGCCGACGATGGCACTATCGTCAACCTCGCCAACATGCAGCCCCGCAGCAGAAAAACCCACTGCGCGGCAAAACCCGTGCGTTTTGTGCTGGAAATGAACCAAGGCTGGTTCCATAAACGCGGTATCAAATCCGGTTTTAAGGTTACTGGGAAACCTTTTGGTAACTAATTCAGTAATTTAGTAACTAAATGTCAATCAAAAAATCTTTGCAATTTCCCACTCCGCTGGGTGTGCTGACGCTGGTTGCGCACCATACCGCGCTGCTGCGTGCCGATTTTGATCGCCCTGCTACCGAAAACGCGCCCAATCATCCCATTTTGGCAAAAGCCCGCCAGCAATTGGAAGAATACTTTGCCAAAGAACGCACCGTGTTTGATATTCCGCTGGGTTTAGAGGATGGAACACTGTTTCAACGCAGCGTCTGGCAGCAGTTATTACCCATTCCGTTTGGGCGCACATGCAGCTATGGCGATATTGCCCGCGCTATCGACAACCCGCGTGCCGTGCGTGCCGTGGGGGGAGCGGTGGGGAAAAATCCGCTCAGCATTATTGTCCCCTGCCATCGCGTCATCGGTTCGGATGGTAGTTTGACGGGATTCTCGGGTGGGATGCACCGCAAAATCGCCTTACTGGAATGGGAAGGTGTGTTGTGACAGCCGCAACCACAGCGACCGCACCTTGGAAGATGGATTTTTTGTTGCTGGCCGCCATTTGGGGATCGTCTTTTCTTTTTATGCGGATGGGGGCGTTGGAGCTGGGTGCGTTCCCTACCGCCGGAATGCGGGTGATGATTGCCACCGCATTCCTATTGCCACTGGTATTTGCACGCGGTTTGGGGCCAAGTTTGCGCCAAAATTGGAAGCTCACTTTGCTGGTGGGGATTATCAATTCGGGGATTCCGTTTGCGTGCTTTGGCTTTGCGCTGCTTTCTATTTCAACGGGTTTATCGGCTATTTTGAATGCCACCGTTCCCCTCTTTGGCGCAGTGATCGCGTGGGCTTGGCTGGGGGATAAATTGCATGGATCGCGCGTAGTCGGCTTGATGCTGGGTTTTGCCGGCGTGGTGATGTTGGCGTGGGATAAAGCCAGTTTCCGGCCCGATGCCAGCGGTTATTCCAGTGGCTGGGCGGTGTTGGCGTGTTTGTTGGCGACCTTTTGCTATGGTGTGGCCGCCAGTTTTACCAAGCGATTTTTGCAGGGCGTTCCGTCACTGGTGGCGGCAACGGGAAGCCAAATCGGAGCCAGTATTGGTTTATTGCCCTTAACGATTTGGTTTTGGCCACAAAGCGGTGTTTCGAGCAAGGCATGGATGGCGGTGCTAGCGCTGGGCGTGCTGTGTACCGGAATTGCCTATGTGGTTTACTTTCGCATGATTGAACGCGCCGGCCCGACTCGCGCCCTATCGGTTACCTTTGGGATTCCGGTCTTTGCGTTACTCTATGGCGCAGTGGTGTTGAACGAAGTGATCACGGGATGGATGCTGTTGTGCGGTGTCATCATCGTCATGGGCATTAGCCTTTCCACGGGCTTGGTGCAGGCGTGGTGGAAGCGTCGATCCCCTTAGTGCTTCTTAGCGTTTATTAGTGTTTATTGGCTTCGACTACTTTTTTCAGTTGGAAGCAGTCAAGTGAAACACCTTGTGGTGGGGTTTCATTCTAGGGAAGTTAAACGAAACTTTGGTGACAAGAAAATCAAGCAGAAGAAGGTGTAGCTTGTCAATCGTGTAAACCACGTAGATTGCGCAAATGGCTGCGGGCTTGGATGAAACCAAAGCGTTTAATTTGTTGTTCCAACACCGTACCATCCGCGCCCCACAGGGTTTTTAACGCATCGGTGTGGCGTTCTATTAAGTTAATCGCGGCGGTATCGCCTTGGCTCAACAGGGCATCCAACTCATCCAACACCTTTTCGAGTGCTTGGCGTTCGTGGGTTGTCAAGGTTTGGGGAGCGGCTGATTCCGCCGGTACCTGCACCATACCCGCAAGGGTGGAGGCGGAGAGCGCGTTGTACTCCTGCCCAATCACGGCAATCAGTTCTAACAAATGGTTTGTATTCCGCAGGGGTAATTGCAGTTGGCGTTCAAACTGTTCCATCCAATCGGCAAGACGATATGCCCCCAGCGTCGCTGCCGTGCCTTTGATGGAATGCGCCACCATCAAAAGCTCGGTATGTTTGTCTTCTTGCAGTAAATGCGCCAAATTCACAACATCTTTCTGGTAATGGTGGGCGAATGCGGTCAGCACTTCCAGATATTTATCCACATTCCCACGCACCGCCGCCAGCCCTTGCTCGGTGTTGAGGCCTGAGAGTTTGTTCAATTCTTTGAGGATTTCTTGATTTTTATCCTCGAATGCGTCTGGCGGTGGTGGTTGCAATAGCGATGGGTTGAAAACCATCGGGGTGGTGATGGGTTTATCCGGCAACCACGTTAAAAGGCGCTGGTACAACACGGCGGGATCAACAGGCTTGGCAATAAAGTCATTCATGCCTGCATCGCGGCATTCGGCTTGGTTAGAACCAAAGGCATTGGCGGTCATCGCAATGATGGGAATGTCTCGGTAGTGCGGAAGCTGGCGAATGGCACGGGTTGCTTCCAAGCCATTCATGCGCGGCATCTGCATATCCATCAAAATCAAATCGTAGGACGAAGATGGAGACGGAATAGTCTGTAATTTTTCGAGCGCGTCCATTCCATCTTCAGCCGTATCGACCCGCAGCCCTGTATTG
>ERZ724508.1351-NODE-1351-length-14864-cov-5.698359_pt1 | contig 14864 bp, 22 predicted proteins | sample MGYA00376041_ERZ724508 | MGnify/ENA primary metagenome ERZ724508 (study PRJEB28724, sample SAMN07190887) | wastewater metagenome | isolation source: effluent of sewage treatment plant in Hong Hong | place: USA: Christiansburg, Virginia | collected 2016-03-01 ...
GGAAACTATGTTTTTGGTGGATGAGCCTCCAAAAAAGTACCTCGATAAGACGGACGAAAAGATTACTCTGGAGAACGCGCTGGACAACAAATTCTAAGTGAACGAAGTCGAATTTAACAGGAAGTCGATATAATCGAAGAAACTTTACGCCCAAATTAGCCTAAATACCCGCTATATCCTGCTTCCTGAAGCCATCTTTGAGTCACTGATGCTGCAAGTACTGTCTCTGTACGACCCCAGTTGCACTATCAAGAATACAGTTGTGAATTGCAGTGGTAAGCCAAAGATCGATAGGCTCAAGGATGTTGCTCTCAGCTTTAAGTTGTCGGGGCAGTCGGTATCTATTCCATTTGAAAGTCTCATTCAAGAGCACAGCAGGAAAGGACTAGTTCTACTTATAAACAGAAGCAGCAACGAACAAATCATCTTAGGAGAGGCTCTTTTCGAGAACTTTGCTCTCACGTATGACATGCCCAAGAAGACTGCGTATTTATCAAGGCTTGAAAACGAGTGGAGCAAGAAGCTAAAGTAAATCGAGGAAAAGGCGGTGAAGAGTAACACAAAGTCAAAAAAAGTTGAGGAAGAGTCCGAAGAGACACCGCATCCAACAGTTCCCAAGCCTGGATTTGTGAGCAAGATCAAAGAAACAGCCAAACACCTGAGACATCCAACTCAGAAATAATCACATCCAAAGAAGGAATAGGAAAGTCATGAAAAGTCGGAGACTATCGGCAGTCGCTTCTTCCTAACGATTGAGACAATAGTCTTTTGGATGTTCAAACTCATATTTGTGCTAGCTCTGATCGCAGTACTGATTAACCTGTACTATCACAGAAGACGAATTCAGAAGTGGTTTGGAAAGAATATGAAGCTATCGGAGTCGAGTCTCCTCAGAGCAAATAATAATGGGTACAGTCCCGCCTTCGAGGAAGAGATAGACCCGACACCTACAATGGCGCAGGGATACGACGCGAAAGCTGCAACCAAGGAATTTTGGGAGGAAAACTCCGTCGAGGGAATATGAATTTATGTCGAGTATGTTATGTAGTTCACTCTTCTTGGAGGTAGCGGTAGCGACGGATGGGGTTTGTGCTTGTTGAGCGGTACTTGTTGTCGAGATGATAGGGCTGGCTGCTATGTCGCTGTATGCCTGCTTCCTGGACTGACTCCAAACTAGTTTGGTAGTGGTAGCGATTGGAGTGAGATACAAAAGGACTACATTCAGAACTTTTGTTGATGTTGCCTGTGGAGCTACGGTGAATGGTGTTTCCGACTGACGGATACTTTGAGTTCAGGTATTCGTATGGTGAACGGGTCGCCGATTCCTTGCAATATTTTCGTTCGTAGGGTTGATCTATAAGCGGATCGCCAGTTGATAGTCCAACATGGTGGGAAGTGGTTGAGGGAGGCTGAATCCGAGTTGGAGAAAGTCTGCTTGGAGGAAGCCTTTCATACTTCTCTTGAACATAGTTATTCAATTTCTCCTCATAGAACTGCCCAGGAACTGCAGGTTGTTGCAGCGCTTGGAGCCGCTTCAATCTTTCGCTGGATTGGAAGCTTACTGCAGCTGGATTCTGTGCTCGTTCAGTTGATCTTTATTTGTCCTCTGGTGGGTTTTTATTGCTCGATATAAGGACAGGTTCTTTAGCTGGTGGCGACCTTGATTTTCGTTGGCTCTGGTGAGGGGAAGCTTCGATAAAGGAACGATTGAGTCTCTCAAGGAACCCCTTGGCCATACTCTTCATCTCTGGATCTTTGCATTTCGCTACAACCACCTTGTAGGCCTTGATGAGATCCTCATCAGCCTCCGTTAGTGTTTTCTTATGAGTAACCTTCTTCTCCGGCACATTGGTTTGAGCTGGTTTCGTTATCGTTGAGGATGAGGTAGTTGTATTGTTGGCTTGCTTAGTGACTACGGTTGTCTTATAGGCTAAAGTTGTGTTCTGCTTTTTTATTCCTGCAGGCTTGCCCTTTGCCTCTTGCTTACCTGCCGCAGAAGATTTTCTATCGACTGGTATGTTCTATGCCTCCTGTTTATTGATTTCAGGTTTGCTTTGTAATCGTTTGGCCTACTCTTCCACTACTGCGATCTGGTTGGGAATCCGATGGCAATACAGGTTCCAAATAGGCTACCTATAGCGGTTTGGTGATGGGCTCCCCGCTTTCTTTTGCGACGAAGCCAGATGACTAGAAGAACTCTCGATAGCATTTTACTTGCTGCGCACTGGAGTGGCATTCTTCTGCGGACTCCTGATCTTGATTGGACTTGCTCCCGACAGTGAACCCGAGGTATGGTTATTGGGTTCTGTTGTGATAGTCTGGATGCGAAGTTAGGGTAGCTCCGTATTTCGATTGATGAAGCGCTAGACCTTTTCCTTGAGAGCAGGATTCATTTGCTGACGCTGGATGAGCTTTTGGAGTGCCTCGATGATCTTGCCTTCGAGCAGTTTCTTGTACTCGCCAGCAATGCGATTGTCTCGACAAACTCGTTCAGTTAGGGACTACCGATCATCCGATTCGAGCACTTCGATATCGAGGATGTCTTCGTTGACTTTGAGTTGAATAGCGAAGAGCGGACGGGTTTCAGTTCGGTTGAGCATACGCGAACGATAAAATAATGACCGGTAGGGAGGTTATAATTTATTATGTTTTGGTTTGAGGCAATGTCCCTGTGGTGAGGTGGTGAGGTACTGATGAGAGACCAGATAATATCGAATTCGAAGGAAGTAATTTTGATGCCCAAGGAATGTCGGTGAGAGCATGCTTAAACGACTAAGGGTGTACCCCCTGGCAGTCGAGTGTTGGATACCCGCATGAGCAATGCAATATGGGATCCCAATTAACAAAACATAAACATATTTAGCTCGATTTCGCTAGCATCTCATCAGTTTAATCGCCAAGAATGGGACTAGTGGGACTGCCGGCTGAACACCATATCCTTTGAAGGTAATATGCCGAAGAAATCCACTCTGGAAGCTCTATGTCGTTGCCCCAGCTGTGAGCCACTTGTGCAGACTGTTGCAGATCAAGTCAAATACGAATCCCTTGCTTGTTCAATCATTGCAGTTCGCTCTACCGATACAACTTGGATATTTTGAAATACCCCTATTCTGAATGGTTTTGAGTTCTTTATCCTAGTAAACCCTATCCAAACCAACATTCTTCTTTGAATTTCGCCATTCAAGTTCCCATCAACATTCGATTGGGTGTTGTTGCGCCCACAACAATCCTCCCTTACACTCAGGTAATCCCCAATCGTGATAGGCGAAGCTAGATCGGGCACGAATTCAATTTATTAGAACACAAAATGTTAACATCGTCAGATTTGGTTGTACGCTGATACCCTCAGCTATTCTCCTGCTCCCAATATTATTGGTCTGCTTCAATTACTGACTTGACCACAACCTAGATATACTCATAGCTATTGGCTACGTTCATAATCAATTAAACAAGGAAATTATGAACGACTAGGATCACACCGAAGACATCATTCTTGAGGAGCAGCTCTCGCTCATCCGTCAGAAGCGAAAGCAAAGACTTCAGGAGGGCAAGGCTCCATGCCAAAGGTCTCTGCACCGACGAAAGGACTCAGTAGAGCTCTTTTAAATTCGCCAACAACAACTGGCAGACCGTTGATACTATGTTCACTACACTAACTTTCTCAATGAGCGAAATCCAGGGGAAGGGCTGTTAGCTAAACATATTTGTTGAGGACTCTGCCAATAATTTGGCTTTTTGGCCACGTACGGCATTCAATTCTGACGATTGGCAACCTCACCATGCCTTCCACAGGATGCCCCTTCAAAAACGCCTTGGAGATGCTCTCAACTCTAGAAAGTTGGCTCTGCCGTATAGTAAATTTGTCAATTGGCGACCCGCAACGATTTGTTTAAAAGTATTGGCGAGTGGCCTTCTAGAATCACTAGCAATATAGCAATTTCTCGGTAGAACCGCCGAATGGAGGTGTCCAAACCAAGTCGGCTTCTTCACCTTGAATATCTCTCCTCTATTCATCGGATGCATTCCGGTCAGTCATGGTTGCTCCGTAAATATTGATCAACATGGAGTTCAGAGACCAAAGGGAACTCTCTGTTCCCACCCAAACGAACAGCACTGTTATTCAAACCGACAACGAACTTAAATCAAGCTGAATTCATGCCTTCGTAGAGTTGTATAGAGTTGTCCTGGCCGCTAGAAATCAACCAGCGGGGTTCAGCCCAATACAGGCAAGCTATCCAGTTTCGATGGTTGTCTGCCGTGGCTAGCTGTTTGAAGGTTTTTGTGGACCATAGATAAACGGCGGTGTCTTAACCAGCTGTGGCTATCTCTTTGTCGTCAGGACTGAATGCCAAAGTAAGAATCCATCCGTTGGAGCAAGCGAGCCTTTTGATGCACTCAAACTCTTGGGCGTGATAAAGACTGACAATCCCCTCGTCATCGCCCACAGCTAGCGTAAGTCGATCATGACTAAGAGTCAAGCAGTTGATAAGGTTTGAGTGCTCTGCTCTCCATTCTATCGCATCTCCCGCCCCCTCGAAGGTAGCCAAACCAATTCGGTTGTCACTGGAAGCAATAAAGCATCTCAAACTCTATGGAACCCGACAGAAGCATGATATTCGGAGAGATGACTCAGCAAAGACCTCGCTTATTTTGCGATCGCGCCGACTGTTCCACAGGGATAGACCACCTCTACAATTTAGAGTGAACATCCAACACCCACCTCTCTCATCTGCGCCGATCTGCTCGATCTCGCAACTATCCTGCATAATATTTGCGAGGGTTCCTTACAACGGCCGGTAGATTCGTATGATCGGTGAATAGCTGGCGGCATAGAGTCGACACTCATCCAACCAACCTACGAGCCTTACAGAATCAGTTCCCTCCACAAATCGGTATAATTATCTATTGCGTTAAAGTTACCAAATGCGTACCGACTTGTCGAGGCTCCCTGAAGCTAGGTACCTCCCACAGGGACTGACAGCGACAGAATACACACAGTGAGTGTGCCCGACGAATGTCTGACGGTGTTTGAGCATTATAAATGTTTAAGTAATGGCTAGGGGTCATATTCGCTCGTAGAAGAGCACGTACGGCGAATCGTATTGACTTGGTTAGGGCAAAAATCGTACCTAAAGTTGTTGACGAGGTCAGCCACCTTTGAGTATGGGGACTGAGTGATAAACTCATCGTCGAAGTTTAGCCATTTTAAATCGTCCCTCGGGTGACGCACGTAGGCCTGGTAATGACCGCTTTCAGCGTTCTTTCCCATGTGGTTGATGAATGCTATGAGCTTATAGTTGTCCTGCTTTTGATTGTTAGTCAGGTATCCAAAGATGAGGTAGTTTTCCATTTTCACTCGATCGCATACTTTCCGTTTGAGATTGTTCTGAGCATCGTAGCTGAACCTCGAGAACACGATAATGAGTAGGTCTGGCATCTTGACGAGACGTTGCAGGCGCAATCGCTCATGGAAAGTTTGTTTGCACTTATCGCATTGAAACTCACTGTCGATGTGTGTGTTCGAAAAGAAATCGCTGAGTGAGTGAACAATGCTTACCCTTCGATCATCTTGGTAAGGTCTGTGACATTGGAGACAGCGGACTGTGTGCCAATCTTGCTGAATAACTGTGGGTTGGCAAAACTCAACATCATGAAGTATTCAGTGCACTCCCGGTCTTCGATGATATCGCCAGCCGGGCACATGATAGTCTCGCGAATCTTCATTTCGAACACCTTCTTAAGTTCGGGCTGGATTACTTATGAATGTACGTTAGTTTAGGTAAACTTGTCGATAAGGAAGCGTCCTAGTTCCATGACGTCCTGTTGGCTAAAGTTACCGCTAAAGTCTTCGGGTAGTTGTGCTTTGAGCTCAGCCATCATCGTCTTCAGGTTTGTACGGTCCCTCTTGCGGAGCTCCCCGTATACTTTCTGCATCATTATCAAAGACTTGTCCTGTGGTAATGCACGGTAGAAGGGATGGACAAAGCTACGGCAGAAGTACAGGGAGTGCAGCATACTATTGATGTAGCAGGTGTTGCCAATATTGGGAAGACCAACGAATTCCATACTTTGCAGAACTACTTCGTGCGATTGTTGCTGGCCCATTTGGGAACCCATTACACTGCCTTGATTGGTCTCATCTTTGGGCATGGAGGAGTTCTGCTGTACGAACTAGCCATTGCGGTACTTTTGAAGATAGGTCTCAAGATGATTGACATACAACTTGGAAGTCTCTGGTACCATACACAGTTTGAAGAGCTCCTGCATAAGTACCATATGCTGGAAGATATGATTCTTACTGATCGCCAACATCATCTAGTTCGCCACTTTTGGAGCGATGCAGGAAGCATTCAAACATTGAGGGAACTGCATGATCTCCCTTATCAACTTCTCTCCCTCGACAAAGTTGATGCTCTGACTCATCATTTCCCTCATTACCACTGGAAGTGCATACGACGTGAAGAGTTCGGTAACGAGCTGTGGCAGAGGGCGAGCCATGAGCCTGACAACAACCTCCCTCGCGATATCTACGATCTTGGCCAGTTTAACCTTCCTTGTGAAGATTTCGAACATCTTCCAGATAGAACATTTCCTCAGCAAGACGTACTGCACCATCATTTCAGCAAGCACTTTATTCTCGACTGACAGTTGACCGAATAAAATGGTAAAGTTGCCTGATCCCACCAGATCTGCCAACAGATATCCGAACAGTATCTCATAGCTCATTGTGAACTGCTGCTACAGAAGGTCATTCTTAATGTAGAGGTAAATGCCACCATTGAGCCCTCCCTTCGTGTCAACTGGAAGCAAGGCTAGCCACGCAATTAGTACCTTCACTGGTAGCTTCTTCTTGAAGGGCTCCACGAAGTACTTCATAATCAACCTAATCTTGTACTCGTTGTATTGTGCCAGCTTCTCTCGCATCGCAAGATCAGTTGTGCTGTTCATCATGTTTGTCTAGGGCCGCAGCGTCAAGTATTCTTGAGTGAGTCGCAGTTCTATGGATGGTCGGATCTGTTGGCGGTCAGCAGTGCAATACTGGAGCAGTAGCAGAATGAAATCTTCGTTCCGAACTTGCTCGATGATGCGACAAACCTGCTCCTTGGATTGGAAGCACTTTGCGAATGCTTCTGCATGGAGCCTCTGAGAATCTTCGAGGTAGGCGTTGGTACTATCCATATTCGGAGCTGACTGCATCCAAGCGATGATTTCGTTGGCGAAGTCGCTAGGATCCGAAAAAGTACGTGGTTTGACAGTCATTGTCATTCGGCTGGTCGTGACTGCGGGTCGAATGCTGCTCTCCATTCGAAAATTGTATTAATATTATACAAGATTGAGGTGGCAGCCGATGGAAGTTTCAACGGATTGAGGTTAAAGCTCGTCTCGACAGTTAATTCCAACTATTCTGGAATTTTACACAAGCTTGATTTGGGTTCCCTATCCTTGTACGGATCCGTTCATGGGTGGAACTGGCAAAGAATTGCCACAACCACTGAAATCTTGACATTGCTCGGTAGAGCTCGGATAGACGCTGGTTATTAACCGTCAGCAGACTTATATCGTACTTATTCGGAAATTTCTCACAAGTGTGCAATGTAACCGAAGCAGCCTGAGCAGGGTAAGCTCAAGCAGAAGTTCATCAGCCATGTTGATGGTCCCATACTGTTCACGGCACCCCATAGCAAAAAGGTGTATCGGGGTGGACCACTGACAAAGGATAAACGAAGACTGCATCTCCGCGAAATCTTTACTTCGATGCTGGCAGTCGACTTCGCGTTGACATCCACAAAGCAACTTGGGATGGATAAGAATGCCACCAATTCTTTCTGCATTTGGGGGAAAAGCATTGCTGCAGATTAAGAAGATCTCGATCCGAACTACCTTCACTAATCGCAGTACTCGCTATCGCCGTTCCATCAAACCCTACATCGGTTCCAACTGCGACACAGTGCAAAAAACTCACCGTTATTTCATGTTGATATTCACGGCAAGTTTGATGTCAAGGATTGCTGTGAACTAGACGTGGGTTTGGCATGCATGGAGGAATATTGGGATGAGCCATAGCTCGTTGCCTTGCTCAGCAAATACTTCAGAACAGAGTTCAACCGAGTATTCAAGGGTTTGAAGATAGGTCCACACTAACCTACATGTAATTGCGACCCGTACCTCAATGGACTCTGGGGTGGCAACATGGCAACTATGAATCAGCAGGCAATCAACTTGGGGGTGCCGAGCATACAGTTGTAGATTCCTCGAAAGATGCGAAATCTACTCTCCAAGGATGAAAAATTCCGAGAGAACTTCGTCGGTGTTCTCGTGGGAGCCTACCGCACAATAATCTGTCGATGGTATCCCACCAAGACGTTTAAAGGTATCTACGAGGAGTCCCTCACAAACTTACTTCCCACTGCACAGTATAAACGAAAGGACTGCGAGGACCTGCTTACCTAGTTGGAGCTCATGGAGAATAAAGCCAAGCTGGACCTGAATGCGAGGATTATCTGACTTTATGTGAATGTGAAATTAGTGTACAGCATCATTTGGCCGAAAACTTTAAGGCCATGACAACTACGAGCATGATGACGACTGTAACGAGACCCTTAATGATTCTGTCGGCGAATGGACTGCTAGCAGCCTCTTCAGCACCCTGCAAGTGAACCACAGCCTTCTTTGTATGCTGCAGCGTAGCCTCGATGTTGTAGTCGATTCGATCCACAACAGAACCTTGGTCGATGACAAGCTGGTTCATCTCCTTATACACTGCTGACAGCTTCGTGATTGTCTCGAATAGGCGGTTAACCTGCTCATCGTTTTGGCGTGTGAGCTGTTGCTGCATCATCTACTCGTCCAAAGCTTATTCACTCTCGAGACTTGCTGGTGGTAGCTGTATTTGGTGGTTGGTGGAATTCTTCTCGTAGGCTCGGAGCCTTTCGTAGTACTCTCTTTCTTGCTGCCGTAGAGATTTTGTGCATTCACGAAGCTCAGCCGCCAGCGACCTCTAGAAATTTCTGATGACTAAGCTAACCACAGCTGATACTTTTCTCTTGAGCAGGAGTCTCGCCCTCACTTTTCCTGATTCGCTTGAGTATGTTCTCTGCCTTTGATATTTTCTAGCATAGGTCAAAGCCTACCTGCATGGCCTACGAGCTAAGCTCGTCGATCTTCTTCTCCAGCGTCTTCACCTCGGACTCTTTGAAGCTGGTGAATCGATTGACCGTCAATGTTTTGATTTTCTTCTCTGAGTTAGCCGCCGCTTACGAATGTCAGCAATCGACTGAATGATTTCCTTGGCTTCGACGTATTCGCTTGACTCCTTCTCATCTTGCGAGGATGAGGAGATATCAGTGCTGTTCAGGGCGTTGATGCTTGGCGAGGAAACTAACTTCTTGTTGGGCGTATCTGCAGGTGTTAGTTATTCATCAGCATCCTTGAAGCACGGTTGGTGAAACCTACTTGAGACAATGTAGTACCTATTCTTCTTGCGCTCACGTTCGTCCTTGATATCCTTGAGCTGTTTGAACCGGTTGCGGATGACACCACCTTTCCTTATCATATCAGCAGCAACCCAAACAGTGAATTATAAGGCAAATAACAACCACGCTACCATAAGGACATCGACTGTCCAATTCGGAATTTTCGTTGATGAGGAATAGAGCTGATTCCTATTTGGAAGGCAGTATCAATAGGGAAGATCCTCCAGTTTGTTGTTGCGCCTCCTCTCCTCCAGGATCCTCTTGCCAAGTTCAACATCGTACAGAGTTCTCACCTGCGTATTAATCTTGGCAGGTATGCTTTTCCTCTCGGCGATTTCATCGTTGAAGTACTTCAGCAACGCCTCCTTCGGCCATTTCAGGATCTTTTTGAATTCCTTCTTGAAGCTATCGAAGGAGGAAGGTGGGTAGTGGAACATGTTGCTGAATAGTTTTTTGTCCTTGCCGATCTTGAAATCCTCGATATACGTCTTGAGCAGGGATATCTGCTAGTCCGGAGTAATTCCCGGTTTGTACAGATCAAGCTCGTACAGCCATTGCAGCAGTTCTTTTTACTTTGGGGTGAGCTCTGACTGCGGCTTGGTTGGTGGGGATTGTTGCATCAATAACTTTATCGGTCAATGGAATAAAAAATTGACTTCCTGCGCATCATCGACCAACCGATCGCGAAACCTCGAGCCAAAAGCGAGCTCAAACCTCAAATGGCAATTCCTTCGCTGGTTCCCGCGTTAGTTACAAGGCGTCGTAACCCCAACCTCGAGCGATTTCAGTACTCTAAAGGTATAATTATGCAACTACGCAGGCATCCACTTCGGAGAGGAAAAACTTGGACTGTTTCCGGGATGGTTGAAGTCTCGCAACGACTTCGTGGAGTTTGTGTATCGTAACTACGAGAAGAAGATACTCTAACTGCCAAAGATTTGTGACAAACCAGCAGAGCAGCGGGCCTCCGATGAATTGTACTTCCTCAGCCAGTATCTATCGCAGTTCAGTATCTTCCATAAGTTACCTTCGTCCATTGAGGAAATACTGCTGAAAGAGCTCAAAGCACGTTACTACAAAAAAGGGGACGTTATTCACGATGAAGGGTCGTCTCCCTGCGAGTTTATGGGCATTATCTTCCTCGGAGAGATTGGCTTTGAGCATGAAGGCAAGCCAGTTCGTAAGCACAAAAACTAACTGGTGATGAACCAGTGCTTCTACAAGGAAAACCACCCTACGATAACGGCACTCGAAGAGACGATCCTGTTTGTGCTCGAGAGGAACGTGTACACCCAGATCCGAAGTAAACTCACAACCGAACTGAACGACAACTATAAGGAGGATATGACGGACCTACCCAAATCGGACTTCTTCCTGTAGCTCCACATCAAGGACAAACGATGCCGCAACTTCATATCCGACCTGACCATGGAATTCTACTTTAAAGGCGAGTCCATCTATGAATGTGGGGATGAGCCCGATAAATTCTTCATTCTACTAAGCGGTGAGATACTCAGGAGAAACCATATCCACATAAGGTAGCATAACAAGTGGCCGTTACCGAACGGTAGGTGGGAGATTCGAGCCGTTTACAAGACCTACGAATCTGATGGTTAACTCAAGAAATTTGACTTCTTCGGGGATGAAGAGATCATTGGCGGCAACCAAATGAAATCGACATACTACGCGAAGTCGCATTGTGTGTTGCTCGCAATGAATCGGGACAACTTCAATAAATACATCAGTTCAGAAGACCAAAAGAAACTGAAGAAGTACCGTAACGAGCACATGACCATCAACTACCAGGACTTCGAGAAGGATGTTCGGAGAAAGCGACGTGAGACAGACTATAAGAAGCGGATAGTGCACCAAGCGATCGATGTGTCCTTCGCCAACCGAAGCACCCTTCCAGAGCTCTAACGAACCCGCAAGAAGGTGGAGGGCTACTAGAAGCATATGCTGAGCCACCTGGACGATATAATTGGATGACTCCAATGATATAGTGCTTCAACAATAATAATTACTTCAGAATCCAGCAAACTCGGAGTGGTTTCGGCGCAGACTCCACAAAGCAGCTCCCTTGCCTTGATGATAAAACACGTCGCTATTCTGACTGCTAGTGACGACCAACACATCACCATTAACTGAGCATAGGAGCAGCAGTTGATAAGCATATCCAGAGCAGCTGGTTTGTTTGCATAAGGAGTAGCCATGCGCTCTCCTATAATTCTATAAATCAGACATGAACGCAGACATCGTTAACCTTGATGTGCTGTTTGAGTTCTTCGAACCCAGTGAACCCGATACGATTCGGGAGTTTGCGGCGAGTCGGTTATTCCACATCGCTCGCATCATTGGGGAAGAGGTAACATCACCGACGAACTCAGCGAACTGTAAACGACCTGGTTCCTCGACTACAGATAATAGCACAGAACGAGCAGCACCCTGATTGCAAAGAGTCAATCAATAACTTCCTCAAGAACTACCTACCGTCTTGATACTTTCTGAGATGCATCACAACCACCGTTTCAAAGCATGTGCTTCTCCGCAGCTGGAGGGGGTCGCTGCTTGACATCAATTTCGCGCTAAGTAGCTAATAACTTTAAAGATAAACTTATCAACCGCCCTGCCATGTTCGACGACCAATAGCACATCTTTCTGGATGTCATATTCGCGTCGCCTGTTAGCAACGAATTCAAAGAGGACCAATACATCGATAACCTTGTCGCTCGTGGGACATTTATCTCTGAAATGGCTCATCGCAGCGCAGACGGGTGTGCAGATCTCAAGAACAGAGTCAGCTTCGTGAATGCTCTCCAAAGCGTGTATAGAGTGGGACCAGCTGGAAAGAGCAGATTTCCTATGAGCTCAGTTGAAAACCAGAATCCATAGAGCCTGCCACTAAAGAAGAACATGAGCTGGGACAGTTCGAGTTATTTCTGCCAGAAGGAACGAGAGAATGAGAAGGAAAACAGTTATCTCATGGGGAGCGCAGGCTCCGCTGAAGATTATTGTCTCCCTTATCTCGAAAAGGAGACTGTTTACGATGAGAAGTACATTGAAGAGCTACTGTGTATTGCAAGGACTATCAGTGAAACTGAACCAATACAGGTATCTGAGTTCAATGCCGAACCCGTTCCGTTGAAGTTCTTCCCGCATTTAACCAAAATGCATGAAATAGCTGGGGTGGAAACCTACTCTTATGACGACTCAGATGAACCAGCACTAATCGATCGACTAAAAGAGGATTTTTAGGACTCCTCATCAAACCAGCCGGTTGCAGCTACTGAAACAGCACATGTTGAAGACTATCCGAAATGCCAACCGTTGAGTCGAGATAGCTTTTACTGGGGAAAACAGCTAGGAAAGGGGCATTTCGGGAGTGTGCATATCGCCACTCACAAGGATACTGGCTTCACTTGTGCTATCAAGACGGTTACCAGATAGACCATCATTGCTGAAAAGGTCGAGGAACAGATAATCCATGAGCTGAAGATTCAGTCTGCTTGCAATCATCCAAACATATGCCAGCTGTACGGCTACTTCCTCGATGCCGAGAACCTGTACATCATGCAGGAGCTGTGCACTGAAGGGCAGTTGTTCGACCTCCTCAAAAAGAGAAACCGAATCGATGAGGACCAGGCATCATTTCTGATACGGCAGGTTCTTGAAGGAATACGGTACTTACACGTGAAGTGCATTATTCATCGGGACATCAAACCGTAGAACATTCTGATGGAAAGCGTAATATCTCGGCTTAATGTAGGGCGTTGTGAAGATCTGCGATATGGGCTGGGCAGTGCATACCATGGGGATGAGAATCAGCAGATGTGGCACTCCTCTGTACCAGTCTCCTGAGGTTATCAAAGGGATTGCCTACGATGAACGAGTGGATATCTGGGCAGTCGGCGCTATAACCTTCGAGTTGCTGACCAGCATGATTCCTTTTAAGATCTGGTGCGAAGAGGACCTCAAGAAGATTGTAATGCCTTAATTAACCCAGGTGTAAGACTAGCTTGTGTTCCCTACCTACGTGGACGTCAGCGACACAGCAGTCGACTTCATCCGGCAGGCCTTGGTTAAGTAGCCAGTCCTGCGTGTGAGAAGCCTTGACTTGCTGCTGCACCCATTCGTCAGTGATGTTGACATCTTCAAGTTCGTGCCACTGTGATAATATGTGTCCATAGTGGAGTTGCCTCCGCACTTTATATTTTAATGTTTAAAGCTGCAGAAAGGTTGTTGGTGAGGTGGTTCAGCAAAGCAACCAAATACAACAGCAAACTTGTCGATAGTAATCATGTGGGGCTTCGACTCGACCAATATCTCAAGGCTCACGGTGTCAAGTGGTCATCCCTGCAGAGATCACTGCGCAACAGATACTACTATGTAAGAGGTCAGGACGATGCCATGGTCAGGGATGCAGGCTACAGACTCAAACAGGAGGACGAGGTGTTCTATCCGCATAACTCTGAACTCCACCAGTACTTCGAGTTCCAAGCGACAAATGGCGACGAGGCTAACTTCTTCAAACTGCCTCGTGAGCAAGCGATGAGTGAAATCAAGTCAATGACTATCTTTGAGAATGACCACCTGATCGTCCTGAACAAGAAGGCTGGATATGCAACGCAGGGAGGCCAAGATTATGAAAGGAATCTGTTCACCCTGCTCATCAGCTGCTACGATAGATCGGCAGTGCACATCATGCATAGACTCGATCTACCTTGCAGCGGAGTTGTCATGTTTGCCAAGAGTTCATAGGCTGCTCGTCTGATTCAGCCAGCAATCACAGGCAGAGATTCCTTCCACAAATTCTATCTTGCAAAGGTAATTGGCCAACCAAACCCCTCGTCAGGATTAATTGACTGCAACATCGAATGGAACAACAATAAAAAACGAGCGAGGCTTTCTAGCCCCACAATTAAAGACTCTCAGACTGCCCTGACATACTACAAAACAATTGAGAGTAATGGAGACAACTCGCTGTGCTTGGTTAAACTGCTCACCGGCAGGAAGCACCAGATTCGATGTCACCTCTCACAGTATGTGCAAACTCCGATTGTAAACGACACCCTTTACGGCTCGGCTAGAAACGAATCTGAATCTCAAGGGATATAGCTGCATTCGTATGCGTTAGTTATCACGAGGCAGGACATTATCGATGTCTTTCAGGGAAAGTAAATGACTAATGCGAGTGGAACGGTATCGAATATCAATGGAAATCTCTGGATCACTGCTACGCTGCCCTGGAAAGTCGATGAGATTCCAATCGACCACGAAAGAATCTTGAGAAAAGCTAGAAAGCTTTTGGACTACGCTCCAGGTACATCAACCAAGCGAAAGTTTGTCGCTTACTGATCCTACTATGTATCTATGCATATGTCCTCAAGTAAT
>ERZ724508.1352-NODE-1352-length-14843-cov-4.600960_pt1 | contig 14843 bp, 15 predicted proteins | sample MGYA00376041_ERZ724508 | MGnify/ENA primary metagenome ERZ724508 (study PRJEB28724, sample SAMN07190887) | wastewater metagenome | isolation source: effluent of sewage treatment plant in Hong Hong | place: USA: Christiansburg, Virginia | collected 2016-03-01 ...
AGGCATTGGATCACACCCTTATTTTTGGCCCACCCGGCTTGGGCAAAACCACGCTGGCCAACATCATCGCGCGTGAAATGGGCGGCAGCCTCAAGTCTACCTCTGGCCCTGTTCTGGAAAAGGCCGGCGATCTTGCCGCCCTCCTCACCAATCTTGAAGCCGGAGATGTGCTATTTATTGACGAAATTCATCGCCTTTCGCCGGTAGTTGAAGAAATTCTTTACCCCGCCATGGAAGATTACCAGCTCGATATTATGATCGGTGAAGGGCCAGCTGCCCGCTCAATCAAACTGGACTTGCCTCCGTTTACGCTGGTCGGTGCCACTACACGTGCCGGCCTGCTGACCTCGCCTTTGCGTGATCGCTTTGGCATCGTTCAGCGCCTTGAATTCTATTCGGTAGAAGATCTCTCTTATATTGTCAGTCGTTCTTCATCGCTGCTGAAAGTACCAATGGACATTGAGGGTGCTAACGAAATTGCCCGGCGGGCACGTGGTACCCCGCGTATTGCCAATCGATTGCTGCGTCGCGTACGCGACTATGCCGAGGTGAAAGCGGACGGCATGATTACCGGTGAAGTTGCCAATAGCGCCCTTAACATGCTGGACGTGGACAAGTTCGGCTTTGACGGCATGGACCGTCGCTTTATGCTGACGCTGATGGAAAAATTTGGTGGCGGCCCCACCGGCATTGAATCTCTTGCCGTCGCATTGAGCGAAGATGCCGGCACGCTGGAAGATGTGATTGAGCCTTATCTAATCCAGCAGGGCTTTATTATGCGCACCTCACGCGGCCGTATCGCTACGCCTCATGCCTACCTGCACTTTGGGCTAAAGACACCCGATCGACTGCAGGAACATCTCAACCAGAACCAGACAGGCCCTTTCTGATATGGCGATGACAATGCCTTTGCCGGAATACACTTTTCCTGCACGCGTTTACATTGAAGACACGGACGGCGGCGGCATCGTCTATTACGTTAACTACCTGAAATTCATGGAGCGGGCCCGCACGGAATTTTTACGTCACCTCGGCTTTGAGCACTACCTGAATGCAGAGGAAGACTTCATGTTTGTAGTGCGTGGCGCCAATGTGCGCTACTACCAGCCAGCCCGTATGGATGATGCATTGACCATTAGCGCGCAGATTCAGTCACTGGGCAGAGCCTCGCTGGTATTCAAGCAGGAGGTACGCCGTGGTGATACTGTGCTGTGCAGTGGTGATATAGATATAGCCTGCGTCAAACGCTCCGACTTCAAGCCACGTGCGCTCCCCGAGCAACTGGTCAACCTGCTGAAAACCCGATACGGAAAGTCCTGATGAATACCACTCCCGACATGTCTGTATGGCACCTGGTCAGTAACGCAAGCTTTGTGGTGCAACTGGTCATGCTCTCCCTGTTAGTTGCGTCAGTCTGGTCGTGGTCCATCATCTTCCAGCGGCGCGCGCTTTACCGTAAAGCCAATTTGGCTGCCAATGCCTTTGACACCGAGTTCTGGTCCGGTGGCGACATTAATGCCTTATATACCCGCCTCACCCGCGAAACGGATCTGGAAGGCCAAGCCAATATTTTTCGTGACGGATTCAAGGAATTCTCGCGACTGCGTGAGAAAGAACTCGATGCCGACGCCATCATGCAGGGTGTCACACGTTCCATGCGCATCGCCCTCACTCAGGAGCAATCTCGTCTGGAGGCTAATCTTAATTTTCTCGCCAGCGTCGGCTCCACCAGTCCTTATGTGGGATTGTTTGGGACCGTTTGGGGCATCATGAACTCTTTTATGGGTCTGGCAAAAGTTCAGCAGGCCACGTTGGCCGTTGTCGCTCCTGGCATTGCTGAGGCCCTGATTGCCACAGCTATTGGCCTGTTTGCCGCCATTCCCGGTGTGCTGGCCTATAACCGCTTTTCGGCCAGCAGCAATGATCTACTGACCCGTTATGAAACTTTTGCAGACGAATTTCTCAGCATTCTTCACCGTGAAGCCCATGCCAAGCGCTAATACCTCCCGAGCACGGAGCTGATCATGGAAAGCACATTTCGTCGTGAGCGAAAAAAACCCGTTGCCGAGATGAACGTCGTGCCCTATATCGACGTCATGCTAGTGCTGTTGGTGATTTTTATGGTGACAGCTCCCATGCTGACACAAGGCCTTCAAGTCGAACTGCCCAAGGCGGTCACGGACAGCATTTCTCTTAAAAATCGCGATCCTATTATTATTTCTATAAAGGCCGATGGCTCTTACTGGATAAAGCATGGCAATGGAAAAGATCGCCGTATCCCCTCCACTGCCATTGCTGGTCAGGTTAGCGCAATAACAGATGCAGCACCGGATGCTCCCGTATTGGTGAACGGCGATCACCGTGTGAGATATGGCGTAGTAGTGACGTTGATGGCAGAACTGCAACAAGCAGGCATTCCCAATGTTGGCCTTCTGACTCAGGCAACACCCGATGCCACTCCCTGAGTCGTTCAGGCGGTCACTGAATGCGGATAACAAGCGAACCCTGCAATACTCGCTGCTTCTGCATGTTGGTATCGCCATCACAGCAATCTTGCTGGGCTACCTGCATCGCTCCCCAGAAATAAAACCACCGTTGGTTGTTGAAGCAGTACTGGTCAGTGCGTCCGCCCTGCCACGCCCAGCCCCTATCAAGCCCGAACCTATCCTTGAGCCGGTAAAGGAGCCAGTGCCTGCACCTGTGCAACAAGACATCAAACCCATCGAAAAACCTTTGCCAGCAAAACTACCTGAGGTTGTGCTGGCCCCCGAAAAGCCTGTAGTCAAACCCGCTCCTGCAAAGCCCCCTGCAAAACCTGTTCTTAACCGCAATGCAATGGATGAAGAAATGCAGGCGCTGGAGCGCGATATGAAGGCCCAGCAGATGAAGGCCGATGCCGAACAAGCTCAACGCTCCGCTGCGGCAGCCGCTGCAAATGCCCGTGATGCCGCCAATCAAGCACTTCGTGAGAAGCACACACGTTTGATCCGGCAACGCGTGATAACAAAATGGAACAGACCTCTGTCTGCACAACATGGCATGGTTACAACTCTTCGTATCACTGTATTGCCTGGCGGCGAGGTCAGTAATGTCATCACCGTTAAAAGCAGCGGTGATGCTGCCTTTGATGCCAGTGCCGAAGAAGCCGTGCGTCGTTCCAGCCCATTACCGGTGCCTGATGATGTTGCCGTCTTCAATAGTTACTTTCGAGTGATCACATTCAGGTTCAATCCGGAAGACATCTGATGCTGCGTTTTTCTACCCTGTTACTTTTACTAACGTTATCAAGCTTGAGCCGTGCTGAACTGGTGATTGAAATCACCCGTGGTGCCGACGATGCGTTGCCAATTGCCGTGGTGCCTTTTAGTGGCACTCAAGCCAGCGATAACATTGGTAGCATTATTAAAGCTGACCTAGAGCGCAGTGGCCGATTCCGTGCATTACCAGATAACCAACTGCCCGCTCAACCTGATTCCTCTACCGGCCTGAATTATGCGCAATGGCAGTCGATCGGCACGAACCATCTGGTTGTTGGCTCATCGAAAGCCACCGCAGACGGTCGTTACGAAATTCGCTTTGAGCTACTCAGCCTGGATCGCAAAACTCGTCTGTTGGGCGAAGCACTGACCGTACCTGCCTCGCAGTGGCGTGATGCGGCACACTTTGCGGCAGACCGTATTTTTGAAACCATCACGGGTGCACGCGGTATCTTTGCCACCAAAATCCTGTACGTGAATCAGTATCCTCACAATGGCAAAGTACGCTATCGCCTAGAGTTGGCTGATGCTGATGGCTTTCGCCCATTGAGCATCCTCGACTCACCCGAACCGATTCTCTCACCGGGCTGGTCTCCCGATGGCCGCAAGGTGGCGTATGTCTCTTTTGAGAGTGGCCGCCCTGCCATCTACACACAGAATATTGCCACCCAACAGCGTACTCGTATTGCCAGCTTCAGCGGCCTAAATGGCGCCCCGACGTGGTCATCTGATGGCGGTCGCATGGCGCTGACGTTGTCACGTGATGGTAATCCCGAAATCTACGTCATGGATGTGGCGACACAGGCACTAACTCGCATCACCAACCACGCCGCCATTGATACCGAGCCGCGCTGGATGCCGGATGGCAAGTCGTTAGTCTTTACCTCCGATCGTGGTGGTACTGCGCAAATCTACAAAGTATCGCTGGATGACCTTAAGGTGAAACGCCTGACCTTCGAAGGCAACTTCAATGGTCGAGCTGATGTCAGCCCAGATGGTCGCTACCTTGCCCTGGTGAATCGTCAACGTGGGCAGCAATACCAGATTGCCGTACAGGACATGAATACGGGCGTGATGAATGTACTGACACAAACGCCACTGGACGAAAGCCCCAGTTTTGCCCCTAATGGCCTTTCGCTAGTCTATGCTAGTCGCAAGGGCAAATATGGCGAACTTGGTATCGTGTCATTAGATGGCCGCACTCAGGTTCGCCTTCCAGCAAGGCTTGGTGAAGTGCGCGAGCCTGCATGGTCCCCTTATTTGCGCCCCTAATTTTTGCTTAGCCTGCTAGGCATAGTGTTTTTTATTGATGTTTTTATTGATGTACCCAAGGAGAACTACAGATGAACCTGTCGAAATTCAACGTAATTGCTGCTGCCATCCTGAGCATGGGCCTCGCCGCTTGTACAACCACCAAGGCACCAGAAACCAATGGTGCAGGCGCTGCAGTACAACAGAGTGATGCTGATCGCGCCGCTGCAGAAGCCGCCGCAAAAGCCAAGGCTGATGCCGCGCGTACCGCAGCAGCAGCCGAAGCTGCCCGCCTAGAGAGCCAAAAGCTGGCTGGCGCACAGAGCGATGCAGCTACCCGTGCGAATGATCTGGCTGCCTCTCTTGGCATGAAAACCTTCTACTTTGGCTATGACGATGCCAACCTGCAGAGCGACGTCATTAACTCGCTCAAAGCCCACGCTTTCTATCTGAGCAATAACAGTGGTGCCCGTATTCAGGTCAACGGTCATGCTGACGAGCGCGGTACCCGTGAGTACAACATGGCTCTGGGTGAGCGCCGCGCCAAGGCTGTTGCGGCCTTCCTGACGGGCAATGGCGCACGCGCTAGCCAACTGGAAGTGGTTAGCTACGGCGAAGAAAAGCCTGCGGTTGCTGGTGAAGGCGAAGAATCATGGGCGAAGAATCGCCGTGTTGAGCTGGACTATACAGCCGGTAACCCTTGATCTGCTGACGCAGTCATATAGCGTTGTTTAAGAAAACGGGCCTTTGGGCCCGTTTTCATTTTTACACGGTTTATTCACCCTCCTCTTCCCCCACTGGCTATGCATCTGCTAGAAGAGGGGATCGATTTCATGCTCTGGATATTTCACATGCAAAAGGGACTTTCACTCTGGAAGAAAGACTGGGTTGCCGGTCTTGCCATCATTATTGGCCTTCTCTTCGTTTGGGCCTCAACCGAGGTCATCGAAAACATCGAACGCTATGCCTACGATGTGGGCGTAAAGGCTAGTTCGGAATCTCCCGGTGACAAGGTGGCCATTATTGCCATTGACGACCAGAGCATCGCCAACATTGGCCGCTGGCCGTGGCCCCGCACCACGCTAGCCAACATGATCTCTTCGCTTCAACAAGGCGGGGCCAAAGCAATCGGCTTACCCCTCTTCCTCTCCGAAGCACAGGTTGACCCTGGCCTTGCCTCCATTCGTGACCTCAGCAAGTTCTACAATGACAATCTACTGACACTGGCACCTAACACTCCGGCTCTCGCTGAACTGGGCAATAAATTAGGAACTGCCGAAGCCGGCCTTGATACAGATCAGCACTTGGCCGATGCCATGGGCAAAGCCGGTAATGTTGTATTACCGATGCAGTTTTCACTTGGCGAAATGCAGGGCAATCCCGACAAGCCGCTGCCAGAGTTTGTAACCCGTAATCAGATTGTGGCCGTCCGCGACGGTATTGGCGCCGCTGAAAACTATTTGATGCCGCCTGAAGCGTATGAAGCCGTGCCGCCAATTTCGGTATTGGGTGAAAAGGCTGCCTTTATTGGCCATCTCAGCATCAACCCTGATGCCGATGGCACCATTCGCCAAGACCCACTACTGCTGCATTATGGCAATGAATACTACCCTTCACTGGCGCTGCTATTGGCGGCCAAGAGCCTGAATCTTGGCGTGGGTGATATCTCCGTGAATCTGGGTGAAGGCCTGCGCTTGGGTAAGCTACAGATCAAGACTGATCCCTACCTACAGATGCGCACATTCTTCTATCGGGGCACTAATGATCGCCCTGCCTTTGCAGCCGATTCATTTTATGACGTGGCCAACGGAAAAATTCCGCTCAGCAAATACAAAGATAAAATTGTCATCATCGGGCCAACTGCCTATGGCTTAGGCTCACCACAAGTAACGCCCGTGTCTCCCGGCATGGAGCCTGCTTATATTCTGGCGCATAACGTTGCCAGCATTCTTAACCAGAACTTTTTCATTACGCCAGAATGGGCCACGCTGGTGCGCTGGCTGGCCGTTTTATTGGCTAGTGCATTTGTCATTCTCGGTCTGCCCCGCCTGAAGGCTGGCCCTGCTGCCATCGCATCGGGCGCATTGATCCTGACGATGCTGGTGGCACACATTATTCTGATGACGAGTTCAGGGATTTGGGTGCCGTTGATGCTGCCCGTTGTAATGATCGGTGTGGGCTATGTTCTGATCACCACCAAGCATTACTTCATTACCGAAAAAGCCAAGGAAAAATCCGAAGTACAGTCGGCTGAATCCAATCGCATGCTAGGGCTTGCCCTGCAGCAGTCGGGTCAACTCGACATGGCGCTGGAAAAGTTCCGTAAGTGCCCAATGGATGAGTCACTGGCCGACGTGTTGTACAACCTTGCACTGGATTACGAGCGCAAGCGCCAGTTCAACAAAGCAGTATCTGTGTACGAATACATTGTCGCTTACAACCCAAACTTCCGTGATCTTTCACAGAAGCTACAACGCGCCCAAAAACTCGAGGAAACCGTCATTCTGGGCGGCGGCGCCATGAGTTCCGCAGCAGCCACCATGATCCTGACGCCGGGCAGTAACGAAAAGCCAATGCTTGGCCGCTATGAAGTAGAAAAAGAACTGGGCAAAGGCGCTATGGGTGTCGTTTATCTGGGACGCGATCCCAAGATCAACCGTGTTGTTGCCATCAAAACCATGGCGTTGGCTAATGAATTTGAAGGGGATGAGCTCACTGAAATCAAGGAGCGCTTTTTCCGTGAAGCGGAGACTGCAGGCCGCCTAAATCACCCTAATATCGTCACCATCTACGATGCGGGCGAGGAGCATGACCTTGCTTATATCGCCATGGAATTTCTGCATGGTCATGACTTGGCACGCTATGTAAAACCAGACGCACTGCTGCCGATTCCAAAGGTCATCAATATCGTATTCAAGGCGGCATTGGCACTGCATTACGCGCATCAACATAATGTTGTGCATCGTGACATCAAGCCCGCCAACATCATGTACGAACCTGATTCCAGCACGATTAAGATCACCGACTTTGGTATTGCCCGTATCACCGATGCCAGCAAAACCAAAACAGGTACTGTACTTGGTACACCAACCTATATGTCACCAGAGCAAGTGGCCGGCAAAAAAGTGGATGGTCGTTCCGATCTTTACAGTCTGGGCGTGATGTTCTATCAGATGCTCAGTGGTGTGGCGCCCTTCCGTGGTGAGTCGATGGCCACCTTGATGTACAAAATTGCCAACGAACCTCATACCACTGTTTTCGAAGCACGCCCTGAGCTGGCAGACGTACTGCCCTGCATCAATGATGTGCTCGATAAGGCGCTTGCTAAAAATGCTGATGATCGTTACCAGAATGGACAAGAGTTCGCCACTGCCATCAAATCTTGCGTAGACGCCAGCAAAAAAAATAAAAATAACAGTACCGTTACTCCGGCAACGGACCTGTAAAAAGAGGCGATCTGATGAAGAGCCCGATCTATGCATGCCGAACTGATACCGGCAGGCAACGTGAGCATAATGAAGACGCTATGGCTGTTCTATTGCACATCAGTTGTGCGATCTTGGCGGATGGAATGGGCGGCCATGCTGCTGGCGAAGTTGCCAGCAACATGGCCATCGAACTGATGACGGCGATTTTACAACAGACGGCTGGTGTTCCTGCGGCGGCTCGGCTTGAAACCGCTATTCAAGCCGCCCATGCCGGCATCTATGAAAAATCCACCAGCTCTCTGCGCTTTCAGGGAATGGGAACCACGGCTGTCGTCACATGCATAGAACGAAACCGCCTTACCTTTGCTCATGTTGGTGATTCCCGGCTCTACCGCTGGCGCAAGGGCCAGTTGGAACAGTTGACTCATGATCACTCACTGCAGCAGGAGTTTATCGACAAGGGTCTATGTACTCCTGAAGAAGCCCCCAGTAAGGTCGGCCGTAATATCCTGACTCGCGCACTGGGGCTGGACGGCCCACTGGAAGTGGATGTGGGCAGTACGGACATTCAGGACAAAGATCGCTACCTGTTATGCTCGGATGGCTTGCATGAAATGGCCAGTGACGAAGAAATTGCCACTTGGCTGGGCCGCGGCTTTGATGCCGAAACCACCTGCGAAGCACTCGTCGATTTGGCCAATACTCATGGTGGCCGAGATAACATTACCGTTGTCCTGATCGACATTCCGTAACAGACGAATGCCCCATAGCCTGCGAGACTTACGCACTATCGGGTATTCCAGATCCACCCTCACCAGCTGTGGTACTGCATAATGTTATTTACTCCGCGTCGCTCTATTGCCCTCTTCCCGCTTGGCCTGCTGCTTGTGGCGCCTATGGTGTTCGCAGACATTGTTATTGAAGAGCGCTCTCTCAGCCAGCCTATGCCTGTGGCTGCCGCCCCTGTTGCAGCCGCTCCGGCACCACTCTTTATCCCTGCCGTCACTGCTGCCGAACAACTTCCCGGTTTGGTCGTCGATGGCACTGCACCCAACAACAACGGCGGCACTCCCGTACCCGAGACCAGCAGCAACTGGGAGCTTTACTCCCAGATACAGCAAATGCAGCAAGAAGTAGCCCAATTGCGTGGACAAGTAGAGGTACAGGGACACTTGATCGAGCGCCTGCAGAATGACTTGCGTACGCGGTACACGGATCTCGACCAGCGTCTGCAATTGCAGCAAGAGCAAATGAAACAGACTCCAGTGGTGGCCGCCGTGGTAGAGGCTGATAAGCCAGTAACCCAAGGGCACTCTGTGGAGGATGAAAAGAAGGCTTATCTGGCTGCTTATGACACCTTTCGCACAGGCGGCCCCGATAAAGCCATTGCTCCTATGCAGGCTTTCGTAAAGCAGTATCCTGAATCTAGCCTGACACCTGGCGCCTACTACTGGCTGGGTGAGTTCTACCTGAATGCCAGCAAGCCTGATTTGGTTAAGGCTCGGCAGCAATTTGATACGGTACTGACAAAGTACCCTGACAACACCAAAGCACCTGCTGCCCTGTACAAAATCGGCAATATTCTGGACTTGCAGGGCAAACCTGATGAATCTCGTCAGAAGATGCAGGAGCTGATCAAACGCTATCCCAAGAGCCCTGAGGCCAGCTTGGCTGAAACTTGGCTAAAGGCATTTCAGGCCACTCAACCTGCCGAAAAGCCGGCCGCCAAGCCAGCCGCAACAAAGCCGGCAGCAAACAAGCGGTAGTCCCTCACCGGTTGCGGTAGAATAGTATTTTTCCTAGTCAGTAAACCGCAATCGTGACCGAACTGCGTATTAGCGAAATCTTTCACTCCCTCCAAGGTGAGGCCCGTACTGTCGGTCGTCCGACGGTATTCATACGCCTGACCGGCTGCCCTCTGCGCTGCGTTTGGTGCGATACGCCCTATGCCTTCAGTGGCGGCAGCATCATGACGCTGGACACCGTTCTTGAATCGGTCGCCCTTCATGGCGCAAAGCATATCTGCGTGACCGGTGGTGAGCCCTTGGCTCAGCCTGAGTGCCTGACCCTGCTGACGGCCCTTTGCGATGCGGGGCTGGAGGTATCACTGGAGACCAGTGGCGCCATGGATGTCAGCAAGGTTGACCCACGCGTCAGCAAAGTCATGGATCTGAAGGCACCTGACTCTGGTGAGGCCCACCGCAACCTTTATGAAAATATTCCCCACCTGACCCAACACGATCAGGTGAAGTTCGTGATTGCTTCGCACAAAGACTATGAATGGGTGCGTTTCAAGTGCGACGAATACCAGCTGGTAGAACGCGTTGGTGACGTACTGTTCTCGCCTGTACATGGGGCGTTGGAACCGCGCCAACTGGCCGAATGGATACTCGCAGACCGCTTGCATGTTCGCATGCAGGTCCAGCTGCACAAGTATCTTTGGAACAACGAGCCAGGACACTAACCTGGCCTTTTAATCTGATATCTCACTCTGATTATGACCACACTTCCCAAAGCCATTATTCTTCTTTCCGGTGGACTCGACTCCGCCACCTGCCTAGCGATTGCCCGGCATGAGGGCTTCGAACCGGTTGCCCTGAGCTTTGATTATGGCCAGCGCCACAATGCCGAGCTGGTGGCCTCCCGGCGCGTGGCCGAAGCCTTTGCCGTGCGTGATCATCGTGTGCTGCGCTTGGAGCTGGGCACTATGGGTGGCTCTGCCCTGACGGATAGCTCCATAGATATCCCCACCGAGGCCAGTGAAGGGATTCCGGTCACGTATGTCCCGGCCCGCAATACTGTGTTCCTGTCCTTTGCCTTGGGTCTGGCCGAGGTTGTCGGTGCCGATGCCATCTTTATTGGCGTCAACTCAGTGGACTACTCTGGTTACCCTGATTGCCGGCCAGAATTCATCGACGCCTTTGAAACCATGGCAAATCTGGCGACCAAGGCCGGGGTGGAAGGGCACCACATGAAAATACACACCCCCTTGATGCACCTCACCAAGGCAGAAATCGTACAGACTGGCATGGCGCTGGGGGTAGATTACGCCCTCACCGTCTCCTGTTATCAGGCTGACAGCGAAGGCAGTGCCTGCGGGGTATGCGACTCCTGTCGCCTGCGGCGCAAGGGTTTTGAGGACGCCGGCGTTCCTGACCCGACTCGCTACCAAGCGGCTTAAAACTGCCTCAGGCCAGTGCTACACTCGGCCTCACGCGGCAGTCGTTGTACTGCCTGACCGCCAAAACTATCAGGATGCTTCATGGAACATTTTCTCGTTCTTTCCGCACTGGGTACCGACCGCGCCGGCATTGTTGACGAGCTGGCCCGTGCCGCCTCGGACTCTCGTTGCAATATCGCTGACTCCCGCATGATCGTGATGGGTCAGGAGCTTGCGCTGATCATGATGCTTTCCGGCACATGGGATGCGATTGCCAAGCTAGAGGCCCAACTCCCCAATCTGGGTAAGCGCCTTAATCTTGTCATCACGTTTAAACGTACTGAGCCACGTGCTGTGCAGGCAGAAGCTATGCCTTACAACGTGCATGTCATCGCACTGGATAATCCGGGAATCGTGCACGAGATTGCCAACTTCTTTGCCATTCAGGGCATCAACATCGAAGCCATGGAAACCAGCACCTACGCTGCACCACATACCGGCTCACCGATGTTTGCGCTGAGCATGACCGTGAATATTCCTGCTCGCGTGCATGTCGCCAGTTTACGTGAAAATTTTATGCTGTTCTGTGATGACCGAAATCTCGATGCCATCATCGAACCATTCAAAAACTGAAATATGCCAAAAGGAAATTGTCATGACGCTTGCGATTGGTGATGCTGTCCCCGATTTTTACTTACCCGCCACTAGCCTCAAGGACATCAAGCTGTCTGCGCTAAAGGGCTGGCATGTCATTATTTATTTTTATCCAAAGGACTCTACCCCAGGCTGCACGCTGGAAGGTCAGCAGTTCCGCGATATGATTGACGAGTTCACTGCAGAAAAATGCATGATTCTCGGCGTTTCACGGGACAGCCTGAAATCACACGAGAACTTCAAGAGCAAGCAATGCTTCCCCTTTGAGCTCATCAGTGATGAGCAAGAAGAGCTCTGTCGCCTCTTTGACGTTATCCGTATGAAGAATATGTACGGCAAGCAAGTTCAAGGTATTGAGCGCAGCACATTCCTAATCGACAAGCATGGCATCTTGCGTAACGAATGGCGCAAGGTGAAGGTTGACGGGCATGCCGAGGCCGTACTTTTTGCCGTTAAACAGCTGAACAAATAATATTTTCTCAGTAAAAAAGGCCGCATCAGCGGCCTTTTTTCATGGTCATGACAGGCGCCCTTCTGGGTCAGCCCGCTTTACGTATCTTAAAAAAGAACTCGGTCTCACCCTGCTGAAGATCTTGCAACTCATGCCCTGCCTGCCGCAGGAATGCTTGAAAATCACGAACTGATCCAGCATCGGTCGTCGTAACGTCGATCACTTCTCCCGCGCCCATGCCATGCAAGGCCTGCTTGAGCTTGAGCAAAGGCATGGGACAGCGCATACCTCGGGCATCCAATGTTCTGGCTGCGTCTTCCATTTGTAACTTCCTGCAGACAATTGATGCAGTCGGACAAGGCATCCGACAGAATAGACTCATCATACCGCATCCAGATCAGGATCAGGACGCATCGATGAAGACCACCCTTATCTCTCTGGCCTCCGGTTTACTGCTGTGTATTTCAGTGCAGGGAGCTTATGCCGAAAGTGAACTACCAGAGTTAGGAGACACTACCTCTGCGGTGGTCAGCCCGGAGCAAGAATACCGGCTGGGCAGAGCATGGATACGCAAGTTGCGTGGTTCTACCTCGACCATTAATGATCCAGTTCTACAGGACTATCTTGAGCGCCAGAGCTACCGATTGGCCTTTAACAGTCCGCTGCAGAATCCTGATTTAACACTCGTCATCATCAACAGCAAACAAATCAACGCCTTTGCCGTTCCCGGTGGCGTCATTGGCGTGAATGCCGGATTGTTGCTGCATGCTGAGACTGAATCCGAATTTTCTTCTGTGATGGCCCATGAACTAGGCCACCTCAGTCAGCGACATTTTGCCCGTATGCTGGAAGACAATCAGCGCAACCAATGGGTGTATTTGGGCACTCTATTGGCAACCATCGCGGTGGCCGCCAGTGGGGAAAGCCAAGGCGCATTTGCGCTTGGGGCCAGCGCACAGGCGGCAATGATACAAAACCAACTAAGTTACAGCCGTATAAACGAGCAAGAAGCAGATCGCATCGGCATGCAAACACTGGTCAATGCCGGCATGGACCCACACGCTATGCCGAAGTTCTTTCAGCGCATGGAAAAGCAGTCGCGACAGGTTGGCACCGTTCCTGAGTTTGTATTAACCCATCCGCTCACACAGTCACGTATCGCTGATACCTTTAATAGGGCTAACCAATTCCCCAAAAAACTGGCCGAAGACAGCCTGGATTATCAGCTAGTACGAATTCGTATGCTGGTGCAGTTTATGGAAAGCACCGGACGTGCTTCGGCTCATTTCCGTCAGCAACTGAAGGATGAATCAATCCTTAATGATCGCGTACGTATCAATCGGCTGGGACTGGCTCTAGCCCTGTTACGTGAACGCCAATACTCACAGGCGCGGGAAGCGCTTGCCCCTTTATTGGCTGATGATCCACAACGAGTTGACTACATTGTTGCCGCCGTCGAAATTGCACTTGCAGAAAACCACTATGACGAAGCGATCACACTTCTTGATAAGGCACGGCAGATCAATCCGGACAGCTATCCGCTACTGATGTATGGCGCACGGGTCCATATTCTTGGCAACGATGCCGCCAGTATGATTGAGCCACTGGAAGCCGCAGCCCGCGAGCGCAGTGATGATGCTCAATTATGGCGTCTGTTGATGGACGCCTACACTAGCACTCGGGATAGCCTTGGCATCTACCGCGCCAAAGCTGAGGTATATTTTCTAAATGGTAACAAAAAGAAAGCACTCGATCATCTGAAGCTTGCCGCCGATGAAGTGAAAAATAACTATCCGCTTACTGCTAAAATTCAGAAACGCATGCGTGAGATTGAGCAGAGCAAGAACGATATGAAGCGATAACATCGCCCTTACCTTACTCACTAAAAACCGCCGTTATAACTGGCGGTTTTTATTTTAATAACAAGCTGCCAGCTATTTGGCAGCCATCCTCAGTTTATGCGTGAAATCGAGCATGCGCTGCAGCGGAATAATGGCTTTCTTGCCTAGTTCAAGATCAACATGAATTTCCTGGCTACCCGTTTCCAGCACATGAGCCAGATTATCGAGTGCGTTCATGGCCATCCACGGGCAGTGTGCGCAGGAGCGACACGTAGCCCCACTCCCAGCAGTAGGTGCCTCAATAAATACCTTCCCCGGAGCTGCCTGCTGCATCTTGTAAAAGATACCTTTGTCAGTAGCCACAATAAATTGCGGGTTCGGCAGATCGTGTGCTGCCGCAATCAATTGAGACGTTGAGCCCACGGCATCTGCAATTTCTACAACCGATGGTGGCGACTCCGGATGTACAAGGATGGCAGCGTCAGGATAGACCTGCTTGAGATCAAGGATACCGCGTGCCTTAAACTCTTCATGCACAATGCAGGAGCCATCCCACAGCAGCATATCGGCACCCGTAGTCTTTTCGACATAATCGCCAAGATACTTATCCGGCGCCCAGATGATTTTTTCGCCCTCATCCGAAAGGTGCTGCACGATATCGACCGCACAGCTGGAGGTTACCACCCAGTCTGCCCGCGCCTTCACCGCGGCAGACGTATTGGCATACACCACTACTTTGTAATCCGGATTAGCATCACAAAACGCCGTAAACTCTTCTGCGGGACAGCCAATATCCAGCGA
>ERZ724508.1353-NODE-1353-length-14819-cov-11.930303_pt1 | contig 14819 bp, 7 predicted proteins | sample MGYA00376041_ERZ724508 | MGnify/ENA primary metagenome ERZ724508 (study PRJEB28724, sample SAMN07190887) | wastewater metagenome | isolation source: effluent of sewage treatment plant in Hong Hong | place: USA: Christiansburg, Virginia | collected 2016-03-01 ...
TCCATAGAGCCATTTTATGGGGTAACGGATTACCGTCAACTGGTTTAGACCCTAAGGTATTTCTTTATTTGTTTTGAGTGCTGTTTCTCCATGTTTGAGACGATCTATGCCCCGAGGTGTCCTGATGATATAGACTCATCGCTCCAATTGTTTCTGATTTCCACCCTGCACTCGACGAGATATTTTTTCAGACTCCTTAAAGCTTTCAAGAAGGAGTGTTTTGACAATTCATTTTTCTGTTTTTGCCGTCCACTCTTCACCATTATTAAAGATGATTCTTTGAATTTTCCCAATCTTTTTGTCATGGTACTGATTAAAAAGCCTGTCTACGATATATTGACTATCATAGTCATTTCGAGAGAGTCGTGATGGTTCATAAGTAAGTATCGTGACTGGTTCTAGGCTTTTATCGATATCATGTATCATTCGATCAAATTCAGGACGTCTATCTGTTACCATTCATCCGCTCGTTTTGAGTTTTCCATACGCAGTTATAGACTCAATATAGTATTCGACTTCGCTTTCATTAAAGCCATTATTCTCAATAGTTTCCCGAGAGCTATCATCTTGTTTTTGGATAGAGAGTTCTTGCTTATGTGTTGTACTTCTTCGTATATAGACAAAGATATTCTTTCCACTCTTGGTGGTAGACTGAAGTGGAACCTTTATAGTTTTAGGTTTTTTGGTAGAAAGAGTCATTTGTGGTGTGATTATTTACTCTTTCTTACCTCTCAGCACACCACATACCAAGAAGCAAGAAAGAATCGATAACATTTTTCAAATTGTAGCCAAACAAAACACAAAGCAAGAATTTGTGTCAATTTATGGGAACCAAAAATATGCATCCGTGACGAACTTCATTTTCATACTTGCTCATCTTTTCACTAAAAAATATCTATCTCTTCCATATTTCATCAAGATTTTTTAGAATCTTATGGTAGATAAAAGAGTATGCTGAAATTCGTCTCAATCACTATTTTTGCAATTAAATCAAAATAAAAAGATGTATATTACCATACATCTTTTTTGAAATTACTAACACTTCATGATCATCTCCATCATGCGTCCGATATAGTCACCACGTTGGAATATGACATGACGTTTCTCGAAATCATCTTCTGATTCCTGTCATTTCCAATTTCAAACATAGTTATAGTTTGCAGGCGCAATTATATATGCATCGAGTACGACATTCATATCATTAACAGGAAGCTTCTTAAGTGTCTCATAGAGTCGGAGCTTCGGGTTATTAAATCCATCGTCGATGTTTCTGAGTCACTTTGGATCAATAAAAACTATTCTCTGTTTATTTCATTCAATAACCCATAGGATAAAATCTGGAAAGAAATTCTGAGCCTCAACAAATCATATTCATAGCTTGCTTCTGTTTCTGAGTAAATAAAGTTCTTTTCATGTGAAGAATTCGGAATTTCTTTCATGGTAATTCTTGATATCGGCTATGAATTTTTGTTCTCACTCATTCAGAGGAACAGGGGATATCACGGCTAATTCGGACGGGAAGTTTTTTCCGAGAGCGAGAAGAGGTCTGTAGAGATGTCTATCGAAGTGAAGTGACGTGAATCCCTGAGAGAGGTCTTGACTCTGGAATACTCAGCTTTTTATCTGTCACTCGAGCTCTCGTACAGCTTGGATGATATCAGTTTCTTCTGATGATACCTTGACTTCATATTCTGATATAAAATTCGGATGATCTATAGAGAGCTCTCATATCTCCATTCGGGATCACTCATAATTTTGCTTCCTTTTGTTATAGAGGGAATCAAAGTAATTCTTGATGAGAGCAATGGCTACATCATTCCATATTTTCACATTTTCGTATCGTATCTCGAGAGATACGGCTGGAATATAGAGTGTATACCACTTTGGATCCTCGAATATCTTGATGATATTGTCTTTCGATATCGAGACGATATTCCATGATCTATCAGCCTTGTGTCGTTCGAGTTCAAAATATACCTTCTCCCAATTGATAAAGGCGAGATGAGATGCTTCGAGCACATGTATTTCTCGAAAATCCACACTATTTTTTGATCAGATTGAGCTTTCAATAGTCTGTACTTTCGCGTACCAGTCCACTGTCACCTTGATAGTATCTTCTATGTCGAGCTCTATTTTTTCACCAGACTTCTTGAAATCCGCTCCATCTTGGATCTTGAGATATTTGAGCCTGCCGATTTCTTCCTTCTTGAAGTTGTTCTTAATAGGTATAGTGATCTCATGCATATCATCCGTAGGCATACCTTCTTCCTCGAGATACTCTCGGAATTGCTGCATATAGTCTGATCGAACTCAGAATACACAAAGTGTCTCGAGAAGACTAATCTCATCTCATCAGAGGGATTTTTCAATGATTCCTTCGCGTTTTAGATACTTACTACGTCTGAGCGTATGATTATATCCCTTAAGACGAATTCATCGACCAAAGAGCTGGATAATCTCAGATCCTTCGCTTCGACCAATATTCATAAGTCACATCGTCGAAACTCTCCAACTCGACCATCATTCAGTAAACTTCTTTGAACCGATGAGGACATTCACAGTGCTTCATTTTTCATTGATCTTATGAAAGAGTGACTCAGAAAAATCCCTCACTCCTGTGATGAATCCTTCTGCTTCACAGAGCTTCACGAGTTCTGCATCATCTCAGACGTTGATCACACCAAAATAATCACCATTTCATGCTTTAAGTCATATTTCTCCATCCTGTCACTTCAGATTCTCAATATGGAGATGGGATCATGGTGTAGTGCAGTTGAACACTTTCTCGAGGAAATCAGCATAGAGCTTATCAATATCATATACTCATCATCCTTGAGAAAATGACTCTTTTATTGCTCGAAAGTGATTACGAAAGAGTGGTCCATTCTTTCATATAATACCATCCTGCCCAGTGAGAATATTTTTGATCGCCTGTTTTGCCTTTTCTTTTTCAGAAAGGAGACTTTGGAAAAATTGTAGCACCTGAATCACATCGGATACCTTTGCTTTATTCTCAGTTCGCACTGCATTTACTGTTCCTCAGACGAATATTGAGAGAGGCTTTTCTATCTGGAATTGTTTTGCTATAATCTTTTCTTTCTCATAGACAAACATTTGCTCGTAGAATGTCATCATCGATCCGATGAGATATCCATAAACTATATTTTCATCAGTGGTATCAGATATATTGAGGATACGATAGTCCTTACCATATCCATCCTCGTAGAAATATTTATAAGAGTAATCTATGAGTACGGATTTTGAATATTCATTCAGAAGCTCAGTTCTCTTTTTTCCACTCGATGCATGGATAGCTTGTCCAAATGTAGCACTATATTCAAAAGAAAATCCATTTCTTGAAAGTGTAACTCGTTTTTTCTTCCATTCTTCACCGCTTGCTCCACGATGTCATTCATCAACGAGTACGAGATTGTTTCCTTCGAATGATTCGATTGCTACTGTTTTATCACCAGCCTTGTCTTCGAGCTTATGAATATCGATGATATCGATAAATCCTGTACGACTTGTGGTAGATGCTCGCTTATCAAAGAGTTCTCACCAAAATCCAGAATCTTTGAGTTCTATCTCATGTTGACGAGAAAGTCATTCATTCGGTGTTAGTATGATGATTCTATTGAGTAGATTACGATTTTCATACTTCTCAAAATAGTGTTGATACTGGAGTATATTCATGTGCATGATGAATGTCTTTCCGCTTCCAGTAGCACTCCAGAATGCTACCTTTGAGAGTTCTTCTTCGATGAATGGTGTGATATCATTAAAAGCTCCACCTTCTTCCTCTTGAAGTTTCTGAAGGTAAATATTGAGATCTGAGAGGAGCTTATCTCTATTCGCGAAGTATCGATCCAGATAGATCTCAGTAAAAATAAGAGAAAGATACTGGAAGTATTTCCATCTGATCTTCTCACGGCGCTTATCCGATATCGTACTCGTATGACGAAAAATATTCTCATCATACTCACGAAAAAGCATCTCAGGAATCTCATCACTTTGATAAAATCTATCGATGAGAGCATTAAGGTATCGAGAATTTCCTTTTTCGTTCCAGCCTTCGAGTTTGCTATCCTTGAGATCTTTGGTAAGTGATGCAAGATCATCTAATCCAAAAAGAGAAAGTATCCATCGATGAAGTACGAGACCATCTTTGAGTCTCACTGGTGCTGATTTATTGGATTTTTTTGGTGGCATGGTGTCAAAAGCAAGTAAAATATCTATTTCTCAGCATCAGAAAGCCATCTTATTTTTACTAGCTTTACCAATGTGCAAGTAAAACGAAAGCTTTCTTATTAAGGGGGTAACTTTTCTTAATGTGCGCAATATCAGGGGTATGCCCTATTTTATCCCTTTTATAAGCCATTTTCACAACTTTTCTTATTTGAGTGGTAACTTTTCTTATTTTTTAAAAGTATATATTGCGTGTTTATCTCGTACTTTTTCTGAGTGTCGCATAATGATATTTTGCTCTATCAATTTATTAAAACCTGTACGAATAGCGGGTTCCGTTTTTGCGATACTCGACATGATTTCTCAGATGGTTCATCGGTAATTTGCAAATAAGTATTGCACAATGAGCTTTTCTGTCGGGGACATATCCATCCATATTGTTTCTATTCTTCGCATTGTATCCTCAGGGATTGTTGCATCATGATTCGCTATTTTATTTTTCAGTATGAGAGTCACTGTATTGTCCTTGTCTTGATATATTGGCTCTGGAAGTAAGAGCTGCTTCATAGTATCAAAGATGCGAGATGCTCACTCATTCAACTCTCGGACATACCCCATTTCTGTGAGTACTCGCGCAATACGAGGATTTCTCGCATAGCGAGTCGTCCTGATGTTATCGACAGTGACTTGCGCTGGGAGTGGTCCGCTATTGGATATCTCGAGGCGATCATCATAGTGTTTTATGTAGACTCGATTTCATTGGAGATTGTATGATCTATGACAGAGCGCATTCACGATACCTTCCAACCAAGCTTCTTCTGGATATTCTGATGTACGGATAAACTTTCATTCTTGTATATCGAAAAAGTAGTAATCACGAAGTGCGATGGAGAGAAACTTCTTTGAAATCTCGATAATTCTCGGAATACAACCAATAATCGACTCATCTTTTATAACATTAAACGATGCTCCAGTTTTTTGCTTAATTCCATCGTATCGTATATATCGTAGTGACGCTGATGGGATATATTTTTCAGGATCTTCTGCAAATAAGAGTATAGCGGAGTTTTTATATACAATATTTCCATCTTTTTGTTTGACTGCTAGGTGTCTACTAAGGAGCAACTGCTCATAATTTCCTTCGAATCCGAGTCTTTTTCTATAAAAATCGAGTACACTTGTTCAGAAATCTTCTGGATCAAAATCTGGTCGTTCCTCATCTTCAAATTTCCGAATTGTTTTATCATATTCGAGTTTTCTCACCTGATCTCGATCAAGCGGTCACTTATTACTATCACTGATGCGCAAATACACATCCTCATTATCTTTGCGAAGAAATACTCTCTCGTAATCCTGATCAACATGATAAAGAAATAGAAGCTCTCATGTATCTAGTATTTTTTCTTCGAGACATATAGAAGCGGAAGGTGTAATAAAATCAAATGCGAGTTTCCTGTACTGATCGAGAATCTCCTCATTCAACATATGGAGATCTTCTATTTCGCCAGTATCAGATATACCAAGCACAAGAATGCCGCCATCTGCGTTGAGCATTCCAATAAGTTCATTAGCAACTTTAGTTGGTTTGATGCCCTGTTCATGAATTCCTTTTCGTTCAAGATATTGATGTTCCTTATCAAATCTAAGCTTTTCGAGAGTAATATGCGGATCGTATTGAGAAAATGCCATAAAATATACATTTAAAAACAAACAAAAGCTCTACATCTCAAACATCCTCTTTTTAAACTCTTCTTCGATAAGCGTCACTTTCCATGTCTGTTCTCAGGTCTTCATATTCTCGAGCGTATTATCACCATTCACATAGATTCGATCGAACTCCGTATCGAGAGGATTATAGGTACTCTTCTTCAGGAAGTTCTCGAGATCCTCATTGCTATGCTTCGCTATATCTCTCCATACGATGAGTATCTTCTCTCACTCGAGTGTGCATCACTTCACCACGCGGTATCCTCGAGCTTCATAAGTATGTTCGACGACGAGCCCGATAAGATAATTGAATGTCTCGACGAGATCCACACGAGTGACACGAGTTTCGTTGTCTCTCGTAATACGCATCTCGAAATCAAATGGATGAGCAAAGTGATCCACAGAAAGTATGCTTCCCTGAGATTCTGTATCGAGCATATACTGGAGCATATAATCTTCTCGAAATTTTGTATTTTCTGGAGCGAAGAGGACTCATTGCTGAGTTTCTGATCTCTGGAGTTTCAGATTATTGAGTGCATCTTCATAGCTCTCGAGTCGGAGATACTTGAAAGCATGAGATGATCCTTTTCTCGAAACTGGTTTTCCATCTTTCCAGTCTTCACTGTATATTACTTTCTGGATACGAGGCTTAGTAACAGTATTGAAGTATTCTCCCATCTCTACGAGGATATACTTTCTTTTTCCAATTGCCCCAGTATCTATTAAATCTTCACGATTCAGATTAATGACAGCATGTCATGTGGTTCCAGATCAGGCAAAAAAATCTAATACTATATCTCAATTTACACTTCATACTCTAATTGAGTCTACAACTAGTGAAACAGATTTTGGATATGAAAATAATCATCTTTGTCATAGGATATTTGTTACAGTCATTGTTCAAATAGCTGCAGTATACTCACCGTTACTCCAAAATGATTTTGGCTTAATTCAGTCTTTATCATTTAATCGATCTTTTACATGAACAGTATATCCATTTTTTCACTCCTTTATTACTACATCCTCACTTCTTTGGATAAGCGTTTCACTTCACCATCGCCAAACTTTTTCGTTTCAATTTGGATCAATAGGTAAAATTTCAACGGAACTAGGTGAATTTGATAGTGAAATTGTTTTTTCAAAAATATTATAATAGATTGGATAATACATATTTGGTCTATCTACTCTATCAGAATGAGATCCACTCCTTCTAAACTCTCTTAATCGATACGCTCCTTTATCATCAGAAAACTTGAATGAATCTATGCTGTCTTCACTTAGGGGTAAATTATATGTAATAGAACTTTCAGAGTTTTTTCAATATAAGAGGATATATTCGTGTGCAGTGGCTACAAATTTATCATCATGTCTTCATCCAGGATTATGTAGTACTCATATAATTCAAAGCCTATTTTCTTCAGAAAATATATCATCAACGAGTGCTCTTAATCTGTGTACTTCAAAATCATCAATAGCAATTTCGATTACGGATGAGTCATTCATAAATCATTTAGCTAATCCTAATCTTCATTGCATTAAAGACATCCAAGATGAATGTTCAAAGCTATTTTTATAAAGTATTTTTGAACTTCAAGTATTGTAGGGTGGATCGATATAGATGCATTTTACTTGTTCTCTATATCTTTCTTGGAGGAGATTCAGAGCCTGAAAGTTCTCGCTATTGATCATGAGACCATCGAGCCATTCATCGAGATTATGACTTTCACTGATTTCTCCGATGAGTTTGTTTTTCCATGATTCTTCGAAATGTTTGGTATCGAGTACGAGATATGGATTATTCTCGAGGAACTCACGAGAGAGAGGACGAGAGAATCCACTGATCTCATCGATTGCAAAAAGGGAGATCCAGTCATCTATCTGGGCTTCATTGGTACGGATATCATCATAGTATGTCTCATCGATACGATCAAGTGTGATACAATATCCTGTCTCGACGACCATCTTCTTCTTCAGGAAGAGCTTCTTCTGGAATTCTTCGAGACTCGAGAGGAAGGTGATAACCTTTTCTCCGATCAGTTTCACAGCCTTGATCATAGCGAGCGATGCGATGAACGTCTCTGGGGAGCGAGTATCGATATCATCGATGTAGAGAATCTCATTCTTGATATAGAAATCGAGCTCTCTCGTGAGGAATCCATAGAGATCCTTGTGGATGAAGTAGTCAAAAGTGTTTCGTTTTACATAGTCATTGATATGTCTCTGGATGAGAGTACGAGATTTATCTTTCTCGGTAGGTGATGGAGAGATACACTCAGCATACTCACTCGGGATAGCATCTCGGATAGTCGTGAAAGCTTCAGCAATGAGAGCATCTTGTGTCACTCACTTATCCATCGGTTCATACATGAAGTAGACATGAAGCTCACCATCCTTTTCTTCGATGGTGTGTGCTGGTTTTCCTTGTTCTATAGATGAAGGTGATGGTGTGTATATCTTAAACTTCCTCTCCTTGTCTCACTGAGCCTTGTTGTTGTTTTGCTCGGTACTTGCCTCGACGAGTGTGAATACGACAGATTTTCCACTTTCAGTCTTGAATCGGTAGTTCTTAAAAAATTCACTTGTCTTGATGTAGTACTGATCAGCATTTGCCCAGTGAAGCTTCACTTCTTCTCACTCATAAGGGATAGCGTAGACATCTTTCTTGTATCTTCTCATCGAGATGAAGTCTCCAGAATCAAAATATCGTCTGAAAAAGCTCGTCAGATGAGAGAATACTTCATTCTCGAGAGCGGTGAGATCACTTGAATTCGCCATTTTTTCTCTGAGTTCTCGTACTTTTGGGAGACTCTCAGGATCGGCACCAAGAGCTTTTGCATTAGCGATAGCATCATGAAGCTCCTTTTCAAGGCTTCACTTATCAGAAGTTCCTGCAGATTCGAGGATAGTTTTCACTTGAGGGATGAGATCCTTCTCGAGAAAAGTCTCTATCTCGGTTCGACGAGAGTTCATGATACGGTAGATACCGAAATCAAGATCAGCCTGATCAAGCATGAAGCATTCTCTGAGTGTGGCTATGAGGCGCTGGTAGTTTGATTCCATAGAGAAAAGTAAGATGGTGATTAAACGATGGTAAAGCGAATCGTGAAGAGATGTTCTTCAGTGATCTTCTCGTGTTTTCGAGCCTTCAGGATATCGATCATTCTATCTCGTTCTGCAAGGATCTTATCCTCAAGATCGAATATCTCACGACGAAGTTTTTGCTGTTCTTTGGTGAGCGTCTGGATTTTTTGCTGAAGCTCGAGCTGGTCGGTAGGATTCTCAGATTTTTTTGCCTCTCGAGTGTACTCTTTGATTTTTGCTTTTGTATCCTTGAGGGCTATTTCGAGAGATTTGGTATGATCATCAGCCCATTTTTCGAGTTTTTCGGTCTCTTCTTGGAAGTAGATAGCATTTCGCTTGTCAGTACGTTCGAGGAGCTTTTGCCTTTCTTCATTATAGGATTTTCTGATAGCTTCTTCGAGGGGATTCTCTCATGAGATCACTCCTCACTCTCTTCATCATACTGAGAGGATTTTCTCTGAGAGTTCTTGATCGAGTATCTCTCCAGCGTCAGTGACGGTGGTGAGTACAAGTATATCTTCACGTTCGAATGCATCAATAGAGAGTTTTGTGAGCCTCATCCATCCTGTTGTTCCGATAAGATTCTTGACGAGTGATATATTTTTTTCGCTTTGAGTATAGTCGAAAACAAGCTCTCTTGCCTCAGTTTGATATCCGAGACACTCAGTGATGACATTTTCCGCGAGAGGATGCCCGATTCTGTAGATATTAGCATCTTCTATATTCTTCCCGATACGATACGGTCAGAGGAATATTCTTTCTGACGAGAAAGGATTTGTCTTCAGCGTGAATGAATAATCTTCTTTGAATTCAGCTTCTTCTTTGAGAGCATATTTTGTAACATTCCAGAGCCAATTTTGATATTTATCGAGCGAGGCGTCAGCTTCATTCTTTCGGAATCGGAGCTTTTGCGCTACTTCTTCATCGAAGTTTGAGAGAAGTGATTGCTTTGCTGAATCGATGGTTTCAGTGATTTCTTGATCGAGTTCGAGCTGGAGCTGATCAAATGCATGACTGATTTCATTCTCAGTACGACACTCACCATAGATCTTCGCAATACGGCGTTCAAGATCCATACCGTTCTCGATGCTTCCGAGTACTTCATCAGAAGCTCCGAAGACACCTTCGAAGAGTTTGAACTTCTGAGCAAGGAGTTGATATACTCTCTGATCTGCTTCATTTGATTTGTTCAGGAAGTTGAGCACAACAACATCAGATTTTTGACCATATCGATGACATCTTCCAATTCTTTGTTCGATACGCTGCGGATTCCAGGGGAGATCATAGTTGATGATGAATGAACAGAACTGGAGATTGATACCCTCAGCGGCTGCTTCGGTTGCGATCATAATGGTTGCTTCATCTCGGAAGTGTTCGACGAGCGCAGCTCGCATATCTGCTGTTTTTGATCCTGTGATTTTGTCTGTTCCAGCATGTTTTCAGAGCCAATCCTTATATACTTTCTGAGACTCAGGATCAGCATTTGATCCATTGAAGAGAACTATTTTTCCAGTGTATCCATTTTCCTCGAGGATACCTTTTACATAGAGCTGAGTTCGAGTACTTTCAGTGAATATGAGAGCTTTTTTGAGGGGATATTTTTTATCCTCACTTCTTTGGCGTATCTTTTCGAGTTCCTCGAATCATTTATTGAGTGCGATAGTAAGTTGTTCTCACTTGGAGTTTTTTGATATTCCTTTTGCAAGACTCTCACACTCAGTGAGAAATCCGATCTCATCTTCGATTTTTGGTATATCTAGAAGAGTGAACTTCTTTTTCTTTTTTCCATCCTCTCATACTTCCTCATCTTCCTCTTCAGTCCATTCCTCAGCAAATTCATCATATTCTTCGAAATTGGTAGAGAGTGTATCGATAAGGTTCATATCCATCTCTGGAAGCCGTACTTCAAGAGATTCGGTTTTGATAGTATCGATGAGTGTATAAAGCTTGTTAATAAGCCCTGTAAAGGTATCAGAGATGGCATAGGTAGATGATGCCATAAGTCTTCTCATGATCAGTTCCATGAGTGATCTCTGACTCGCTGGAAGTGCGTAGAGCTCTTCTCTAGAGAGGTAATCTGAGAGCATTTCGTAGAGCCTTTGTTCGTCTGGAGTCTGGTAGAACTCTTCCACTAGAGCGATACGATTGGTATACTTGATATATTCGAGTACTTGTCTTCGGAGTGTTCTCTTACATACAGAGCGGAGTCTCGCCTTGAGATCATCGAATGCTCCAATATCTGAAGTATTTTCTGCGCGAGAGAATTGAGATTTAAAACTCTTCTGATCTCCAAATATATTATCATCGATAAAGCCAACAAGACCATAGAGCTCGAGGAGTGAGTTTTGAAGAGGAGTGGCAGTGAGAAGCACTTTTGGTCTACCCTCGAGCATTTCCTTGATAGCTCTTGCGATCTTGTTTCATGGTTTATAAACGTTACGGAGGCGATGTGCTTCATCTATGACGACAAGATCCCATTCGATAGCTTTAATATATGCCTCTTTTGAGCGAACAAACTGGTATGATGCTATGACAATATTCTCTTGAATAAAAGGATTAAAATTTCCTTTTTTAGTATGCTCATTGAATGATTTTGATTCCAGTATGGTAGATGAGAGGAAAAATTTATCTTGGAGTTCTTGACTCCATTGTTTTCGGAGATTTGCTGGCGCAATGATGAGGATCTTTCTTTTTCGTTCAGCCCACTTTTGAGAGAGGAGAATTCATGCTTCAATAGTCTTTCCGAGTCATACTTCATCAGCGAGGATGGCTCACTTAGATAGTGGAGATTGAAATGCAAAAAGAGCCGCTTCTACCTGATGCGGATTGAGATCTACTTGAGCATCGAAGAGCGAGGCAGAAAATTTATCGAGACTGTTTGACGGACTTCGCTTCGAGAGCTCATGAGCGAAGTACTTGGCATGGTATCTTGTAAACACAATGTAACCATATTAAAAAACTCAACCCATTATAGGGAGACAATCCCTCAGAGCAAAAGAATCCAATTGATATTATTTTTATATTTGACGAAGATATTTAAGCTGTCTTTTTAAGAGTAGTTCATCAGGAATATCGTAGAGCATAATCTTTTTGTATTGCCTGTACTTTCTTGTTTCTTTTCCGTTTCGATACGGATATTTGATCGTTTTATAGAGTTCTTCAGCTTTATGTTCGCGTGGAAAGATTTTGTTGAATAGTCTCCATTCCCTACTCCTCTGTTGATCTTCATAGCAAAGATCGAGTGTTTTCCTACTCGCAAATATTCCATTACTTTGAAAGTAGAGAATAGAGCATCTATTTCATTTACAAGGACAGAGAAACCACCATCGTACTCATCAGTAGTTGCATGGTGTCGTTACAAGTGGGATCTTATAGTCAAAGTCTTTCTTCTCTCAATCCCTGTTCGTCTGAGTGAAGTGAACTCGTACATGTCATTCTCTTTCTCCTTTCTTTATCTCTATTGCAATATTTCCATTCGCTTGTCCGTTCAGGCTCCAATAAAGTCATCAGGATTTGAAACTTACTCCTGAATCAAGATACCCGAATTTTTTGAGAAATTTAATATCTATTGTCTGGCTGTATTCATCCACGGTATTTTTCCCTCGGGAGGTATATCTTCACATAATTATATTGATCGTTGTTATATCGTTGTAAAACGATTGTTATGAGCCGAAATCATTAGGCTGTAGAGTTGTTATTTATGTTTTTCAACTCGAGTTCTCATAGTGCTTAGGCTATTCATATTGTAAGGAAATATGGTATTTATGCACAGATTTTTTGTTTATGGAAAAGGATTATTTGGGGAAATATGATTTTTGAAATATGTTGTTTTTTAGCGTTTAGAAACTCTCTCAATACTTTTCTTTCACCCTATTGTAGTTCTCTACAAAGGTTCGAATTTGTGAGGCTTGTGCCAGCCATTCTGCATACAAAATCTCTTTTGAGCAGTGATTGTTTTCAAAAGTTATTGAATAACCAAGAAACAAGATGCTGATCAAGAGAAATATTCATTTAAGAAAAGAGTTCTTCATTGTATGAGAACTCTTTCTTTTTGTGGTTTTATGGGTTTGAGTGATTTATTTGGTGAAATAATGAGGAGGGTGTTTTGGATACGAACCTGAGGTATGGAGGGAAAAAGAGGTTTGTATTGTTGAGTGTTTTTGTTTGTGGGAGTGATGTTTTGTTGGGATTCTTGTTGAGAGATGGGTTAATAAGAGAATGGAATTTTGGAAAAATGAGGGGAATTCTGTGTGTTGGTTCGAACCTAAGCTTGTATGAAGGATAATTACTAGAGCATTCTTTATTGATTATCTATTCTTATTGTAAGCCTAATGAATATAGCTTTTTCTACTCATTTATAGAACCAAATCACAAGTATTGACTATTTATGATTTATATCTATATTGTTAATATAGTGCAATTACAATAGTAACAAAAAGATATGAATAATCCTCAAGAAGAAGTAAATATACTCAAGCAAAAACAAGAAGCGATGATGGCTCTCAATAGCTCTCAGAAAGCAATGCGAGAGAGTATGAAAGAAAATACACGAAATGGGAAAAGAAATGGATGATTCCTACCAAAGAGCATTCAAGCAAATGTTCAGAAAATCATTCATGAACATACATTTCAAAGTGTCTCTTGGATAAAAGGAAAACAAGAGGGAGTGGAGAATGAAATGAGGGAAATATTCGAGGAATTCTGCAAAAAATATAAGAAATATAGTAAATCAGAGCTCTATTCAGAAGATGCTACTGCTCTCTATGAAGCATTTGTCTGTAACTATGAGAGCATACGACTGTATATGAGATTGAATAAGCTTGGAAATGAGAAAGATTTTTCAAGAATAGCACAACTCTGGGATGAGGATTTTATTGCTCAATACTTCTCGAATAATACTATGATTGCGAGGGAACTAGGGATCGCTCCTTCAGAAGTACAAGAGAATTTTGGGAGAAGGGTAAAATTACGTTTTGCGGTGAATAATATCTCGGATCCCATGGGGGCTATTCGGAGAGTGAAGAGGCATTTAGATGAAACTTTGAGTGATGAAGCAATTATGAAGGAGCTTGGAATTACACTTGAGGAAGTACAAGAGAATTTTGGGAGAGGAGTGAAATTGCATTTTGCGGTGAATAACATCTCGGATCCTATGGGAGCCATTCGGAGAGTGAAGAAGCATTTAGATGAGACGTTGAGTGATGAATCAATTATGAAGGAGCTTGGAATTACACTAGAGGAAGCACAAGAGAATTTTGGGAGAGGAGTGAAATTGCGTTTTTCGGTGGGAAATATAGGAGATCCTATGGGAGCTATTCGAAGGGTGAAGAGGCATTTAGATGAGACTTTGAGTGATGAAGCAATTATGAAGGAGCTTGGAATAACACTAGAGGAAGCACAAGAGAATTTTGGGAGAGGAGTGAAATTGCGTTTTTCGGTGGGAAATATAGGAGATCCTATGGGAGCTATTCGAAGGGTGAAGAAGCATTTAGATGAGACTTTGAGTGATGAGGAGATTATGAGAGAGTTTGGAATCTCTCTGGAGGAAGTACAAGAGAATTTTGGGAGAGGAGTGAAACTTCATTTTGCTGTGAACAATATCTCGGATCCTATGGGGGCTCTGAGGAGAGTGAAGAAACATTTAGATGAGACCTTGAGTGATGAAAGAATTATGAAAGAATTAGGAATAACACTTGAGGAAGCACAAGAGAATTTTGGGAGAAATATGAAGATTCATTTTGCTATGAGTAATATCTCGGATCCTATGGGGGCTCTGAGGAGAGTGAAGAGACATTTGGATGAAACCCTCAGCGATGAAAGAATTATGAAAGAATTAGGAATAACAC
>ERZ724508.1354-NODE-1354-length-14810-cov-6.911013_pt1 | contig 14810 bp, 19 predicted proteins | sample MGYA00376041_ERZ724508 | MGnify/ENA primary metagenome ERZ724508 (study PRJEB28724, sample SAMN07190887) | wastewater metagenome | isolation source: effluent of sewage treatment plant in Hong Hong | place: USA: Christiansburg, Virginia | collected 2016-03-01 ...
CGACGCTGGTAATGAGTTTTCAGCCTATTGAAAAATTACGATTGGGCAAAAGCGTTGAGGTCGAACTTCGCGGAAGTACTGACTATTTTTTTTACAACAATCATTTAACCAGCTATACAGAGAACGAACTCACTGTTAGTTGCCAAACGGTTGAATCTGAAATCTGCAGACATCATATCAGTTGGAATTAGAGCAGCAGGGGTATGGTACCTGGCTTATAATGTGAGCGATGGTGTTTTGATCTGATCGAGCCTACGATTATTATATAAACGTTTTTTACGGCAGTTTTCGAATGCCGAGGCAGCATCTGCTCATCGGGGAGACTCAACCAATCGGGGAAACCAGAGCCACAGGTTAAATGGGCAAGCATGATAGCCATGGCAGGAATATCGCAACTGTTCTGCGACTGTCAATGATGTCTCATGTTTGAAGGTGAAAGGATCTTGTTCAAGCAATTGCCCAACGACTTAAGATAACGAGTAGTAGACATGGTACCATATGCCAGCACCAACCATTGCATTTCTGTAAAGTCACGAGCCCTGCATATTGCAGCTCCTCCAGAAAGTCGCCAAAGAAGTTACGGCATAAAATAATTGAATTAATCCCAATTATATTTTTTTGAGGGCTTGATAATTGCTCGCCACAGAGTTTCCTCATTATTATAGATAGAAACAAGAGACTTCAGCGAGCGCTTTTCAGGCGTATTCATCGGCTCGCAGGTCGCAGCTTCGATTCCGGCTGCTCATAGTCCCCTACTGCCCTCACTGTGCTAATTTCACCTTCGTTTTAGGAAACTCGATTTCGATGGCAGGGGAGCTTCCTAAAAAGGCTCTTCTCCATAAGCTTGAGATGGCCCAAGCGGCTTCCGGTTGACGAGTCACCAAAACTGTGTTTAAAACACAGTTCTTCCTCGAATTGGATAATAATTCTTTTGATTTCAGTGGTGAACAATGTACTATTCCTGCGTCCCATTGGGAATGAACTTTATGCCGACCATGGTTGCCTATCCCCAGCTGCAGAACCCATACTCCTTCATGGTTTTCTCCCAGCCAGCTAGCGTAAATCAAGAGACCTTCAATAACTTTCTCCAGTCTACTCCACAAAACAACAGTTTACCGTTGAGTCCAGAAACTGACGTAGCCAAGAATGTACCCGAGCCAGCTCAGCGGCTAGACTCTTCGACCGAACTTCAATTCAAAAAGCCAGAAAAAAGGCTTAAGAAAGGCCACCAAAAATCGCTCGAATACGAGCCGATCACCAGGAAGCCTGTTAAGATTTGGAAGAACAGCCTTTTGTCGTTCATATGCAACAAGATCCTCAAGTTCATCATGAGCAACGGTCAGAGCAGTTCCATCGTATCGAAGCTTATCGAACTGGAAGGAACCCCTGGTGCATCTCTCGAGGACTTCTATCATTACACTTCTCGGGTTTGTTCCAAGCTCGTGAATAAGGTGAGCATACAAAAGATGAGAGATCTGTGGGTAGGGCAACACGCCCTTAACGAAGCTGGTACTTCCACGAAGCTCAATGTACCCCTGCCTTATATTTAGCTCTACCACAAGATATTCCGGGTGCTTTCCAGCTACTATCTTGATAACATAGCCCCCAGCTACCTCCTGCTTTCGAAGAAGTGTAAGAAACACCAGCTGTCAAGCCACCTTAAAATGCGTAAATGGCTTATCGGCAAACTACGCTATCCCGGCCTCTTCCGCTGCTATAAGGACCTCGAGATGTGAGCAGCAGTGACCATTCATCCCCAATTCGTTGAAGCCTCTCCAAACTCTAGAATATCAATTTATATGGAGTGACTGAAAACCGCCAAAAAGCAGTGTTGCCCCACCCAAAACATGCAGCAAAGGTCAATTAGTTGCTATACCCTCAAGCTCGGAAGAACCACTAACAAAACAAACGTGTCCTGTCTGATAAACTTGTTTTCAAGTCGAGAGAAGGTTGGGTAGTTTTGGCATGAGTTGGTCGGTGAAGTGGCTGATCAATAATTTCTTACAGTAAACGCTACGGATTTTCTTCAATATAATCCAAAATCGAAGGTTCCAGATCATGCAGCCTTTGATGAATCCATCCAAAGATCGTGCAGTGCGAAGTATCTCATCACCACCCAACAAGCCAATTCCATCATAGCAGTTGTTTTTATCGAATGGGGAAGTCGACTGGATCCTGCTTCGAGACCACCTCAAAAGGGAGGGCAGAGTGGCGCACTAGGACGTGGTTCGGCTAATCAATCTGGCAAGTGCTATCTTCAGTGAGGTGTCTTCATAATGCAGAAAATTAACCTAACTTGGTGGCAGCCACTGACCCGGTGACCATCGTCGGCGACATTCATGGCCAGTACTACGATTTTCTGAAGATATTGGAAGTGGGTGGTAGCCCACAGACCTGCAAGTACATTTTCTTAGGTGATTATGTGGACCGTGGTTCTTTTTCTATCGAGGTATTGCTGCTTCTTCTCGCACTCAAGATAACCTTCCCAAAGACGATAACGGTGCTACGAGGTAACCATGAATGTAAGCAGATGACCTCCTACTTCAACTTCCGCAGTGAGTGTAAGCAAGTTGTTATGCAGGCCTCTCCAAGTACGACCAGGAGATCTATGAAATCGTCACAGCTTGTTTCAACTTGCTGCCAATCGCATGCCTGCTCAACGGCAAGTTCTTCTGTGTGCACGGAGGCATATCTCCCGAACTCAAAACCGTACGGATATTCTGCTACCCAGATAGAAGAAGTTAGAAAAGTCGATCGGTTCAGGTAAATTCCCAAGAGCGGTATTTTCTGTGACCTACTTTGGGCGGATCCCATCGACAGCAACGAAGGCAGCTGCGAACAGCTATTCAAACCGAACGATATGCGTGGGTGCTCCTACTACTTCAGTTCAGAGATGTCAAGAAACTTCCTTGAAAGGAACCGGCTCATTTCGATAATTCGTGCGCATGAGGCTCAGATCGAGGGTTACAGGATGTACAAGTGGAACGGCTTCAACCAATTTCCTACAGTCATCACCATTTTTTCAGCGCCCAACTACTGCGACGTCTATCGTAATAAAGGAGCCGTTATTAAGTTCGTCGTAAAAAGTTTCGGTGATTCAGAACAATACCTTGAACATTCAGCAGTTCAACTATACCGCCCATCCTTATCTACTTCCCAACTTCATGGATGTATTCAGCTGGTCTATTCCATTCGTGGCTGAGAAGGTCACCGAAATGTTTTGCCACATCCTTCGGCCTAATGAGAACATGCAGGAAACTACAAACCCCACTCGTGAGTTCACATATACGGTGAAGTTGATCGAAGCACTTCTGCAGCTCCAGAAGAGCCAAAAGTAGAAGAACATGAGCTTGATCCGGTTCGATGGGATGTGCCCAGACGATAAGCTCATCGAAAGCGGCGTGAATGTCAAGCCACTAAAAGGTCATCAAAAAGAGACCTTCGTGAAGAACAAGCAAATCGACCAAAAGAACGAGAAGAGGCCTGAGGCATCCTCACTCGAGGCAATGTGACGGTCCGTACTGCTGTATAAAGGGTGTCAGCTGGTCCAAACGATTTCCTGCTCGATGGTATCGAAGATACTTGGGTCTTGGGAGCGCTGCAGTGCTGGCATATACTTTTGCATGACTAGGCATGAGAGTAATGGTTACTTTGGCTGTACTTAACCTCAATAGACGCAAACTCTGTGCGGAAGGTTGAGTTCTTAGCCGCGAGTTGCTTTACAGCGGCACTGTAGACTGCGCTTGCTGGGTCTTCAGACTCATCTAAACCCTCTTCGGCAAGGATTCGCTCCCTGTGTTATCAATGCAGATTACTCCTCGTTCTCGTAGACCTTCACTTCATTCAGCAGGTTCGGGTTCTATTGAAAGTCCGCCTCAGTCTTTCCAACCATCTTCTTTAATAACTCAATCTGGATGAGGTACTTCTCTGAGTAATCTGTATTTTGCACCTTTGACGAGTTTTTCCTGAATCTGGAGTAGCCGTTCCCTGCTAATCTCTGGTACAGGGCCACTGACACTTTCGTTGACTCGTCCTGACAGGGCCATGACGTACTCCCTTTCCAAGCTTTGTCGTTTATTGAGAATCTCTCGATCCTTGGCGTAGAACTGCACACTTTCCTCGAATTCAGCAGCTGAATTGCCAATCGACCTTACGAGTAGTTCCGTTAGCAGTGCATGCCTTCTCCGTGATTTCATCAATCTTCTCCTTAAAGTTCATGGGAGATCCGGGTCCCTCAATGATTTGCTTGAACTCTTCTGCGGAGATTCCCTTAAACTGCTGACTAATTTGGTGATGAAGTGGCACCAATCGCTTGTAGATGGGATAGCTCTCCTTGCGGATTTGCTTGAGTATGTTTAGGATAGTTTGCTTCTCAAGAGGCTTAAAGCTCTTCTTCTGTACGCTATTCTTGACATAGAGTAGCCCAATAACTGCGTGTCTAAGGTCGGTACCTCCAACAAGGGCACATCCTCCGATGAGCGCGTATCTGGCAAGGTTTGACATCTTCAACTATGATTAATTGTGATTATAAGTTTGAAGGCAATGAAACCAATGGGCCGAAGCAACCTCTCCCGGAAAGCCGCGGAGGCCACCTACCTGCTCGGAAAGGGATTCAAGGAACGCATAAAAACCGCGCTTGGACTGAATCAAAAGCACTATAAATTTCATAGCCTGCCTCAGCCTTCGATCGCCCGTTACCACCGCCTGTACATGGATGACTTTCATTCGTATGGGTTTGGAGCGAGTGAATTCACCATTCATACTCATAACAGGTACTTGAGATGGATTGCTTTTGTGCTGTGCTTCTCAGCTGCCTATTTCGTTTCCCGACTGGAAAATGACTAGAACATCAGCTTCTATTACTATGTCAACTATGCACTCCCAATGAGGGGGTACGATATCTTCAAGCAGTACTGGAGTGAATTCGATGCAAAGTACCTTAAATTTCTGAACGTATCGGATATCAAGGAGAAGTACCAACTTAACGCATACATCGACAAGCAGAAAGAGTTGCTATTCGCAAGCCAGTAAAAACAGCGAGAGCGCGACGAGGAAGCCCTGAGAATCCGGAAGCAGCTTGAAGCCATCGATCAGCAACTCGGATAGCTAGACGCAACGGCAGACTGGCGTAAATGATAATAAATTGTTAATGGGCAATTGCCAGAAAGACTCTGAGGATGTTGGCCCGTCTCCGCGAGATAAGCTTCGCACGGGACCCGTTGAGGAGATGTAAGCAGTGCACTATCTCTAGGGAAATCACCTGCATAACCTGGAACAAGGACTATCAAGGGCTCTTCGACTATGAAAGTAAGGAGATCACTCGCTTCCCATTGACAACCAAGCAAAGTGGTATCCTCATGAAGGTGGGTAACCAATTTGAAGTTGTTACCCAGCTCACCAAGGCCATGGTAACAGAGGTACTTGGAAGGCGCATTCAGAATTCCGATAAGTTTCTGTTTAAGTTCGTCAAGAAGCCCGACTGCTTCCACATCGAGCCATTGGCCATAGAAACAAACAACTTCGTATACTAGAAGAACCTTTGGATGGTCGTGAAGTCAACTCCAAACCATGTACTGACTGGTATAACTCAGGAATACAGCCTCAGGGAGAACGATATCATCAAGTTGGGTCGGCAAAAGATCCGCGTGAAGGAGAAGATCTATAAGGAGAAACCAGGTGACGAGGATCGTAATATTGCTAACAAGGAACTGAACTGCGTACGCAACCCAAAGTTATTTAGCAAAAAACGGTGTATCGTAACCTCACCAAAACGAAGACACAGGCAGTCATCACAGCCTCAAACTTCAATCAAGCACTGAATTTAGAAGCTGACGAAAAATAGCTCCAAAAGGAGGCAGCCAACAAAGACGTCGCAACAAATCCGGCTCAAACGCCCAAGCAAGAGGAGGAGGAGAGCGAACCACTCTGCCGCATATGCCTCGATCCCGGATTAACTACTAATCCCTTAATCATCCCCTGCAAATGTTCTGGTTCCATGAAATACATCCATCTCATCTGCTTGCAGATGTGGTTGGGCAAACGACTGAACCCCACAACATCAGCATACAGTGTAACTCTCAACTGGAAACCACTACTATGCGAATTATGCACAACCCACTTCCTCTACAAGATTTACTTGGACAATAAAAAGTATTATACGGTGTAGATCCCTCGACCTCCCAAGCCTTACTTGGTTATGGAGGTGCTGCACAAGGATAAGAATAAAAAGAAGATTTACAGCTTAGTATCTTTCGCTGAGAAGAAAAAACTTAATCTTGGAAGGAAGCATGATACTGATGTCAGGATCTCTGAGGACATTAGTGTATCGAGGCATCATTCTTCTATCAGCTACCATGAAAATTAGAAGGAGTTCAACATAGAGGACGCCGCGAGTAAGTTTGGAACCCTCATCTTAATCAAGAAAAGATTAGTGGTCAGGGATACGAGTAGTGGTTTGGCAGTTCAGGTCGGTCCAAATGTATTTCAGTTCAAGGTAAAGCGGTCCTTTGGTCCCCCTGGGCAGCAGCTCCCCCACTAAGAAGAGGAAGAGGAGGAAGTTGAGGAATAAGAAGAAGATGACGATGCAGTTGAAGATGAAGAAGGATAATAGGGTGAAGAGGAGCAAGCCTAAGAGTAGGAGAACATGAGAAACGGTGAATAACCCAACCGGGGACCTCGGCTTCCAGCGGAGCAACATGGAACAGTTGCCTTAAGAAACCACTCGCCACCTCGCTCCTCTGCAGTCCGGTTTGAAGAACGAAAGGAGGAGAGCAAGTAACAATGATAACGAATCCCTAACATATTCACACTTTATTTGATGCTACTAAACTGTTTTGATTGACTAGCGACAAAAGTTTAGAAAAACACAGTTAAGGAAGAGTGATGGAAGAGCTGGCTTTGGTCTGTTAGCAAGAGGCTAGACTGCATGCACAGCGATCCAACCGCACAGAAATTACAGAGCGAGCGAGTTGGATCGTTGGTCCGATGGATTCGCAATTTGCAGATTGGCAGCGATGGAGTCGTTGCTCGGAAATGGCATCCGAATCGACTGGATCAGGCTACACAGCGGCGTTGCTGCTGTCGAATATCGCCGAAGGATGCTGTCAGCGGAGGAATATCGATCAAATTTGATGTCGTTTTCGACTTCTCTTTTTTCGGAAAGAGAAAATGTCCTTGGGGATAACTTCAAGAGCAAAGCCGCTGGAATCTCCTAAGGTGAATATGCTTTAGAGGCTGGTGAGGCAGTTCTGAATGCGATGGCGAACAGTCGGAAAGGAGATGCTCGGTGCGGCCTGGCACCTTCCAACATAAGTTACGAGAAATAAACTTTAACTGAATCCATATAATAATTTTTTTAAATAATTTGGCAAGAGGCAGGCAGAAGCCCAGCGGGGACACCGTGCGCGGTTCAGCTTTGGGCTGATTCACCTCGAAAGGGCCCGGCGAGAGCGAGGGGAACGGCAACCTGGCTGGACCGATAAAGCGACGGGTTTGTAAGAATAACGATATGGGGTGGAAGCAAAGGAAACTTTGGAGGGTCAAGCTCGGCGCAAACCACGCGAGCGGCCCCTTCAGGTGACGAACCCAAAATTGAATTAGAAATCCGGAAACTGAAAATTCCAGCCAATCAGATTAAATTTAATTTTTGGAGTGTTATAAAAACCAGACCTCCACGCCTCCTATATTATTAAAAGAGTACAACATGGCTAAAGCTGCTGCGAAAGCAAAGGTACCCATCAAGCTTATTCCAGGGATCCCCCAAGAAGGCTGCACCAAAGAAGGCTGCGAAGACTGCCACCCCCAAGAAGGCTGCCACTCCCGCTAAGGTTGACGCCAAGGTTGCAGCTCCTGCTCCGGCTGCTACCCCAGCCCCTGCTCCAGCTGCCTCTCCCGCCCCCAAGGTCTCGAAGAGTCCCAAGAAAGCTGCTCCCAAGGCAAAGGCTGCAAAAGTCACAAAGACTGCCAAGAGCACTACCCCCAAGACCAAGCAGATCAAGAAGAAGGCAGCACCCAAAGCCAAGAAGGCCGCCCCCAAGAAGAAGTGATTTGCTCCGTCTGGCAGTCTGTTTCGACAATTTCTCAACCAAGACTTTTTGCTTGGAAGCATTGTTAGTAACTTTCCAACACAACAGGCTTGAGCCCATAGCATAACAAGCACAATGCTGCTTTGGGCGATGGAATCGCTTGCTCGCCAAAACCTAAGCGTTGACTTTATAAATATAATTCCTCGGAATCGCCCAGACGAAGTAGATATGCAGCCTTAACGTGACTCGAATGATGGTCGACGTGCACATAAAAGGCTTGATGAACGTGGCAAAGAGAAAAATTAGAGTCACCGATAGCGGACGATCATGCTTTTATGGTTCCAGACCGAACGCTCAACGAGTTTTCCTTCCTTGAGGAATGTATTCGAAAGAGTTGGTATGTTTTTGATGCTCAGCAGCTTCTCCTTTTGCAGCGGACTGTTACTACAGCTCTCTTCCTTTAACCTTTGGCCTCCTTACAGACTGTTCTTGAGCCGCTCGAAATCGTTATTAGATTTTCTCACTGTCTTCAGGCTATCTTCGAGACTCCCTCTCTTCTGCGTGACCTTGGGCGTCGGTATTTTCCCGCGTTCCATCACTAAATTCGTTTTCATTGGAAATATTCTCAGAATTGATAAGCAGCCATCCTGAGCAGAACCGCTTCGGAGGATTGGCTCCGTCTCTGTCTTCTGATTTTAGGTTTGAGTGGATATTTCAACAGACTTTTTGGCTTTTTCGAGCTTGCTTTCCCGCTCAAACACTTTGAGTTTTTGACTGGAACGTACAAACCTCACTGGCTGATACGTTTCGCTTGCGAGAACCCTTACCTCTTGTTGGCGGCCGATTGGGTTGGTATCTGGTGAGTCCTGCTCAGGCTCGCTATCAGATCCATCGTCGTCAATGATGGTATTTCTCGACATCATCACAATTTCGCGGAGAAGTTGATCTCTCACTTCGTACTGGTTGCGATTGTTGATGTTGATGTAGTCGAGATACCCCTGCAGCAAATCCCTTCCAATCTTCTTATAGCTTTCCACCGTAAACTCCTGCACAGTAGTTTCGTATGTCTTTTCCCTCCGAAATCCGTAAAAGGATGCTTCGAAGGTATACACATGCGCCTGTGGAAACAGTTCATGCAGCACTACCCTCGCAGTATTCTTCTTGTCCTCCGAAACGAAGAATGTGGACTCCTGGTAGGAGATTCGTTTGTTGACTTTGGAGCAAAGTAATGGAAAGATTTTGGTGTTTTCTGCAAAGTTCGTTTCAGATGAGGGATTTCCATAGAAGAACGAGTTGATTCTACTTAAAATGAGTTGGTTACTTGCGGCTATGTCCGTGGAGGTCGATAATCAGTGCGATGGGATTTGAACGGTTTATTTCGCTGAGGTATTTCCGAACGTAGTAGACTTACGGGTGCAAGCTACGGTTGGGATTACGCCAACGACGGTTTAGGTCATGTCCCGAAAGGTTGGTGCGATAGTTGCCATAGAAGACTCCATCTGGATTCACCATCGGAATAATGTGTATCACGAACTGCTTCTTGAGCTGGTCAAAGTCGCGGCTTTCAACCAAAGAATCAACGATTCCCTACATAACGAAAGATGCTGGTGTCTATCCAGAATGCTGCCTGGCCATGAACACCAAGCTTTTTCGTTTTGAATGGCTTCTAAGACTGCCGCTACTCCCGCAGTTTTCGAACGATTTGGATGTATCGCCCAATCTCAGAACGTACAGTGGAAGTCCTGAGATGCTCCGACCTATTTGCAGCTTGATCATTCGCACTTCCCGTCTTCTCATGGACTTCTTCTGTAGAAAATGTTCCAGATCGTTGTATGTGTAGGGAAAGCAGTGAGCAAATACCACGATGTCGTGCTCATGCACTGGTGTGTACTCGAAACTGAGTGTATGATAGCCCAGATTGGTGCCCTCCCTGGCCACTTCGGATTCTTTATACACAATTCGTCCGCCACTACGGTTCCAGCCGTGTCTGTTCACCTCAAACTCCCTATAGCTGAACGTAGCCACTTTCATTCCGCAGCTATAGAGCGAATCAGTCTTGGTCTGCATTACCCTCATAGTTACGAAATTGATGATGTTGAAGCGATAGGTTGCTCGCTGGTTGAACTAGACTGCAAAGTAGAACCATTGGGTGTTGCCTCGCGAGTTAATATCGTTCTGCAGCACAAGCTCGTACTCCAGAGGCCGTTTCTACGTCTGAGTCACAAAAGTACTCGAAAGACTGCAAACAGATTCGCCGATTAGAAGTTCGAGGAGAAACGAATGCCATCGTCATTGGTTAGCGAGTTATCAGCAAACGAACTTTTCACGTCGGGTTTGAAACCAATGAACCTCAAAGCCGAATCCTGATCGTAGATGTTGTAGTTGGGCTCTTCCAGGCGGCCATCCCGAACGAATCCATCAACTGGCTGGAAGTAACCGGCAAGATATTGGATCTGCCGGCCACATCCACCGAACGTCATACTACGTTGGTTATCAAACTTTAGGTAGAGCAGGTCGTCGAGACGTTCCTGAAAGTAATTGTTGAGGGTATCCCACTCACCATACCTCCGTCGCAGCTACAGATTGAAGTAGCGGTGGTGAGGCCTTCGAGGTTTTTTGACAGCACTCCTTTCAAGGGACCTGCATTAGAAGATTCGGACATGAGCTTCAGCTGCACGGGAGGGTCAGGTTCATAGCGAGCTGCGACTATCTAGTTGGCGGGGTAGAGTTTCCGAAGGACCTCGCGAGCGAAGTGGCGGTTGATAGCAGAATCGTCGGACTGTGATGACTCGCTTTGGTCTTCGAGGCTTGGTTGAGTTATATAATTGTCGGCGCTCATCGAAAATGGAATATACAAATCGGCGGAAATCTTTAAGAGAATGGCGATGCATGCCTTACCGCCCCAGTGAATTAAAACTCGCATTGATAGATTCACTGGAGGGCGGCTAGCAAACTATTCGGCAGCTGTTGCATCGATAGCAATAAACTGAAATTCCAGCAAGAAGGCATCACAGAATAAATAGTCCAAGTCTAGCCACAGTTTTCTGCTAACAGTACTTCTTAGCTAGTTCTAAGACGCTGCGATAGGTGACCTACAACTAACAAGCTGTCGTACCTGCTTGGTGCGGAACAGGAACGAAAAGTAGTTGCGCTGTGTTTCTATCCGCGACATCACAAGTCCCATGACCGTCGAGCCAACCTTCCTGCCTGGTTTGACTCTAGTGATCGAACTGATCAATTCTTCCAAAAGGGCCTCGCTCAGCACGGTCGAGCATTGTTGGAGCTCTAGATAAATTTTGAATAGGTTAGATGCACTGCTTGGATGGGCGGGATGCTCCTTTAACTTTGATAAGAGAACCTTCTTTTGGTCTGTCGAGAGATCGACTGGGAAACTTTTCCTGAGAATTATTTCAAGTGGCTCCCTGAAGTTCGGAAGCTCCATGATACTGACCAGTGTCGCATATGTTTCGTTGTTGTAGTAGCTGTACTGGATGCCGACCATTACCCGCGTTTCCTGAAGCATGGTCTGGAAATTCCTTCCGAAGTGGATCTCTTCACGCATCTGATCTGAGCTTGAGGTCGATATTTCCCTCTCAGCAATCTTCTTCAGTACCCGCTTCAACAGTCTTGTTTTTTGGGTGACAACCTTATCCTTCGAAACCAGCTTCAAACTGCTGGAAACGTCGAGTCTCGAAAGGATGTTGTGAACCTCTCTGCGAAGCCGGTGGGGTATCAAGTTTCTGTTAAAGACAGTTTCTTCCTCCGAAATAATGAGGTTAGAGATCGCCCATCCCACTAGGTCATCGCCTAGAGTCTTCTAAGGGTACATATCCAGCATAGTTATGGTCTAGCCGGGGGCTGGGTTATGCCTGCGCTGGGCGTACAGCTTCAATAACCTCAGTAGCTGCTGGGATTCCACTTGCCTATTCTCGAAGCCTTTACACAATTCGATAATTTTGCTGGCAACATTCACCCTGAAGCAGTACCAGAAGGTCATCCCGAGCTGCACTACCCATGATTCGTTGGCGACGCAGGCCATATCTTCCTCGAGTACCTGCTGCAGTTCGGTGGGATAGTAAGCGCAATTCGGAAACAGAAGACGAAAGATCTCATCTTCAAGCCGACTAACGATCTCGGCAACTTAAATTTTGCCTTGTTTAAGAAGCTAGAAGCTAAGACTATCGATCCTTCGGGCGGCCAGTTCCCTGAGAATCAGATTCTGAGTTTGAATTGGAACTGAAGTGACCTTTGACTCAAACCAGGTTCGAATGGCATCCAGGAAATTCAGTCCTTCACGTTCGTGCAGAATTAGTTGGTTTTTCATGGTATATTTGATGCTGCTTCCGAACAGTATGTTGAGTAGGGTAAAGGCATACTCTCCCGATGGGGTGTTGCACTTCTAGATTATCGAATGGAGGGATTCCAGGTTGAGTGTGACTGTTGGGTCCAGGAGGGAGTCCTCAATTCGGGTTTGCCTACTGGCCTTTCTGATGCCTAATAGCTGAAAGCCTGCTGAAGAACGATTCAGTTGAAATTTGAATCCGCTGCCACCGAATCTAATCTGACTCCATAGTTTCGGTCGGTAATTGCTTTTGTAGAACTCATCGTTGGCTCGGTTGATTTCATTGAGTTTTTCGGGATCAACGATTAATCTTCGAGTGTATTTCGGTGCAGGTATCCTCATTGTTTGGTCTTCTGTTTCCATTGTCTCGCGTAGGTGGGATCTAGCATGGATTGGGGTTGACATTCTTAGCGGGTATGTGGGTGATGGTTACGGTTCCTCCAATGCTGGTTCATCCGATTCGTCATCATTCTCAAAAGCTGCTAAGTTGAACATGAGCTTCGTGAAATGTTTGATTTGGACCTTCCACTTGCCTGAATCAAGGTTGAAGGATAACAGTTCGGTGTCGTTCTTGGCACAAGTCGCTTTCAAACGTCTGAGCATTTGCTGATAGTTTGTAGACTTCGCTGCGTACCCTTTACCATTGCTAAAGGTAGCCACGCATTGACGGTTGAAACCCATGCCTACTGGCGGGGTCCGACTAACATCTCGGTACACTTCCACATAGTTATCGCCGAAGTCGAGCAGTTCTGCTAACGTGGTGGGAATGGCTGATGAGAGGTCCATCCACCCACGCCATTGAATGCTAGTGCGTCCATTGGTAACCTTGAAGTTGCTCACTTCAAAGTTCATGGCTACGATCTGCTGCTGACTGGGGACAGTTTAGTAGCCGGCAGGCAGGTACAAGCAATTGCTAGCCAGCTGAGGCTCGACTAGCAATTGCATCATCGGTAACAGAAACTTCCTCTTGTTATTCTGCGATTTTGTTGTGGACTTCTCCACTAGCTTCATCCGTCTTATAATAAAGATTATTTGGTTTGAGTGGGCTCTCAGCTCATCCCAAGTCAACGGAGACTAACTCTTCGTGGATTATTTATTACCCCCTTATAATTTAATGGACCAACTCGCGGAGCTAAATCGTGATCGTAGGCAACGTAAGAGCATTTCAGAGGTACGCGAGCAGCCCAGGCAAATGAGCCCGCTGAAGCTCAGCCTCCTACCCGATAATCCCATGGATGGAGCTCTCTAGTAAGCCATACAATCAACGCAGCAACCGAGAGTTCAAGCGCAGCATAATAAAAATAAATAAGAAGAAGCTACCCGTTGACTTCTTCAGTAGCGAACTGCCTGACAGTCAGCACCGGCTTAATTTGGAGAGGAAGGCATCAGTGAATCGCGAGCAGCGCATTCCCTATCCAGCAACATAGCGCAAGACTCACGTTGATAGGCTAATAGAGCAGTTGGAGAATCCTGATCAAGCTATCGAAAGCTCCGCGGACGATAGATTCAAGGGAACAAGTTTTTTCGGAGGGGTGACTTCTTTAGTAGGTCCACAATTTCGGAGAGAGAACATGCACCTGAAGGATACCGATGAGGGTAGGAAGATGCAACGCAATTACCAAACCAGGTCGGAGGAGAAGCGTGAGAAACCGTTCTTATAGCAAAGGAAGTTCACAGCAGTGGGTGCCAGCAATAAACCTGACTCGCTGGACCTATTTCCCTACTCAAAGGATAAGCCCGAAGGGGATATTGGGGATATGGTGGTATTCAATGGTACCTTCGCAAAAGAGATGCGCGATCAATCTGGCAGATTATCAGCAATGAAGGAGTCGGCAGTCATATCCAAAGATCGTGTGGAAAGAAAGTTAGACTTCGAAGCAATTAAACTCGAAACGATGAACATTAAGGCCAGCGTCATTGAGAGGCGGCAAGTAGACCCCAGTTCTCTCTTGTCATCCATGCGCCGATAAAAAGACCACCCAGAGCCAGACTCTCCTGTACGATAGTTAGGTTCGCCTGGCATTAAACGACCAGCGAATAGTTCTCCATCGAAGAAGTAGCCGATATCTCCGGTAAAAATAATCGTGACAAATCCAGATCCCCGCCGAGTATAAGGCACACCTCAGAACGGTCCCTCCGCTGGCGGACAGTTTTTTGACGTGACCTTCTACAATACAAAGTCGTCGGTGCTACCTCCCATCGGCAAGTGATATTTAATAACGTGTGATTGCTAGTTCAATGAGTAGTAAGCTGGGTTCACGAACCCACTGCAGAACCGATTGCACTTCAAATTATTATTTAACTGTTGCAGGAAGGATGAAGAATAGTGGAAGCAGGCCAGAGTCCAGTAAAAAACACAGCCTGGGTAGCAGCTCCACAGGCACTGCTAAGAAGAACAGCGTAATCTACAAGTCGATCTACCTCAACATCGAAAACTTAATTGG
>ERZ724508.1356-NODE-1356-length-14788-cov-5.211091_pt1 | contig 14788 bp, 25 predicted proteins | sample MGYA00376041_ERZ724508 | MGnify/ENA primary metagenome ERZ724508 (study PRJEB28724, sample SAMN07190887) | wastewater metagenome | isolation source: effluent of sewage treatment plant in Hong Hong | place: USA: Christiansburg, Virginia | collected 2016-03-01 ...
CGACATTTCGGCTTTACAGGAGCAGGTATTGCTGACGTAAATCTGTCAGTGCTGGCCATTTGTAGGTGATCAACGTTATTAGCATAATTAACAGCGGACGTGCCACGAACTGGTCAACTGCGATGTTGAGCCCAAGGTTGATCCCACGTTCTTGCAGCTGCCGAACGGATAAGTCCGTGAACTTTACGGCATAAGCAACAAAGCAGTACCCAATGATGGTAAACAACCCGTAAGTTCCATACAACAAGGGTCTTCTCCAGTCGACTGCTCCTTACTTCTGCTGCTACTAGGCTGCTCTTTTTTCTGTTCGGTAGATGTGCATCTCAGCTATAAGAAATCCCATGAAAGATAGTATGCTGCCGAGTGTCCATCCCCACCATCGAGTTTTATCTGTGAGAATGTTTAGCACTGCAAGTATCGCCCATGAAGCGAGGAGGTTTAGCTTATACTTGCTCTGCCGTACTGCTAGCACTTCCCACAGAGTAAATCTTGCCAGAAGAAAGCTCAGGATGCGACTACATGATGCCTATCCGTTGGGAGACTTGTCCCGTTCGTTGACGGGTACGTACTGTGATGACCCTCCAAGGGATAGCTTCAGTGAGAGTAGGCTAAGAGCTGTTAAGGCTGCTGCGGCACCCGCCACTATCTCCACAACTACCATGCTGTCAGTTTGGACTTTTATTAATAATACTTAGTTAGCAAGCGGAACTGCGACATCCTGGCTAATCTAAAAGCCAATCGATCGACCTCTCCCAAAGATAGCGTCAACCAACTTTTAACCGAAACCGAAGATAAGATTGGTAAGAGTTTCTAGTGAAACCACTAACTGCCACGATCGGGGAAACCATCAAAAAACATAAAATGGAAGCAATCATAAACGGAGGTCAGCCTTGAGCAATTTCCTTCTTCAGTTCCTACGCTTACAGCATCGATTACGTCGATGTAGCCCGGTGGAAAGCAAATAGGCACCTCGGGTTCCTCCTCGCCACGCAAAAGGGCGAGCGCTACAACTCTCTAAATTGTATCAGGATGTACCCCATGGGATTATCGCTCAGTCTTTGTGCCAGCATTATGCTTCAGCCTCATATGGTGGTTCAAGGCTAGCTCCGAACCGTACTCCCGATTGCACTTCCGAAACAAGCACATATATCTGCCCCGAATTTAAAGAGGCTGGGGCTTCCGAGGACGTTTTCGGCCAGCCATTCGGTTCATTTGCTGATTTCGCTTGACTTCTTGCTCAAGTGTGGCCTTCTTCTTGCGAAAATACTCGGTGGATTTGAGCAGCTTAGCGTAACGGGCTTACAACTCCTGGTAGACTCGCATGGCCTCCTCAGCCTGCTCGGCGTACTCCGCATTGACGCACAGGTAGGGCACAGAAAAGTTGATCATTTAAATAAATAATTGACGAGGAAGCAGGAGGGTTAAAAAGCCGTCGGATTAATTTGATAGTTCCTAACCTGGAAAAGTGATCCTGTCTAGCAACTCCGGAACCGCCCAGGAGTCACCTGGAGGGATGTACACGAAGAGCTTCCAGTTCCAGTTCGCTTTAGTCGATTATATTTCTAAATTGCAGATGATAAGCTGGTAGGTGGTAGAAATGAGCTTTTGAGGACCTTCAGTACCGAACCGTCTGATCGCCGGTTGGCTTTCGGGGAATTAATTTTCTAATAAGTGCTCTCTGAGAGAGTAAGAGAGAACGACATATCTTCGGTCGACCATGGATTTGTTTGGCACCAATTCTCGCCGATGCCTTGAGGATAGCTACTCATGAAAGTGTGGCTTATTATTTTGAGGACCGTCTGAGGGTTTGGAGGGACGCCTTTTCCGAGAGCGTGCCTAGCTGAGAAGAGCTAGGGGAGGTGTGGCATCCTTTCCCGATCATATTTTTAGCAAAGCCAATGGTTCAACTTGAAAAGGTCCTTTCGAAGCGCTCTTTCGCGATTTGTCATGAGTTGATTATAGTGTTGATCAACGCGTTGGACGCATCAGACTACGAACCTCCGACGCACCTCAAAAGAGCCCGAGTATTGGCATGGAAAGCTGTGGTATTGGACAGTTTAGCTGGAAAGACAGATAAATATTAGTGGGGTAAGCCGCTCGCCTCCTTGTGCTAGCAAGCCGCCAAAAGAGGATTCTCAGGTCCCCTCCTTCCTTATTTTCGAACAGCGTCCACAGACAGTCTGATGTTAAGGTTCGCGACTTTTATTTTCCTGAACGAACTTATTACGTATTTCAAATCAATTGTTTGATATTCGTTATGCAAGACAAACAGAAACTTCCTCGAGAGAAATCGTTACAATCAGGAACCGCCACGATCAAAGATCTTGCACCTGAGGAGAAGGAGAAGATCGGTGAGCTAATGCGTCGCCTCGCGAATTAGAAAGCACTGCGGTAGGAATACCAATCTAAGTATGAGGAGCTGAAGGTACAGTACGACTAACTGTCAGTCCGGTACGAGCGGGACGTGACAAACAAGGACGATGAGAACAGGCTCATCAGATTAGAGCTAAAGAACTCTTTAAGAAAGCTGGAGCAGTCAACCGAACACCTGAAGCTGAAGAAGGGCGTATCCAAACTGCCAAATGAAACAGCTGTCGTAACGCCAAAGCTGCACGACGTTGAAAGCCAACCTAATCTCAAACAATTGCCGCAGAGAAACGAAGTTTCTCCTCTGAAGGGGAATACTCGTTCAAGCTCTAAACGGCAAGAAATCGAAGAGCTCAAGAAACAGATTTAAACTCTCAGTAAGGGTATAAAGAGTATGCCATCGACCAAGCAAACCCTAGCAACTTGCTCTCCAGAGCCGGTTAAGAGGCATCCTCTTGAGCGTCCGACATAGGATCCCAAAGCGGAAGTCGAAAGGCTACGCCAATACTAACTTATCAAAAGCCGCTACACAACAATAAATAACCTTAGCCTGGTCGCAGACGATTCCTTCCGAGCGGCTCCAGAGTAACCCGAAACCCCAACATTACCCGACCCAATGACCTTCTTAAAGACCGAACCAGAGAAGCAGCAACCTGCAGTTGAAACCAGTGCCTTTCTTGAACATTCAAAATAGTCCATAAAACCGGTCGCCATTGATCACTACTAAACCTAGCGAGTGGCGAGCAGCAGCAGCCGGTACGATGGCTACAGCATTGTACAAACGGTCAAGAAGGGAACAGAAAGCAGAACAGTAACCCCAAACACGTTCTCAAGCGCTTATCGTAGCGGCTTCTACGGAAGCTAGCTGCTTGACCTCGTAGAATTCTTGGATAAGTGACTATACTCGTCCCCACTGCTTCCGCTGCCAGCTTCTAATTGGCTTCTAATTATACATTATGCTTCGGCTGAGCCTATAAACTTAAACATGATAGAACTGCAGCCACCGAACCCCTCCTTCCCGGTGATCACAGTCTATTCTTGTCCACGCTTCTACAAAGGGTCGATAGTTGCTGACGGGCGAGCTCCGCTGACGCGTTTCAAGAATCGCATCTACGCGAATAACTGCAAACAGATTATCCAATCGGACGCTCCTGAGAAAACTTCTATTTCGAACTTCAGTATTGAGGATGGCTTGCTGTATCATCTGGGAGAAATGCGCAAGACGTAGGGCTTCGGAGGTCGCGGTATCAAAATTTTGGTGTGCGTTTGTATGTTCAATGAAAGTAGGAACGCTCTGGAAACCACCCTCAAAGGTATCTATGCTAACCTTCCAGCACTGAAGGAGGAGGGTATCGAAACCGAGGATATAGCAGTGGTCGTCATCCAGGACGGTATTCTTAAGCTAGTCGAGGACAGGGTTCTGCGTACCTTCACAAAAGGCGGTAGGTCAGTCGTTGAGTTCTACCGCGAGTTGGACGCTGCTGAAAAGAAGGAACGTTGCTACCTTGTCTAGCGAATCAACGTGGTGCTGGATGAGATAGACAACTTCCAGCGCAGGAACATGGGAGAATTCGTAACCAAGAACCAATAGTTTCCTCCTTCAATTGAAAAGAGCCTCTCGCTGGTCTACCAGAACATGTGGAGCCCACAACCAACAGACCCTCTGAAGTTAAAGGTAATTTCATGCTTTAAGCACATCAACGGAACGAAGCTGTCATCCCACTTATGGTTCTTTGAAGGATTCTGCCGGCACATTAATCCGCAGTTCTGTGTGTTGCTTGATGTGGGTACCGAGCCAGATACCCACGGTATTGTCAACCTGGTTAAGTCCTTCAGAGATCCAAGCGTCGGAGGTGCCACAGGGTTGATGAGTGTCGACAGCAACTTTATCTCTGAAGAAGAAACCTCAGGCCCAGAGAATAAAGCTGGCTGCTGCAAAAGTTTCTTCTTTTCGGTGGAAAAGGCACAGGAATTCGAATACATCATGTCCCACTTCATCGACAAGAACTGCTAAAGTGCAACAGGTTTCCTGCACGTCTTGCCAGGAGCCTGGTCGGCCTATCGTTATGAAGCATTGATCCACGGCGAAAAATTCGAGCAAAATCTTCTGGAAAGGAAGTACTTCAAGATGATCTTGGACCCTAACATCGAGGAGCGAGATTATAAGGAGGCGAATATGTACCTCGCCGAAGATCGTATCCTCTCCCTTGGTATTTATTGCCAGCAGGAAAAGAGCTATATCCTCAAATACATTCCAAATGCTATTGCCCGTACCGACCCTATGAAGACCCTCGAAGATGTACCGTTTCCCTCATAACTTAGCTGATGAAGCAACGACGTCGATGGATCAACAGCAGCTACTTTGCCTTTGAATACGTCGATCGCAACTACTACTATAACGTTATGGAGTCCAACCATAATTGCTGGCGAAGCTACTTCATGTTGCCTCTCAGTATGCTACTGGCCAAGCTTTCGTTCATCAATGGGTATTTCACGCCGGCTTTCTTCTTCTTCACCCTCTATACTACTGTCAAGCAATCTGCAGCACAGATTTGGGTGCCCTACGTTGCTAATATTACTGGACTCACCTACATTCTCACGGTCTTTGTGTGTGTTGGAGGCAGTCTGATGGGAGTTGTATGGACCAAACATGCTTGGAAGGCTTCGCTGGTATTCACTTTATTCACGTTTCTCATGCTTGGGCTTGTGATCTGGAATGTCGTGGGAGTGTATATAGGCACCGCAAAACTATCTATGTCAGAGATAGTTCGCGATTTCGAGGCGATGTGCGTGTTCGTAATGACTTGTTTGAATGTGGGGTGTTTCTTCTTCATCGTGTTCATCCATCTGTTTACGCATCCTTACTTCGTATGGCGCATTATGGTGGATGCCATGAGCTACCTCGTCTACCAAGGAGCATACAGTCACGTCATGGTTATCTACAGCTTCTGCAATGTTGACGATGTCTCGTGGGGAACGAAGGGAGTGAAGAGCGTAGGGCAAAAGAAGTACTCAATCTAAAAGGTATTCTTCGTTGCGAACTGGTAAAAAACATTCTTTAACTCAGGTTATTCTGGAACGCATTTGCTGCATTTGTGGGGATCCTCATTGACTTCTATATTCCCAGGAAGAGCAGGAAAGGCTATGTGCTGATCGCCATGGGCATATACGCCACGACCTACCTGACACTGAAATGTCTCATGGCCGCGTACTATCACTTCCGCTTCTACATCGGCAAAACCTGTTGTGCTTGTGTTCACCCAAAAGATGATGATCAGTACCGCAGGGAGCGTCTCAATCAGTTCTGGCAGGGAATACAACGTCCTCTTGGAGCATGAGTAAATGACGGTATACCAAACTCTGTATGCAACATTCACAATCGCGGTCGAACGCGGATGAAGTCGGCAATTCGCCTTGCGTACTCCTCTGGTTCAAACTCCCACATTTCGTTATGGGTGCCTCTTTCAATATCGTACTCCACAACTTCCTTGCCAGCTTATCGAGCAGCTTGCTTGAGTTTCTTCATTAAATCAGGGTGTATAATTTCGTCTTGGAGTCCTGGATTATTCAAGCTGTACCGCTGATAAACATAATTGGGCACGCGATCGAAGGAATTTCCTTGATGCTTTCCCACTTGTTTCGGAGAAGAGGAATCAACAGGCTCGAAAGAATTCCCCTTTTCAATATATCAGCGATCGACGGGAAGGTGTTTTCGAGGATAACTCCCTTAACCATCAAGCGGTTCTCTGAATTGCTGAGAGTGTGACATGCAACAGCCCCACCAAGGCTCCGACCTAACACGTAGATTTGGTTGCGATCGATCTGCGTACAAGTTGAAAGCCAGTTTAAGATGCTTATTCCGTCCAACTTCAATCCTGCTTCGGTAGGTTTTCCCTCACTGTCTGAATAGCCTCGGTAGGCAACTAATAGCATATTCACAGGAAGCCTACTCATCAGTCCCCTCACGTAAGCCAACCTCTGGCCAATATCTCAAATCAATGTTTTGAGTACTTCCTGCATTCTACTGGTAGTAGATAATCGTAGGGTTCGCAGTCGGTCGTTCTGAGAGGATCAACCACCCTTTCAGTCGAACCCCATCCTCGGACTGTATATCAACTTCCACGTAGTTCAGTTGTTTTTCACCCGGGTTTCGATAGCCAACAGGATTCTGGTTTGGATGCCGAGGCATGTCTACAATTGGTTGTATGGTGTACCCGGCATGTAGAGGAACTTCTCTTGATTCCGATAAAGGGCATATACAGAGATACCCAACGCAGCAGCAAGAACTCCTCCAAAGATTTGCTTCGTGGTCATCCGAGTAAAATTAGTTATTGTGAAGCCTCCAATCCCCGAGATTATCGATACGCGATACGAATTCCTATCAAGAGCGGCGTCTCAATATCGACGATGTTCTTGAAAACGGCAATGCGTAGCTTAATTTGGTTCTGCGCAGTCTATCAGGATTTCAAGTAGGGAGAGACCAGCACCCCGCTGTCCAGTATTAGTCAAGACCATTATATAGGCATATACGTTATACACAGTAAGTGATAGCAGTCAATTGTGCCACAGAACGGTTTCGGCGAAAAACTGCCTATGCTAACCCCAAGCTGCCATGATACCCTCCTTGAAGGCTGGACCGTTTGAAATAAATTGTCCAATCACTGATCACTGCATGCTAGGAAAGATGTAGAGCAAAGGAAGCCCTCCGGTGTAAAGGGCCTGTGGTTGGGCGAAGCTAAAGTAGCTTTGCGGTAGTCTCTGCTCCATCGTCATAGTGACCATTGGCGATGTCTCTTCTGCGGGAGGGAGTTGGTGAGCAATCTTCATTTTTTGCTCTTCTGCCTGCTTCCGTCGAATGTAGGTCTCCCGCTACTCCGAGATGGTGTTCACGCAAAGCTTACACTGAATTAGGGTGATAGATACCTGCTGAGAGAGTGATTCGAGAGTATAGCGCACCTACGAAACTTATGTCAACAGCCGTTTGCTGAGATAGTCCAGGGCTCGGGTCTCGAGTTTTGTCTCAGTTCGAAAGAAACTGAGTTAAGCGAGTCGTACCTGTAGAGGCTTTCATGCTGGCAGGGCTCCAAATCCTCTGTGATGAAATCAGTGCCCGGAAAGCAAGTCATAAGGTACTCGACCAGGCCCCACTCGTGCTCCTTCTAGCTCTTTGCACCCTTCAGAAGCCGCAGCTTTTAGGGGTCTTAGGCGGCGCGTCGGCGCAATAATACAGCGGCGCTCTTGAAATCTACTAAGTGTTTGGCGGGCAACCGATGACATAACGGGCACGTCAGCCCACCGGTCTGCTGTTCTTCCTTCTGCTTGCCGTCCATTCAGCCTTCTCCAGTATATATTATATCGAACTCAACACCTACGCTCTGATTTTTAAAATTCCATGGAGCGCTTTGGGGGCTTCCGATCTCAATGACCAGTGGCTGTCGATTTACCCTAGGGTTGTCGGCTGCCAGCTGCTGATCCATCGTCTTCAGAACCGCCATCGCCGGCTTGTTGGCGTTCGCGCTGGCTTGCCGACATGAATGCCGTGGAAATAGTGTTTCCCTTATTGAAGATATTATGGAGGTTATGATGAGGATCTGTTGGGTATCGATTCGGCTCGGCAATCGCGAGTACGGCGTCGCCCAGAACTCTTTGGTCGAACACTGATGAATCTTCCACGGTCAATAACCTTGTGTTTTCAAGCGACATTCTTAGATCAGGTGAATTAGGTTCTACCAGTCGCTGAAGTCGCCGGAGTGTTGAGTTGGAGGTTCTCGATGAAGCCACGCTAAAGAGGAATAAATTCTATGGATTCTAAAAAATCGTTAAGGATGTCGGCCCCAAACTTCTTCAAGGAAATCCCATGAAGAATCTGCATAAGGATGCAGACAAGCCGTCAAGCAAATGACTCTCAGATCGCATAGGCAGGACATCCATAGATGCTGCCGATAAAGTTTAATGATAAAATGGAGGGCAGCCTAACAGTCGAATAATTTTTAGCAATAAGAATATGATATATTCGACGAAGAGGCTTTCGCTGTTGGTTCATCAGAGAGTATTTGGCAGCCCATCCTGCGTCTTTTCGAGCTGAGCAGAAGGGTGATAATTCGGGTAATCGACCATAGCGAGGTGAGAAGTTACAATGGAATCAACGGATTGATTCGCTGCACTAGCAGGAGAAATCACTGCTGTTAGGAACGATTTTCATCAATTGGGTAAGTTTGCTGTGTTTGGATTTCGTCGGGTTGATCGCAGCACTTGACAACGTTTTCTGCTATGCTATCGGGTTTTAAATCCAAAGCCTTCCAATCTTGTAATTAAATCAGTACAGACATGGCAGATAAGGACGCCAGCAGCACTGGATGGAACCCCTTCAATAACATGATGGGAGGCATGAATACTGGACAACCTGGACAGCCTGGCCAGCTCCAACCTGGTCAGCCTGGATTTGATCCCACCATGAACCAGTTGATTGCGAACAATGCTAATAAGTTCTGGCAAGGAGGACCCACTGGACCGACAGGACCTACTGGACCCACTAACACTGGTCAATGGGGCGGCCCAACGACCAACACTACTGGTCAATGGGGTGGTCCAACCAATACGACTGGTGGACAATGGGGTAACCCAACCAACCCAACAGGAGGTCAATGGGGTAACCCAACCAATCCTACTGGAGGTCAATGGGGTAACCAAACCAACCCAACCAACCCAACTGGGAACTGGGGTAATCCTACGACCCCAGTCGGTCCCAAGTGTACAAGCAACCATCCCTTGGTCCTGACTTCTCAGCTCCCCGCTAAGTACACTGGTAATCGCTTCTCATGTGATGTTTGCAAGAAGACAGAGTCGGCGACTCCCAACCAGGTTTGGCATTGCGACGTTTGCTCATACGATGTCTGCAGACAATGTGCTCACCAGTGATTGATTCAACCGAACCATAATATGTAAAACTTACTCGTTGCTCTTTATACCATTAATTATCCATGTCCTTCAGTGGCTATCCAGACCTTTCCAGTTCAACTTCGACCTCCAGCACTGACCAGGCTAACCCAACAGGATCTTACAATCCAGCTATTAACCAATTCGTGGCTGACAACGCTAACAAATTCTTCGGTGGATCCCTGTCTGGACAGAACCAACCGTATTCTACTCCAAACTATCAAAACCAACTTCTCCCCAATAATCCAGCTGGAGGATGGGCACAACCTACGCCTTATGAGCCACACGGCAAGTCAACACACTTGCCGATCGGTCAGGTTATGATCGTGCCCTTGAAAGACCCAGTTCCATTTGGATGGAGAGTACTTACTTACCAAGAAGGACAAACCTATAAGAGCCAGTTAGCTACGATCCTGGACACTTGGTCTATCGTCGCTTTTGATCAGGGAAAGCTGGATGGGAAAGGGTATGGGAACTCGCTATCACCATCATACGGAAAGGAATGTGGCGAGAGATTCATCGTTCGCCAAGGTTGATCAGTTGCGTAAAGGAGAGTTTATGTACAACGAGAAACTATCACAGTCTGCCTATTAAACATTAGCTGGATCCGATTCATAGCTGTTTAGTGCTCCTGTATTGTTTGTGGTGCTTGCTGAGATTGTTATGTTTCGAGGAGCGGGAGGTTGGGCGCTCTCTGCTCAGTTTTGTGCCTGATCCCTGTCTTGGGGATTCAACGATGTAGTCCATTCTGTTCATCCGAGAGGTCTTCGGAGGAGATGGTTGGAAAACCTAACCATTTTAGAGTCCATATCCATTCATTTGTTGAAGTCCGATAAAGCCTCTGAACACCTCGCACTGGAGTACTTCTGGCACTTTAGCAAGAGAATTGAGGTAGTGCTCGAGATCCTTACAGCGTTCAGCGATACTGGTTCCTCGACTGCCAATCATATGCATAGCTTACTTGAGTGAGAATGGCGATTCACTACGAAAGCCAGGAAACAGATCTTCAAGGATCCCGTGCATTTCGATGAAGGTCTTGTACTTTCTGCGAACCACCAAATCCTTTTCGCGAGTGTGAACGTGAATCTCATACTCGATGAAGGGCTTGCCGTTAGTATCGTGCCTAACGACAGTATCCGTTATCGAGAAAGTTGGAGGTGAGGTGAAGCGATTTTGATGGTTATCCTATTCATTGCGATTGGCCTTTCGACGAGACTTATACTTTTTCTGCTCGGCTTCTTAGAGCTTCTATTAGGCATTTTTGAGTGCCTCGGATAGCTTCCGGTTGACAGTGAGCAACTCGGTGTACCTGCTCTCATCGTTGGTTGGAATCGGCATCGCCAACAGACTGCTGATGATGGTTTGCTTCTGTCTATTTTGAACCCTCAAAAACGAATTCTGACTCTCGAGGTAAGCAATCTCTAACCTCAGCAGCTGCTCCTGCTTGGTGAGTTCTGTTGATGTTCCTGATTTCTTAATGCACTGCTCCATCGATCGCTTGCAGTTGCGGAGCTACAGCTCATGTTCTTCCTCCATCTCGGTAATGATCTTCGCCAGCAAATCCGTTCCCGTATGAGGCTTCTTCTCCGGTATCGATGAAATGCTGGAGAATTTACTGAAGCGTGGCGCCTCCTCCTCGACGACTGCAGTCTCGAGCTTAGGCTGCATCATCAGCCTGATTGATGTTTGGTTGTCACTCCGTCGAGATTCAGGAACCAACCGACTTTCAACAACCTTGGACCTTTGTTCTTCTTCTTTCACTTTCTGTTGGAATCTATTCTCAATGAGAACCAACAGTTGCTGCTAACCTTCGTTTGTGCCTCCGTATACATTTCTCCTTCGGAACTACTTGACTGCCCACTCTTTTGCTTTTAGCGTTGATTCGAGTTTTAGTGCCTCTTCAGCAATCTCTGAATAGCTTTTCAAGTACCTCTGAGCAAATCTGCTGTGCCATTTTTCTCGACGAAAAAGCTGCTGCTATGGAAGTCGGTTCCCCGCTCGTTAAGGACCTTGCACTGTCCTTCAGCAAGCCTGATGAAGTCAGCCAGTGTAAGTACCGTCCCGTTCGATCGCTTCGGTTTCAGGTTGTTTCCTATGTTCGCGCGTAGCAAGTTCAGCTTATCTTAGAATTAGGAGCGTAACTGCCTATTCGATAGTGATTGGATACTTTGAAGTTGCTTCTCATCAGTCACTGGTCTTGGCATACTCAGTAGAGATCGATATGGAAACAGTCGTTTGAAGGCTTTGCGAAGTGTGTTTCTATCTTCTGCTGTTTCCGAAGTCCTTAAAGTACGTTCAAGATACTCGTCTTCAGTCATACCTCTGCCTTCACTATCACGAAGACTGAGGCTAAAATCACGGAGGACCCACACAAACTCAGGAGGCTCTAACCCTTACCAGTCTGCCATTCTCAACAGAAAACTGAGAAGCTCAAGGCTTTTCTCGTCCAGTGGTCCTAGTGAATTGAAGATGTAGTAGCTGGCGAGTTGCAGAGCCAACAGTTGTTTCTGGGATTCCCCGTTGGGACAGTCAACACCTTCGCAATCGATCAGCACGAGTAAATTATCACCATCACGAAGCAGTATAATTTATAACCCGGAGGTTCCCTGCTCGACTGACGGATTGACCTGGAACTTGATTTTGCTGCTTTCCAGAAACAGCCTGTTGAGTAGATAGGACCTACCTGATTTCCCTTTGCCACCCATCACTACACAGCTGACCTTCAAGGTTTGCGGGAGCCCTTTCAGTTGCATCAGAGTCTCCAGCGGCACGTGATAGCCTCTTCTTGCATCTTTTTCCACAAGCTGCAGGCGCTTCATCCGTGCGGTTTCGTATTAATATTGCCATCAATAATACCCGACGCATGCTGCGCAGCATCATTGTTGTGGTGACCCTCTTCACGGCTGTTCTGAGCAAATTGCTGATGGTGCAGGAATTATTTCGGCATGGTGCACGCTATCCCATCTACACCGGGCTGGACAACTACACCACCTACGCCCTCACCGGCCAGCTGGAAGGTAGCAACAGCAAATGATGCAGGTGAACTCACAAAGCAAGGAAAGAGAATGCACTACATGCTCGGCAAGATCATCTTCGGGCAGTACTGGCAAGCCTTGGAGTTACCACTTGCCTATAACTCGAGTCAGCTATACGTGAAGAGCACCGATGTAAACCGGACGATTGAAAGTGTGCAATCACACCTTGCTGGGATGCTAGAGAACGTGACACAGTTGAAATTGGATGATGCGCAAGCCGACCTCTCAAAGCCGTTCTGGAATGACGAAACTTAATCGCCAATCGTCTCACCGAGTGGATATGTGTATATCGACGAACCCAGCTACCAGCCGATGGCGGTACATGTTTAACTTGGAGGTAAAACCAACATGTCTGAAGGCGACTTCCTTCGTAACTACAGCCCTGCGAACTGTCCAGCACAGGAGAACTGGTAGAAGGAGAACCAGAACAGCGACTTGTACAAGACAGTCCTAAACGATCCAAAAATTTCTGCAGCAATCGATGCCTTTACCAAAGCATTCAACCTGTCTTAACGTACCACTCTGGCCAAGATTGCCGAATACTATGATAACTACGAGTGCAACTACTACAACAACAGGCCCTACCTGGACATCTTCACAGGCTAGTACAGTCAAGAGTTCGGTATGCATTCACACTTCATATAGATTTCATGTATGTGTTCGATCTATACGCAAATCTATTTCTGACGGACTTGCAAATCAACACTACCGTGACGCCATTCTTGAACCACACCGTCAACAACATGCGCAATATCATGAAGGATCCTACTCGGGAGAAGCTCATCATCTACAGTGCACACGATACCACCGTCGGCAATGTGCTGGCTGGTCTGCGACTCACAAGTGCCAATTGTGTATGGGATGTCTACAAAAATGGCAGAAACATTGACTGTGTTAGTGACTACCCACAATACACCAGCAACGTCATTTTTGAGCTGGTTAGTAGGGACACTGATTATGCCGTCAGAGTACATAACCTCTTTGATCTAGGTTAAGTACAACGGGAAGAGCATGCGTTTGCCATTCTGCAACCGTCAAACAGAGTGCAGCTTCCAGCAATTCGAGTCCTTTGTAAACAGGACTATGCGAGACAACTACAAAGTCGATTGTGGACTGGTAACACTTCCCAATACACCGGACAACCCTGTCGTACTACGCCTTATTATCGCCCTCTCGGTTATAGGGGTGGTCTTGGTCGTCGCAGTTACTTACATGTGCATCAGCCGAAACCGCGAGAGAAAAAAAGGCGAGATCAACACCTCACTGATGACACGCACCGAATCCAACGTGCTGTGATGTAATAGTAGCGAGCGATACTCGAACGCATCAGTTTTGGTCACAGGGATACACTTTCCTCGAGTACCTCTCGGAAACGTCGGTTGTCTTCGATGACTTTCTTGAGGTTGCTCGTGCTCTTGTCGAGGTTTACACTGATGCTGATGTTATTGGCATTGGTACAGTTCGGTAAGTGGTGTAGTCATTAGTTCACGGTTTACGAAGAGGAACTACAAGCTGCCATCTTGGATGGATACGCACACTCCCAATAAGTTTCGATCGTCAGAGTTCGACTTGCTTATTATCTCGCGCGGTTCTGTGCGGTTTTCCAGTAAGTTATACCGGTAGGCATGCCCCTTTGAGTCCACCAAGTAAAATTCGCTAAGAACTTCCAATTAACGGCTGTCTGTTTCTATGCGAGGGATCAGTAGGCTTGTAATTGTACTTTTCGTGGGGACCTCGAACTTGAGGAGGCATGCAGAAAGGCTCCGATCAAAGATCTGCACCGAATTATCTTGGCAAAGTGCGTACATCAAATTGCCTTTCTTGGATAAGTAAACCGTCGAACAGCGAGAGTCAGTAAGGTACAGCTGGGGTTGTCCTCTTTATGTTGTCCCTCTGACTATCCCTCGAGACGTGCACACAAACAGTTTACCTTCACCGTCCCTCTCCATATCGTAACAGAGCAGGTTGGGCTAACAACAGAGTGTTGTAAGGGAAATATATGACACAGGCTTGAGCCTATACACCATTTCGTTGTAGTTCTTCATTATGCGACTGGCTTACATTTTGGTCAGCAACGATGGACCAGCAGATTATCTTGCCAAACTGCTCCAGAGAATAAAATTCGGAAGGTGATTTTTCGACTAGCCTTCTAATGCTTGACGCACTTTTAAAGTAAGATTCCTTTTCGACTGACTCTGTGCTGAATGTTGGAAGCTCGAAGTCGGAGTTATTGAGAAGACTGTAAACTGAATCGTAAAGGGAGCCACGATCGGAACTGCCAGCCCACAAGGTAATTCCTCCCTCGCGTGTACCACCGACAAGGAACTTTCCGACTCCAAGTAAACAAGTGACTTCTCCTCGACACACATATAACTTTTCACCGATAGTTGCGATGCTAAATTAACCAGCTTTATAAAGCGTCGTCGGGTAGGGGCAGTACGATAGCGAAA
>ERZ724508.1357-NODE-1357-length-14777-cov-4.773332_pt1 | contig 14777 bp, 18 predicted proteins | sample MGYA00376041_ERZ724508 | MGnify/ENA primary metagenome ERZ724508 (study PRJEB28724, sample SAMN07190887) | wastewater metagenome | isolation source: effluent of sewage treatment plant in Hong Hong | place: USA: Christiansburg, Virginia | collected 2016-03-01 ...
GGCCCACCTGAAACGATAATTTACCTCAAGGAGAAACATAAGACTCGAGCGAAAGAGTGAAAGCGACAGAAAATGGTTCGGTCGATACAACAGCATGCAGAGCAGCAGTGGCCTGATCCGCTCAGTAATGCAGAGTCCCCAGCGAGAGATCTAGCTTATCGAACCCTCAATGAACCGAGCAGTCGAACGCACAAAATCGCGAGAAGATATGTGCATGAACAGCCCAAAGCTCCGCGATTATTTCAGTCCAAACAACAGCAACAGGCGGCTCGTGGAATCTAAAGTATCACTGGAAAGAATCAGCATTAAGCTGGATGGGTGCCTGCTGAAGGACCGACGCACCAACAGCAATCTTCCCGGTAGTGAAGCAAACAGTCCGGCGAAGAATGTTGTACTCGGAGCTAAGATCAAAGACCTTCTTCCAGACGAAAACTCCAAAAGAATGTGCAATAGCAATAAACTCGTCGTTAATCTTGATGTGAAGCACTTCCGCAACAAGTCCAATGCGATGATCCATGACCCCAAGCTATTGCTGCAAGAAAACCATAAACCAATGGTCAAAGACGGCCCTGCCACACGCCATACACGAAACCCTAGCTTCCTAAAGTCTGACAAGATTGCACAGTACAAAGCTACCAGTCGGAACTCCACAATCGTCAGCAAGGAAATTGTGCTGTGTAGTCCTTCGCCGTAATTTGCACACGAAAGGTTGAGCATGCCTACCTGCGGCACCCACACTAACAGTGGTAGCACCCAACCATTTAGTGTACGGCCTTTCGGTCTCGATGACTCTCGGTTGTTGAGTGGTATCGACTCCGTCCAGAAGTTCAGTAGCTACGCCTCCTCCCAACAACAAAGCCGCAGGGAGAGCCAGACCATGGCACCATGCTTCGGCATCACAACACACTCCCAGATGTTGGAAGCCTGCTAAGTGCTCAAGAAGATTCTGTGATTCCCGACTTCTCGCGTTCTATAATAATTAATGCTGGAAAGAATATTGTCCCGACCTATCGAGCAGCTCGTCGTGACTGGCCGACCCCTTCCGAACATCGAGATCCTACGGCTTTATCGAGATGTGATGAAGTTCACCAGCCAGTTTTATTGGAACAATGGTCAAGGAGAATGCTGGCGAGACATCCTCCGCAAAGCTGCAAGAAAGGAATTCGACCAAAGTCGCATGGAGACAGACAACATTCACATCATGAAGATGGTGATGACCACCCGAGCATCGATGGACCGTATCCGCGACCAACTGTTTGAAACCCAACGGAGGCTGGAGCAGACCATCGTCAGCGAGCAGCAACAACAGCACAGCTGAACTAGTGTATTGGCATAACCCAACTGTTTAATAGAAGTTATTTGAAAGTCCGGCAACTGCAGGAAATGCTGCACCGATAGTTCGACATCATCAGCGGAGAGCCCCGCCGCAAGTACAAGTCCGAAAATAAGATGACACCTCGTGTGCAGTCCTACGATGTACTCGGGCAAAGCAAACTGCAGCATTTGTAGCATGCACGCCAGCAACTTCCAAAGTTAGGTCGTTCGAAAGACTACCGAAAAGAGTTCAGCGATGGGAAGCTACCTCCACAAGACTTCTAACCAGGACGACTCTTCGAACCAAACGATGCAACGTTGACCAACTCAGTGAGCACAAACTACAACATCATCAACCATACGCGCACTGTAGGACACATTTACACCAAACAGATGCCATAGGTAAACTTTAGTGATATGCAGCACAGTCGTATTGCTTACAAGAGGGAAGCCATCTCAAAGATCTGTGATCTGGGCAGGTTGTACGCCCCGAACATCAATCAAGAATTCCAAGACAAGCTCAACGAGGATTCGGCAGCGTTTCGGATAAAAAAGGGCTCCTGCGCGGAGATATTGGAGATCGGCAAGAGCTACGGACCGCGTGCCAAGCTGTTCCGTCGGTGGAAGTGACTGTAGCTACTCCGCCAATTATATAACTTCTTCCTTTTTGATAAAGTCAAATGGTAACGGCTAGGACGATACTGCCATTGTTCCTGATGCTTGTAATGAGTAAGGCTGCGAGAGTGGTTACATCATAGAGGCCAGAGGGTATAAATAGCAGTAGCAATAGCATCAAAGAGCATCCCAACAATCGGAGCAAACCCTGCGATATCAGCAAAGTGCATGAGGCAAGAGCATTCGTAGTGAGCTGCATGGACTTCAGATTGATTGACAAAGTCGAGGAGATCATGGTGAATAAAGGTTACAGCCACAACTACGACTATTTCATACTCGCTGGTGCTTCCCTTGGAATTTTGCAACGCAATCATCCCGAGTGGATACAAGCATTCAAAGATCACTTGGATCTATCGCTTCAGCTCCACCATATACACGAGGTTATCTTTATTGACCACCTGGACTGTGGGTACTACAAGCGGTTCTTCGGTTCTCACATGAACCTTCGTGAGGAGGAGGATAAGCATAATGAAGTGCTATCTAAGGTCAAGCAGATCATGAACGATGGCTACCCACAACTAAAATTCCACGGAGAGCTCATTAACCTCTCCGGCAGCGAAGTGTTCAAAATGTCGTGAACTAACACAGCGTAGACAGCAGATCACATCTACTTGAAGAACTTTGAGCGCTTCTCCCTGGCAATCTCGCCCTCTCGGACCTTCATATTTGTCTTGTTGCGCTTCTTCTTCTTCTTTGGCTTTTACACGGGAATGTCCGAATCAGATGAATCTTCCCCAGAATCGTCCTAGTCAGATAACTACTCCTTCAACTCAGTTGTGTTGCGGTGAGACTCCTCAACTGCCATGTCTTACTCCTCGGAGAGTTCCTGTGCCTCCTTGGATTACCGTTTCCTTACAAAGTCGTTGATGTCGTAGAATTTTATCGAGCTGTCGTGAGAAGTGCTTGCCATGATCCTTCGGCAGTGTGCAATATCGATGGTTTCGATGGGGAAATGTTCGTCCTATTCATGCTGCCCTAGCACTTGAATGATGCGGTTGGGGTGTATACCCACACCCCGAACAAACCCGTCTTCGGAGCCTGTAATGAGCGTATTTTCATTGAGCTTGACCATAGCATCAATAGTATTGGGGTGTCCTTGTATGCGGTCTTTGCAATTACCGAACCAATCCCACTTAAACAGCAGGATAACTCCCTCGCTGGAGTTGCAGGCAACAAACCGCCCGTTCTTGATGATCTCGACTCCGAGAAGTTACTACTCCATACAGTCAGACAACGCATACAACGCCTTGGATTCCTATTAGCTGTTTATGGGTGCCCCACCTTTCCTCAAATCGTACACAGCGAGGGTACCGTCAAGAGAGCTGCTCAGCAGCCAACTATCCTTCTCGCTATATGCAAATCCCGACACCATTTCCGACTGCTCCTTGACTTCAAACACGCAACTGGAAAAGCGAAGATCCCAAACTTTAACACAGCCACTATCGTCTCCCGATGCAAGGTTCTGGTTGTTCAGGAAGAACACCTTACTAATGCTATCCTCATGCGCTTTCTTCTGAATGTGCACGATCTGCCCGTTGGTATCAACAAAACCCAATCGTTTGTCCTTTCCGCCAGTAGCCAGCACTACCTTAAACCAAAACGCTTACAGTTGCCACCATCGTTGAATTTGCAGCTTCGTACTGAATCCTTGTGTAGCTCTGTGAGGCGCAGCACCGGATCCACACTATCACTGCTATACTTGAGGCTGCATCACCAAAAGGTCGTACATTTCTACTGCACCGTTGATTAAGCTGCAAGCCAGCACCTCCTGCTGTGGATGGAAGGTGATGTCCCAGATGTGGTCCTCGGCGAAGTAAAGAGGCGGCTCCAGCACCACATCGTCCTCCATTGTATATATAGTCAAAGAATAATAAGAATGGAAGTTGAACGTAAAAATACCATAAGTACAAGGCAACGTAGGGGTCAGTCATGCTCCATCTGCAGCCGTTTGGGCTGCACGATACTGAAATCGTCATTTTGAAGGGAAGGTTCGAAACTGAAGCCTTTTTAATTGGCGAGATGGAGTAATGCAACGAAAGTGGTTTGCACGGAGATGCCTCCTTCGTGAGGTAACGTTGTCAACGTACATTTGTCCAGTTCAGCCAGGTTGTTGAATAGTTGGGTCTTATACTTTTTCATCGAAATTTGGCGGTTTTGGCTGGCAACTGGCTGTAGATTTAGAATATTCTCGTAGTTACGGCTAGCAGAGGGAACGCCACTAAGTAATGAGCCAATGTTCAACGGTACCTGAGGTTCACGGGGGAAATCCTGCTCGTCCTACCGCTAGTTTATAGGACCGAGCTCTAAGTTGACGACATTCTCTTCGACGTCTCTATGATCTAACGCGAATGTGAACTAGTCTTGGTTGGTACTGCTGCCATCCTATTCCATCTTCTACGACTTCGGTGCAGCAAGACCCGTGGATACCGGTCTCACCTTCTTGATGATGGGCGGTTTTAGGGAGATTTGCAGAGTGTCCTCTTCACGATACATTAGCGGAATCAAAAACTACGGTTTTATCTGATCTAACTCTTCCAGAGTTCGTAATGTTCTATCGCTCCGATTTTTGGATTTTGATTTGAGAAACCCTTTATCGATTTTTTGACGAGGATCGAAATTGATGAGCTCCTTGAGCTTTAAAGCAGCCTTCTTCTCATCCTTTATCTCTTCTTTCTTCGAGGCTTTCAAGCGGGCAGGTGGCTTTCTCTTCTTGCTGAAAGGATTAGGGATGTCCCAAGGGCTATTAAAGTTTTCCAGATAGTCAGTACGACCAGTACCAACAACGTGCTCCCGCTCGGATAGTGCATCGTACTCTGAAAGTATCTCCACTATTCGACTTTCGTTGAGGCTTTGAACTGACTTCTCAGGCAAACTTTGAGCAGAATCGATATTGTCGACAGGCTATGGCTCGTCATGGTACTCACCAGGATACAATGCTGGTTGAGAGGATGGATCAATCTGCGACACTTCATCAATGTCCTCGCAGATCTTTGATATTTCTTCTGCTTCGAGTCTCACAATGACCTTCTTGCTGTTCTGCTATTCCTCCAAACCGCAGGCTTAGAATCCCCTACAAAGCTCCTCCTGAGTCTGGGTAAAGATCCTAAAGATTTGGCTTTCAGAAGGGTCGATGATGTTAGCTGCCTCCTCAAAATTTTATGGGAAGCTTAGACTCCTGTTCAGTTTTTTCTCTTCCTTGGGTGCTTCAGCAATCAACCGAATCTCAAGCGACGCAGCCAACTCAAAACAGTTTAGCAATAATCCCTTTGCTGTCGATGAATCAAAAGTCGATCGGGTTTTTTGAAAGAACGGGTCGATGCAGAACTGTTCATCGGGGTTGCTATCAAGCCTGTCGGGTTCCTCGAGAGTACCCTTGCCTACATCGATCTTCTGGAGCATGCCACGTTCCACCTCAGCGAGTCCTTTAGAAAAGAGGCTGTTCAAACGATCAGCAAGTTTGGGTTCCTCCCGCTTCTTCGAATCCGTAGAATTAGGTTCCTCCGAACGGTTGATTCCCATATGCACCTTACTACTCTCCTGATAGGTATTCTCCACACGCTTTTCGTAGATGCTGGTGGAGACGTTGAGCATATCAGATGCAACTCGCCACATGTGCAAGTTGCTAGCTTCCATTTCTTCAGGTTGTAGCACCCTCACGGGCACCTCAAAGGCATTATGCTGCGTGATTTTCTTTGTTAGCAGGTTGGTGGTACCCCCTTGCGAAACAGCTCGAGCAATGCGCGGAACCTTCGCTATTCTTCATGGTTAATGAAGATACGGTCGTTTGGCTAGCCATCCTCATCATCGACCTGCGAGCTCATCTACTGGCTGAGAAGCTGGCTGACTGGCACACTACTACCAAGCTGGCGGGAAATTGGAGTGCGCTCTATCGGTCGATTGACCCGTTGCTGTTCTAGCTGTTCCTAAGGAATTGTTCGGAGCTAGCTGCCAATCTCCGACGATTGTTTCTTTCGCGAGCGACCCGATCGCTTCTACTTTAACCGGCTTGGCTTACCATTTGAACTTGCTACGATTTAAAATTAAATTGACTGCTGAATGATGATATCAACATGAGTCACTGCTTGAGTTGCTGCAGTGCCCGGCAGTAGAACATCAAGCTGTACTCCAGCTTGGTAGCTGTGGTTAAGGCAACGGATACTTAGCACAAGCACAGATACGTGGGCCACGTCGAATGTCGACAGCTACTACTTCTGGTGTGGGATGTGTTCCACCACCTACTTCCTTATCAGAAAGGGTTGGAAGGTGAGCAGTTTTATGTAGAACTTTAGCTACTTCGAAAGCAGCTCCGTCATCTATATTCCCGAACTGCTGTACATTGAGTTTGTAGTTGAACTCCTGGTGGGTGTAACCCACGAGGTTCTAGCAGTAATAGCGGATGGCCCGACGGTACGCTGAGGTGTTGGTGTGCTGCTCGCCAACTCTGAACTTAATGGGGAAATTACTTGCCTGCCGTCATGTCTTTGCTCAGGTCGATCAAGCTGAGCAACTGTTCAGCCAAGTCGTTATGAAGGTCCTTCAGAAACACGTAGCTATTGAATTTGAAGTTATAGTCCTAAGTTGGAGGCGTGCTTACGTTGTATTCGATGTTGGGGTGGGCCAGTTAGTTCCGCCGAGCTATCTTTCGGTAGGGTGGGAGGAACAGCTGGAAGGCTCCGCAAAGCTGATCGTACAGCAGGTTGTTTTTGAGTTCCTCGTTGATCTGTTTGGTGTAGTCTTATATCCAATACAGTTTGGTCAGTGAGCTCGGCTTGTGTTGCATATTCGGAGTGCTCTTTTCTCCTCCCTACAGCTTGTCGGAATGCGGTGTTGACCGATGTCTGTAGAGTGAGCTTGTGGGAGGGTGGATTGGCATCTGCCAGTTTTAGTGGTTCTCCAGAGAGGCCAGATCTACCCCTATTATGGGGGAATTGTCCTCAGGGTTGATCCCATTCGCTAGGGCTATCGATGATGCGAAATGGCTGAAGCACATTATGCAACCAGCTTGAACCAGCTCCTTTATACTCCATGGGGAGGGCCCTTCGAGAAGCCCCTGCAACTGTTACTTGCCAATTTAGTATGGGGAATAGGCTAGCAAGTGACCCAACGGCAGAATAGCTCGTATTTTGGTGGGGTAGTTACCCTTGAGCCAATCCACATTGCCACCGATCTCTAGAAACCTTTTCATGTATCGTTTGAAGGTGTATAGGCTGCCCAGCTGCGCAGCTGAGCATATGGCTAGGAAGTAACCTACAGGCTGGTCCAGTGTGCCGGCCTGCTCGAGCAACACGTCCTGCAGCTGTAGGTATAGTTCCAGGAAGCTCGGAAACAGCAGCAGGAGTTGCTCAAGGTTCGGTATGCAGCCGTTCAGCAGGTAGGTATCGTTGAGGACCTGATGCATCTATGCTGGCACTGGAGGTATAAACAGAAACTTGAATGGCCGTCCCTCCTCAATGGCTTGCCCCACCTCTAATAGCTAGGGTAACTTTTCGCGTGGATACCATTTGCATACTGGCACTTCATCCAGCAACATCTTCTTACTCACGATGAAGCGTTGGAAGAATCGTGCCACCTGAGCATTGTGACAGCGATGTGTTGAATTGTACAGCCGTGTGGCTAACTCGTGCATGGCGCTGCCTGATCTAAGAGTGGTTGTACCTATGGTCCTGCAAGTGCTGTTTGTAGAACTCGTCGAGCTTCTCAAGGTTCTCATCTAGCTGAGTTACTGCAGTAGCTACCTGGTCCTGCATATCGTTGAACAGGAAGGTGGGGAAAATCTCATCGAGAAGCTTGGCTGGTTCGATGATATCCTCGGATTCTCGTCGAGAACGCATTTCCAAAGTTAAATTATACGCCGAAAATGGGTAGTTGTTGGTGGAACCTCAAGCCAACCAAAATAGATCATTGTTTAGGTAGATCAGCCGAAAGCAATCCAATCCAGATTGTAAAAGAATAACGCCTTGCCTGATTGCTTGGACTATTTTCGAAGGCAAGTGTTGTTGCAATGGGGTGACATCAACACACTCAATTTTGTGAAGGCCGCTGCTTGTTAATTAATATGGTGGTTGCACGCTGCTCGGGTTTGCTCGTTCTGCTGATCTTCGCTAGCTTGATCGCAGGTGTGTTTGCGCAGCGGCTGGAGTCGGTGGTGGGGCACTCGGTGCCTCTTACCAAATCCAAAGTTAACCTCCTTCATTTCGTTCCTGGGCAAACCAGCGATGATGGACTGCCATCTGTCTATCGCGACGAAAGGTATCGGTACGTCTTCGAGAACCTTCCGGAGTGGATAGACTTCGAGGATTCAAAGCTTGTTGGAGTTCCTCCCGCTAACCAAACAGGGAGTGCTACCGTCAAGGTCAACTACGAGACGCTGGCCGGAACTCGAAAGGGAACTACAAGTTTGACACTTAGCTACGGCGATAACACCGGAGCGGACGGTACTCAGGTCACCTACTTCATTGGAGGGTTAGGGTTCAATAGAACTCTGCTAAAATCCGCCGAAGGGGGGGAATTCGTGGTCTTAATCCCAATGCTACCGAAAGATGATACCCAGAATAAATGGGTACCAATTCTTGATACCCGAGTTCAACAGGAAGCAAAGACTGTCACTAACACAACTGCAAATACCAGCTCTGTTAATACCGTTGCTATCAATACTGGCAAGGAATAGACAACCACTATCAGTAAAGATAAAGAATTCGGGATCCCACCACCGGTACTCTTTACCGATCTTTTCGGGGCTCCTGTAGTATCCAATATTACACTGGTGCTGCCGTCTGCTGGGGATACCGCTGTTGCTACAACAGTGAAAAAGACTGTCGATACCCCTAATTTAATTACCAATGTCGTTCCCCCAACAGCTTCTGTAGATGTTGTTCCTGCTGCTTCTCCTGTCTCCTCAGCCTCTACCTCCACAACAACCTCTACTACTTCAGTAATCTCAACAACCCCTCTTATTCGCAATATCGTTATCCCAAACATACAAGTTCCCATCTCCCCTGTTGCTTCAGCAAACTCTTCAGCCACAACGACACAGGCCACTACGACCGTCGTACCGGCTACACCGGTTCCAGTTCCTAAGCCAAGCGTAGTCTCAACATCGATACAGCCGCAAATCTTACCGTAAGATCTCAAACTAACGATTCTCACTGTAAATGTGCCTCAGGGTACACCCTTGACAACAGCATCTCCTGTGAACTCTACTACAAGCACAACCACAACTAAGGTTATATCGACTGTTACGACCAAATCCGATAATAGCACAAATATTCAGTCGCTGCGGATCGTAGCCCCCATCGATATGTCCTGGAGAACCTACACTTGCGTGGATACCGACATGATAGGCGTGGGGAGAATCATTAAGTTCGAAGCCCCGTACATAACCTTGAAAGGAGGAAAGCAGTTAGTCATAGCAGAATGTTCCATCGTAAATTACTGCCGAAAGCAATCCTCCTTCGCTGTCGATCAAATAGTGACCTATCAAGGACTCCGAGCAGGTCCAAACATCGCCGCCAAGACAATAAACTGCATAAATTGATAAGCCTCAAGCTGTGTTTATCAGTATCGTTGAAGTTATAATCTTTTACACGATGGAACATCCCCCAAACAACCATACTGTTGCTCTGGTCTACAAACTGTGCTAATGTACGAAAGGTGTCTCATGTAGCCGGACTAACTATGCATAAACGCGCCATTGCTGTCTCCGACGGATATCTCTTGCTGTACGAGGATGGTCTTCAAGCAATCAGTATTCATCGAAGAATCATATAGAGAACAGCCCAATGGATACAAAAGCAATGAGCGAACTTCAACCGAAGTGCAAAGTGGAGATCAGCAAGGTGTGCTATCTTTTCCACAATTTGCAAAAACCCAAGCAGTTGCTGCTGCGTTTCGCCAACAAATACCTAACAAACGAGCACAACAAGGAGTAAGTTAGCCCTACACACAACCCTGAAGACGAAGCAGGTCGTCCAGTCGACTGGAAGTTCGAATTTCAATCGGAATCGGAAGCCATCGAATGGTTTGAGATACTGAAGGAGTTGAAAGGGCCTATGAAGCACTCAACACATCATCAGCACGAACCGATGTGTTCTTAACCATGACATTGAGTGATTACCTCAATCTTTGCTTTTACTAACATCGATGGGTACGCTCAAGAGGATGTGCAGTAGTACTTTAAGCTCACTTAGCTCAATCTTACTGCGTGCAACAGTGAAGTTAACATTTGCGAGACCAACTTGCTATCCACTATGGACTGGCCACCTACTGACGGCTTCAGGCTCATCTAATAATATGCTTGAACAATCACCAATTCGAAAGCGGAGGTTTCCAGCGAAACTCTATCTTTAGTGTACCTCTAAAGAGAAGACGCTGACCTTGACGACTACTGGTGGCCAACCAAATTTACCTCAGAGAGCTGGCAGCATTCAAACACAGTCATCTTGGCAATAAATATAGCTGTTCCTCATCACGGCCTTTACCAGTCTTCAAAATATGTTGGACACATCAACACCCAGTATTTATTTTGTGAAGGGAAATTCCACTATATTTGATTGGAACGCGGCTTGACCGAGGGGGTTCTGGAGCTATGAGCCGGTGTATTGTGCAGTATTCTGCACCTACTTTCTAGCCGGTTGGAAAATGTTCGTAGTCAAGAGTCGGCTAGACCTCTCTCAGCTTGTTCCTGGTTCTGCTTGCATGCCCTGAGCAGCGCTGAGGAAGTCGGAAAAGGCTAATTGGTTTTTGTGGAATCCAGCTCCGGCTTTCCTGACGAGATATTTTATAATCTCTTAGCCAGGGCAAATGAAGGGATGACGGTTCGGCGAGTATTTCGGGCTGTGCCTGCTGTTGTAATCCACCTTCCATCGAAGTCGTTGTATATCTCACTTTTACCCATGAAAAATTCCTTTTCCCTTTGTTTAGCTAAAGAACATCGCTTCGAATTGGGTTCTTTTCGTTCAGGGAGAAACGCCTCTTGTCAATCTCAGCAAATAGGAGCTCAGAACACATGGTTGCATCTTTTCGTACGGTTTAAAGGGCAGGCTGATCCACCAACCTTCATAATAAATAAATCAACAATCATGAAGGCTATCCTCTTTGCCGTGCTACTAGCTTCGGTCCTTGCTGGTGGGCATCAAACTGGCAGGCGCATCGACCTTGTTCGAGGTGTGAAAAACACTATCAGCTTTGCCTGTGGAGTTCAAGATGCCAAAGGTGACTGGTCAACCTCCAAGGATAATTATCGCTATACTCCTGTCGGCTTCCCAAACTGGTGCACGTTCAACAATGGCATCTTGTATGCCACCGTTCCAAGTGGGTGGAAAGGCCACACTCAAGTAAGAGTTGACTACACTGGACCTACCGTTGGAAGCTATTACTATACCTTGGCCTGCGATGACAATACCGAAGACCCGAGCTGGTCTGTTGCTCGATGGTGGAATCGAGGTCGTGGAGACTATCTTGTGGGTTGCCCTTTGATCGAATACAAAACTGTTGGTGGAGGATCCATTAAAGTTGAGACTCCTTCCATCACCGTCCCAGGAGTTAATGTCAAGGTTGACATCCCGAAGGTAAACATCCCAGCTATTTCTATCGGAGGCGGCCAAGGCTTAGGATTGGGAAACGGCATTGGACTGAACCTGGGGAGCTTCAGCTGCGACAAAAAACCGAACTGGAGTGGATCTGCCGTTATCGTGACCGTTGGGACCGACTACTGCACTCTTGACAACGGCCGCACAATCCGGTTTGCCAACTGTTCCACAAGGCGCTACAGGTCTGGCCGCAATAACTTTGCCGTCAGCGACAAGATCAACTTCGATTGCTACGATGATGGCAAGATTGTATGGGTCAAGTCGGCAATCTGCATCAATTGAGCGAGTGATTTATCAGTGAGATCATTATAGCCCCAAACTCCTCATATCCGCACGATTACGACAGCAGCTTTCCATAAAATATTATTGATGCGATTAGGCTAACTTGAGGCAGTAGCCTCTCTGCTTGACTTCGAAGAGGAGAGAAGGGACAACGGATTCTCCCGTAGCTCATCAAGAAGGCACGGTAAGAGCTTGCTCGAAAGCAGCGGTGAGATCAATAGGTGGGACCGTGATAGCGCCACAGGTGAGCTCATTAAACGGCTTTCGTTCAATGAGATTCGGGTGGAGAATAAAGTGTTAGTTGCACATCGCCCAAAGACTATCCAGGCTACGAGAAGAAAGTATAATTCGAGTGGGCCGAGGATTTTTTCGCCTGGAAATACCACTAAGATATTGTCAATCCGAGATAGTCCGCAAGAGAAAATCAAGCCGGTTCATCCTCCAACCATAGCTTCCGTGATAACTCCGAAGGAAAAAGAAAGGACTGCGAGTAGCCTTCGCTTACGTCTTCAAAAGGTAAACATCTCTAATCAACCCACACCAATAACCTTCCCGATGGCAGATATCGATCAAGATCCCACAGCCGCCATGCATCCCAGTCATGTCACCGCTCAACATGGACACAGGTTTGCGATGCTGCAAAGGGTAATGTTACGACCTCGAAGCCTTCATAATTACGATAGGGAAAAAAGCATAGAACTGATCAAGAAGACGAACGCTCTCGCCGCAAATCTAGTCCCGAACTGCTTCAGAAACTATCGAGCAAGACTGAACGATCATGTCATACAGCCTAACCTATCAGAACTCATCCGCCGCCATCGTAGGCTCTGATCTTCGCAAGTGTCGGCACTCATCAGTTCCTGTGAGGCACTTACGAATACATTAGTGGTTTTCCATATAGTGATATTCCAATAATATGGAGAGTTGTGCTACCCCCCGCAGGCAGCGTCGTCCAATCTTTGATAGTGAGAGCAAAAGTAGACTGGAAGGTAGACGCTCCAAGCAAACCCAGCTAGACTTGAGTTATAAAGAACTGAGTTCGGTGGCGATGATGCAGCCAAACGAACTTACCAGCGCTCACGCTAGCAAATTATCGAGACTCGCAAAGCTTGAAGAGTCGTTGGTGGTAAACACTCCACGTGCAAGCTATCTACCGTCATTGGTGACTGAGTAGTCCGAGAGGAAAACTGTTTCAAGGCACCCAATTGCCGTTCCTTTTATCATCATACAGGAGAACGTTCCATTTATTCCGAGAATAGCGGGAGATCATTTGCCTCCAATGACTCCTCCTTCCTATCGAAGGCCAAAGCGACTTGAGGAAGGTGTACCAACTTATGAAATGGCAACTGCTACGACACTGAAGGACCTTCCCATTAAGGTTGTGACATCGTTGCTTACCCACAGTGAGAAGGGAACACCTGTTGGATCAACTGACTCCAACCTTCGCTCCGAAATCATTTACAAGCATAGCAGCGCTCTCAGGCAATAGCAGTAACAACGGGACGCACTTGAAAAAGATCTGAAGGTGGGCGTTTCTGCTGCTGCTAACTTCGGCTTCGGTTCAGCTGGAGAAAGTGTAATTGACAAGGATATTCCTTGTAATCCCTTTGGTTGTTTGACCGAGTGGTTTTCCTTTCGCATCAGTTGCCCAAGATAAGATTAGCAACTCTCAGAGCACCCGCAGTTTCCTCCACGGCCTATCAACATACTGGGATTCGGGGCCTCCGAAAAACGAAAGGTTAATACTGCCCGGCATAATTAGTCCCTGAACTGACATTGCATAGAGTACCACAATTTCACTAGTTCTTCACCGTAGCGTACTTGTAATTTCCACGGTCTTCTGGCGCTTGGCTTGGAGCTACGCTTCGAACTTCCTGGTAAAGCTGGGAAATGAGATGATAAGTGTGAAGATTTAATCTGCATCGAGCTGCTTGAATTCCTCTTCGCTAACTGAATCAAATTGCTTCCGGCCGATTGCCTAGCACACTCGGACGAATAATTTCTTCTTCTTGACCAGCCTGCTTTGCAGTTGACCAATCATTCTTTGCACCATAGCCTTCTTGACTTCGAAGCAGTCTTTAATGAGTCTGTCATTGTTGTTAAACTGACCAAGCAGCGAGCGCAGTTGAAGTTTCAGTATCTCCTCTTCAGTTTGATTGGTTATCATAATGCTGTTTACATGGGGAGATCTCCGCTACTTCATCATCACCGAGCGTTGGTTGAACGCTGACTTTGGAGTCGATGATTGGAACTGACTATGCTCAAGCGTTGGTAGCACCGACTGTTACATCTCGTCGCGAAGTTCAAGAGCATCCTGCCTCTTCGTTCCTCTGTACCTTTCCTGGAGCTCTCTGAGCTTCAGTTGCAGAGTCAACTGCCTATTTTCCTCGCGAAAGTGTATGCGTTCAAGATCGTCGACATGCTTTTGATAGTACTTGGATATGGATTGGTACTTAGCGATATCATCGCGAAGCTTGGTTACGTCTTCCCTTGCTTCCATGGTCTAGTCACTGGTTGCTTCCACTAACTTGTAGTGCTTAACCTACTGCTTCAGTTCTTCAATTCGCTCTTCTATTGGTTTGCATTTCTGCCGGATAAACTCGACTCTCAGCCCCATAAACTTATTTGCTCTGTCTTCCAACCGATTGATATCGGAGATGATGTGCCGGTGGTACAGGTTCATGCTGGCGCTTGGAAGCGGTGAGAGTGGGGATTACCTAGCTTCCATTATATATTTATCGTGGACATCAGACAGAAAGGATTAAGGTGCAACTACCTGGAAACCATTAATGCAACAGTCGAAGATCTTCGGAGATAATAATATTTCAGGGACGAATCACTTGCAAATGACGCTCTTAGCCCAGTGGGCGTTGCCAGTTCCCTTTACAACCTGATAGGTTACCTTGTCCTTGAGCTGGA
>ERZ724508.1359-NODE-1359-length-14767-cov-3.817700_pt1 | contig 14767 bp, 7 predicted proteins | sample MGYA00376041_ERZ724508 | MGnify/ENA primary metagenome ERZ724508 (study PRJEB28724, sample SAMN07190887) | wastewater metagenome | isolation source: effluent of sewage treatment plant in Hong Hong | place: USA: Christiansburg, Virginia | collected 2016-03-01 ...
GATTTTTTATCGAAGGCTATTGTTATATTTTAAAATCTATTGCTGCTGTTGCATTGCTTTTGTTGCCGCATCATTCTGAATTCTTGTCAGGTTACTCAGTGCCGCTCCTTGCTGTTGTTTTAGTTCTTGGATCTTGCTCATATAGGAACCATTTCCTGAGTTATCAATTCTACCTCCATTTTTTATATTTCTATTTACCTCAGTCTCTTTCTTGGTTCCTTACATATTCTTTATTCTTTCTTTATTTCCCATAACATTTTGAGCTTCTTGGTCCTTTTGTTTGGAAGTTTCCCGATCAATCTTTTGAGTATTGTCCTTCATTTCATATTTTTGATTTAGTTTCTTTTTGTTGCCCTCAATAGGCCTATTGGTCTTTTTTATTTCTTATTAGATAGGCTGGGTTCTATTTTTAGCCAGGGAAGCTTATTTTGATTGATGGTCATTCACTTTCTCTATGAATTCTAAGATCGAGAATAAAGCTACTTTTGTTGGTAGAATTGATGAATTTGGACAAAACTTTAGCTAAGGAGTTGAGTTATTGGGCCGGAGACACAAAGTCCTACATCACAAAATGGGTACTTTTGGATAATTGGATCTAGCATAGCCGAAAAGTTCAGGGTCAGAACTCTTAGATAGTAAGTTATTTACATCACCCATAAGGTAGGGAGGAGGGCGTCTATTTCTCAATTTCCTAATAGTGTTATCAGTCATCTTTAAAAAGAACACAATAATTATCAATAACAGTATATCCCTGAGTTTAATTATATTAAATTAATGGGATGGTCCACAAAAATGATTTCAATATACTTTTGTGCCCTCAACTTTTTATTATTTTCAACAAATTGAATCTCTATATTTTTGATAAATCTTTTTATTCAAATTTCATAGTTATTCAGCTTCGTATAAATTTGCATATTAATTATCAACAAAATATGTCGTTAGGACATTGCTAAGAGAAATTATAAAGATATTAAAGGCAATGATTAATTTTTTAGAGATTATAGTCGACTCAATATATAAAGAGGATAGATAGTAAAAGAAACGAAGTTAGACAAAAATAAAAAGAATAAAAAATAAAATTGATTATTAATATATTTAATGAATGCATAAAAACAGAATCCTATTGAAAACCAGTACAGCTGAGTTTCTTCTGAGATAATGATTAATTAATAATTAGGACGTATCCCATAACAATTTGTCGGTGATTGCGAGGAATTTAATTTATGTTGAGAAGGAAAAATATTGTTTGTACATTTATGTAAATTTTTGGACCTTCAATATGCGGATTTTCGATATTTTTATTAGGCATAAAATAAATAGTTTGTGTAATGTTATAGCTATGTTTTAAATATTCGATGAACTCTTGAATTGTTAAGTTTAAATATCAACTTCTTGACATATCATTATAAATATTTTTTCTTTATTGTTTCGCATATTCAATGGGCTTAGGCGACAAGAGGAAGTAATTCAAGAAGAAAAAGGAAGAAACTACTCAAGAACAAATTAAATTATTAGCAGGTCGCTACTCGGTTGATCCTCAAGTGATTGGGAAAGGAGTTTCCTCCACTGTAATGTCTGCCATTGACCTCAAGACCAATCGAAGAGTAGCTATCAAAAAGATCACTAGATTTCTTGAAAATAAGCATGAATCTTTGAGAATTCTCAGATAAATAATTTTATTAAGATTGCTGGAGCATCCAAATATTATTAAATTAAGATAAGTCATATTGGAAGGGGAAAATCAAAACTAACTTTACTTGGTCCTAGACTATCTACCTTATGATATTAAAAGAATTTTTAAATCCAATCTAGTTCTAACTCTCAGGAACATCAAGCAAATCATATATCAAATACTTGCTGGACTTAATTATTGCCACCAGTGTCAAGTCCTACACAGGGATTTGAAGCCAGAAAATATTCTTACGACTTAAGATCTTTCCGAAGTTAAATTATGCGATTTTGGACTAGCTAGAGCTGTCATGACTGAAGAACAAAAAGAATACGAATAAAAAAAGTAATAGAAGTAGAGAGCTCAAAGCAAGTCAAATTTATCCGCCCATGTTACGACGAGGTGGTACAGGGCACCATAACTTATAATATTATAGAAAAAGTATAATAGTGCAATTGACATGTGGTCAGTAGGTTGTATCCTAGCAGAACTTACTGGAATGTTAAAATAAAATTCTAAAACATTCTTAGAAAGGAAAGTTTTGTTTCCAGGAAAGGCCTGTTACCCATTGTCTCCTCCCAAGAACAATGAAACAAATTACAAGAAAATCAATGATTTTCCTCATTCGGTTTCTGACCAATTGTACTTTTTTTCTTATTTTTAGGTCAGTTATATTTGATGTACTAGGCACTCCATAAGATTTGAGCTTCATTACTGACTAAAGGGCTAAAAACTATATAAAATCGTTTGGGAAAATAGAGAAGAAACCATTTAATAAAATATTCGACTTCATGACTGACGAAATTGAAGATTTTTTATAAAAATCCTTAAAATTCAATCCTAATGAAAGACTGTCTATCGGGTAGGCATTGAAGCATCCACTGTTTGACGAAGTTCGTAGCTAATACGAAGAAAACATAAAAAGCAACTAGGGTGAGCCTGTAATAACCGATATTGAAGGACTATCAATAGAGTAGATAAAATAGCGAGTAATTTTATAATATTAATATTACCAAAAACTAAACAAAGAAGAAGAAATAAAATCATAAAAGAAAGTATAGTAAAAAAGTTGATCATACCATAACTCAAATATATTAATTATACATAAATAAAGTATATTTACTTTTTATTACTTTTTTCTCTTTTTATATTGGAGTTGATTTACAATCAAATAAATAACTGAATCTATAAAGTATGATATAGGATGCATTTCACAAACAAATATGTAACCAAATCATTAACATAGCCGAGCACGACTAATATAAAATATTAAAATATAAGCTCTCCTTACTCAAGCAAGGGCTACAAAGTTAAAGAATCAAAAATAATGGCATTCATCAATAAATGGACACAATCAAAAAGCAATATCAAATAAGAGAAGCTGAAATTGTCAGAAAGAACGAGCTTAATAAAAATTTAAAGTAATAGATCGAGGCAGTCAAAAATGATATCCTTGATGTGCGCAGGAAGAAAAATGTAAATATTGTCTTAATTAGGAACTTCTATTAGAACTAAATAAAATGTAAACAGATAGTTAGAGTGGGGGTACTAAAAGCATCGAAACGATGTAAAATTGATTTTTTAATCCCAGTGTGCCTATAAATGAATAAATATTCAAATCAAAACCAAGAATTATGGTCATTCATAATTTAAGCAAACTCATCAAACTGAACCTGACCAGGAGTTGTGTTTGAGTTCAGCATATCTTCATACTCCTACTCAGATAGTTCAATTCCAGTAATTTCAGATACTCTCATCAGGTCATTCTTATCAATAAATCCCTTTTTGTCCATATCATAAAGTTTGAATAACGATTAGTTTTACATTAGCTGGTTCATTTATATTTCAGCCATTTGGAATATCTATATAAACTTCTATAAACTTATTTTTCCCTCGCATTTCTATATCTCATTTTTTATGACCTCTTTGTCGTAGTTGTCGCCTGTGTACATGATTGCCTGTCTGAGGATATCCTTATCAATGACTCCTTCTTGATTCGTGTCTAAACTTTTGAAGCTCAGCTTCAGATTTTTAAGAGGAGATAATTATTTGGGTTATTATTTTTATGACCGCAGTTCGTTATCTTTAACTATCATTAAGTGCAAAAATTATAATAAATATTTATAAGTAACTGAGAAGATGATCCATTATCCAAGATGCAACAACTGCCATAAATTAATTGAACCCCAGAAACTCCAGCTACATTATATGATGTGTAGCACTGCCCATCTTCGAGGAAGTCAGGTCAAAATGACACAAGTGGTAAAAAAACCATTATAGAAATGTATTTTTTGCGAATAACTTTTTTAAAAAGAGGAAATTAATTATCATCTCAATCTAGGTTGTCGTCATAGGCTTGTTCCTTGCATAGATTGCGATGATATGTTCCCTTTATCTCTATTTACTGAACATATTGAAGTTTGTAGAGGATTAAAAGAAAGAAAGTAAAAAGAATAACAAAAGAAATAAGAAAAATAGAATACATTAATCGGTAATTTAATATCAGGTCTAAGCAATATCGGGTAATCTCTGTATGAGAAAGGAACTTAGGCAGTAAACTTCTGTAATAAAAAAATAGAGTAAAACCGCCCTGCCGCATTTCTCTATATGTAATAGATCAGATCGAAATTGTGCGATACATTAGAGGATCTATTTTAATCTATGGCCTACGATCAGAACGTTTAAGGTATGCCAAGAGAAGAAATAAGAAATATTCCATTGAGCAATTACAAAAAAAAGAGTAACGGAGAATAGTAATAGATTTGCACAATATGCTACTGTTAATTGCAATAACTTTAAGCAATAAAGGAACTTAGATGCAAGCATATCTACCATCCTGAGTGCATTGAGAAATGGCTTCGAATTAACCGAACTTGCCCACTTTGTAAAAGAGATCAGATGTAATGATATCTAAGTTTTATACTTTCGTTCATATTATCAAAAGTTGATCATAAAATCATAAATAAATATAGACCTTGAGCCATTCTTATTGTATTTTCTCATAAGTCCAGTTTTTTTACTGCTGTAATCAATGTAACCGATCCCTGTTTTGAAACTCCAATTTATGGTATTGGGCTAACTCACTGAAATTTCCTCTATATTTATATCTAAGCAGCTGAGTACGTCTAATTATTGAATAGGGTTTTCATCTTATTATTAATGATAACTTACGTAAGTATATCCTTTTTAATTTTTTCATTTTCACTTTTGTTAAACTCTGTACTTTTATTAACTTGTTTTTAGCTTTATCATAAATTACTTACAAAGGTCGATGACTTCGATACTGGGTAACCAGATGAAGTCTAAAGGCTATATCGTCTAAATCAAGTTATTTTGAAGTGAGAGATTCATTAAAAAGGGAAATTTGATGTCCACAATTGCTGAAAGAGGGAATGACCTCACATTACCTTTATTTATGCATTTTATACGAACGTAGAGAGTCCTCTTAATGTCCCATTGATCAATTTGTTTGAGAAATTGAATTATATTCAATTTTTTCACATTTTTGTCAGCTAACTCATTTGAATAAGAAAATACTTATATTTACAGTATCATAGCTGGTTCTCAGACATTTGCGACAAGCTTCCTCGTCAGAGAGACCCAAATTATTGAAATAAGAGAACTATTGAATTGAATTACCCATTTAAAATAAAATATATAAATTATGCCCTGCATTTATTCCAATTGGCCATGCGGGACGGGAGTTGTTCCAAAATTATTAATATCGATTTATTGGAATGATAATAATCAAATGATTAATTGTTTATTTATTTTTTAGTTGATAATATTAAATGATGAATCAACTAGTTATCAGATCCTTCAAAAAAGCTCTCAAGCTCAGAGCTTTCTTCTCATAAGTGGCTAAAACGAGTGCAAATTCAAAGCTTACCCCAAGAGATAATCTTCAATTTAGTAAAAGACGTCTTGTAGATTTTGGAGAACTTCCTTTTGGTTAAATTCCAACTGCTCTCCAATACTCGAAACCCTCAACACTCAATAAATTATCCAATGGAGTCAGTGTTGCAACTGAGACCTACACTGGACATCAAGCTGCGTACTATATTTTTCGATATTAGAATCACAGTCGCTGTCAAGGCTGGTAGCAGGCAAGAGACCATTGCCAATAGCTCAGTTTCTACATACGTTTCAAGACTTGCATTCAGAGTAGATATAATTTTAAAATTAGGGAACAAAATCTAAATCAAGATCAGATATTGAAAAAGCTTTAAGTCAATTCGGTGGTGAAGTATAAGTAAGAAACACTCGAGAAGTGACATATTTTACTCTTTTCGTTGACAGAAGCCAAGTCGAAGCTGCTCTTGCCACTTTAGCTGACGGAATTATTAACCCTACATTTGAGACTGAACAAATTGAAGCTATTAGATCAGAAATTCATAAAAATGCTTCTTCTATGGATCCCGAAAGAAATGCTGTTGAGAGTATCCATTACGTGAGCTTCAGAGATCATGCTCTTGGTCAACCCTCTCATGGTATCAGAGACAACGTCTATTCTATTACAGCTGATCAAATCAAATAATTCCATAGAAAATATTATGTTGGAGAAAATATTGTTGTAGCTGGAGCCGGTGATATCAATCCTACCCAATTTACTGAACTTGTCGAGAAACATTTTGGTACTGTTACAGCAAAAGTTGAAGGTCCAGTTGATAATGCTGAAACTCCTTACTTCACTCCCTCTTTGATGTTCCAAAGAGACGACGAACTTCCAAATACTACAGCAGCATCAGGATTTGTTGTTCCAGGCAGAAATCACCCAGACTTCTTTGCTATGAACTACTTTAAACGATTAATCGGAGAATATCGAGTTGATAGACATACAGGAGCTCACTTAAACGCTGCTCATCTCCAATATAACTCCTTCCATACAGATTTGGGAAACTGTCCTGACATCATCATCCAAAAACCATTTTATATGGCCTATTCTGATGTTGGTCTTTTCTTCAACTTTTTGTTTGGTAATGAAGTGTGGAATAAGCAACTCATGCTTATGGGCCAAAACAAAATGTCCGAGTATGCTTCATATGTAACTGATTAATTTATTTAGATTCAAACAGCTGAAGTTTTCAGAGCAAGAAATACTTATTGGAATGAATTGTTAGAAAGAAACTGCCCTATTGAGACATCATTTAGAATTGCAAACCAAGCAGGATATCTTGGAAGATTGATCAACCGAACTGAAGTTGCTACTAGAATATCAGCTATGGATGAAGCTTACTTACGAGGTGTCGCTTCCAAGCATTTCTGGGACAAGTAAACAACAGTTTATGCCTGGGGACCTCTTCATAATGCTATGGCTAACTCTACTTATTTGAGAATGTACAAGAGAGCAACATTGGGTGAATATTCAATTTGCAGAGTTAAGTTCGATTATTGATTATGAATTGAATATTAAAACTTCGAATATCAATCAAATAATAAAACTCTTATATCATTTACGCCTCATCAAGCTCATTTTTTCAGATGAACTGGGATGGGCTTTGGTGGACCTCTGGCTTCACTTAAAAAACTTAAACATTATCGAACTCCTCCATCCAACTGAATTTAAGAGTATTAATCATAGTCTTTTTTGAATGAAGTCTATTTTTTTTAGAACTTTGTTGAATAACCTGTCTAAATTTTACTATTATCTCCTTCATTTTTTTCATTCCTCATTTCCATATAATTTTGTTCACTGATTTCTTTTTGAATTCGATCCATGATATTGTTTGTACTGATGCATCGGCTTAACTCAAGATTTTGTTTTGAACCGTTATTACTGACAGGAAGATAGAAGGATCTTTCTCCTTTCTTCTTATTTTTTTTCATAGATTTTTAATTCCTTGATATTTTACTTACTGAATTCTATGATATTTTTGAATGTGAATTTGAACGATCTAACTAGAGAAAACCTCGACTAATAGGCACTTGATAGGCTGTCGGAATATTACTATACATTTTCTTGATGGGGCTGTCATATTAGAGATTGAGGGTCTGAATAACAGGCTGACTCATCGAATTATAATCATTTCTCGTATTTCTATACATCCAAGAATCATCAAATCTTTCAGGGCTTGATATCTGATTGAATGAACTTGGCTGATAGTTATAGTTAGGCTTTGTGTTATAGTTAGGCTTTGTGTTATAGCTGTATGGGTTATAGTTTTTATTAGGAGTAATTCCATAATTTATTTGACTGGTGCCAAAGCTAGCAAAATTATTTTCATGCTTGGACTTCTGTTCGGTTTTAATATTGAATTGAGTAAGGAGATTTTAAATTGGCACATAACCTTACTCTTAGTTTTAATATTAAGCTTAGTTTTTGATGTCTGTGACAATTTCCAACTACTTTTTCCTTGTTCCCCCTTCCAACTTAGCCCTTTTCTTTTTCGTTTTCTCTATTTTCATATCCTAATTAGGAGGATTGGTTGTTTGTTATTACTTGGACCGTTTGGTAGGATTTTAAAATTTCATTCCTTTGGCCTTATTCTTCTTGGGCTGATGAGATAAAGATTTGGAGTCCAAAGTTTTAGATGTGCAAGGTTAGCGTTAAACAAGGATCTTCATCATGAGATATTGATTGCAGAAATCCAAAACATTCTATAGGTCCATTTTTATTATTAAATATTATAAAATATAAAAGATAAAAGAACCTTATTATCATATTTACCCAATTCAACTGATATAAGGAAATCAGACCCATGCACCCTCATAAAATCCTACAAACTCATCATTTTGTTTATGTAGTCAGAATGTATGGAATAATATAAAATATAATTTAAATTATTTATTAAAAATGAGTAGTTACATAATTGCTGGCTCTGCTGATAGCCTCGATACAGCCTATTGTTAGTAAATTGCGAGAAGGATCAAAGCTAAATATAAAAACATCGATTTCAGAGTGGTAATCAAGCACCCGTCCTAGTGGTAGGAGTATTTAAATCAAATATGCCGAATTTATGGATTTCTAAAGAAATCTAACCCTATCATCTATACCTATCATGGCAAGATCATCGGCAATAAGGATGCCTTTGTCAATAGCACTTCCAGCTATTTTGGTTTGGGATAATAATTGTTGATTGTTAAAAATCTATCCACTGCAGTCAATTTTAAGCTCGCCAATTAATAGATCGAAAGAAAAAAGATCCTCAAAAATAATATCAAAACTTTATAATAGAAAATCATTGGGACTTATTAAAAACTATTAAAATAAGGCGCACTTAAACATCAATTTAAATCCAAATATCAGTTTTTAGTTAATGGAATTTAATATTTCTTTAAAGAAGTGCCTGGAGTACATCCTTCTCTTGTATTTCCTCAAAATTTGGATATCCCTATTGAGAAGTAAAACATCTAGGCAAGCAAAATAAATTTAATGGAGCTTTCGCTGCAAGATCAAATAACTCCTGAATAAGTTGGAAAAGAACCTTTCGTAACAAACCAAAATAATCAAGTTCTAAACACAGAGTCAATGTAGAAAATGAGTGAAGCAAGCAGGACTAATAAGCTTCAGTCATCAGTGATGAGTAAAGATTAAGACTCAAAAGTTATCAGATAATCAAATCGATAGAAACAAAAAATTGATGAATAAGTTGATGATGTTCCTGATTTTCATAACGTCAACATGGAGAAAACTTTGATATGCTAACTGGGAGATCATTTTTGTTTGGCTTTCTAACCTAAAACTTATATCCCTGGCTAAATGGTCCTGTACTACAACGAATCACAAAACAATGGGAATTCATTAAGGATCTATAACGACAGACCTGTGATAGGACATCACACAATAATAAAATAAATTCATTATATTGGATAAGTATAACAAAGTTATTCAAAAAACATTGAGTCATAAGCACTAATTAAATAAGAAAGTGAATAGAGAGATTAAAATTAAAGCTCAAAGAAGGACGAAGATAATAAAAGCCAAAGTATTGCGGAGAAATCAAAAACGTAACCAAATATTCAATAAAATAATTAAAAGAAAAAGGAATTCGAAGAGTAGGCTCTATCTGAACCTTGTAGTGATCTTAACTTAGTTTCCAATTTAAACTATCATACGCTGTACATGCTCAAGCCTTTATCTTCCATGGAAATTAGATATTTGCTCTATTTAATAAAGGAAACAAATACAGTGGGCTGCTTACAATTTTTGCCCTAGAATCCTAATCCTAAGATAAAAGTTTATAGCAGGCACATGCTTCTTGATACCAATTAGAGCTTATTCCCTGTGGAGCAATTTATCGACAAACAATTAGAAGATAATGCAGTGGAGCATGTGACTCTACCAAGATAAGAGCACGAACATCAAGAAATACCAAAAATAAATTGCCTCAAAATTAATAATTTAGACTTTAGCCATCTGTACTTCCCTCATCCTTAGAATTTAAATGAAGAGGAGCTGTTCAGAGTTCTAAAAGTTGCTATCGACTAAACTTTATTTTTAGAAGAGCATTTGAAGAAATACATCGGATACAATTTAATAATTACGAAGAAGTACACGCTGATTGTAGCTTTAGCTTCTCCTTATAAAATTTATGGTCAGAGTAGCCTCTATTTTGATGGATTAGCCTATCTGGGATATATCCTAATTCCTAAGCTCGTTGAAGGGTACAAACTTAAATAATAGAAAATTGATTCAGGAAAAGCAATCAGCTCTGCATTAGCCCAAAGCTCAGCATTTTAGTACAATGATTGATGTAAACTAAATTTATATTCAAATTAATATCCCTATCATAGTAGCAATAAAAATAAATTAATCAACTAAAAAGAATGAGTTGATAGAAAATTAGTAGCAAAAAAATGAATAATTGACATATTACTGATTACTTGAAAAATAATATTTTTTAAATTTTTAATATGTCATACCTTTGAGTCTTAATTAAATCATAAATGGATTTAGGCTGGTACAACAATATAGGCCTTTCAACTCGGTTATCAAATGCACATCTTAAATTAGTTGAACAAACTTCGAAAATATGGACTGTAATAAATCCAAAATTAAAAAACTGCTGGTCATGGATACAAGACATTTGGACTAGAATTTTAATGTACCTGCAATCTCTGTACAAAACTAATCCATATACAGTCATTGGGGTCGGCAGTTGTGCTGTATTGATTGTCACTTATAGGATATTAAGTCGAATAAAAACTAATAATCATGACAGAACAAACGAAAACTGTTCAAAGGAGAACCCAACAGATTAGGAAAGCACTCATCAATCAAGAGAATCCTTTGGACATAAATCTGACGATAGTCTTATAGATATCAAGCTGCCTATGGACGCAATTATAGAGACAGACAATTAAGACGAACCTGAAGATAGGCTGTTTTTCGAAGTTATCAAAAATTATAGACATACTTGATATTTATTTCAAGAAGTTTTTATCTGTACTTTCTAAACAAACGGTCTTGTTCTCAATTTATTCATTAAGATTTCGAGCGTTTTTTCGGCTTCTTTTTAATTTTATTTGAAAATTTAAAAGAACTTTAAATAATATAAAATAATTCGTAGTAAATTATAACAATATAAATAGATATCTTTGGTTATAGAATGGAGATTAAGCTACTCTTTAAAGATAAATAAAAAACATGCACATACTCATTTGAGATGACTGTGGGACAGCTCCGTAAATCTATCACAAAGTTATGTATATGACAAGTTATTCAGTAAATGTGCCAGAAAATCAGATCGCATTGTCATTTATGAACTAAAAACACGAGAAAGTTCAAATTAATGATTAATCAAAGACTTTAGAGGAGCTCGGAATAGCCCCCCTCTCGAAGATAAATGTTAAAGACTTAGGTAAACAAATCAGATGGGAGCACGTCTTTTATATTGAGTATTTGGGACCTATTATCATTATACCACTATTTTATTTCATGGGGAAAAGGTAGAGTTATCAGCTAACTCAACAAATGGCAGCGATTATGGGTGTTACTCATTTTGTTAAGAGATAGTTAGAGACCAAGTTTGTTCATGTATTTAGCCGAAAAACCATGCCTTTTCAAAGAGTTTTTATCAATTCTGCTCATTATTGGATTTTATTTGGCTTGTTGAATAGTATTTAGTTGTTTTTATTTCCCAAGCAAATGAAGTGGGATTCTAATGATGTTATGATATTGTTCCTTATCTGGGTACTGATGGAATTTTTGAATTTTAAGTGCCACACAGAGCTGTCAAGCTTCAGGAAAAATGATAAAAAAGGTAGAGGAATACCTAAAAATTGGGGGTTCAAGTTTGTTTCATGTGCAAACTACTTATGGGAGACTTTAGGGTGGCTAACATTTAGCATTCTAACTCGATGCTACACATCTTTTATTTTCACAGGAGTTTCAGCAGCTCAAATGGTAAGCTGGGCTCTGAAAAAGCACAAAGAATACAAAAAATAGTTCGGTGCTTAATACCCGAAATAAAGAAAAGCCATATTTCCGTACATATTATGATAATTTATGGAAATTAAATGATTATAGTAATATCATTGCTATTTATCAGACTTGGTAAAGGAATTCCAGTACTATTCCTAATTGCTAATAATATTTTTGTACTTTTGTTCGATTTAGTCTTTTACTTTGGGCTCCAATTTGAGGATGTTATCAATGTCTTCGATTTACCTTGGCTTGTACTCAAATAACCTTAAATCGTAATGAAATCCTTCGTCAATCAGGCACCGATATCTTTTAAAGAAGTACTTCCATTCCAGAGTATCGTGGGTTGTTATTGTATAGAACATGGCATTGTATGATAATGATGATGATGCTTATTTTTGCCTCATTATTCGGCCCAATCTTTGAAGCATCTGTTTACGAGACCCATGCTGAATATTCAGCTCTATTCCCACGTTCGCATTGGGTAAATCTATCGCTTAATCTCCTATTCTACTTAAAAATAATGTTTTTATGGTCCCCTTTCGAAACATATCGAATATAAACATTCTTTAATCTGCCTTTGCACTACCTGCTAAGAAAGGCCTTCTCAATTTTGCTGCTAAAAACCTCAATATTTGTACATCATCGCTAAATACAAGTATATGATCATTTAAAGCCTCATGATGGTGTAAAAGAAATAGGAGTGCTTTCACCTTGTTAGGATTTATTTTATAGCACATTTATCTTCTCTATTTTGATTTTTCCGCCTCCTCTCTTCGGTATTTTTCTTTAAAGAAAGGAGTCAGCTCAGTCCGTACTTAAATACATTTAGGATTTGCTAAATAACCCTGCTCCACAAAGGTTTTCCAGTCTCCTACATACAACTGCGGACCAATCATGAAATTTAAATTCTTTATTTAATCATCCTCACGGAGAGGAGTTGCTGTGAGCCCGATTTTGACTTGAGCGAAAAGCGTAAGAGCAATTTATTTATTCTATGTGGCTGGCAAAGTTTGACACTCATCAAAAATAACAAGCCCCCAAGGCTTAGTGACTAACCATTGATCTTTTTGCTGAATAAAATCCTTTTTTGAATTCACATGAGTTTTAAGAAAAGAGTAAGTAGAAATAAAAATTTGTCCCTGTGTGGAGTTTTTAAACTAATACTTATTATCAGATGTAACTATTATAATTTATTATCTTGGGAAACTTTGCGTCCATTTTTCAATTTATCTCTTCCATTGTTAAGTTCCAGGGTCACTGCTACACACAATCAAGCACTCTTTTTTTATTTTGCAAAGGATACTTATTCCTAGTAAAGTTTTTCCTGCTCCACAAGGTAATACAATATATCCACTTTTCGAGTAAGTATTTTAACCATCCACTCGGACAACTGCATTGAGAGCTTAAGACTGGTACTATCGTAATTCTGTAAAGGATTTTAGGTTAATTTGAATGTCATGGCAATAGGCAATATGCTTTGCTCCTTTAAGTTTTCTCAAATCATTGGGAAGAAAGGAAGCAACTTTTCTCTATGCTCTTACAGGGAAGCTCTTCATTTGCAATTGCTCTTCCAATTCAATATGTTTAAATTGTTCGACTCGAAATTAAAGCATTTCCTTTTTATCTTCAGTTACTATTTATTTATACTATTTTATTGTGTTTTTTATTGGATCTTTGACTTCATTGTAAACTTATTTGTCGATTAGAAATTGATAATAGCAGCTATCTCCAGTCCAGACCAAATACAACTGACTATCACTCTATCTCACATAAGCATTGACCTTGCTCTGTACTTATTCCGGTACTGGCCCAGAATTTTTCATATTCCTTCCAAATGTTTATAGGATCATTTTCTTCGAATAGCCAAGTGCTTGAGCTCTGACGAGGCTTTCTTTTGTGATTACGTACTCATGCACTTTTTGAGGTTTCGAAACAGGATCACAGACATCTCTGAGAAATTTTTTTATTTGTTTTGTACATTTCTAAACGAAAACATAAATAGATTTTCCATGAAATATAATAGGCTTATTTTATTTTTATTAATCATCGTATGACCTCTTGACTCGCTTACTTGGTTCTGATTCAATCATTTTGTTTAAGAAGCCAATGACATTCATTATATTATTATGATTTGAATTATAAGATTGTCAAAAATTAAAATTAAATTAACCCCCAAAACTAAAAGGTATTTAATAATGAGATTGACTAAAAAATGTACTTTTATTAAATTGTTATAAAAATAAATGGGAAATTGATAATCAACATATTTTTATATTCTAATAATAATAAGGTCGAGGATGTCTTTAGCAGGCTTATATAATTACGTGGGGAAAAGAAAAGAGGTTTGCTACTATCGATTCAATTAAATTATCAATGCTAGAATCAAACATTTTTACCAAAACAAAGAGTCATTAACAGAGAGCTCTCTAAACAAAGCACGAGATGATATACTTGGAAAAACTGATACTTATATTAATTGTTTAAGGAATTAGTATTAGAATTAAATACCTGAGCAATTCTCTCCCAAGTATTTCTTTTTTTATTCAGGGTCGAGCAGTTCAAAAAGATGATCTATCAAGATTTAGAGCCTGTCTATAAACTGGAGGACTTCACCAACGAATTATTAACATCAATTTATAATGGAGGATCTAATTGATAAACTTATCTCATTAATCAATATTTATATTCTATTACATTCAGTGATGAGATTTTTTGCTTTCTGCTCCTGGTGG
>ERZ724508.1360-NODE-1360-length-14738-cov-4.677791_pt1 | contig 14738 bp, 15 predicted proteins | sample MGYA00376041_ERZ724508 | MGnify/ENA primary metagenome ERZ724508 (study PRJEB28724, sample SAMN07190887) | wastewater metagenome | isolation source: effluent of sewage treatment plant in Hong Hong | place: USA: Christiansburg, Virginia | collected 2016-03-01 ...
TTAGGTTTTTTTCTCAAAACAGTTCTTCAATTATATTACGTCCTCATAAGATTTCTCCACTCCAAAAATATTTTCGATCAACTTTCGATTGTTTTTATAAAATTTACTATCCTTTTCTGGATCATGGATTTTTCTTTTGTGGATACATCTTAATTTTTATGAACTTTTCTTTTGGTAATTTTAATATAACATAATTGGCGGAATATTAGCCTGGTACTTGGGGCCTATAGGGACATACGTAAAGTGATAATTCAAATAGCTTGTGTACTAGCTTACAATTGATTTTTTGTCTTGATTTTTTTCTGGAGGAATGAGTTAAAACTAATTATCATCGATATCTCTATATAGCTAAAGTTGAAATTTAGCTATCTAAGCAAAGCTGGAAGAACATTTACTGGCTGCACTCTTGATTTGAGAGACTGATTAGCTTTTAACATTGGACGAGAATTAAATTGAAGAAGTCTATTAATATATAGAATCCATTTATTGAGTATAATATTAATGATAACTAAATTCTCTTATACGGAATTAATACTCAGCTACTTCTAATTTATAAGGTTCAGTTTTTTATTCAATATAATAATATTAATAGGAGACCAAAATGGGCTGTACACAACCAAAGCAAACACCTCCTCCATTGACTGCCAAGAAATAAACTGGAAAAGAACTTGTAAAAGATTCATTAAAATAACCAGCAAAAAATGTGAACCCTGTATCAACAGTGTCTGCTCCAAAAAACTAAGTAAATAATTCTCACTATCCTACAAGTCAAATTTCAAATTAATACAGACAATCAAATATTTAAAATAAACATTATCTAAATCCTGCTATTGCTAATCCTTAAAGTATCTCCCATTTGGGAGGGTCTCACCAATAAATGAGTAAGCTTAAATCTATGGACCAAAATAACACGATCGTGAGTAATATCTCAGATAAAGAGGACAAAAGTATGATCAAATTTAGTAATGTTCCAGTTAAAAAATCCATACTGGAAGAACCAGATAAAAAAACAAACATAAACTAGCTCGATATCCTTAGTACACCTCGAAATTAATGGAATAATGCCGCTTACAATTCCACAAACGGAAAACAAAACCAGAATATTCTAAGCACGCCTAAGTCTGATTTCATTCCCGAGGACTCAATCGAGGACTATGGACAGACAACAATCGAAGATCTAAACAAAATATAGGTAAATTTTCATGTATGATGCTTGAGTTGAATATTTTGTTTTAGAATAGTTTATAATAAAATCATTTTTATATTTGTTTCATATTTGTCTTCCAGTTGAAAATTGACTCATTTCGAATTGCTAGTTCACTCCCTTTGCACTGGATGAAGTCTCATATATGCTCTATTTATTCTTGTTTTTCTGGTAGATTATTCCAACGATTAGAGCGATCACTAAATTATAATATAATTACATAATAGTCCAAGAGGAATTGAGATACCTAAAATTAGTGCTAGGTTAGGTCCACTAGAAGGCTGAATAATTTCTCCTCCGTTCACAGCTAGAGATGAGCTTGTAATTGGCATGCCTCTGATATTATTTCCTGTTGACAGTGTGCTCTGTAATGAAGAGTATTGATTTGTGGCTTGATTTGAATCAGAAGTAGATGTTGTCGTGACATTTCCATTAGCTATTACTGATCCTGGATTCAATGCATTCATGGTTATGACATTCACGTTGGAGCTTTGGACTGACTGACTGATACTATTGAGGAAGCTTGCATAATTTGCGTAGAATGTGGTGAAATTTACATTTAACTCAACACTAAATCCAAAATTAAAGGTAGAAACACATTTCCATCCATTTAGTGTGTAGCCTTGTTTGCATACTGTACATGTTTGAGCATTTCCAACACATTGAGCACAAGGGGCTTGACAAGCAACACATATTGTTTGAGTGGTAATAGTTTGAACTTGGGATGTGTAACCTGACCCGCAGCTAAGACAGTTAGTTGGAGTACTGCAAGTTGAGCAACCTGTAGGACAACTATTGCAGACTCCTTAACTCAAATAGAATCCATTATAGCAAGAGGAACATAAACTTAGATTAGTAGGAAGACATCTTGCACATTTTGTATTCCCACATTGGAGGCATTGCTGACTTGAAAGAACATAGTTAAATGGACAGACAGTACAAGGCCCATTGCATTCTGTAATTGGTATGCAAGCAGCAGATGTTTGAGAATATGTATATCCTGCCAGGCAACTAGTACATTGAGCACTGTTTGATGTACTGCATGTTGCGCAGGGGGCTTGGCAAGTCTGGGCACATGTAAATGAAGATGTAAGAGTATACCCGGTCATGCAGACAGAGCACCCTAGAGATGAGCAAGTTAAGCAAAAGGCTGAGCAAGCTGCGCAAACTTGTTGAGTATTGAGATAAAATCCTTGTCCGCAACTAATACAGATCCCGTTAGCTTGACTCGAGCATCCTCTGCAATTGGACAAACAGGGTAAGCAAACTCCTTGAGTATTAGGAGAATATCCTTCAATGCATAGAGTGCAGGTGTTTGAGTTAGAGCATGACAAACAATTGTTAGGGCAATTTAGATTGCAGGTATTTGAAGTAGTATTCAAAGTGGATCCGTATGGGCAAGTCAAGCATTGAGCAAGATTTGTTGAACTACATGTCAAACAATTAGAGCTACTATTACACTGAAGACATTGGGCATTACTAAGGTATGCTCCATTGTAACAAGATAAACACAAAGTATTATTTGAGGAGCTGCATGTCTTGCAGGGAGACTGGCATGGGGCGCATGTATTGCCTGTTTGAAGAGAGTAGCCGTTTTGGCAGGTTATACATTGACTCGGGTTTTAATTCGAGCATTTCAAGCAGCCAGTGTCACATAGAGCAGGTAAATTTTGTCCATTTATCCTCACAACAATTTGGGAAGTAGACGGTTTGAAGCTATTGCATCCAGTAGCATCACAGGAGGCACAATTGCTAGAGCAAGCAACACATTGAGAATTATTTGATAAGTAGTAACCAACATTACAAGTTAAGCATATGCTAGCATTATTTTGACTACATGATGAACAGGCTGGAGCTCCACCGCATGAGATACAAGTGTTTCCACTAGGAGTATACCCAGGAACGCATGCTGTACAAACACTAGGATCTTGGCATTGAGCACATAGGTTTGAAGAACAAACTAAGAGACACGATCCATTGCTCAATGTATAGGAAGATGAGCACTGTGTGCAAATGCTTGGGGAGTTAGCTGAACAAGATAAGCAATTAGCAACACTACAAGTATAGCAAACTCCACTGGATGTTGGGAGGGATGAATAAGGAGATGAGCAGCTAGCACATGTTGAAGTTCCAGGAATGCAAGTCACACAAGGATAAGAGCAAGTTATACAACTAGTATCATTTAAAGTATAGCCAGGAAGACAGACTGCACATACGTTGTTAGTTGAACATATTGAGCACCCAGGAGTTGCGGTACAGTTAACACAAGAAGCTCCTGTACTACTGACTGATAAACCATTGCTACAAGTGACACATATGTTGTTGAGGGAGCATTGGACGCAGTTAGCAATATTACAGCTGATACATTGGTTGCCTGTTGAGCTCACAACGAATGGAGCTTGACATGATGAACAATAATTGTTCAGATAGCAAGATACACAATTAGCAATATTGCAGGATAAGCAGAAATTATTATCAAGGGTGAATAAACTAGCACAAGTGGAACACACGTTTGCAGTTTGACATGATATGCAATTGCTAACATTACAGGAAACACAATTGTTGCTGATGGTCGAAAGTGTTGTGCCAGCAGAACACACGCAGGTTCCGAGGTTGGTCAGTACGAAACTTTATTGACATTGGTTGCAAACATTAGTAAAGTTGCATGATGAACAAAATTGTTGACTACACTGATAGCAGATATTGTTAAAAGGAGTATATCCTTGAGGGCATGAGCAAGCTCCAGATGTTAAAGTATAAGTAGCTGCACATGTTGAGCACACATTGGATGATTGACATTGAGCACAATTATTCACATTACAAGTAACACAATTGTTGTTATATAATGTTGTGAATTAAGGGCAAACGCATGTGCTATTCAACAATATGAAGGAGGAACCACAGCCACATTCAGTAGAGCTGATCAAATTGAAACTTGGATTGCAGACTGAACAAGTTGATAAAGTAGGGCAAGTTGAACAGTATTGGACGTTACAGGGGACACAAGTAACACCTCCTGAGCTTGTAGATTGTTCTATCAGGCCTGCAGGACATACACATTGGTTACTTTGACTTAATACAAAAGTTGTATCTGGGCATTGACAGACTGAAGTTCCATTAACTAGGGCTGGCACTAAATTGTTGATACAAGTAGTGCATACATTTGGTGTTTGACATAAATTACAGTTTCCAACATTACAATTTATGCAAGTTCCCTGGTACAGATTCGTTAAGGATGGACAAACGCAGGTGTTATTCACGATAACATAAGTAGTATCAGGGCAAGAGCAATTGTTTCCATTAACAAGGACATAAGAAGCAGGACATGTGCATGTGCCATTTGTAACCACAAAAGGAGCGGAGCATGCTGAACACACATTATTTGCTTGACAGAGAGTACAGAATTGAAGGTTGCATTAATAACAATGGCTACTGTATAGGGTTGTTTGATTTGGACATGTACAAGCGCTATTGACGATCTAGAATGAGCTGTCAGGACAGGCACATGAATTATTAGTGACAACAAAAGTACTGAGGCACTGTGAGCAGACATTATTTTGCTGGCATTGAGTACAATATTGCATACATGTATAGCAAACATCGTTGTATAACGTTGTTGTAGTTGGACATATGCAAGTAGTTCCATTTTGTTCAAAAGTTGCTGGGCAACCACAATAATTGTTGCTATTTAATACGAAGGGAGAGGGGCAAAGGCAAGTTGTACCATTTTGGATTTGGTTTATTGGGCATCCACATTGCCCATTAGATTGAGGAACAAATGGAGTCTGGCAAGAAGTACAGTTGTTGGTTGTTTAGCACAGTTGGCAGTCAGTCACAGCACAAGTTATGCATGTATTTTGGTAGAGGTTGGTGCCTTGGGGACAAGCACAGGCCGAATTAATTACTTGATAAGTGGAGTCTGGACATGAACAAGTACTGCTGGGAGTTAGAATAAAAGTGTTCATGCACTGGTTGCAAACATTGTCCTGAGAGCATGATATGCAGTTAGCAATTGTGCACAGATAGCAGGTATTGTTATATTGGATATAGTTTGGGGCACAAACGCAAGCATTTCCTGATTACGTGCGGGTTTGATCACAAAAACAGCTTGTTTGATTTGCAGATAATGTATAGGAAGGTTGGCATTGATTGCATGTTGTCGTAGTGGAACATAATGCGCACTGGGAAACAGGGCAAGGGATACAGGTGCCAGTGCTTTAAACTTGTCCTGCTGGACAGACACAATTGCCATTAACTAGAACGAATCCTTGAGGACATCCGCAATTGGCTCCACTGTCGACTGGAACAAAAGGACTTAAACAAGAAGAGCAAACATTATCTTGTTGGCATGAAGTACAAGAAGTAACTGTGCAAGTATAACAATGGCCATTATATTAAGTGGTACCACTAGAACAAACACATAGATTGTTCGTAATATTAAAGCTAGAATCAGGGCATTCGCAAGTTGTCCCACTATTTTTAGGAACGTAGGTACTAGCACATGTAGAGCAAACATTATTTTGTTGGCACAGTTGACAATTAGCAATTGTGCAAAGGTAACAAGCATTATTATACAAATTATAAGTGGCTAAGCATTGACTACATTGATCATTTTGACTGCAGCTTTGACAGTTGGAGATGGGGCATGAATAGCAAACATTATTCACAAGAGAGTATCCGCTGGAACATTGGTTGCATGTACTGGCTGAGTTACAAAACTGACAGTTGGAAATTGTGCAAGCAAAGCAAGTATTTTGGTTGGTGTTTGGAAGATAGCCGCTGACGCATGTGCTACAAGAGCCTGCTGCGTTACAGTTAGTGCATTCATTAATAGTGCAGGAAAAACAATTTGCTCCATTATTAGATGGTAAGAATCCTGTATTGCAGGTCTGACAGGTATTTTGGGCCCCGCAAGTTTGGCAGTTTAGCACAGAGCATTAGATGCATGCTCCACTCAACACGGAATATCCTGTAACACAAGTTTGGCAAGTATCAACAGCATTACATAATTGGCAATTTGTCACTGAGCATGAAATACAGTTTCCTCCGACAAGGGAATAATTTTGTGAGCAAATCTGACAAACGTTTGTACCACTACATGTTTGACAGTTGGCATTTGAACATTGGAAGCAATTTCCATTTACTAAAGAGTACCCTGATTCACATGAGTTACAGAAGTTTGTAGTATTGCATGTCAAACAATTTGAAATCGTACATGATATGCAGGTTTCATTGACTAGAGAAAAACCAGTTGCACAGGTTTGGCAAACGTTTGTCGTATTACAAGTTTGACAATTAGGGACTGAACATTGAACACAAACTTCGTTGAAGAGGGTGTATTCAGATATACAAGTCTGGCATGTGTTAGTTGTGTTACAGAATTGGCAGTTAGTAACGTTACACTGGACGCAGTTTCCGTTCACTAGGGAGTAGCCAGAAGAGCAGGTTTGACAGGTATTCTGAGCACTACAAAGTTGACAGTTTGAGACTAAGCATTGAAGGCAACTATCGCCGACGATGAAGTACCCTGTCGCACAAGTCTGACAAACGTTAGCAGCACTGCAATTAAGACAATTTGATACGGAACATTGAACACAGGTTCCATTTACAAGCGAATATCCTGATACACAAGCTTGACAAGTGTTGACTGCACTACAAGTTTGACAATTAACAACTGAGCACTCAACACAATTTCCACTGACTAATGTATAGCCTGATACACATGTTTGACAAACGTTAGCAGCGCTGCAGGTCTGGCAGTTAGAATTAGAGCATTCAACACAGCTTCCATTCACTAAAGAGTAATTTGAGATGCAAGTTTGACATGTGTTCTGAGTACTGCAGGTTTGGCAATTGGTGACTGAACACTCAACACAATTTCCACTGACTAATGTATAGCCTGATGCGCAGGTTTGACAAACATTAGTAGCGTTACAAGATAAACAATTCGTCAAATTACATTGAACACATGCTCCATCGACTACTGAATAGCCTGAAACACAGGTCTGACACACATTGGCAGTATTGCACTGTTGACAATTCGTCAAATTACATTGAACACAAGCTCCATTAACTACAGAAAAATTTGCATTGCAAGCCTAACAAACATTTGCTTGATTGCATGTTTGACATTCAGTCACATTGCAAAAAACGCAAGAATTATTGAATAGGGTGAATAAAGGATTACAAGTTTGGCAAACGTTGGCGGCGCTGCAATTTTGGCAATCTGTAATTGAGCATGAAACGCAACTTCCGTTGACAAGTGAAAATCCTGTCATACAAGTTTGACATGTGTTCTATGGATTACAAGATTGACAGTTTGAAATACTGCACTGGACACAGTTCCCACTTAAAATTGTATATCCAGGCATGCAAGTCTAGCAGGAATTTGGTGTATTACAAGTTTGACAGCTTGAGACATTGCATTAGACACAACCTGCACCTACTAATGAGTAGCCTCCAGCACATGTGATACAGTTGTTTGTGGAGTTGCATGTTGTACAGTTTTGAACTGCACAGGAAACACAATTTCCACTATATACAGTAAATCCAGAAGCGCATGTCTGACAGACATTGGCACCACTGCAAGTAGTGCAATTTTAAACATTGCATTGGTAGCATACATTGTTATAGAGTGTATATCCTGATGTGCATATTTGGCATACATTAACTCCACTACATGTTTGACAATCTACCACGTTACATTCCACACATACTCCATTGACAGCTGAATACCCTGCAATACAAGTCTGGCACACGTTAGCAGCGCTACAAGCTTGACAATTCGTCAAATTACATTCAACACATGTTCCATTAACTACTGAGTAGCCTGTAATACAAGTCTGGCATACGTTTGTAGCATTACATAATTGGCAATTTCCTACTTCACATTGAACACAAACTCCGTTGAAAAGTGTGTATTCAGATATACAAGTCTGGCATGTGTTAGTTGTGTTACAGAATTGGCAGCTAGTAACGTTACACTGGACGCAGTTTCCGTTCACGAGGGAGTAGCCAGAAGAGCAGGTTTGACAGGTATTCTGAGCACTACAAAGTTGACAGTTTTAGACTAAACATTGGAGGCAGCTGTTTCCAGAGATGAAGTATCCTGTCGCACAAGTCTGGCATGTGTTGGTTCCGTTACAGAGCTGACAGTTTCCTACTGAACATTCAACGCAGGTTCCATTTACAAGCGAATATCCTGATACACAAGCTTGACATGTGTTGACTGCACTGCAATTTTGACAGTTGGCTACTGAACATTCAACACAATTTCCACTGACTAAAGTATAGTTTGATGCACATGTTTGACAAACATTTGCAGCACTACAAGATAAACAGCTAGATAAAGAGCATTCAACACAGCCTCCACTGACTAAAGAGTAACCTGAGACGCAAGTTTGACATGTGTTCTCAGCACTGCATGTTTGGCAATTCGTCACATTGCATTGAACACAGGCACCACTCACTAAAGAATATCCAGATGAGCAAGTTGTACATATGTTGGTGGTGTTGCATAATGAGCAATTTGAAACTGAGCATTGAACACAGCCTCCACTGATTAATGAGAAACCTGAAGCACAAGTTTGACATATATTTTCGGAGCTGCATGCTAGACAGTTTGAAACTGAACATTGAACGCAAGTCCCGTTGACAACTGAGTAACCTGAGACGCATGTTTAGCATGTGTTTGTAGCGCTACAAAGCTGACAATTTCCCACATTGCACTCGACACAGCTTCCATTGACTAGAGAATAGCCTGAAACACAAGTTTGGCATGTGTTCAAAGCGCTACATGTTTGACAATTTGGAACTGAGCATTGAACACAGGCTCCACTTACTACAGAATAGCCGGCTATACAGGTTTGACAGACGTTTTCAGTATTGCAGAACTGACAATTTGGAGGATTACATTGGACACATACTCCACTAACGACAGAATACCCTGTTACACAGGTTTGACAGATGTTTGCTGTCGTGCAGTACTCACAATTTGTAGGATTACAAGAGATACAGGTTCCATTAACTAGAGAGTAGTTTGAGACGCAGGTTTGACAAGTATTTTAAGCACTACATGTTTGGCAACTGGTAACATTGCATTGAACACAGGCTCCATTTACTACAGAGTAACCTGAGACGCAAGTTTGACATGTATTATCAGCACTACATGTTTGGCAATTGGTAACATTGCATTGAACACAGTTCGCACCCACTAAGTTGTAGCCTGATAGGCAAGTTTGGCATGTGTTAGTAACGTTACAAAGCTGGCAATTGGCCACATTGCACTGGACACAGGCTCCACTGACTACAGAATAGCCTGCGTTACAGGTCTGACAGAAATTTTGTGTATTACATGTCTGACAATTTTCCACATTACATTAAACACAGGCTCCACTTACAACAGAGTAACCTGAAGCACAAGTTGTGCATGTGTTTGAGGTGTTACAAAAAGTGCAATTGGCTAAATTGCATTGAACACATGTTCCATTAACTAACGAGTAATTTGAGGCACAAGTTGTACATGTGTTTTCAGTGTCACAAAAACTGCAATTGGCTACATTGCAAGAAATACATGTTCCATTAACTAATGAGTAACCTGAAAGGCAAGTCTGGCAAGAGTTAGTAGCATTGCATGTTTGGCAATTTCCTATATTACACTATACGCAGGCTTCACTAACTAAGGAGTATCCTGATGAGCAGTTCTGACATGAGTTAGTAGAATTGCATGTTTGGCAATTCCCCACGTTGCATTAGACACAAGTCCCATTTACTAAGGAGTATCCTAATGAGCAGTTCTGGCAGGTGTTAGTAGCATTGCATGTTTGGCAATTTCCTACACTGCATTGGACACAGGCTCCACTGACTAATGAGTATCCTGTATCACAAGTCTCACAATCGGTTTCATTTAGGCAAGTTATACAATTATTCGAGCCCTGAGTGCATTGGCCAGCAATGCCAACGACGAATATTAACAAAACGAGTAATATTTGCTGCTTCTTCATCATGTTGAAGCTTATTATATTTATTATAAATCTTTTTCTAACCGATTAATATTTATATCTCACACACTTTTATTTCAAGATCAATATCAAATCTAAAATGATATAAAAGATGGATATTATATTGGCTCAACCTTCTTTCATTATTATAATTAGGTTTTTATTTCTATTATAATTTTATATTTTCAAAGAAATTATAAATAATTCTCAAATTCATCTTTTTTGCACTGCTCAGATTTTTAATAATTTATGACTTTCTGAGTTTCCCATCATCGAACTTCGAAGTCTTAACTCTCCTGTTTTTCTAGGCCACTTGTAAGAATTAAAAATAATATCTATAATATTTTTAAACTCAGTTTTAACGATTTCTTTCTTCCCATTCACGCACTTATCGTACAGTTCTTCTAGTAGGGAACCAGAAGGTTTTATTCGAACGAACTACAGACTGCTTAGTATTTATGAGATAAATTTTTATTTACTCAGAGGATATTTTGTATTTTACACTAAATCCTAGCACATCAGCTTTTACACTCCCTGTTTCACAAGAAGTTAATAAGAAATTGTTTGTTGGTTTTTAAAAGTCTCAGTTATAATCTGGCTAGCTTTTGCCTGAGATAATCTAATGATATTAGAGAGAAGTTCTATTGCTGTAACTTGATTTGAGCATAAGTTCATCTTGTGATCATGTTACATCGTTATTATCTTTAATTGATGGTAAACGAGACGAGATATTCTTTGACCTAGATCTATCATTTCCTGTGTAGGCTTTATGATTTGAATTTATTGTTGAGGAACTATTGGATTTATGTTTAAATTAATTTTGCTTTTTTGTTCTTCTTTTTTTTGAATTTTTTCTTTGAAGATTTCTTTTTTCATTTCATTTTTATCCACATTTCCATATATTCTTTTTAAATCTTTTTCCACTACAGAAACTGTTACAACAGTTGCTGATTAACTTTGACTACCAAAATATTCTTTCAAGAAAGTAAAGTAGTCTGAATATGTTATAAATTAATCTCTGTCTGTGTCTATATCGGTAAAAATTTTGTATAGAATTTGTCCTTAAGGCTTTATTGAGATAAATGAAAGGCAATATTAAACAGTTTTGATAAATTATTCCTTTGTCATAACTCTCTACTTTCCGCGAACATATAGTCCAGTTTTGTGAAGTCTTTGAATAGCCATTTCACCAAAGTGCTGTTCTAGGCAAAAATTAGACTACACTTAAATAAAATTTTACAAATTATTCATATGTCACGACCCCATCATTGTTACTATCATATCGAAAAACATTGTTTATAACATAGGCGACTTCAGATTCAGTTTAATCTAGAATTTCGATTAGTGCTTTTCTTATTTATTGTTTTTCAAATTCATAGTTGACATTATCATCGAAAGATATAATCATTTCGTAAAGTTTTTTTCGAACCTGATACGAGAGACTTAAGTCTGAAAATTTGAACTTCCTGACCCTTTTAAAGTTACTCACTAAATCATTTATATTCTTACTTTTTGTAGAAGAGCCCTACCTTGATGACATTTGAATATCGCTTAGTTATAGTTATAATTGAGAATTTCTTTTTCTTTTTTTATTAACATATCTGATGATAATCTAAACGAAATATTTTATGTGTAAGAGTAAGAAATTATCAAAAAAAATAGGGTTAATTATTGCTCTTATTAAAATAATTATTCTTGAATTATTAAAATAAATATAAGAAAGAGTCTAATAAATAAAAATGAGTTCGAAAGTCACAGATGATAAATTAAGAGAGGCTATTAACGCAATATTTTAAAAATATGACACTGATCATAGTGGGACTCTCGAAGGAAATTAAGTATTAAATCTGATAAACGATGCATTCAAGAGCTTAGGCAAGGAAAAAAAGGCAACAGAGGATGACGTGAGAAATTTTGTTCAAACCATAGATAAAAATGGCGACAATAAAATCGCCAAGGCAGAGTTACTTTAAATTCTAAAAAAATTAATGAATCTATGAAGAATGATCAAACAATCTAAATTTATATCGTATTTGAAATATAAAATAATTTAATTTAGAGGATATAATTTCTGTTTATTTTCAATATTTACGATGAACTTCGCTTATCATTTTAGAATAATAACCAATAATAGTGGCCAGTTTGTCAAGTATTTGACATTGGAGCAAAATTTATCTGCACTTCAAGGCCAAATGATGTATCGTGCTCGCAATCTTGGGATGAAAGAGTTAGATTTAATTGTGGGGTCATGGGCAAATCACTATGTGAAAAAAATGAACAAATAACAATTACTAGCATTCAATAAAGAAGTTCTTCAGCAAGAAACACCAGATTTGATTAGAAAAATATTAGGATATCAAGAAATCGACGAAAGTTAAAGTTATGTGAAAAGTATCAGGGCGTTTGCCATCAATGATAAATTCTCGAAAATTTAATGAATGATAATTATATGATAGAAGATCATTGCAATTTAAATATTGATGCAAACTGATTATAATGAGAAAATATAATGTCCATAACTAATATTCGTTAAAGGAAACTTTTTAAAAATGGCAAGGGAATTCTCCTCAATAGACTTCTTACATAAAGCAGTAACTACTAGGACGAAAGATAAGAAATTCAGCATATAAGGACTGAAGTATCAGAACAAAGGGACTCCTACTCATCAAGACCAACCCTGAACTCAAGTCATCTTTCAAGACAACTCAGCATTTTAGAAAACAAAGTTAATAGGCAAGAAGCAATTACTGAGAAATATTTTGAGGAGATGTAATGCTTGTAAAGTTATTTCGAAAAGCTAATGAAGAAACAAAATTAAAAATATTAACACAAATTAAGCCAGATAAAAGATAGAATTAGAAAACAAGTAGAAAGAAACAAAAGAACAATGGACAAGAATAAATAATTTGTACAGAAAATCATAAATAAAGTCATTTCTTGTAATGAAAGTGATTCTGCAACCTAATAATCTCCTTTAAATAACTTTAATTTCAGACAAACTGAAGCAAAAAAAAGGACATCAGAAGGGGATAAATAGCGAGCCCTTGAACTTCTCTAGCTGATTAAGTTTGAACTTTCAAAACGTCAAATTGAAAAAATGAGCTCCAATTTCGAACTCTTTGGACAAAGGAGCCAATAAGAAGAAACATTCGTCTTAGATATAAAACAAGGACAGGAAGAAAGAGAATCATAGTCCATTCTACTAGATGACTCTTAGATTATTGTTTGATAAGTATTTTAGTTAATTTGAATAAAACTTAAATAAGACATAGTGCTAAAAGCATCATCTTATTCATAAACAACTTAAGCTAACTTAATTGTCTACAAACTATATATTTCCTCCCTGATACTCTTTTCTATCTTGATTTTCCCATGGTATTCTTGTTTTTCTTCCTATTAACTGACTAATCTTATTTTTAAAAAGTCCTCCAAATGTTGCCTTGCTTTTTTATTTCTCTATCTTCTCTTCTTCCTCCTTTTTATTGAGACTGATGAGACTATTGTTGGAAATTTTGTTCGTTTTTTATTCCAAAATATTTTTTTTGGTTCTTGAACTATCTCCCTCATAATTCATAATATCATAAGCTGTATTTCTTCTTTGAGTGGTATTGTAAGATTGAATTTGATCTAATGTTTTGATGCTACTTGTTTAGTCTCTTGATCTTGATGTTGAGGTTAATATGCTTCTATTTTAAATTGTGTTGAGGTATTTTCTTTAAGGTTCTTGAAAAGAGTTTCGGAGGCTATATTTTGAATTTTTTTTACATTCTTGTAATCCTTCATAATTTTCAGAACTTCTAAAGTTTTGTTTAGTATTCGTTTATTTGAACTGATTTTTCAGACAAATCTATTCATAATCTTTTAATTGTCTCATAAAATTATCGTTGGGCTTAGCTCGGTGCCTTTTTTGCTTGAGGACAGATAGGGCTTTGTCCAAGGTCCATAAATTCTTTTTCATTAAATAAGCGCAAACAATTGCTCCAGATCTAGATATGCCAGCGTGACAATGGACCAATACATTTCGATTTGATTTCCTATTGTCCTAAATAAAATTAAAGCATTCTTCAAAATGAGTATTGATTGGATAATCTAAAGAATCACTAGCGTCAATAATTTTACGTACGATCGTCTGAGGAAGGTTGACGGGATAATCTAATCTAAATTGATGTGTACTTTTATCTGCCAGGCATGATAAAACTGCATTAATTTTATGATTGTGGATAAATTATGGTCTGACAATTGAGATTATATCACCAATGAAGAGTCCACCATATTATTTTTTTTCTTCTTCTATGCAATTAATATTTTCTAGCTTTCTGCTCGCGAACATCATCAATGGAGCTTAATTCATATTCCGATTTATCTGAGTAGCGCTCAAGTTTGAGCTTTTGCAAAGGACTGGTTGCGGACTAAATGATCTAGGCAGATTAGCCATCCTAAAATAGAAGTTAATAATTATTTGTTAAAAATCAGATAAATTAAATAAATATTAGTATTAATTATTCCAACAACAATATTTCCTTTAATCTTTATCT
>ERZ724508.1361-NODE-1361-length-14726-cov-6.015268_pt1 | contig 14726 bp, 22 predicted proteins | sample MGYA00376041_ERZ724508 | MGnify/ENA primary metagenome ERZ724508 (study PRJEB28724, sample SAMN07190887) | wastewater metagenome | isolation source: effluent of sewage treatment plant in Hong Hong | place: USA: Christiansburg, Virginia | collected 2016-03-01 ...
GAGTAGCTAGGTAAGCGACATGGGTACCTGTTGCTCATCGGAATTCCAGAGCACTATAAGAGAAATCGACGGGGTTTACGACCGACCGATATTATATTACAAAATGGAGGGAAGCCCAAACTACCTTTAGGTCGAGTCCGCGCCCAGCAATCGATCATAGTGTAGGAAGTGCAAGGCCAAGATCGAGAAGGGTGCAATCCGTATAGCACTATGCTTCGACGATGGACATCGAAAATCACAGCATTGGAATCACTTGGAGTGCTTCTTCCTGCCTAAGAAATATTTCGAGGATGACGTCCAAGTGGGCGACATTCGCGGCTACACTGATCCTACTGAACAACAGCGGCTGGAACTCGAAGACCGCATCCTAAAACTCAAGTCAGGAGAGATCAAGAAACACAAGTCAGGAACCAAAAACCCATAAGATATTCAAGCCGACGATCCGAAGAAGTACAAACCGGGAGGTTACACTGAGTAGGAACGCAAGGAATTCTAGGACTACAATAAGGAATATGTGGGTTTTACAGTGGCAGAGCTCAAGGCAATGTTGACCTACAACAAACAACCACAAAAGGATGAAATTTTCGAGAGAGTAGCAGACGGTTGGTTGCTGGGTTCAATTCCAAAGTGTCCAGAGTGTGGCGAGGGCAAGATGAAATTCAACCGTTATGATGTAGCGCCTTTTTTAGTGAACCTACAAGTGCCAAGGCTCCTTTAATGCTGACGCAGAGGCATACCATCGTTGCGGCAGAAAGTACAAACGCGACGAGATAGAACGAGACGAATTTGCCTGATTCCCGATAGGGACCCGCCAACAACCTATTTTATCGATTCGAGCACATAAACGTTAAATAATGGTCACAGTTTCAGCCGGATAGTGAGCTTGATGTTCATTGCTGCTAACTCGCTGAGCAGATACTTGAACACGTATGGTACGGATATTTTGCTGCAGTCATGTGTAGAGCATGCCCTACACAGTGGCTCCTGTCGGTAGACCTCTTGCATTTGCTCTCCCGATACTTTCTCCATGTTTAGGTAGCAAGCCACGATACTTCCGCACTTGTTGCATACAAATGCTGAGGACAGATCACTGCTTTTGAATAACCTTTCATTGACTATCTGTGATAAACCGTGAGCGAGCATGGCATCTCTTTCCATTTCTCCCATACGAATGCCTCCACCCTTCTTACGACCCTTCAATGGCTGTTGAGTAAGGATGTCCACGGGACCGGTGGCCCTAGCCTGGGACTTATCAGACACCATATGCCTCAATCGTTGATAGTAGACCACACCCAAGTAAATATCCACCTTCATTTGGTTGCCGTAAGTGCCTGAGTACATAGTCTCGTTGCCGTAGTAGTTGTAACCCTGTTGTAGAAGTCTCTTGCCAAAGTAGTCCACAATATCGTCGTTTTCGTAGACTTCGAAGGGCTCGAACTCTCTGATCTTGCCTTCCATTGCAGCAGACTTTCCAGCCATCGACTAAATCAGCATTCCTATGGTCATTCGACTTGGGAAGGCGTTAGGATTGATGATAACGTCAGGAGTCATACCGCTTTCGGTGAATGGCATGTCAATTTGTGGCCAGAGGGTTGATAGCACACCCTTCTGACCGTGTCTTGAAGAAAACTTGTCACCGATAACAGGACGTCTGTTAAACCGAAGCTTTACAAAGATCTTTTCTGGAAGGTTTGTCTCCATACTGGTGATAACGATTCCTTCAACATGGCAAGGCTATGACTCCTTGTTACGGAACTCCTTGAAGCTGTTCTTGGCAACATCGAATAGCACCAGAATAGGGGTTCCTTTCTTTAAGGCAGCACCCACCCGAACCATACCATCCTTATCCAGTCCTTGTGGCAGCTGGTACTCCTTCTTCTTGTCGTTTGGCGCTTCCCTCCAAAGTTTAAATCTTGGGCGTTTTCGATCTTCCTCTTTGTTTACGATATACTACACTGTCTTATAGACCATTCCATGGCCAAATCCTCTTTCGAAGGAGGACTTATTGATGATCATAGCGTCTTCCATATCGTAGCCGGTATAGCTGATGACTGCCACGACAGCATTGCAGCCTGAGTTGTACAAATGGAACCCAAAGTCTTCATAAATTTTGGTCTTGACAAGAGGCAACTGGCTGTTGATGATGCGGTACAGCTTATTGTCATACCGATAGTCCCAATTAAGGCAGGCCGTTCCCATCGTCTGCTTAGCCATTTGACACTGATACATGTTTCGAGGAGACTGGTTGAAGTTCATGAAGGGGATATGCTGAGGCAGCACTGATAGGATACTACCAGCCGAAAGCTAGCCATGTAGTGACCCAGGTGCCTCAATGGGAAGGTAGAGTTGCTCTAGTGGCGATATCCACTAGATTTGGTTTAGCGGGAGGAACTTCACAGGTCTTAAAAATCTCGCCACAGAGTAAGAAATGAACACCATTGGATATGCAGTATTCTTGGGTTGCATCTTCTTCAGCCAAGAGATTTCTGTTTCTTTTGGGAAACTTTCTCCCTTGACCTTGAGCATTCGCATTGAGTTCACGAATTGTTCTACCTACGAATCCATAATGTAACCGACCAACCGACCGTCAACGAGTACAGGGTACACATCTCCGTTGAGGTAGTTGTAGTTTTCTGCTGGGATTACACCCAGCCGGCATACAATTTTTGTGAGGTCTTGATGAATGGTGGGGTCAAACACATCGGTAGCTTGAGGCCTACAGTTCATGGTAATGTGATTTAACAGTCCGCAGGGGCCACCGTCTGGTGTATGAACTGGGCACAAGAATCCCCAGTTTTATGGCAGCAATTTACGCACTGTTGTTGTTTTCATTTCTGCGAAGTAAGCACCGCGATGGATCGATCGGAAGTGCGACAGGAAACGCATGTTGTTGAGCTTATCGGCGATGACTGTAAATCCCTTATCTTGCATGAGATCCAGACCAGTCTTTGACCTGAGGTTGCCTGTGCTGAGGAAAGCCTCGACTTGTTTGGTGATAGCAGCACCTTCCAAGATCTTTTTGAGGTAGTCAGTTTCCCTGACCTTCTTCGCATCAGCCTGGTGGTTGCAATCCTTGATGATGCGAGCCCTTGCAATTGATAGGCAATCCTCCAGTTTTTCCCTGAGGATCATAAGGTAGAGGTGTCCTGGCAGCAATACTTCGTGGTTGCACAGAGCGTCTAGATTATCGGGTTCGATGTTGTTGTCCACTAGCGAGTATAGCTTATCGACCATTAGGCAGATAGTGTTAAACTTGTCTTGACTATCCTGCAGGTGCACGCAGATATTTTCATTGAGGAAGATCTCTCCAGCTTGGTAATCGCTGTAGCTGAGACCAACGTTCAACAGAAATCTGAAGCTGTTGCCAAGATAGGTTAGGCATTGTTCTCGATTCAGGTAGCCCAGGTTCTTGGCAGTCTTGATCAGCACTTCCACTTTATCGCTGCGTGCAGCATCGCTGAACTTGCCATTTAGCAGCCTCGTGTAGATCTCCCTATCGTTGAAGTTTCCGAGTGCCTTGAGAATGACAATCAAAGGAATGAGGAATTCCTGTTTCTTGTAGAGGAGCCTTAAGTGGATATTACCGTCAGCAATGTAGTGCAATGTGAATGTCCTAGCGAACATATCTTAACGTACGCATCGCATCTGCACAGCGTATTGGGTATAGCCTGTTCCTCGATTGCTGTAGCTCGGTCTCAAGAACGCTACGGGGAAATTGCGCTTTTGCACCACCAACATCCTAATCATCTTTTCGTTACCATTGATGATGAAGTAACCTCCATATTCAACTGGATCCTCGTTCTGGCGGATCAACTGTTATTCATCTAATCCATGTAAATGGCAGAATTCACTTCGCACCATGATAGGCAGCTCGCCAAGCGTCACTGGAAAGCGTTCGGTAACACCGTCGATCTCCTTGGACACCTCGCATATGAGTGGTGCACTGTACGTCCTCCCCATCATTCTACAGTCGTGTGGGTAGACCTCTTGGGTGGCTGCATTGGGATCGTTCAGCTTGAATGGTTTGCTGATGAGCACGTTGGAGAAGGAGAGCTTTATGTTGTTGAAGGGGAGCACTATGGGTTTGCCTTCCACTACTGCTTCCCTATTCAACAGCTCCATCGGCGATAGGTTTTGCACGAGGCGCTGCAGCCCTGCCCTACCAATGTAGTTGAAGCTTTCGATGTGGTGATAGGCTGCAAGCTTTAGCTTGTCAGCCGGGGTGTCTAGCCGAATGCGCTGCAGATGGCGCTCGGCCTCTTGTTGAGCCATGTCTTGTTGTTGTTTATTAATAAACACACACGACACATAAGGTCAGCTCTCGTGCTTGTCGCCTTCCGACTCGCTCTAGTCGGGGTCGCCCTCCCCGGAACCCTCGTCTTCCTGCTCGGTGGGCTTGGAGCCTGGCTTACCCTCCATCTTCTCAGTCCCTTTCAGCGACTCCCGGTACTTGCTGAGATAGAGCTTGAGGATGTCGATGTAGCCTTCGAAGCCGAGCGTATTAATCGACCACAGCAGATCCTCACCGTTGATGGTCTTACGCTTTTCGTTCTTACACTTTTCGCAGGCTTCGCTGGTGATGAAAGAAATGAACTCCGAAACGCATTCCTGAACTGTTTCCTTGGCGTCTTTGGCGATCTTAGCGTTCTCAGGTAACGCCTTTTTCATGATTCGGCTGATGTTGGCTATGGGCAGGAACCTCGAGTAGTTAGCACCAATTCTACATCTTTTGTGACAAATACTTATCGGGATCGTGTTCGTTGTCGGGGTTCATCCTTCAGCCAATCACAATTCACTTTAAATATTATTATAAAGGGCAGTACGGAGCATTCTGGCGGTGGGAGCATTTGGCGCCCTATATTATATTAAATGGACACGCAGATATCCTACGGAGAGTATGCCAAGAAGATGCGACAGGTCCTGTCCTCCAGGGATATGTACCGGAACGATCTTAGCTTTAACCAGCAGTACTTCAACACCAAGAAAGGACACTACTGGTCATAGAAGGACAATGAGTTGTTGGCTAAAGCACTCAAAAAATACCCCGTTGGATAGTGGAAGCGAATCAACGAGGAATAGTTTGGCGGAAAGGTACAACCAGCATGATTGTTGTAGAAGTACGAGACAGAGTTGGAACTAAGGACCTGCCTCCTTCTTGGAATCAACGATCTACGGGATGTGACGGGTCGCACGATCGACATCAGTGACTTTGATAAGAGTTTGACTGGCAATGCAAAGAAGCGTGTCAAGCGGCAGTGACCACCTGCCCAACCCTGCTTGTGACAATCTGCGTATTGGCATCACCACCTGAATATAACTTATTGATGGAGGGCAAATCAGGCAACAATGGTTCCGAGCACCAACCTTCGCAGTAGCACCGTTCCTTCTACATGACCAACCAGTAGAAGAAGTAATCACCTCAAACTGAGATCATCGAGACATACACGAAGCTGAACAAAACCATCGATGATCTTGAAGTGCACATTGAAGATGCTATCAAAAAGCACGAAGCGTAGTTTCTGTTTGCGTATCGCAACCACATGAAGAAGATCAAGAAGGAGCTGGCAGAGCTTCGCAAACGAAGTGACTAACAGTAGAAATAGTTCAGCTCGAACGATAAGATTGTGTACTTGGAGAAGCAGATCACCATCTTTCGGGAGGAAGCGCTAAAGCTGTATGATAAGCTGGAGCAGAAGAGCCACGAGACGGAAGAGCTCAGGATGCAGCTCAAGATAGCTGAAAAGGAGAATGTTAATTACGAAAAGGACGTCAAGGAGCTCGTAAGAAAGATTAAGACAATTGAGCTGCAGCTCCACCAACAAAACGAGGAGCCGGCCTCGCTCTTAGATTCACCAAGGAGCAAGAAAACTCCAACCCCGAATCCGAATCCGGCTCGATACCTGCCATCTATCCTCCCTAGTGACGCAAAACCTACAACATCAGTGGCCTCGAGTTCATCGATGGCGTTCAAGCCTATTGAAGCCATTCTGCAGCAGTATCTCACTGACGACAGCCTATCTTCGGCGGTTCGGGATATAACCTCTTGGGCACGTGCTTATGAACAGGAACTCAAGGAAAGGTTTAGTAGGACAACAATGCAGAATCGCAAACCCTTACCAGTGCCATTGCTGCAGAATAATGACTACGAACTGAAGGAATGGTTCTTGGAGTGTGTGAAGACCATCAAAAAGTAAATCTTCAAGCGGAAACAGCAGGAAGCACTGCCACTGAGCCACATTTCTGACATAAACGATTTCCTCTCAATAGACAAGCTCCGGTTGCTGGAACTATTCCTCACCAACGAGCAGCTGCTTTCACATATGTATCTCAAAATGTTTCCTGATCGGCTCACAGAATTGCGGGAACTGCTTGCCAAGAAGCCATAAAGCTAACGGGATATCAATCGAGTACGCAACACCTCTTTAATCGATCGACAAGCACCTGAATACGAGTACGAGTAGATCGACAAGCCGTCAGTGGTACTTCGGAAGCAGCGCTAGCCGAAGAGTTTGCTGCGCAACCGTGTATTTATCAAGAACGGCAAGCTCAACTTCACCAACTCGTGATGCCATCGCCTCTGTTATATAACTTAACGATGATGGCTTGTATCGGCGATGCCAAACGGGACACCGTGCCTATTCACGAGCAGCCCAACCTTGGACCCGGCTGCTACGAAGTGCAGAAAGAGGAGAAGAGAAGACCAAGCTATGCACCGTTTTCTTCCATGCAGCCAAAATTCTGTGATAGCAAGCCACTTAAACCTGACAGTGCTCAGGTGGGGCCAGGTACCTTCTTTCGCTATTCCAGGCTCATACGACATTGCAAAGGATATTGCTTCGCCTTGCTTTACGAAAATCGAAAATGAGCATAGCATCATCATCAAGATTAACGATTTTGGCAACAGCGTGTTCCGTTCTGAGAAACCACGGTTCCGCTAGTCACATGAACAGACACCTGGACCGGGTCAATGTAGCCGTAAGGGGTAAAACAGACCTGGGACCATAGAGTGGGAGCGGTATTGGTACTCGCAGCCGCCGCCGACAATTGACAGCAAGTGAGCACCCCATAATCAAGACACTGAAGAGCCTTAACGAACGCTACGAAAAGACCAAGGAGAACAAATCACTTGAACCACGGAAACGTGTTAATGCAAGTCTAGGACCAGGCAGCTACGAGACCCCAAGCCAATTCAAGAAGGAAAATCATGTAGTCAAGGGACCTCGATGGTAGCTATCCAAGATTGAGAGGTTCAAAACAGATTAGAAATAAATAACAACTGAGCAGCATGAAATGCTATCAGTGGAACAGTTTAGGAGATAGAAAGAGAAAGCAAGAAGCCTTGCACCATCTAATTTCTTCCGATCAGAGACCACCAAAAGCTACTTCGATGAAATCCTGTACCATACACAATCTAGTCTCAAAGCGGAAATCCGAAAGAAATTGGGATATAAGAGCTCGTAGCCTGCCCCAGGAAGTTATTTGGCAGTATACAACGAAACGACACCTCAGACTCGATACCAGTTCTTTGGTAGTACTGAGGAAAGGTTTAAAGATAACATTCTCAACGAAGTAGGGCCCGGTGACTATTCCATCCCTCCTGGGTTCGCAAGACAGCAACGAAAGAAGCGAATCGATAAGACCCGTCGTTCGTTGTTGGAGAATCCGAATGAGACACCAGGGCCGGGTGCCTACGATCACTCCCAGTCGTTCATAAACAGACGGAAATTGTCAAATATAGAGGAATTCGGTTCTTTGTAAGCCAGGTTCAAGGCAATTTCGAATACGGAAAATGACCAACCATTGATGGACGAAATGTTGCGCTCCACCAACAGCAAATTTCGGGTATCGGACAAGAAAGAACCGCCAATCAAGCTGACTTCACCAATGTTTAGATCTAGTACCGACCGAGACTGCTTTGAAGCAGAAAAGAGGCGCATGCAACTCCCCTTCGCAGAGTATGAGGTCTCCCAGAATGATATCGGCTAAAGGTTGGTGAAGAAGCGTAACTACCTCGATCATTTGGAGTTCTGTTTACTCAGGCGACCAGGATTTGACTCATCTCAATAGCGCTTTGAAGAGAAGAAATAGCAGCCACAAGTAAAGCCCCCTTCAACCAAAGCAATAATATCAACCACTAAGCCAGTGAGCCAATCAAGTGTCTTTAAATCTCGCGATTCTCGCAACGTTTTTGACGTCAAGAGCAAAGCCCCACCGATTGGTTCATACGATCATTTACCGATGGCGCGCAAAAGCTTCAACAAGCGTTATCAAACGAGGAGCAGCGCTTCTGCTTCTCGTTCGTTTACAAGCTCTACCCCGCTGCCTAAGCCGAAGATAAACATAAAAATTCGTCCGTGATTTCTGTATAATCATGATAGAACTAACCACCTAGCGAATTCCCGAAGAAGCTCAGCCTCAACGTACTCATGACCTCCCGTTGGAGTCACCACGGTTGGTAAAGATGGTTCGGCTCCCAAGCATCAAGTTCTATCAGGTGCACCAGTTTCCTGCTAACGGTTGTACCGATCGTCTATCGTACATGCTGGTAAGACCGCCAAAGATCACTTACGACGAGAGATTACTAGTACCGCCTTTGAGAGATACCCGTTTCTTGTACCGAGTTGAGAAGGTACCCTTTGACCTGTCTATATACACGCCTATCGGACACACCCCTGAATACTTTCTGTTGTACCTTCATGGAAATAGCTCCAGCAGACTCGAAGGGTCTTCTCTCTTAAGGATGTTACCGATGAATGCTGCGTTAGCGTGCTTCGATTTCGAGTCTTGTGGAAACAGGACGGGCTAGTGGATTACCCTTGGCTTAAAGTAAGCCAAGGAGGTAGACATTGCTGTCGAGCACATCCAAACCAAACTGGGGCTACCAGTTGTACTATGGGGAAGGAGCATGGGAGCTGTGAGTGCATTGATGAGCAACAAAGCGAAAGTTATGGTGGTTGATTCGGCATTTTCCAGTTTGAAAATGGTCTGCTTGGAGACTGCTAAAAACAACTCACCGTATGTACCGAACTGCCTCATCGATTGCCTATTTCCCTGTGTATACTCAATCCTCCGAAACGACATTGAGAAGAAGACTGGACATAACATCGATGAACTGGACGTTGCCAAGAAAGTGGAGCAGATGTCCACCGACTACAGTTTACTGTTTTTGACTGGTGAACAGGATGAGATGGTACATGCCAGTCATTCAAAACTCCTCTACGAAAAGTTCAGAGGCAACAAATAGAAATTTTGGTTCGACGGTACCCACAATTCCACTAGAAGCGATGCACTCATCAAACAGTGCTTTGCGTGGATACAAAAGAATCTCAAACTCGATCCTCTCCGTGAGCCAAGTTAAGCGAAACAGGTGGAACCTTCGGAGATATTCCTCTCGCATAAATCAGGATTGACCAAGCAACCGCTGACCCAAGAAGTTGTCAGTTAGCCTGCCGAGTGACTGATATATTGCGTATTCTTCCTCTGCATTAGGCAATATCTTGTGCTTGCTGAATATAATCAAAAATGTAATCGTCCAAACCTCCCACCGAATCCAAACTGATTCCTGCCTACAAGATCTATGAAAGTCACCGGAAGACTCGTAACGTAGTCAGGAACACTCCACTGATGAAGTCAGACTACCTATCGACGAAGTTCAACGCTAATATATACCTCAAGCGATAGGATCTCCAGGCAGTGCGAAGCTTCAAGATTCGGGGAGCTGCCAATGCTATCCGTTCACTCACTGAAGAGTAACGCAAGAAGGGTGTGGTAACTGCGAGTGCGGGCAATCATGCTCAAGGTGTAGCTTATTGTTGCAACCAGCTGAAAATCAAAGGAGCTATATTCATGCCGGTCAAATCACCTCAGATTAAGGTCAATAGTGTTCGGCATTGGGGTCGCGACTATGTAACTATCTATCTTGTCGGCAATACCTTCGATGAGGCATTAACTGAAGCAAGGAAGTACGAGAAGGAGCATGGCTCAGTGTTCATACATGCATTCGATAATCCACTAGTGGTCGAAGGGCAAGGTGGAATAGCAGTTGAACTGTTAGAGAGCTGGGAAGAACCCAACCCAATTGACTACGTTATATGTTGTGTTGGCGGGGGTGGGCTCATGGCTGGAATCGCATCCTATCTGAAACAGATGAGTCCTCTGACAAAGGTGGTTGGTGCAGAACCCTTAGGTTGCCCTTCCATGTATGAATCAATGAAAAAGGGAGAGATAGTCCCCTTAACAAAGATTGATACATTCGTGGACGGAGCTGCAGTCGGGAGATCTGGGATGGCCACATTCGTAAACGATAACGATAACGTAGGGTATCATCTATGAACTCGGGCTGGATATCAAGCTAGTCGCCGAAGGAATGGTGTGTCAAACCATCCTGGAACTGTACAACATGCAGGCAATCGTACTGGAACCTGCTGGTGCCCTGTCTGTGGCAGCATTGGAAAGCGTGAAGGATGAGATAGTAGGAAAGAACGTAATCTGTATCCTAAGCGGTTCAAACAACGACATTTCCCGCCTACCAGAGATTCGCCTTCGAAGCAAACTGTTCCAAGAACTGGAGGCTTACTATACTGTAAGTTTGGGGTAAAATCCTGGTAAAATTCGCTAGTTCATCCTCAAGGTGATTCACACCGACGAATAGGACGTGATTATGATGAACTACAGCCGAAAGTACTTCGCATCGGGAGAGTGTATGGTTGGCATCGAATTCGCCGAACCAAAGTTCAAGCGAACCTTCGAGTAGCGCATGGACGCCTTTGGCTACAAATACACCATACTGCTGCCTGGGAACCCAATGTTCCAGCTGATCATCCGTTGATACCAGTGAATTAGGTTGCGGTGACGCAGCAAGTAACCTTTTGGCACACTCTTGGCCGCGAACTGTATACAATTCTCGTCAGTATTGATTGCCTAACGAAAACACAGTATGGGACGGATGTCCGTTCATTCTCGCCTCATGTTCCGCTCCATCTTCTTGTTCGATCTGACTGCGGGTGGCTAGTCAGGTAGCACCGGGGAAGGCTACCTCGACTCCTTCTTAGGCTTGCCATTGGTGTAGCGTTTCTACTTCACTGGCTTCTCCAGCTTCGGAAGTTACTCTTCCTCCATCGGTTGCCCCTCTGCCTGCTGTCGACGCTTCTCTAGTTGTTCTTCCCGCTTGGCCATCTCTTTCTTGTTCCATCGCTTGTTAGTCACACCGGTGCTCCGAAGATTTCTGGTGTCCCGTCCTTCGTTGATCAGCCAGGGGTCCTCCTACGGGTCCATCCGTCACCGAAAGTATTTAAATATTTATTAGTTCATTCAACATGCATTAACTCAGCAGTAGTACGGTCCGGACAGTCAGTAGAGACCTTCGGCCACCACCCAAGACACCAACTGTTTGGCTTCCTTCCAGCGTGCCTCCATACTGGTTGAATTGATCAGGACGACAACAAAGCAGTACTCTTGACCGCTTATATAGCGGTTTAAAGAAGCAGCTAAACAGGGTCCTGCATTGGGTGTGATTCCTGTTTTGACTCCTGACCAACCTTCCCAAAGGAGCTTGTTCGTGTTTTACCACTACAGGTGATAGGTGCTTCTTCGAAATTCGGTCCATTCGACATCCTAGCCATACTCGTCCGTTTCCTTGATAATATGCGGCTCCAACAGTTCGTAGTTGGCCTTGTAGACCTTCGTGTTGACGACCCTCCGAAATAGATCGTCCTTCAGGCAATGTGAGCAGAGCTTAGCCATGTCCTCAGCCGTGGACAAATTGTTTGTTTGAGATAATCCATGAGGATTTGCGAAAAAAGAGTTGAACATGTTTAAACTCTTTGCTTTCCTGTTCATCTGGCTGAGGAACATTGATAGGTTATTGCGACGGCTGCAGTAGTACTCGAAGAACGCCTCTACATCATACAGTAATGTGTAGTTGAGCTTCCCCTCTGCCTACATCAACAACACCGAACCAATAGCGAGAGCCAGTGCGTAGGCCGCATTGTTACCGCTTGGCAGCATCATTCCATACATAAGGTCGAACACCGACATTTCCATTCCTTCACGGAGGAACGCAGTGGTACCGCTAATCTCTGCTGTCTAGCGAGTCACGCGAACCTTCAACCTCCGCGCGTCCAGCTGGCACCTCCTTATTGTGTCTATGACTACCGCCAGGTTCATAATCTTGGTGAGGCTTGCTATCTCCCTTTTCTTGAAGATTCGTTTACCGTGAATAAACTTGCTTCGGTTAGCTTCGTAGATGATCCAACTGCTCGCTGATATTTGTGGACCAAACCTCCCCTCGTTGTCAGTTTCCTCCTCCGAATATTCCGACTTCAAAGATGCCTTCTTGCCAGAGAGCGGTTTCTGACTAGTCTCCCGGGAGGCTGTATTGCGTTTGCGCATGTTTGATCTATCGATGAGCTGTTCGCTGGAAGGAGTATAATGAGTCTTGCCGAGTGAATGTGCCTGCACCGTTACCATTTTCATCAGCTTTGGCAGCAGATAGTTGTCACGGCTGGGATTCGACTGCAGCTCTGAAAGCGGTTCATTTGGAGTAGGAGGACGACGGCGGTTGGGCAGCGGTGGCTTCCCCACAAAATTTCTAATGTTAACTTCCATGAAAATAACCATCATTCGGTGGACCTATCGTGTAGCTAGCTAGGGGAGCTGGCACCATTGACAGCAACAATCCACCCTATTATGGAGAAGGCAGTATACACAAAGGCAAGGGCATTCCAAGTTGTATAGCTTTTGTCGTTGGCAACCGGGTCTATATTGTAGCGTATCGCTGATTCGTGTGCTACGACCACAAAGAGATAGCACAGCATGTACACTGCGATAAGTTAAGCAGTACCAACTAGTGCAATTATCGATTGAAGATAGAATTTTCTGTGTTCGTTGATTTCGACGAGTTTGGTGAGCCCACGATCTGTACTAACCGTCTCTGGTACTTCTTCTAAGCGCTGCGAGGAACACATAGAACGATCCGAAGGCACTGACGAAGCTAGCGATGCGAATGCACTGGTCAATCCTAGCAATTTGGTCTGAAAAGCTAGTCTTGGAGAGGTTCAGCACCAGCACCTGCAGTAAACAGAGCCCCGAGAGTATCCCCTGAAAGAAGAAGACGGTCTTGTATATCAGACTATTCACATCTTCGATGAGTGCGTGCATCTATGCTTAGAAAGTATCGCTGGTAAAGATCTTCGGCGGTTATGGCTATCGGGTTTGGTAGTACTCGCTGATTCGAGTGAAGTCGCCCGTGCGTAGGTCTACCATCGACCACCATAGTACTTTACAAGTAGATCGTTGTCTTCTCTGCTGGCACATCAGCATTCAGCTTAGAGTCCACCGTCTAGAGCTTCGAGAAGTGGTCATCTTCTTCGGCATGGTCCTCCGGATCAACATTTAGGCTGATCTGCCCATCGGTTAAGTTGCGTTTCGGCGCCCTTCTTCGTAAGTTGCGGTCGGAACGCTCGAGCATTTCACAGTTGTTTAAATTTGCCTGTGATTATAATAACAATATGTCGAGTAAGAAAGTCGGCGAGTACGTTCTCGAGCAACCCATTGGGAAGGGCTCATTTTCGCGGGTGTTTGAAGGCCGCAAGGAGGGCAACCCCGAGCGGTTTGCAATTAAAATGATTCCCAACCTGAACCAAAACGAGAAGCCCATGATGGAACTCATCGAAAAGGAGATTGAAATTCTCCGGAAAATCGAGCATCCTAACATCGTGCGGCTCATCGATATCAAGCGCACCAAGAACAACTACTACCTGGTGTTCGAATATTGTGAGAAGGGTGATCTAGAGAAGTATGTGCAGCGGTACTATAAGACCGGGATGCCCGAACGCACTGCCCAGAAGCTTATGTTCGAAATGGCAGATGCAGTGAAGACCCTGCATGAACAGAACATAGTGCACAGGGATATCAAGTTGGCTAACATCCTGCTTACAACTAAGTTCGTTGCCAAGCTATCTGATTTCGGGTTTGCAAAGGCCCAGTAAAGCTCTTCAATGTTGATGAAGACCTACTGCGGGACTCCCATAACAATGGCACCCGAAATTCACAACCACTTCCAATACGACTTCAAGTGTGACATCTGGTCTCTTGGCGTGATCTGCTACCAGCTCATCTATAACAAGCCGCCATACTTACCGGAGAATGGTGGAGGAGTGCAGGACCTCATCGATGTGATAGCCAAATCCAACGGAGTTAACTTTCCTAAGGAACCGCCGATGAATGAATCCTTTAAAACGTTGATAAGGATGTCGCTCCAGAAAGACCCCACCCTGCGAATAAATATTCAGCAATTCTATGCCCATGAGTGGATTCAGGCTGGCAGGAACACGGGTACGGAGGTTCAAAATTCTGTGACCACTGCTGACCTGCTTCGGAGCGTAGCTGTGCATGATTAGATGTAAGAAGAGCACGAACCAGGTTCACCAATAATAGATAACAAGGAGGTACAATAACCGGCTAGTCTCAGATCGACGATTTAGAAAAGGCAGTGGCCAAGCGCCTCCATGACACCTTGTAGGAGGAGCTCGAAATTGTCCACGCTGACCTTGAGCGAGTATTGGCTGCAACCAACAAATTCAGTATCAAAGACGAGCGGCTCTTGCGGCTCAGAGACTTCCTCATGTTCGCCTATTGCCAAGCCGTCCGTCATAATGGTATTGTGGTCAGTCAGCGCAAAGAGGAGTTCGTATTGAGGGTATCCGAAGTTAAGCACTTCAACGATA
>ERZ724508.1362-NODE-1362-length-14726-cov-5.315793_pt1 | contig 14726 bp, 8 predicted proteins | sample MGYA00376041_ERZ724508 | MGnify/ENA primary metagenome ERZ724508 (study PRJEB28724, sample SAMN07190887) | wastewater metagenome | isolation source: effluent of sewage treatment plant in Hong Hong | place: USA: Christiansburg, Virginia | collected 2016-03-01 ...
TTGTCTAAATTATTCGCCTAAACCAGTTGCTCCCCAGAAAATGGATGTGACCCATTACTTTTTGATTTGGTGGTAGATTATAATCCTGATAAAATCCCGATAAAATGTAGCAAGGCAAATTGAACGTAGCGCATTTGATAAAGGAATAAACCCGATAAAATCAAATAAAGAAACCCTGATAACATTTGTTTAGGTTAAACAGAGAATGTAAACAGAGAATGATTACGTTAACAATAAATCATCATTTTTAACGATCATACACATTTTATAGGTTATTTGTAGTCAATTAATTACCTATTTAATTGTTATATAATTTACATTATGTTAAATAGAATTTTATTAAACCCGGCCCCTATGTTTTCTTTATATATTGACGACTAATTGTATTGAATGTGTAATCCGAACTCCATATTCTATAAAATACAAAATCGAATTTATCGTAGTATTATTCCTATTCTTTTGGTTCGCCATCTACTCTATAATCAGAGTTCCATGTTACAGTTTAACGTCTTTTAAGATTCTTTTTTACGACATTCAGTGTATCAAATTTTTGTTTGTTAAATCAACGTATGGAATCGTTTGTACGCGTGTTTCATTCGATTTTGTTTAAAGTTTATCTAACCTCAAAATACATCCAATTACTGGTCATCCTCAATCAATTATACGAATCTAATCCTCTCTAATTCCATTTAAACGCATCCAATTCATGATACATCTTATACAGTTATTATGTAACTATACTAATTATCAGCTTGTTTAAAGCAATTTAAAGTTCCGGTGCGATTCGTTTTTAGGCATTTTGAAAAATTGAAAAGCTGAATCCTTTCACATTTAGCTGTAATTCAATAAAAACTTAATTTTTTGTTCCAATTTCGGTTTTGATTCGTCTGTTGTCTATCATTCATGCAATTTTGGTTTGCCAAACCAACCCACATTTTATATATTTGAATACAAATGCGTTTCTTTATCCTCATATTATCTTTATTTGTATTGGTACTTTCCATAGCACCTTGTTCAGATGCAGATTGTTGCTGCAATGAAGATACATGTGCTGAGGGTTCAGATGCATCATCTAACAACAATCATACGAGCTGTACTCCTTTTTGCTCCGGCTGTGCCAATTTTAGTGTTTCATTTGAAATTTCTCATTTTCAATTTGAATTCCAATCGTTTCAAATATCCTCTCAAATTTCTTTGTACCAATCTGTTTGTGTTTCTTCCTATATAAATTCTTTTTGGCAACCGCCTAAATTAAATGCTTAGATATTCTTCCATAGCCGAATAACATAGCTATTAAATCTATTTATTTAATTAATCCCTACCATTATGCATTATAAGCTAGGAATTTTTTTCCTGTTTGTATTTATATGTTCATTTTCCCATTATTCATTCGCACAAAATCTTACAGGAAAAGTTGTTACTGATACCTTAACCGAACCGCTACCGTACACAATTGTGTATTGGATCAATTCTTCCGTCGGTACTACCTCCGATTCTTCAGGTACATTCAATATTCCGATAACTAACATTACGGACAAAAGATTAATAATCAATTTGCTCGGTTATGTATCTGACACTATTTTAATTACGGATCAAACCAATATAAGAATCCAACTACATGCTGATCCAACTGTATCTGAAATCATCATTCGGGGTAAAGAAACAAATACTTATGGAACAGCTAGTATCAATCAGGCTGAACTGCAAAAATCTTCTTGCTGTGACCTCGCTGGATGCTTTGAAACACAAGCAACTGTTCAACCGATGACAACCAATATCATCACCAACAGCAAGGAACTTCGGATATTAGGATTGTCTGGTGTGTATAATCAGGTACTCATAGATGGTATGCCTTTGATTCAGGGACTATCCTATACCTATGGAATCAGTAGCATTCCAGGGACATTGGTAGAAAATATTTATATCGCTAAGGGCGCAAATTCTGTATTGCAAGGATTTGAATCCATTTCAGGAAGCATCAATGTGATTTTAAAACAACCGGACAAAACCAAAAAGCTATTCCTGAATGCCTATATGAATAGTTTCATGGAGAAGCATTTAAACGCCAATTATTCAAAACGTTGGAACAAATGGAGTACGTTGGGATCTTTTCATATGGTGCAACCAGCAAAAGATTTCGACAGGGATAAAGATACCTTCCTTGATATTCCTAAACTTACCCGTTACATGCTGTATAATAAATGGAAATACAGCGACGAAGATAGTCTAGGCTGGAGCACGATGATTGGTCTTCGTTATCTGCATGAACAACGTGTTGGTGGCCAAGTTAATTTTGATGTTTCTCAGAAAGGAAGTTCAACCGTATACGGACAAACGGTGGCTATTGATCAGCCTGAATTGTATACTAAAACAGGTTATCGTTTTACCGAAAACAAAAAAATTACCTTAATCGCTTCTTCCTTTTATCAGAACCAGGACTCCTATTTTGGTGCAATTCATTATAAGGCCCAACAATACAATGCGTATGGAAATGTGCAGTATGAATTAAGATGGAAAAAAAAGCATCAGCTTAAAACGGGTATTAGCATTCGATATATGCATCGAATAGAACAGATTGATTTTACTGCGGGAGATGTTATTGGAAGAACATATGCGGGTACGTATTTAAAAAACGAGATTATACCCGGAGTATTTGCTGAAAATGTATTTAAATGGAGAGGTGATAAAATTGCTTGGATTGTTGGGATGCGCTTGGATCATCACAATACCTATGGTTTTTTCTTTACACCAAGAACCCAGTTTAAATACGATTTCACCCGAACTACTACTATGCGTCTCTCTGCAGGTACCGGTTGGCGAACTATAAATATTTTTAGTGAGAATATAAATTTGTTTGCAAGTTCACGTGATATCGTTATTACTGAAAAGCTAAATCCCGAACAAGCATTCAACTGGGGTATTAATCTCAGTCAGGATATAACGGGTGAAAATTTTAAAGGTATTGTATCCTTGGATTTTTATCAAACACGCTTCTCCAATCAGATATTTCCAGATTATGATTCGGATCCTCAAAAAGCGTTTATCCGTAACTATACCGGCACATCCATTTCAAACGGATTTCAAGTTGAAGGTAATTTTACTTTTTACAAACGTTTTACGGCTAAACTCGCTTATACATTTCTGGATGTATTCAGAATGGAGCAAGGTGAAAAATTTATACTTCCATTTAATGCACGAAATAAAGTAATGGGTAGTTTTTCATACATGCCTGTTACGAAGGCATGGCATGCGGATGTGAATGTTCATTGGTTTGGAGAGCAGCGTTTACCGAATACATCAAGTAACCCAGTAGAATATCAACGGCCTAAAAAATCAGATCCGTATACAATTATTAGTGCCCAATTCACAAAAACATGGAAAACCGTTGAACTATATGGTGGTTGTGAAAATATCTTTGACTTTCGTCAGCTAAGACCCATTCTTGGATGGCAAGATCCATTTGGTCCCTATTTTGATTCATCCTTTGCATGGGGCCCTACCAGAGGGCGTGAATTTTATCTAGGAATTCGATTTATGATTGATTAAAAAAACGCTATCAGATGTAGCGTTTTTTGTTTAAATCAGTGCATGAAACGAATCACATTTAACTTTATTCTGCTTTATCATAACCTAGGTTGCTTTCTTATAATTCAAGGGTAAGAATGTTACAGCACCTATTATTACAATAAAAAAATCAATAATTGCGATTGAAACAGAAACATCAAATCCTGCATTTTGTCTGGGTTGAATAAATAAGTATCCTAATAATGTGCCAATTGGTCTGGTAAAAATAAATGCAATCCAAAAGCCAAAACAGCGTTTATTGACTTAAAATAATACAAAATTCCAGATAAAATAAAAATTGACTCAAAAAGGATTAATGAGTGCAAATATCATACGTTCAGGTATTCGGTATCGTTATGATACTTTCTGCTTACGATTCTTAATTCTACTCAAAGAAACATTTGTAATCCCTAAATACGATGCAATGATGTTTAGGGGAATTCTATTGATAATATTGGGTTCTTGTAGAATAAATCTTCGATATCTTTCTTCAGGTTTGTATTTTAATAAATCAACAGTACTTCTTATATGTCCAATAGATTGTTTTAATAATGTTTGATAAAAGAAGTCTTTGCTATTCTCTGATTTCTTTAAGAATGCATCGAAACTCTCTTTCGTTACATATTTTAATATACTATCTTCCATTGTTTCAAAAATATAAATACTAGATTCATTGAACAAAAAGCTTTCTGCTGAAGTGAAAATTTTATTATCTAGAAATAATTCTGCTGTAACTTCCTTATTACCCTTTTTATAGAATACCCTTACGGAGCCTTTTTTTATAAAATATAATTTATCGGTATGTGTATTATCTTTAATTAGTACAGTCTTAGCTGGTACAGAAATTTCGTTTGTAAAAAGAGTATCAATCAATTCTTTCATATATACATATTATAAATAAAAAAAATGTAAAATTCAAATTTTAGACTATAATTTAATGGACTATAATGAAAATGAATTTATAATTATGAAGCTTTAAACATTAGCAATGAGTATATAGCAACTCCTACCCATATAATATTGACAAAAGCTGAAGGAAAAGCTCCATTGTAGCTGGTATGAATAATAAGACCCAATGCTCCAACAATATTTAACCAATGGTATGTTGGTTTAGAAACGTCCGTACGTTTGGTAGATATTAAAAAAAAAGCAATTAGCACACATATTGCGCCAATCCATCCAATGCATTCTATTATTACAGATGTTGTAATCATTTAATAGTGTTCGTATGAGCGTTCAAAATTAGGACACGGAATGGTTCTGTGATTTGCTTTCGATTTTTTATACGGTACTCTGAATTCATAAATTAAGGACAGTTCATGCGAGCCTCCACTTTGCTTTGTTGTTAAACTTGAAATGGTATAATCATAACTATACGTGAACGTAAAACCTTTTTGAATAAAACTAACCATCGGTATGATTGCTTCGTTGTTGGGTTTTCCATTGTTCGGTAATACGGGTATACCTCTATACCAAATTCCAAATCGTATGGGTTGATAGGTGTAATATAATCCTATATCTAATTGATTGTTTGATCCTTGATTCTTGAAGTTTAAAGTGGGAGTTAAACTAATTTCCTTACTCCCTTTTGGTCGATAATTTTTATACCCCCCCGTTCCGTTAAGTGAAATTTTATACCCAGTTTGTACATTAATGCGCATCGGTAAGTCAAAACCTTGCACATTGGTCACAGATTGATTTGGCGTATTGATATGGTTAAATCCCAATCCAATCCAAAAGTTTCTGTTATAAAGTAAACCACCCGCACCGATGTCGGCAAATGTTTTGGATGGACTATAACCTAAAATTGGATCTGTTGATGTTGCCCCTGTTGTTCCGTTATTATCTATTTGATCACCAAAAAGTGCATTCGTATAATTTGCGTTTCGGTTAATCATGCCCAATTGTAGTCCAGCTCTAAAAGACCAGCCACCTTCAAACGGAATTAAATACGATACTGAAGCATTCACTTCCGTAGAATTTGTGCGAGCTTGACCTTGTGCGTCGCGCATAATCCACAAGCCTACTCCCAGTCGTGCAGACTCAATAGCGTGATCTCCCCAAACAGCAAAGGTATTGTATGGTTTTGCAATATTGGTCCACTGTGTGCGATATATGGTTCCTACGCGCGTGTTATTTCCAGTACCAGCAAACGCAGGATTTGAAAATATGGTGCTGTTGTAATATTGTGAAAACTGTACGTCTTGTCCCTTCAATAGTAAACTATTGAATACAAACAGGATTAAACTGAATTTGAAAATGAATTTCATAGGTTGTAAAAAACAAAAATAAGGAATATTCAATCATTTTTGCTATTTGAACGGAAACAATACGTATTTTAGTACATAATTATTTATATATGATTCATACCTATTGGGAATGTACGCGCTTGTTGTTGCCCTTAAAGTATACTTGGAAAATATCTAGAAATGCATCGACCGAAAAAACAAACTTGTTGGTACTCTTACACATTGATGCTAAAATATATGCAGGTGAAGCTGCTCCAAATATTCGGTATGGAGAAACTATAGAATTAATAGAATCTCAATTTAAAGGGTTTACTACAACATGGGATGCCGCGTTATTGCGCGATGAAAATAAATTCAACGATTGTTTAGACGCCTTACGTTTGTGTCAATCTTTACGTTTCGCAATTGAAAGTGCTTATGTTCATGCACGTTGCGATTCGGATCCATATTTTTTTAAGCGGTATACAGGAATTGAATTAAATACTGCCCCCTTAGCTACATCCTATACCTTGCCCATTATGGAGCCAGGTGCCATTCAGCATTTTATCTCAGAGCATAACTTAACGCGTTTCGATTCCTTGAAAATTAAAACAGGAAAAGAAGAAAGTAAAGAATTAATTAAAACAGCACATCGGTATTTTAATAAATCTATACGAGTAGATGCAAATGAAGCTTGGCAAGATCCGGATTTATTGATCAAAGAAATGGAAGATTTAAGCGCTTTACCCCTTGAATTTTTGGAACAACCTTTCCCATCAGATCAAAAAGATGCCTATAAATACCTTAAAAAGTACAGCAAAATTCCAATTATTGCCGATGAGTCGATAACTTTTGACCCAAATCTAAAAGAAATTAAAGAACTTTTCCACGGTGTAAATATGAAATTAATGAAGGCTGGCGGATACCGCGAAGGTGCTCGTATATTACTTGAATCCAGAAAGTTAGGTCTTAAAACCATGGTTGGTTGTATGGTCGAAACTACCCTCGGAATTAGGTCCGGAGCATGGATTTCGGGCAATTCTGACTATATTGATTTAGATGGAAGTTTTGTAATTGACAATGAACCTTTTAAATTAGTATCCGAAAACCTTGGCAGGTTAGTCATTCACACAAGTAAATTTTTTCATTGAAAGATGGCAAAAGTAGCGAAAAAGAGCACGGCTAGTGCTAAAAAAAGTGTAGCAACTAAAAAAGTTGTTGCTAAGAAAGTTGAAAAACAGAAGACATCTCCTGTTAAAGCTACAACTACGGCTTCTAAAAAGAAGGTTGTAGAAAAACCTGTTGCTAAAAAAACGGCTCCAGCGAAAAAAGTAGCTCCTGCTAAAAAAACGGTTGCTAAAAAAGTTGTTCCTGCAAAAAAAGTTGCACCTAAAGTAGTAGCTAAAAAAACTGTTTCTAAAACGGTTACAAAGGCTAAACCTGTTACTAAGGTTGTGGCTAAAAAAGCTATACCAGTACCAGCTGCTAAAGTAGTTGCTAAAAAGGTAGCTCCTGCTGCTAAAAAAGCTGTTGTTTTAGCTAAAGCGAAAGTTGTAGAAGCACCTAAAAAAGTTGTAGCAGTTAAAAACGTAGTAGAGCCTAAAAATGTAGTTGCTAAAACAGTAGAAAAGAGTCCAGCTCCAACTCCTGTTTCTAATACTATGAAACCTGCTGCCAAACCAAGAAGAAAAAAGAAAAAGAAGGACGACGACGATGACGATGAAGAAGTTGTTGTATTTCGTAAACCATCGAAAACACCTCGTTCTGTAGTTGCAAAAAAGACCTCTTCTAGACATCTTTCTGAAGAATTAACCATGGAGGGACCTGCTCCGAAGCGTGTAGGCGTGATTAACATGAGTTCGGATGAAAAGATAAAACTAAAAAAGGCTTTATTAAATAAATGTATTGATATTCAGAAGAATACCGTTGCAATTGCTAAAAAAGCAATGGAAGATGCGTTGAATAGTGCGAATGCAGAAAAAGTATCCGAAGAACTTTCTGATTCATTCAGAGAGTCCATGCATGCAACTAGAGATATGTATGCAAGACAAGCAAATGAAGGTGTAAATAACTTAGGTTTGTTGCATCGAATCAACGTGGTTGAACAAGATAAAGTAAAGTTTGGATCTGTTGTATTTACAACCTTCCAAAACTACTTTGTAAGCACAGGTATCGGTGAAATAAAAGTAGATGAATTGAGCTTTCATGCAATCTCAACCCTTGCTCCTTTATTTCAAATATTATGGGATAAGAAAAAAGGCGATACTTTTATGTTCTTAGATCGTTTGTATACTGTAATTGAAGTATTTTAATATTGATTAATAGATATTTAAAAAGCCTCATTCGATTTGTTTCGGGTGAGGCTTTTTACTTTTAAAGTAAATTCCAAATAACAAAAAACAAATTCCAAACGAACAATAATTCCTCTTATGAGTACAAAATAGTCTAATGGTGAATTAGCGCAATCATATCCCAAACATAAATCTACGCCTTGTTGTGTATTTCCTTCCCAACTTTGTTGAAAGTTAAAATTTATGTTGGGCTCTATTTAATTTAGGTTTAATATAATAACAATTCCTAAATTCTTTTTGAAGTTTTCTCTGTTTGAAATTTGTTTTTTGTTTTTTTGAATTTTAACAGCAGAGAATTAAAAAGAAAACGACTAACTTTGTTGTATGATTATTCAAGACTACATCGATTACTGGGAAGAGCAAGATATTGAACTCGATAAAATTAAATTTGAATCGGTTCATTCTATTCCCTTACCTGTTGATATATTAGAGTTTCTTTCTATGGTTGGACTTCCAACCGAGGCTGCTCCTTACCTTCGATTTAATTTGAGCACCTTCCCTGCTTTTATTTCTCCAGACGATCTGTACGATTTAGAAGATAGACCGGAACTTTCGGATTGGTTCATTATTGGCGAAACAGGTGATAGCAATCCTATTTGCATTGACCCGATGGACAACTATCGGATTTGTTATGTGGATACGGAAAACGATTATAAGCCGGTGTTTATGAATAGCAGCTTGGATAAAATGGCTATTTGTATTTATCTGTATGAAAAATTTATAGAAAATTATTCTACGGAAGAAAGTGAAAACTTAGTATTCGTCGATGCAGACTGGGAGTATTTGAAAAAACAATTTATTGAAATTGACCCTGCAGCAGTTGAAGTAGATTCGTTTTGGGATTATTATTTGGAGTATTTGTTGGTGGATCGAGGGTAAGTACGGAGTATTGAGTACAAAGTACAAAGTACAAAGTACAAATAATTAAGTCATACTACTGCTAACTGGGGTTATAAATGAACGGTGTTAAAATCTGATACCGTAAAATAAACGGTGTCAATATCTTAAAATTTAAGATTTTGACACCGTTTATCGTGAAAGAGAAAATAGAATAATTTGAATTGGATACGTGTTTCATTGTAACCTCAAGTAAGGCTTTGGATGAAATATCTGAAGCTTTTTTGGGTACTCTATACTCTATACTCCGTACTCCGTACTCCATACTTCATTAAAACTAACCCACAGTTCTAGTTTTTCAAAGCCCGAAACCGTATCCTTTTAGCTTCAATTGACCTTTGAGCATCATTATTTTTTTTGCAAAAACGTTTATGTCTTGTTAATCAAAAAAAGTTATTAATTAGATTTACCCTTTAGCTGTTGTTTTATTTTGAGATTTTAATTTAAAGTAACTACAGGTTGATAGAGTGTAAAATATTTTTACATATATAGTTATTGTCTTTTCGTCAACAATTATAAGGCTATCGTCTAATTTTAGGTTGGTTATTTTATTTAATTTGTATTGTTGTGTATTGTTTAATAGACATTTAAAATGTTTTTTTTATTATTTAAACTTAAATCAATTATGAAAACTAATTTCAACATGTTTTTAGCTGTATGTGTAATCATTGGCTTGGGAATGCTAGGTTCTTGTACAAAAAAAGAAAAAACGCCTCAACCAGATATTTCACAAAAATTGTATTTTAAAGGTACTTTTGGTGACGATACTCTTAATTACCAAAACGGATTTAAATGGTATAATGATCCTACGTATTTTTCAGGAGGATATTTAATTCATGAAAATACAACAGATAAATATTTTTTTAATACCTATTATAAATCATGGTGGTATAGTGGCGATAATTCTTCTGAAGAATTTTTATCAATAGAAATTCAAAATATCCAATCGGTAGATAAAAATTACGTTTTTTCTCATCAAGAATATTTTGATTACCTACAAAGTGCACCAATAAAAAGTACTGAAAATTATTCATTTGGAGAAAATTCGGAAACCTTCGAGGTTAAAAAAGGGGTGACAATTTCTTTTACCGATAACGATGGTATTGTTTGGAAGTCCTTAGATTATAATAGTGCAAATGGAAATAATGGACATTTATACATATTCAATAAACAAAATGTTGATATGAATAATCATTTACTAGTTACTGGTTATATAAAATGCTTTTTGCAAGAAGAAAATAATCCCCAGAATATTAAAACATTAAAAGGTAATTTTAATCAGTTAATGTCATCGTATTTTTACGAAAAAGGAAATGTTTCGGAATATTAGTAAATACTAATCTATTGTAATTAATATTCAATTTCTTTAATTTGTAAGCCCCCTACCTTTGGGGGCTTGTTTTATTGAAAACGGTCCATATTCTTTTCCACCTTCTCTATTTATTAAGCCACCGAAACCGTATCTTTGTCCCTTCAATTGACCTTTGAGCATCATGATCGTTTTCGCGAAAAAAAGCACTGGCACCATCTATGCCATTCATACAGAACATTCCTTTTCAACAGAAGATATACAAAAACTAAATTGGCTACTGGATGGTGAAGTTCTTTCGGACGCATCTGTACGTGGTTTTTTTAAAGGTCCACGTAAAGAGATGTTGACGCCTTGGGCAACCAATGCAGTAGAGATTACTCAAAATATGGGCATTGCAGGTGTTCTTCGTATTGAAGAATTTACCTCTGTTGCAAACGGTGAGGCGCATTACGATAAGATGTTGGAAGTGATTTATCAAGATTTGAAACAAGATCTTTTTAATATTCACGTTCAACCAGAGCCCATCAAATACATAGACGACATTGCAGCCTTCAACAAACAAGAAGGTTTGGCATTGAGTCAAGAAGAAGTTGATTACTTAGATACGGTTGCAAAAAAACACAACCGCAAACTAACTGATTCTGAAGTGTTTGGTTTCTCTCAAGTAAACTCCGAACACTGTAGACATAAAATTTTTAATGGTCGTTTTATCATTGATGGCGAAGAAAAAGAATCTTCCCTATTTAAAATGATTCGCAAAACCTCCGAAGTAAATCCCAATAAAATTGTTTCCGCATACAAAGACAACGTATCGTTTACAAAAGGTCCGGTGATGGAGCAGTTCGCACCGGCTACACAGGACAAACCCGATTATTTTGTATGCAAAGATGTGGAATCTGTTTTATCCCTTAAAGCAGAAACACACAACTTCCCTACTACGGTTGAACCCTTCAATGGAGCAGCAACAGGTTCGGGCGGAGAAATTCGCGATCGTATTGCAGGTGGTATTGGCAGCGCTCCTTTAGCGGGCACGGCAGTGTACATGACCGCATACTCTCGTTTGACGCAAGATAGACCTTGGGAAAAAGGAATGAAAGAACGCGATTGGTTGTACCAAACGCCGATGGATATATTAATCAAAGCATCGAACGGAGCATCTGACTTTGGTAACAAATTCGGTCAGCCAGTTATTAATGGTTCGGTGTTTACCTTTGAGCATGAAGAAAATGGCAAGCGTTATGGCTTTGATAAAGTAATCATGCAAGCAGGTGGTATTGGGTATGGCGTATTGAAAGATGCACAGAAAAATATACCAAAGCTTGGAGATAAAATTGTGGTAATGGGTGGTGACAACTACCGCATTGGTATGGGTGGTAGTGCGGTATCTTCATTGGATACAGGCGCATTGAATAGTTCCATTGAATTGAATGCCATTCAACGTTCCAATCCAGAAATGCAGAAGCGTGTGTACAATGCAATTCGTGCCATGATGGAAAGCGGAGAAAATCCAATTGTTTCCATACACGATCACGGCGCAGGTGGACACCTAAACTGTTTATCTGAATTGGTAGAAAGTACCGGCGGTAAAATTGATTTGTCAAAATTACCTGTGGGTGATCCTACCCTATCTGCTAAAGAAATTTGTGGCAATGAATCACAAGAACGTATGGGACTTGTGATCAACCAAAAAGACATAGATACACTTGAGCGTGTTGCAGCCCGCGAGCGTGCACCCTTATATGTAGTTGGCGATATTACAGGCGATGATCATTTTACGTTTGAATCATCTGTGACGGGTGAAAAGCCAATCGATTGGCCATTGGAAGATATGTTTGGCAATCCGCCTAAAACAATACTTCGCGATGAAACACCAACAACTACATTCGAAGAAATAACATACGACCAATCTAAGCTACGCGAATATTTAGATGCTGTCTTGCAATTAGAAGCCGTTGCATGTAAAGATTGGTTGACCAATAAAGTAGATCGCTCGGTTACAGGTAAAGTTGCACAACAACAAAATGTAGGTTCTTTGCAATTGCCCTTAAGTAACTATGGTACGATGGCATTGGATTACAAAGGTAAGGTTGGTGTAGCAACTGCTGTGGGCCACGCTCCTGCTGTTGCCTTAATTAATCCAGAAGCAGGTTCGCGTATTGCAATTACAGAAGCGCTTGCAAATATTGTTTTCGCACCGATTGAGGGAGGATTAAGCGGTATTTCATTGAGTGCAAACTGGATGTGGCCTTGTAAAAACAAGGGCGAAGATGCACGTTTGTACGCAGCTGTTGAAGCCGTAAGCGACTATGCATGCGATCTAGGAATCAATATCCCAACAGGGAAAGATTCTCTATCGATGACACAAAAATACAAAGATGGTGTCGTATATGCGCCTGGAACGGTTATCATCTCTGCTTCTGGCGAAGTTACGGATGTTCGTAAAGGAGTAACACCAAATCTTAAAAAAGAAGCTGGAACGGGATTAATCTACATCGATTTAACGTCTATGCCACTAGAATTGGGTGGTTCATCTTTTGCACAAATACTCAATAAACTCGGTAATACCGTACCAGATATTTTAGATACAGACCATGTTGAGCGTGCATTTGATGCGATACAAGGTTTGCTTGAAGAAGAATTAATTTTAGCCGGTCATGATGTATCGAGTGGTGGTTTAATCACAACTCTACTTGAAATGTGTTTTCCTGAAAATGGAATTGGCGTTCATGTAAATCTAGATTTCTTAGGAGAAGTAGATTTAGTAAAATGTTTGTTTGCTGAAAATCCAGCCTTAGTATTACAAGTAAAAGATGCAGCTAACGTTCAAGATTATTTAGTAGGTAAAGGTGTAGGTGCTGCTGTTATTGGTACGGTGGAAATGGGAACGAGTGTTTCTGTTCACTTAAATGGCAACACTACTGATTTTGATGTTGCTGCCTTACGAAATGTATGGTACAAAACATCTTATTTATTAGATGAGAAACAAAGTACCGCAGAATATGCAAAAGAACGTTTTGATAATTACAGCAAACACGAAATTCAATTTACATTCCCAAATAATTTTTCTGGAAAGCTTAGTGCATACGGTTTAGATGCTGCTCGTACTTCGAAGAGTGGAAAGAAAGCTGCCATCATTCGTGAGAAAGGAGTAAACGGCGATCGTGAAATGGCTTATGCCATGTGGCTTGCAGGCTTTGATGTGAAAGACGTTCACATGACGGATTTAATTGCTGGTCGCGAAGATTTAAGCGATGTAAACTTTATCGTATTTGTTGGGGGCTTCTCTAACAGCGATGTATTGGGTTCTGCAAAAGGTTGGGCAGGAGCATTCTTATACAATGAGAAAGCGAAAAAAGCATTGGATAATTTCTATGCCCGTCCGGATACCTTGTCTTTAGGTGTTTGTAACGGTTGTCAGTTGATGATTGAATTGGGATTGATCAATCCAACGCATGCAGAAAAATCAAAAATGCTTCACAATAGTTCAAGTAAATTTGAATCTATTTATCTGAATGTTGATGTTGCAAAAGAAAATAAATCCATTTTATTAAAATCGATTGAAGGTTCTAAATTAGGAATTTGGGTTGCACATGGTGAAGGTAAGTTTTACTTCCCATATGATGTAACGAAATATAATGTTGCCTTACAATACAGTCATTCTACCTACCCTGCCAATCCAAACGGTTCACCTGCGAATGTTGCTGGTATTGTATCGGATGATGGTAGACATTTAGCAATGATGCCACATTTAGAGCGTTCTATTTTCCCTTGGCAGTGCGGTTACTACCCTGCTGATAAAGCAAAAGATGAATGCACACCTTGGTTGGAAGCATTTGTGAATGCTCGTAAGTGGGTAGAAAATAAAAAATAACTGAATTACCTTAATCAAAAAAAAAATGCCCTAAATATATTTAGGGCATTTTTTTTTATTTTTATATAAAAGGGTTACTGCATAATAGAACTATTTTTTTCAAATGACTTAATTGAACAGAGTCAGTTACATCCATAGAAAATCCCAAAATATTTATTTTCTCGGTAATGGGATTGAAAAAAGGGATTTTATGTGTTTTAAAAGAATATGCTGAACCGTTGGCTAAAGTGAAATTTTGAGAAGGAAGTTCAATAGCTTTATTACTTTTTAAAACTTGTTCGTCCGTTTCTTTTATAAATGTTAATTCATCTAAATCCGATATGAAATCTCCATCATTTTTCCCAATAATTTCATTTTCATGTAATCCAAACAGTTTTGATTCAAGAGAATTTATCAACAGGTATGTACTATTTTCATCCTTAATAAATACAGGAAAGGGCATACTCTCAATTATTATTTTCAAAAAGATGTTTGTATTTAATTCTATTGAAGTAGAGAGTTGT
>ERZ724508.1363-NODE-1363-length-14722-cov-5.586214_pt1 | contig 14722 bp, 27 predicted proteins | sample MGYA00376041_ERZ724508 | MGnify/ENA primary metagenome ERZ724508 (study PRJEB28724, sample SAMN07190887) | wastewater metagenome | isolation source: effluent of sewage treatment plant in Hong Hong | place: USA: Christiansburg, Virginia | collected 2016-03-01 ...
ATACTCGGTATATAACTATCATTACTTTCGTAGAGCTGACACCGCAAGTACCTGCAGCAATCCAATGCCTGTACGAATACGTGCGTACTGCTTCAATTACAAATAGCAAACTACTTATAAATTTGATTTGCCAACATGGCCAGTTCGTGCAAGTTGCGTCGTGACAACCCCTCTGTGCTGATCAAGATACGTGACCTTAACAAAAAATCAACCGAGTGTCTGTGCCTCCTCTGCTTTTACTTCTGTGCCGCTGACAAGGAGTTTCAGAATGACTTCGCCAAACAATCGCTGACAAAGACTGCTGTTCACGATAAGGAGTTGGTGTCCAGTACACTGCAGAACTGCACGTGCAGTAAAGCAGGTAGGCATACACTGATTCAGCACACAAGGACATACTTATCAAAGCGATGGGGTTCATCGAGGGAATGACCAAGAGGTGCGAAGAGCATAAGGCCATGAAAAGAACCAAGAAAATTAAGTAGAGTCGTGAGCCCTCAGACCACGTTGAACTCGGCAGCCAGTTTTCATTGGTGCAGGCTTGGGAGATAGCACTCATCAACGAAATTCTCGGAACCAAGGACGGCGATAAGTATCTGTTAGAACTGTACCCACCCCATCTGGAATTCTTCCAACGGCTGAATAAAACTCAGTCGTACCTGGAATCAAGTACTGATGACAACTCACATAGAAAGCTTCAAATGGTCGTCCGTGCCTTCAGAGTCCATCCTCAGGCAAGCAGACTTCCTCTCCAACGCGGGAAAGTGGGCTGCAATAAGAACTCCGAGACAGGATGTGTTACCCCTCATAAACTGCGTAACCTTGAAGTATATCAATCTGGTCTGCAACTACACGGTCAAGACAGTCGGCAAGGAGACCCATTACGACGAGTCCCAATACTTCTACTCCAAACTACTCAAGTTCTACAAGGAAGCGTACATACACAAACGATTATCGCGGGTTGAACCAATGGAAATTCTCGGACTGGAGAGAATGACTCCTCTCAGCAGAATTGAGCTTCGCGAAATCAACAAAGCCGAATTTGAAAGGCACTTTCCTGGTGCTCGACCTAATTCTGCCAGCGAGTCCAATGGGCGTCGACCTTCTGGGGATACCTTCAACCCAGCAGAGTTCTGTAAGAAGTGCATCGATGAGTTCATCATAGACTTCAGCTTCGGTTCGGTGAGCTTGGCCTACCGTGCTGACATCTACGCGGTGGAGATAGCTGCCATATTGTTCAGGTACGGTGTGCTGGACCTCAAGACAGCGACTGGCATCAACGAACTCCTGTACGAAAAGATTGAGAATTTAAAGACACAGGAAGAAGTGCTGGAGAACTAGTACAAGAAATAAAAGCGCAAGGGCTTTCCTGAAAAAGAAAAGGAGCATATGCTGCATACTCGGGCGGAGGGGTTGATGAAGATCCGAGAATGCATTGCTGAGATTCTGTTCTACATGATGTTCCATAAGCAAGACGAGTCTATCAGCCAGATCTTCAAAAGTCGGGGAATGGACGATGAGCAGGACGACCAAGCTGAAAACAAAAAAATCAACGAAGCCTTCTTCGATTAGATGACAGCTAAGAAGCTGGTTGAAGTGGTCTTTGGTTACTTTCTAGAACACCGCAAAATCGGGGCATTGGACCTCATCTCGCCGAAGGTCATGAGAATCAGCAAGAACTTCCTGTTCATCTTCGCAAAGGCCAACGATGCCTACCTTACTGGACTCAACCTCATCCGCGATAAGGAGCTTGGCAGGTACTTGCTTTGCGAGGGTCAACTCGATCAGAAAAGACCCCATGAGATTCGGATAAAAATCGAAGAATTTTTCCACGAAGTTTACTCTGTCAAAACTGCCTTGTTCGATCGTGCTCGGTGTAACTTACTGTTGGGAGACGTACTCAGATAGCTAGAGGAAATTCTCCGGGTACGTCCCGTCAACGAGCGATCATTGAAGTCTCATATAACTAACAACGATAAGGTTGATGATTCAGGTCGAAAGCCTATGGTGCGAGAGGATGAGGACGAAGTCATCGACGAGGGAATGATGGTCGATAATGCTCCCGATCGCGATATCGTGATCGATGTGAAGGACTATAAATTTAGGAGGTACAAGTGCCAGCGGTAGATCTATCGGGAGAACATTGTGTTTGACCTCATCATGATCCTTAATGATTTCCACGATCTGCTGGATAAGGAGTTAGTACGCAAGTACCTGGAAGTGCTGAAACTAATCTTCAAGAGCAATACGACCCTGCTGTCGGTGCTGCTGAACGAGCGAACCCTATCAGTGCTGCTTGAAAAAGCTAAATAATCACCTGATCTGTTCGTGGAATTCATCTGCAAACTGTTCGACGGGGATTGGCTATGCCAGACCGACAGCAAGATCATAACTAAGATTCTGGATTTCTACAGGAACGAGTGCAACCGGTACGCAAAGAACCGGTAGGTATCTTCTCTGTCCAACATTGTTAACATTCTGGACTTTTTGAGAAACTGGGAGAGCAGCGAAAAGAAGGCCAAAATTTTCCATACTTTCCTGTCGACTGACAACATGGACATTTTGGAAGTGATCCTACATGACTTGCACCTTCTGTAAGCTCTGGTGATAATGTAGATTGCCAAAGAAGCCGGATCAACTGGCTGGTATTCTTAATAACCGGTCGGATCCTGAACGATAGCTTATGGCGGCACTCCTCAAGCGTATAGCTGCACTTCTGGAAAGCAACTTCACCAAAGACGTATTCTTACTTTCTCGGGAGAAATTCCCTTTAAGCTACCTTGAGTAAGCCGTCTGTGGTACCAATTCCAACTTGGCGGCGAAGAGCAGCCTTAGCGTTATCTTCGAGAACTTATACATCAACTGGAACTAAAGTAAGAATAGACTCACATAGATTTAATTGGCGATCGCAAACTGCAAGAGTAGGTCGAAGTAGCCGAGGCAGAGGAAGACCAGCCAAAAGAGGTAGCCAAAGGCAACCTGGACTTCCGATAGAGCAACTACATTGAGGCAGACTACTCCTCTATTCTCCGAATTCTGCTTCGACTGCTCAACGAGTGCATGGAGAAGGATCTGAATCTGGTGATAGACCCAGTGCTGGAGAAGAGATTCTTTTTTTAGTGTTTACTCACAGCTATCCTGCGGCTTGTCAAGTCAATCTTAATGCTATCAATCACATAGACGAAGCCTTTTAGGCCATACGTACAGAATAATCTTAAGCTAGATGATCGACCTGCGAATCCTCATGAACAAGCTCGCAAATTCCTAACACCGAATCAACGACCTTATTGGTTCCTGTCGAAAAGAGCAGCTGAACTTGCTAGACAAGGTGCATGAGCTGGGAATTAAGCTCGAGAAGCTGGATACAGACACGGCAATGGCTCGAGAACCCTTGATGGTGGCCAATGTTATCAAGAAGATGTGCATCCTGTGGATGAGTGGGGAGCAAGTGGAAAGGCCGAAATATTACATTACTCCCAAGCACGTTAACGATTTTAAGTTGAAATTGATCTCGAATGAGATTTCGACGAGGCTCTCCACTCTGAAGAGCTTGGAGAGGAAACTTGAAGGAATGTAGAAGAGCGATAGCGTCTTTCTGTTTACTCTCCGCCTCACCTATCTGAAAGAGAAGATTGTAAAGCTAACCCAGCAGAACTAAAACCCCTACCTTAACTTCTTGTCGTAGATTGAGGTTAAGAAGAATGTCACCGACCAAGAGCTAAGTGATTAACAGCGCATCTTCACAAACATGTCCAGATTCATTCTCAACAATCTCCTTGAACTCAAGAAACAGCCGAGGCAGCGCAACCAGACCTATATCTTTATAGAGTTTGTCTGCAATATCTTCTACTTTGCCACCAAACCCGCTCAAGCCGAGCTAATGAGGGTGTGGCAGCAGTAAAGAGAGCACTGGTACCAGCATCACAACGAAACTAAGCAGAAAGGGAAGAAGGGCCGGCAACCTATCGAGTAGCAAAACCCACCTAACTTCATCGAAGACCTATGGGAGGAAATCATTAACACCTGGAACTATGTAACGAAAAAGGTCAATCTCAACAATGCTTGGTGCGACGAGGCAACGAAGTTTATGATGCTGCTCAAGTTCTGCCAATATCTTGCTGAGGACAACTGCCAACCGTGGAAGACGGTGCTTGGGAGTACTGAAATTCGTGGAAGACCGCTGATAGAGCTGCTCTACCTCATGGAGGAGGGCATGATCGAAGAGAATGAGTGGAACCAGCGTAGTGAGAAGTTCCATTTAGACGAACTTAACTTCCGAAACAAGACTTACCTGTTCGATGTAATCTTCGCTATTCAGGAGCTAAAGACAGAGCTGATCATTGGCCCGAACTATAACAACGTGAACATGCTGTGCAATAAGAGCTACAAGAACATACGGGAGGTGATGAAGCGCTATACGAAAGACTCTGAGTCGCCATTGAGCGAGATGAAGTTGAACATCATCGAATACCTGCTGACGATGATTGAATGCGGGTTGAAGGATATCACTGACGAGCACCTCAGGAACTTTTCGTTAGATAGTTTGGAGTCGCTGTACGTGAATTACGTCAAACAGGCTTACTATAGTGTACGCTACCCAAATGAGTACGATAAGCTGGCAAGCGTCAAATCAATTCCTCTCACGATGGCTGATTTCAATGATATGAAAGCGACGTTTATTCGGACCAATTAGTTCAGCAGCCACCCTTTACTGAAAACAGCCTGCAAAATCTATGCGTACATCAACACTCTGTCATTCGAAAAGCCAATGGTCGATATATTCGTGAAGGATCGCGAGATCAATGTAAACAGATACGGCAGTCGGAAGCCTACTCTCGATGAGGAGGTCATATGCTCTTGGAAGCTGCTCGGCGAGATCACGATCGGAATCGAAGTAGTTCGCCACTTCACCCCTGAGGAGATGGAGCATAGGGAGGAGCAGGGTCGCACTGGTGAATCTGAGTTGCTGTTGTACTACTTCAAAGTTGCAGGTGACTCCATCTACCTTTCCCAGCAAACTAAGAAACAGTTCGAAGATGCTGTTGATCGCACGAACGGTTAAACAAAAGTCCAAGAGCTTTTTGAGACCTTCGAGGTATTTGAGGTGGAGATCAATCACAACAAAAAGAAATTCCGTACTAAACATCGACTGTTCAAGCTCATTGAGAACATCTACTACTGCGAGATAGTTAGCTACTTCCTCACAGTGTTGCTGAACTGTATGTACCTCGGGAATTACCAGGCCGGAGGAGTGTTGGGGATGAAAGAGGCAATTCTGGTCATTAGCATCATCCATTTGGTCTGGAACACACTGGTTTATCTCCTCTACGCTGTCTTCCGACTCCCACTTGACTACCAGACCAACTAATTCAACCTCAAACGCAGAGAAAGAGTCAAACGCCTCACAAATTATCAGAAGTTTAAAATTGGTTTGGAGACGATCTTCAACAATGGAAGCTTTTCGTTGCTGCTTTACATCCTGTTCGTCGTACTGGCGATGTCTGTGCAGCCGTGGTTTATCGCGTTTAACCTCCTCCTTATCGTCAACCTCAACGAAACTATGGGGTATGTCTTAAAATCGGTCACCAGATATATGGGGCAACTCGTCATGACCTACCTGTTTGGTCTCATCATCGTATACTTCTTCTCACTCCTCAACTATACTATGTTCTCTTCAAAGTTTCAAACGACTCCACCAGATCCAACCCTATCGGGCCCTGTGAACTCAAACCAAATTATTGGTGGAACTGATGCAACCTAAGCCTTCTGCTCGGCCCTCTTGCCCTGCTACCTAAATGTAGTGAATAGCGCTATCCGTAGCGGTAACGGTATCGTCGCGCTGCAAAACACTGAAAGTAGATTTCTTCTTAACTCTAGGCTTTTTGTCGGATCGCTTCGTTGGCACTTGGTTCAACGCCATCTTCTTCTTCTACCTCATCAACATCTTCATGATGAACGTGATCTTTGGTATCATCATCAGTACGTTCGGTACCCTGCGTGAAGAACAAACCATGAAATAAAACGACAAGAAGAACATCTGCTATATCTGCCATCTCGACCGGAGCGAGTTCGAAAAGTACAAGCGTAGCTTCGAACAGCATCATGCGGAGCACGACAAGTGGAACTACATCTTCTTTATGCATATGATGCGTAAGAAGACCTATAAGGACTGTAACGCGCTTGAAAACTACCTGAAGGATCGCATCGATAAGAAGAGTATCGACTGGATGCCGCTCGGCCAGAGCAAGTCACTCGACTATGCCAAGAAGGAGATTATTCAGGTGCGAAGCGACCAGTAGGAGAGCACCAACATCATCGATGAAGACCTCGAGAAGGACATCAAGGGAGAATTCGATTTGCTAGTGGAGGAAATGAGGAGGCTACTCTAACCTAAGAACAAGGAATGGTGATGAATGGTTATACACCCTCAAAATAGCCGTATGAAGTGGTGGTAGTTCTTGTGACTGCTGGCTTGTTGCGTCTTGAAATCCTTGCGTCCTTCGTAGCAGCTTTCGCAGAAGTAGAAGCCATAGCAATTTTAGCACATCCAGCAGCAGTTAGTGAGAGTCGTTTTGCAGCTGAAGCAAGCGAATTTCTTGTCGACGGGTCGGGCAGTTGGATCGAAGATAGCCTCGAGATGGTGTTCCTCGCGACTAGCCTTTGCTGGATGTTGCGCATTCCGTTGAAAGAAACACATCTGACCTGAGTAGGTTGTTAAAGTACAGAGGTTGTAGCGGCATGATTTGCAGCTGAAGCATATTCCGATGATGGGTTTCTGCGAACACGCGTTACACTTGAAATCGTGCAGATGGAATCCGTGACCAAATATGGGTATCTCTACGATAGCAGTTTCGTGCATGATGTCGTGGAACTTCTGCTCGCTGGTAAGGTTGAGGTCGTAGCAATCTATATTCAATTTCAAGGTACTCTCACAGAGATCGAAGTCGCGGCAGGTGAGACATTCGAACCGAGTGCCCCAGATGGGTTCTGTCCCGCAATTGTTGCACGAACGGTAGAGGTGGATTACATCCTAGTCGGCTTGGTTGAGTATCTGGAAGAAGTCCTCCTTGTTCTCTTCAGTCATGCATCGCTCGCATAGGTCGTAATTAGCGCGACGCTTAGCCTTATACCTGACTGTGTTGGGTTTGAGTGCACAGTGACATTTGTCACAATGCAGCATCAACAGCCACTTATCGTAGGACTCACCGAGTTGGTTGCCAAGGCTAAACCACCCGAACCTGAGATTATTGTTGCGGGCATACACCTCAATCTTCTTCGTGCTCGGAAACATCAACTCGATGAGTTCGTAGAGTTCATCAGGCTTCTGCGATTTCTTTCTGACTTCAGCGATGAGAACGTTGCTGGTGATGTGAGGTAGGCACCCCACACGTTTGTTCGGGTTATGCTTGTACCCCACCAGGCAGATCTCATAGGAATGCATGAAGTAGTAGCCATGCGTAAGATAGATCTTGTGGTCCTTTGTCTTCACCCATACAATCTGGTCTATGAGCTCGTAACCCCAACCGTTTAAGATTTAGATCGAAGCATTCAGTTGGGTGTTGAGAATCCAGAGGAAGATGAAGCCGCAGTCTGACAGCTTATCGACACCCACCTTTCCGATATCCTTGTTGCTCATTGTGTTGTACTAGAGGTTGAATTTGCAGTTTGAAAACATGAACTGGCTGTCGTTTTGCTGAGCACCTTTAATACGCCATGGTGGGTCGATGAGAACGACTTCGAAGTTGCCCACGCGATCAGCGAAGAAGCTCCAGTTAAAGTACTTGACATCGCAACTAATGAAAGTGGAGCTATTTAGCACATGTCCTTCTTCTCGACGTCGATTGCGATCGTCGTCTACCTGAGAGGCATGCTGGAGATAGAGATTTTGCACTTCTGGAGCAATATAGTTGGCTATGGGGAATTCTGTAAGTGCTTGCCTTCCTTAGAAGTCCGAATCGTCAGAGTAGCGACGGATCTTCTTCTTGTGGGCATTTCGTTTTGGACGGCCTGCAAGTCGAGTATCATTAGATGGCCTGCTTGACACCTCCTCCCCTTGATCTGCTATAACCTACTCGGGTTTGATTTGCTCGATTGGCGGAACTGTTTGGATTTTGGTACTTGGCGGTTCGATTCCTAATACCGTCGTACCAGCTATTGCCTATCGGACTACTTATACGGGCTTATCTGAGATTTTTGGTTGCTATTCGGCTATCAAAGGTTGTCTTCGTTGTAATTTATCCTCCTGCGAAGAAGGCACATGCTGAAGGACAATCTATTGATCAACCGAAGTCTCCTTTGCATTCTTCCGACTTGGGTTGACTTATGGAACCGCTGGGTTCTAAGGCCTCGGCTTCCTTACTTTTTGCTTTTCCTCAACAACTCTCTTCTTTATTACCTGTTTCCCTCGATCCTAGTCTTTCTTTTCTAACTTTTCTCGTTTCACCTATGCTTTGAGCTTTGGTTTAACCAACTTTTCCACCACAGCAGGCTTCCTATGTACATGGTCGAAGGTTATCTTGGCTGGGCCTCTCTGTCGCTTGTCGTATACCAGCAGCGAGTCGAGGTCATGCTCCTTGAGGGTCCTGCTGAGCAACCCATTTTTTTTCAGTTTGGGTGGGTCTTTAGTCTTGCCTATGGAATCGTTATCGCTGTTCATCTCTTCAACTTCGTTATGTTGCTGCTTCTCAGGTTCGTCCGGTTGAGTGGGTGAATTATTCGGATTGTTCATTTGTCCGCACTTGATAAATAACAATATTCGCTAAATCGTAGAAGTAAGCTGTCAATGTTGGTCGTGGCGACCGCGTCCAATTCGCTAACGCATAGCCCGCTCCAAGTGCTTTAGACTGCTCTAAGGTGGAAGACCGCAGAATTCAGCAACCAGCTTGACTATTCTGTCTGACTGGCGGTGCTAGTGTACAAGAGACTCCAGCTATTCATGGAGGTCGCTAACAGCAACGTTCATGAGTCTCGCGAGGGACGCAAGTTGATGACTTTACGCTTGGCTGACCGATCGGTTGTCTTTGGAGACGGTTGGTTTTTGAGCGGAAGTTGTGGTATCAGTGTGCTCTTTCACAATTGCCTTGACCCACTTCCAGCCGAATCTCAGCTGCTCCTTCAAACTGGAAGGTAGTTGACTCGAATTGCAGGTTTCGACCATGGTGAAGAAGTAGCTTAGAAACTTTCCGATTGGTTTGATTTCCTTGGTAACTTCCTCAACAGTGCTATTCAGAGATTTGGCCAATGTATCTGCAAGCCTTTATTTCAATGCAGTTACACTTGGATCTCTATTCAAGTTGTGATCGGTCTTGGATTTTTGAAGGCTAGGCCTACTTTGCGATCTCTCCTTGCGGTACCTTTCCCCTCGGAGCTCTTCCTCTAACTTCCTTTTGTCCTGTTCGACTGCCTGCAATAACCTCTTCAGCTCGACAATCTCCTCATTATCTCTTGATCGGCCATTCGATCCCTCCAACTGTTAGCACCTTCCTTTGAAAAACTGTAGTTCTTGCTGACTCTCGTCAAAGGCTTGGGTTAGCTCAGCCTGGAACTCCTTCATCTGCGCTATGAATATTTCCTTGTTCTTCAGCCGTTCCTCCAAGATGCGAGACTTTTCCTTCTAACGAGACAATTCGTATTCTAACAGGGCTTAGGGCTGATCGTAACGCACGTATCCAGGGCTGTACTTAGATTAGAAAGAGTAGTCCTTGCGAAAGGGACTGCCGGAAACAACTCCGCGCGTGAGACTCTCCCTTTCGGGAGCATGCTGTGAAAGCAACGACATAAATTAATTATCTCTAAAAGCTGTGCATTACGATTCGAAATTTCTCCAGTCGTACGGACCGTCTATCATCACTTCTTCTGCTGCTGCATCTGTAGAAAGCCCTATTTTGTGAGCCCTGCAAGCATCTCATCATGGCGACTTTGCAGTTGGGTGAGACCCTTGGTATCCTCCACCCTATACTTATTGATCTCCTGCTCGAAGTTGAACTCAACGTTCTCCCCGAAATTCTTGAAGTTGAGTCCTTCGGGAATGCGACACTGAATTTTGATGAAGTTTATCGGGTCGGCAGGGTTCTTTGCAAGCGTGCGTCTCATCTGAGCAACATCTGCACTAACTCTTTCGGGTACTTGCACCTGGAGCAATCTTTTCCTCCGCTATGGCGATGTTTCCGAGGTTCCCTTTAATTCTCAGCATAAGTAATAATACATTGCTGTTCAGTGTTATCAATGAAGCATTGATCACAACATCTCATGCAATTGTCTGCGCAGCTCCACATACGAAGGTAGTGTGCTGTGGCTTGAAGTGTTGTTCTTGCGGAAGCGTTTGTCGGTGAAGACTATTATGGGATCGGTTTGGTTGACGTAGTCGCTAATGAACCTGTTCATCGTCAAACCGTACTCTCCACTTTCTTCGGCGGCGTTGAAAGACGGCGGTTTGTCGTAATACTCGCTTGAACCGTTTCTTGAAATATCAAATCCAATGCTCGACGGCTGTTCAAACCTTGCGGTTCTATCATACTTGCTTTACCACAGAACCTTAGGCTATGATTCTGGGTTCAAGCTGAAGTTGGTGGGAGCTGGTTGTTGAAAGGGTGGTGAAGTAGATCCCAGATTGGCCTACCTGGAGTTGGCTCGCACTCGATTTTGCCTGCTCTATCTATTGACGGAAGAACCAGACTAAACGAGCCTCCTTCTTGCTTCATAGTTTTTGCGGATATAATCGTAGCGTTGTACGGCGGGTCCATAAGGGCTTTCGTCCTAATCAACGATCCTCATGGCAGAGCTGGAGCTAGTGTACTGGCTCATCGATTTTATGCGCGAGATTTAAATTTATTATAAAGGCAGCCGCTGACACAAGACAGCTCACGAACGGCTAGCAAAAGCCTCAAATCAAGTTCGGAGAATCCTGTGACCGACTGTTTGGGGTTAGCGACGTTATAAATAGCAATCATATGCTGTCGAAATCACATTCAAGGACCAAACCTACCTACATTTTTGAAGTAGAACAACAGGAGCATAACCTGCCGATACGGTTTACTCAGCCGCAGACGCTGGGTCCATTGTATGGCAAGGTAACCCAACCTTCGTGGTTGGGGACTTCAGGCAAAACTGCACTAGGGGATGTGCTCAAACGGTTCGAATCATGCCCCTTTGAAAACCTCCGTGAGCTTGTGGTTGCATTTGCGATAGCAGATCAACACAATCCTGTGGCCTATCACGACTGGCAATCAAACCTACTGCTTGAACAATACCAGTTGCAACCAGAACTGCAAAAGAAGGACCGGGATATTATCAGAGTGCTGAACCTTTATCGTCAGGAGCTTATTTGCGTGGAAAGACTGTCGGTTGTTCTAGATCAACTGGCGAAGGCGGAGGAGAACTTTCGTAATGGAGCAGATGCAACATTGCGTAACTTTGCCAAATTTGAAGCAGTTACCGCTGAGTATATCGTCAAGAGCGAATATCGTGAGGACTACCAACGCTAGAACGTGAAGCTGAAGCAGCAATTGAGCGAGTACTTCGAACTGCAGCACATCCAAGAGTGGTTTTTAAAAGCAGTGGCGGAAGTGAGAAGACTAGGGTATGTCCAACCAACAATGGATAGCACTGACATAGTAGGCCTACAGCGTGCTGCTAACCAGAGCAAGACAGAGCTAACCAACTCAATCAACACTCTGGAATATCGGCTAGATAATGTACGAAGGAAAGTAGGTCTAGAGCTGATAGCAGTCGACGAGCAGGAACTGCATGTGGATGAACCACCAAACGGTATTGTTCTCCACCCACTTTATAACTTGATGTCGAATATTCAACCACCGAACCCATAGATCAGGAGATTATACGAACAGCTGCGGGACGGTTACGACCGATATCTCAAGAAGCTGAGGGACGTGCTGCACATCATCAAGCTCATTGAGCTTGAATCGGTGTACAGGGACAGAGTTCTGAGAGAGCAGCGTAGTCTCACTGAGCACCTCAAGTACTTTACAGGTCGATTTAGAAAGCACTACCAGCTCCTGGTTCCCTACTAAGAGTCTCAAGACTTCAAAGAGCTCAGGACCAATGTTGCCAGGATCGCCTATACATCGGAAAGCTATGCTAGAGAGCTATTCGACCTACAGAATGCCCTCGTGTTTGTAAATTCAACCTATGGTACTCTCGCAAATTATGAAGCGACACTTTTCAAGCTAATCTGCGATAGTAAGGAAACATCGCCACAGGCCTCCGCATTAATCGGAACTCATACCGATCAGTTTTCGAGAGCAGATGCTCATCAAGGCTATAATGTCATCCTCCTCTAGTCCTTGCGGCGCCTAGAATCTCTCAATAGTTCAAATCGCCAGTGACTACCATCAAATCAAACACTATCGTTGAGAAAGTCTATGTCCCCCCGCTGTTCCAGCTGTCCCTCCACGCTGCTGGTGACACTTTCGTCTCCACGATCCAGCTGTCGAGTAAGCCCGTCCACCAACACCCTGTACTTTTCGTTTTAGCGTTGAGATTGCTTGAGGAGTTCCTCAACCTGCCGAAGATACTGGTCCTTCTCCTTCTAATTTTTAAACTTGTCCCTAAATTGATCGTTGGAGTACTTTTGCACAAAGGAGCTGAGGGTAACATTGTCGATTCCCAGCTGCTGCTTCATCTGTTCTATTTCCCTTCTTTTCTATCGCTGGCTCTTGATGATGAGCTATTCCTTCTCGGTGAGTTTACGATTGAAGCGGTAGCGCTCGTGTTCCGCTTCATCCCTCAACCGATCATTCTACTCGCTCAGCATCTTCACTTTCGAAGCGAGAACGGCCTTGTCCTCTCCAGGCCTGTTTTCACTGATGCGAAGAATACGTGTTTTTTTTGTTGGATGCATTTCACTGAATAGTGTTGGTGGTGTTTGACCAAATTCGCTGATCTGCACCTCCACTGCAAGTCGTTCCTGTGGAGCCATCTGCCTATCCATCTTAACATTTTCTTCGTAGGTCATATGGTAGAACAGATTATCAGCAACTATGGCATTCGAGCCTGTCTGCTTAAAGCCGAATACTAAGTCGATCCACTGATTGAGGTGCGAGGAGACGTAGTCGCTTTCTAGTGCAGTTCGCATTTTCAAAAGAAAATCTTGGGGGCTGTTGGCCCATTTTGGCAGCACGACATCATCGTTGACTTCTCCCTCTGGGGTCATTCCAAGTTCCAGCTTCTCGTTGTTGACAAGGAAGTCGAAGTCAGTGCCATAGAACTAAGGGGTAAGCTCCTTAAAGTCAGCAGATAATTTGAGACTGTTGTAGTAGGTTTGCTCGATGCTGCGGAAGATCCTCTCAGAAGGGCTAAACACTCCGTTCTGGAGCTTTATGATAAACTCCGGCACCTTTCGGATGAGGTAATATACCACATAGCCAGGTGTGGAGTAGTGAGTGGGATAAATACATGGTGGGTGTGTGAGCGTTTTGTCCTTAAGCTCTAACACGTAATTGTCCTTAAGAAGCTGCAGTCGCGACTTGTTGATTGCACCTATTGGCTTGGACAGATCCCTGTACATCTCATAGTTTGTGAGGTCCAGCTCAGAGCAACCGTAGTCTGAGAGTACCCACGGGAAAATTGGATATTGGGAGAGATCGTTGAAGCTACGGTTGGCTGCCGAATTGAGGAACATCAGGTACTCGAAGTTGCTGATTTCCCCATTGATCCATCTGTTGATAACTGCTGCCATCTCCACTTTGATGAGCTTCTCACAATGCTGCTTCAGATGTTTATACACGTTTTCTCTGATAGTCTTGTCCTCGAAGACAAGCAGCAGAGATCTCTTCTTGTTGTACATCCACAGTTCCAAAGCATTGTGTTGGAACATATAGCGGTAACGACTCACGTGCTTCACGTCTCTCAAGCAGAATTCGACAGTCCTTTGGTCGGGACTGTTTACGATAGGATAGAACAGCAGCTTGTTTTTTACAATCCCAAAGACTCCGTGCATCACACCTTGACAGGTCACCCTTCTGCACTTGGACACATGCTTCAACTCGCCGTGCTTGTGCAATTCCTGAAACTCGCTGAGACCCTAGTTGAGGGTTGCTTCTATCAGTGCCCGAATGAACTTCTGCCATTACCCACCTCATACCGTTTAGTTATCGACCTGCAGCAGTCCATCGTAAATCTTAAGGAACCGTAGCACTTGCTGTTTGAGGTTACTCTTGGCCAGCACAAACACAAAGTTGTCGTCTGTCTATGCTATGTACACCTTCGTACCTTTTCAGTGATATAAGGACTCATCGGCCAGCGGTATATGAGGAACACTTTCTGTACCTTCACAAAGAGGGCATTGTTGATCTTTTCGGGGAGCGGATTGCTACTCTTCTTTGGATTGAACAATCTGTGCAAAAGCGCGTTCTTCTGTTTGCCTTCCGGTCGATCGGAGGGTTCTTTCTCCAACAGTTCCTAGCTAACAGAAGATGATACCGTCATATAGGCGACACCCTTTGCTAATGACCCTTTGATGTCTGCATCGCTGAGCCCAACAAGTCCCTTAAGCTTCTGACTATCGATGTTCTTCATGAGCCGCAGAAAGATGTTGCTACTGAACTTGACCCGGAGCAGTGGGTGGTCAAGATTCTTCGGTTCGAAGAAGATAGAGCGAGAGCACAGATGAATGCGCCCTTTAACCCTAACGAAATGTGAGGGGTTACTCCTCGGAGTTGCTACCAGCGAGCATGCCAGCCTTGAGCGTCATGAAGGACAACTCATT
>ERZ724508.1365-NODE-1365-length-14713-cov-4.479465_pt1 | contig 14713 bp, 22 predicted proteins | sample MGYA00376041_ERZ724508 | MGnify/ENA primary metagenome ERZ724508 (study PRJEB28724, sample SAMN07190887) | wastewater metagenome | isolation source: effluent of sewage treatment plant in Hong Hong | place: USA: Christiansburg, Virginia | collected 2016-03-01 ...
CCTCAAGGAAGGGGGATTGGGAAAAAAGAAGCTCCAGATTGACAGCGTGGAAGTTTACCTCGACTTGCGCATTTTCAGGAAGTGAAACCAGCAAATGGTCACCTTTATTTGTGACACGGATCTCGTACTCTTTGGTGGGCTCTTCAACATAATCCTCGCTAGCATGCGAGGTCAGAAGATTGTTGATGTTACTAAATAGCTTTCGCCAGGCAAGAACACCGTAGTTTGTGTATTTCACTGAAAGTTGCTTGGCAACCTCGAAGTTAGGAGAGCTAGTGAACATATCGAGGAAGCAAGCGACATAATCGTATTGTAGCTGTGGGAAGTCTGGCCTCTCGGACTACATAATTTTGAAATGTACCTTTTGGATGCGATCGAACATATTCTTGGCCTCGGCTATGCGATCCTGCAGAATGAGGTAGTAGGTGAGTGCAAGTTGATTCTTTTCCGTGTGTCTTTCGGACTCGTTGATCAATAGCGAGAGCAGGAACTTTCTGTACGTATTCTTAAATTCCTTATTGAGGATGGTGCTTTTGCTTTCCTTCATAAATTTATGGGCACGGTTGGAGTTCAACGGGAAGTACTCGAATAGTTCAGTCTCAGCGTTTCTGGGCAACTTGCTTTTCACGAATTCGATTGTCGTGGCAATGTCCTGGTGGAACACCCCGAACTACCAGACTGCTTCATTGAAGTAAGAGCGTTTGCGGAAAATGCTGAGAACCTGCTGATAGTTGGCGGGGTCAAAGAGCATCCATAATATCTTCATTCCATCGAAGGTGTTCTCATCGAAGATATTCTTATCTTGGATGAATTATAAGATATCCTTTTCGGTGCCAGAACGAAGGATGTCTTTGAAGGTTTATAGCCTAGCTTTCTTCTGATGGTCGAGGACTACCAGTGGTTATGCCTGTTCAGCCTTTGCGATGATCAACGAACCCTTGGCAGCATTGGAAGGGTACACCCGGAACGTACCAGATTATGGGAAGTAGAATTGGGTTTCATAAGCCTTGACAGAATATGCTCCGACGGTAACACTTTCAATTTTGGTGTATTCATGCGAAGCGACTGGAATACTTCCCTGAGGAATATCCTGCAAAACCTGGAGGTCAAGCTGGGCAATCGAGGTGTTGATTACAACTGTCTGGCAGCTGTAGACTTTGTTCTTGAGGAAGTCAGTGACATTCTTCTCAATTTTAGTGCCGTCCTCCTCTCCAGAGTAGGGGTCGTTTGGATCGAAGTAACGTTGGCTCACTAGCACTCCATATTTCTTGTCGTATGGTACCGGCTTGACTTCCTTAACAAACGCGAAGAATGCTGATTCCGCAGTGATGGTAATATTCTCATCGCCAGCCTCCAGAGAGTACTTCGCTGTAAAGCTTGAAGGCAGGAAGCTGATTGCTAACGCGAATTCCTGACGCTTAGTCAGGTATAAAAATTTATCAGAGAGGAATTCGCCTTTCCTGTCCGACACGAGGTATAGAGCAAGGTCAACCCAGAACTTTCCGCCCTTGATATGGTTCTTTGAGTCTTCCGGCTTCTTCATGTCGAAGTAGGTAGTTTCGACGTATTCTTTGGTCTTTTCGACGGGTTTGAAGGCTGGTTTGTACTGTTGTCTTTGTGCAATGTATCCCTCCGCTTTGTCTTCATAATCTTAGTCCATCATCATCGGCAGATTCTGTTGTTGTGGGGAGGCCCTCCTCATTCTCATCATCGGAGCCATTTGTGGTGCGAATGCACCAGGAGGTGGTGGTGGGGCAGCACACATTGACATCGGCATCATCGGCATTGGTGGTGGTGGAGCACCATAGAATCCAAAGTCCATGTTTGCTCCCCCGTAAACGGCCCTCGTTGTACTAGTTGTAGCCCCAAATCCAAATCCAAAACCTCCACTCGGCTCGGTTCTCTTCTCTTCAAGCATTTTTGAAGTAACTATGATATCGAAGTTCTTCCGGTACTCATCCACTGAAATAATATTCCCTTTTTCTGCGAGATCCATCGCCGAAGCAATGCTTTGAGCTATCTCGAATTGCTTGCTACCAATAAGGTAGTCGACCAACAGGCATTTTTCGAAAGCATTTAGCCTTTCAAGTGCCACTGGTTGAGCAAACTCCTTGGCCTTGGGATGCTGGAGCAAGCAATAGTCCACCACAGTCTTCTCAAGCTTATTCGCGATGAAAGGCTTGACAATCTTTTCAAAGAATTCAGTGTCTTTGTATCGGAGGTAGACATTGAGCTCATGGCAACAGAACTAGTCGTAAGTCTGCTCCTTCTTTTCTGGGGAATAACTTGGCCAATCAAGAACCCAGTCCCACACCTTCGTGGCTTTGATTGAACTGTAAAAAGCGACGTTGGTACTACTAACTGCCGACCATATGCTGCTTCCCTTTACTTTAAGAGTCTCCCCTTTCTGCAGCTGATAGACCTCCCTAGACATAGTAATACCCTGCGTTTTAGCCTTATCAAGATCATCCAGACCTTTATGCGTCATATCCTTAACAGGTAGCTTGATGCCGTCCAACCCAAAGTCTCTTTCGATTGCAAAGGACTGCGAAGTGAGCAACACCTTGAAGTATTGATGGTAAAGGGGCACTTTGAAGCTGATGACCTTGCCATGAAGATTGGGAGTGATTGCTGAACCGTACTTGAGGAAATTGTTCTTGGTTGTGATACTATTATCATCTTCACGAAGGTAAGGATTCCTCTCACCAGGCTTTCGACACTCCTCCATACGAATGTCATCCGCGAACAATAAATCCTGTGCGGCATACTGACCACCCTAATTCAGCTATTCCTGACTGAAGTTGGTTTCACGCTTTTCTGCTCGCTTGAGGAGCAGTCTTGGCTTTTCGAGATTGTTTCCGACATACTTCTATTCGCTTTGTCTGTTCATGATGTAACACTGCTCGTCAGACAACTCCTTATTGCTGAGGTAGTTGCACCTCTTGCTTGCAAATTTCACTGTTCCTACTTATTGGCTCTTTTTGAAGGTCTTTCGAATATTTTCCGTCTGATTAGAATTGTACACGAAGGCTGAGGAGATAACATGAGCACGAACACTATCCAGTGGAATATCTGCTGGGAGACTCAGCTCCATTTGGATGTTGTAGCTGTCCTCTGTCCTTTGCACCTTTGGTGCGTTGAGGCCTATGAGCTAGTGGGCATTGGTCGAAAATGTGATAACTTCCCCTCGCTTTTCGTTGAGTAACTGTCCTTCTGACTCCCAAACTTTAGCATCCAGCACTGTGATTGCTATCTCTGTTTTCAATAGTGGGAATTTGAGTTGGTAAAAGCCAGCCGAAGTGAGTTTGCCAACCAGCCTATTATCCAGGATTTGTAGAACAGACTTTTCGTTGGAGATAATGTTGAGGTTTTCTGGTTCTCTCTTGAATAGGACAACATCCTTGGCAAAGTCGAACCCATTCCAAATTGGCAGGCTAAGATCCTCGCCGGCTCGAAGGTACAGGGTACTGGGATACTGAACTTGATTGGCAATTTTGTTGAGCTTCCAAACTTTTTCTGCGCTTGGGATGTCGGGTCTTGGTATTGTCTTTGCATGTATTTGTGTGACTCCGTCCAATTTGCCGAGATCGATTTCACCTTGATCGTTCGTGGTGAGCTGCCTGACGATGGATTTGATGAAGTAGGGGTGGGTGACGATGAACTGAATATCCATTAGTGGCTTGGGCTCACCGTTCTTTCCGAGTACCTTGAGCTTGTAGGTATCATTATTTTTGAGCAGGTAGATATCGATGAAGCTTTTATCTCTTTCGACTGATTAAAACTGGATGGAATGAGTGGATTCGAGCTGCTGTGGCTTTCCACTGTAAGTTTCGACCTTTCCGGTGACCTTAATTTCGATGTGCCGGAGATAGGTTTGCACTGGAACTTCCAGCACGTATTCGTTCCTATGATCCCACACCACAGATGGCACATCGAATGAGCTGTCGATATTCTGATGGTTCTTAATGGACACAGTAATGCGTGATTCCTTCAATGCCTTCAGTGACACGGGATTGTTATTGTTGAACAGTCGAGCTTGAAGCACTACTTTTCCCTTACTGCCGACTAAAAAGTTCTCCTCGTGGTAGATAGAACTCACGTTCAGGCTGTAGGTCTCTGCTGGAACGAACACATCGATAGACTCCGCAAACCCATCCTTGACTGCCACCAATCGAACTGTATTTGCATTTGTACCGAAAGGAATGGTGTGCTGACCTTTTACGTGAATGCGCTTGTTGTTGCACCAAACATCCAGCTACTCGATTGGAGTGCTATCTTCCTGGTAGAACCGTACCTCAACACCAACGAGGGTAAGTTTCCTCAAGGCAATAATTGAGCCTCGTCGTATGACAGCCCTGCTGGCCAGCCCCTCCCCTTTAAAGTCAACGATGTAAACTGACGGCTTGTTCTCGACAATGCCAGCAAGGGAGAAATCCACAACGGATTCCTTGTAAACAGTGCTAGCCTCCACCTCTTTTGTGACCTTCCTGAGTGGTTGTATGAAATCCAGACTGACAGTATCGTCGATCTTACCGTTTGTATTCAGGTAGTGCTTTTCAGTACTCATTTAGTAAACCTCAGCTGTGATGAGCTTGACATTCTTCACCCTCAGCTTTAAAACGACGTCTTATTTGGTATCAAATCGTTTCTTGTTGCTTTCCAGTATGGTAAGTTCCTTCTTGCTGGCCAGTTCCTCCATCGTACGTTTCGAAAGCGCAGCTTCGATATTGTCGGGTATCTGCCCCTGAGCCAGCAGAACACGGTAGTACAAATCATCAACGTAGCTTTGGGGGAAGTACTTGTAGAACTGCTCAGCTTATTTCTTATCGGGGTTGTCCCGAAAGATGAGCTTTAGGTAGCTGCGCAGTAGTTCTGCTTGGTTCAAGTTACGACAGCTCTCCAGATTGTGAACCTTGTACCAATATGACTGGTAGTTGTTGGAATTGTCGGCGAGCTGTCGGCGATAATTATCATTGAATGGCTCGTAGTTATTTATAGGTCGAGTCAGGAACTCCTCAAACAGTTTTAAGTCTGGCTTGCCAATCAGCAGATCGATCTGTAGTGCTTCAGCACCGAGCTGGTCAATGAATGAATTCACCAGATTGGTATTGAATTCCTTCAGCCATTTGCGGATTCTCTCAATCATATCTCTCTTTTGGATCAGACTCTACAGTGAGCTCTCAGAGTTCGGCAGGAAGGACAGCTCCGACAACTCCCTTTTCCATCTTTTCTGATACAGTTGCGAAAAATATTCCAGCTCATTGACCACTTCCTTCACATGTTTTGGCAAATCCTCCAGCTGGTTCTTACTCATCCTCTTGTACATTCCGGAGTCTATCTTAAAGGTTGGGTTCTGCTTCTTTCCGAGATCTAAGAAGAGCAGCAGAATGGGGTATACCTGCTCATCCAATGTTGCAAGCTCTATCCCGTCGATGTAAGTGTTCAGATCCCGGAACGACAACTTCTGGAGATCTTCAAACTTGAGCTGTGCCAATCCGTAATTGGTCAGTTCTTGACATAGATTTTGATCGAGTAGCTTTTCCTTCATCAAGGTCTCCAGTGAATAGTCACTTTCCAAGAGAGTGCTCGCCCCTTTGACTTGTGCGGCTGTCACTTCGGCTGTCGAATAGATTGTAGGTCTCACATAATCGAAATGAAGCTGAAAGATATCCTTGAGCTGCTTGAAGAGGCTGGCCTTATCTGCTTCTGGGAGGTCTGGCTGTAGCCTGAGTATCGTCTTGATAGTCCATAGTTCAGAACTTTGACTGCTGATTCCAATCCTCCTGCAGAGCTCCAGAAACTTCTCATGGTCTTAAGAGGCCAGTAGTTCGAAGAGAACCGCTTCGGAAGATCCAGATGGCAAGCCAGCAACGAATGCAGCCTGGTCATCAGCAAGCAAATACTTCTCGATGGTCGGTAGGTAGGTGTCGAGAACTGTGATGTATTACATATCTAATATTTACAATGCGGGAGTGTTACGGTATTATAGTGCCCGCGCTGTTCTCTCTATGAAATGGGCTCTCAGAAGCACATAGACATGAATGGGGTTGGACCATTTCAATGATATCCTTAAATGAAAGGGTTTGTGATAGGATGGAAGGTAATTCTGCTATGTTTACTGATGGGCTTTGTGCATGGATAATGCATCCATTCTCGGCTGGTACGTAACTACCAACCTCGTAGGCTTGAGCTTGAAGCCTTGGACCGAATTCTGAAGCTTCCACAATATCCCCACAGTCCCATCAACATGACACATACATACCAACCTCAGGATGTACCCTATTCTGAAGATGTCGATAAGTACATCCTCAAAACCATCGCAATAGCTTGCACATATTTCTCCAAGACACTTGGAGTGATATCAGCGCCAATTTATTTCCCTGCTTCGATTGACGGTACCTCTACATTCCACAGACAGTCTGCTACGAAGTCACACCCCCTGCCGAACACCGCATGCCTTTCACATCCGATCTACACCTCTACGTGACCAGCAAAAGTGAGAAGCAATAGTCCTTTTTGGCTTGGGCTGTGCCGTGTGTTATCAATAACATCGGCCGACCCATCTTCGGGCAGATCAACTTCAACACCTACTATCTCAGACTCAACCAAACCAACTATGGGTATCAGAAAGATATCGAAACAACAGTACTGATTGAGCGATGCAGATTCACTAAATGATCCACGTGTTGGGCTTCTCACCGAGTCTCTACGGGTTCTTTCACGAAAAGCCTGTTATTACCAGGCAGTATGGTCGAACTACTATCCAAACACCCACACTAAATGCTTGGATGAAATCGCATTTTAACTGTGGGATCGGTGCACCGTTGGAGGATCAAGGTTCTGATGGATCTGTAGGGGCTCACTGGGAACGCTCCGTCTTTCAGGACTAAATCATGACTGCAAGTGACATGACAACAAGGCTAACACTTAGTAACGCTACCCTTTCCCTTCTTGCCTCAACCGGCTGGTACCAAGTGAACTTCAACTACAGCGAAGGCTTCATCTTTGGCAAAGGTGAAGGTTGTGAGTTTATATCAAGGCTCTGCAAGGGCAACTTCCCCTAATACTGCTACAGTCCCAATGAAATATCATGTACCTTTGACGCTTCTGCCATCGCTCTCTGCATTTACGATCCCTTCTCCAACAACTGCAATTACTATGCAGCTTACAAGAACACAGTTTGTGCTGAGGAATCGGAGACACCCTTAAAGGAATCAGGGATGGAATTCGCGTATAATTCTCGGTGCTTTAAGAGTAACGCTATAATGGAGAACTACTACAGTACAAATAAGCTTGGCTATCGATGCTTTAGAGCGAAGGTATTTGAATGACCTATTTAGTGTGTAGGAGCCTCGATTTTAGTATTGGTCAATGAGGTGGTCTATTTGTGCGAGCATAAAGGGCAAGTTCTCACCCTTCAGTCACGTAATATAAATGTCTGATACAGCCATGAAAGGCAGTCTACAATGCCCAACTATCGATTTCTCTTTATTCTGTGGTACCGAACAGTACTGTGAGAACCAATGCAACCAACAAGGATACTGCCTCAATGGCCGATGTATTTGTGGTCCTGGTCGATCAGGAAGCAGCTGCTAAGCCATGTGTGAAGGAAATAGACACTACTCTTACAAAAGCACATGTGTTGCTCAGTGTCCAATGGATACCTACACTTATTAATCTGCCAAGAAGTGTGTCGATACTTGCCCAAAAAGAACCTATATTGCAATTGGCAAGACCTGCGTGGACTGTGGGATGTACTGCAGAGAGTGCAACAGCAAGGATTGCAACCTTTGTGACAAAGGTATAACTCATTCGAATATTCAGGAGCTACGCTCACAAACGGCACTTGCCGCCCAATCCGATAATTTACTTACTCTCGTCACCTCCATCCCCTTCTGTTGGTCTTGCTTTTGGCGAGTGTTATCATCGTTTGCTGACTTCCCAATAACTTTAATAATATAACGATATCGCTACGATGACTTCAGCTTCCCCTTAGAAACCCTGTCAGCACTAGCGCTACTGCTACCACCAGCTTTACGAGAAATGCCGGGATGAACGTGTACGCAACATCGCAGAGCTATTTCCTCTGCGCCATGTGGAGACCTCAACTAACGCCACTATGAAGTTCGCTAACCCACAAAAGTCGAACATTCCAACCATCGCCTATGAGAAGTACATCCTGCAGGTAGTTTCATCGGATCATTCAGGAACTCGACATCGAAAGGGATGAGAATTTTGTAAAAGACTTCTACGTCAATTCAACCGCACAACTCAAGGAGGACTTGAATATCGTGGATCTAACTGAGAAGCAGTTGGCATCAAACAATGCGTATGTGTTATGCGAGGTCGAGCGAACTGATTTCCAGGAGAGATAGCGGCAGCGCATCGGAACCATTAATAAGGCTCGGAACAAAGCCATTAAGCACTTCAACGAACATTTCGAGAACAACAAGAAGGAGGAAGCTGCAGATAAATAAGAGAACGTACAGGGTCAATTGATTTAGGAAAAGTACCTGAAGAAGCTGCACACGAAGCTGGAGGAGGTTGCCGAACACATAATCCATGGCGGTGGGTAAGCACGTACCGACAGGTAGAAGGAGTTTCTGCTGAGTAAGGATTACCTCAATGGTGCTTACTTGGCTGGGGTTAAGGTCAAGAAACCAAAGAATGCACTGGAAATTCTCGAGGAAATTAGGGTGCTGCTGCAGAAACACAAACTGAAGCACGCAACAGAACGCGAACAGATTGAAGGTAAGAATGAGTTGATTCAGCCAATAAATCAATGACCCAAAGCTTCATGACGGAAGCTTCCATGACTAATACCAGCCAGCAGTCCATGCTGTCAGAGGCCAGTGGAGTCGAAAACAGTCAAATTGCGGCATAAGACGCAGTTATTACAAGATACTGCAACATGGTCGAGCTCCAGAAGAAATGGAATAAGAAGAGCATAGATGAGGTCAAGCATGTCATCAGGCGGGCTGTTATGCAGAAGGTGCTCTTAGAGGCTCAGAAAAAGGAGCTCAAAGAAAAGCTCAAAGAAAAGTAGATCAACGAAAGTCTCAAAAGGTCTAACCCTGAACTCGCCAAGAAACTGAAATAAAAAGAGCAGAAAGAAACAAGGAGCAAGTCCACTCTGAAGAAGAAGGGCTCGTATCAACCCGAATCAACTCTCGAACGGAAGAAAACACCTGTTGATGATCAACCTGCCACAGCCCTCCCCAAAGCCGAACTTGACATAAAAGAGCAATGGATGAAAACCGGCAAGTTCAACCCTGCTGGCGAACTATTCGAACGAACAAATAAGTACCCCTCTCGACTATCCATAGTTATACTCGACTATTCGCGAAAAAACTATAGGACGCAATGTTCAACCTCCAGGTCAAGGACGACTCGGAGCTGTAACGAACAGCCGCAGGCAATTGCAATTGTCGTTGCAAGTGTCCTTGTGAAAAGTGATGCCGGTGGCTCTTTTTAAGTCCTCTTCAAATAATTTCACAATAATAATTCCTATGAACAAGTTGGTCTTGTTGACTTTGGTGTTGGCAATTGCCCTCGCCATCCATGAGATTCCTGTGAAGCATAAGCCTCGTACTGCTCTGGAGAACAAGAGGTTCCTGCAGTACCTGCGAAGGTCCACTGTTCTTGAACAAGCTGATAAAATCCTCAGCCAAATCTTCCCAGGACGGTTCGCCAGCAAGCTCTACAGCTATCCTGAGGTTAAGATCTACAACTATCTCGATACCGAGTACTACGGGTAAGCAGCCACGTTAACACAGTGACATCACCATTGGAACCCCCGGCCAGGACTTCGGAGTTGTCTTCGATACTGGTTCATCCAACCTGTGGGTGCCATCTAAGGAATGCCGTTTGTCTGCTGCTTGCTACCTCCACAAGTACTTCGACTCTGCCAAGAGCTCGACCTACAAAACGAATGGCACCAAGTTCAACATTACCTATGGATCAGGCGCAGTTGTTGGCTACCTTGGAGTTGATAGCGTTGGAGTCGGTGGACTCACTGTGAAGGACGCTCTGTTCGGTCAGATCACTAAGCTCGAAGGTAACAAGTGTCGCTAGTTTAGGCATCAGCTTCATCGCTGCCAAATTCGATGGTATTCTGGGTATGGCCTGGCCCGCAATCAGCGTGGACCAGTGCCCACTTATCTTCGACCTGCTCTGGAAGCAGAAGCTTGTGGACGGAAACTCCTTCTCTTTCTACCTCACCAAGGTCGCCGGTATGAACGGTTCGGCTATGGTCCTGGGAGGAATCAACCCCAACTATGCCGCCAGCTCCTTCAAGTACTACCCACTGCGCAGCCAAACTTACTGGTTGTTGGACCTCGCTGACCTTACCTACAACGGCACCAGCTACAAGCCATCCAGTGGTAACTTCCTCGGTATCATTGATACTGGAACTTCCGTCATTGCTGGTCCCACCAAACTTGTCGACGAAATCACCAAGGGCTTTGGAACTGGTAAGGAGAAGCAGGTTGACTGCTCATTGGTACCTTCTCTGCCCGTCCTGACCTTCAAATTCGGCAACGACAATTACAGCCTTAAGGGAGAGGACTATATTCTGAAGGTCGACGAGGGATCCAAGCAGGTGTGCATCGTTGGAATCATCGGACTGGACTTGCCACCAAGCTTCGGCACTGCCTTCATTCTCGGCGACACCTTCATCAAGACCTATTACACTCACTTCGATGTGGCCGGCTCACGCGTCGGATTCGCATTGTCCAAGTGATCCATATGGAAATTATCAGAACGGCTATTTGGTGGTCTCCCGTGTCTCGTTTTAGTGATTCTGCACTCGTCGCAGGTACTCGTCGAACATATCCTTCCGGCAGTAGACAAAGCTGTCCAGGGTAAGCAGCTGTCTTGGAGGTTCGCGTCTCATTGCGAGTTTTTGCATAATGCGCTCTTTTGCTGTCGCTGAGGATGTCTTGTCCTTTGTCAGTTATCGCATCAGGGAGGAATACTTCTTAAAGATCTCTTGTTCGAATTACTACATTACGCCAGCTTGTACCTGTGACGATACTCTGAACAAGAAACTGTCTGGGAGAAGTAACTCGCAGTCCGTGGTTGTTAGATGCAGACTTTCCATTATTGTGTTGAGAACGCAACTAAACAATGATTCCAAATCCCCGTCTGGTAGTTGGTCGTGATTGATGAAGCAACATGTTCTGATGAGGTTGTTGAACTTTGTTATGTACTTCTCGAAGCGTTTCTTGCCACATCCCAGAAGAGGTCGCATATAGGACATTAGTTTTGTCACAAAATAGTCCATTTTTGTGTTGTTGGGGTTGTAGTAGTCGATTTGGATCAGGTCCATCTCCAGATGCGAAAAGATCGAGTCAAGGAAGGTTTACTCTTTGATGGTCATGTCTCTCACTGAGCTCATCTTCCCGTCGATCGTTTGTTAGGCGAAAAGACAGCTCTTTCTCATGTTGCGGACCTCATTGGGCCAATTCCGCAGTAAAAAGCGACGTTGGAAAACATCGGATGATGCTTGGTGGAGGCATCTAAAGCAGAAATTCAAGTATTCTTGGTAGTAAAAGATCCGTAATCCAGTTCGCTTGATCTCCGGTACGAGGAACTTCATATTCACTTTGATCTCTCCGAGATACCTCAGAAGGCTAAACCTCCTGACAGGTTGTATTGGTGGTATGGTTGCAATCGAGAGCTCCAGCATATCCAAGATGGCATCTTTGCAGGTAAGATCCACGCCAATACTGTATAGACATTGCGTGACAACAGAAATAGACTTAACAAACGGCGCCACGAAATTGCTATCTAGTGGTTGATCTGGTTGTGAGACGAAGACTGCTAACACTACAGGTATCTGTAGCAAGCATTCATCGATGTTTGCCATAGCCCTCGCCAGTTCCTCTGCTTTGTGCATATCAGCAGAATTGAGCGGTAATATAAGCAAGTTAGCCCCATACATCTCCTCATCGAATCGTTGTAGAAGCTCCTCTTCATTATCGTACTTGAAGTAATCGATAGTATAGTGTATGCGTGTTTGCTTGTACCCTCTCTGAACGCTGGAAACAAACTATATGCACTCCGAGAAGGTAGCTTTCATGACAGAATCGTTGCAGATAAAGTCAGCGAAGTGTTCGACTCCTAGCAGCCTTGTCAGATACTTCACAATAACGGTCAGAGTTTTCACTACCTCCTTTAGGCGAGTATACTCCAAATCAATCGGGATCAGGATGCGCAAGTCGAAGTCAGTTTGTTCAGCAAAGCGTTCCTCTGGAATTTCGAGGTAGAATTGGGAAACGCTACCGAAGAAGCCCTACTGAGAGCATTTCTATTCGAATGTCTCGTTGTCCATCTGAATTGGAAGGATTTCAGAACTCTAATCCTACCCTTCCATCATCCGGATGCTTCGTTGTTAAGGCTTTCCGCTCAGGTTCCCACCAAATATCTGATGTTCGTCAGGTACCTTCATGTCATTTGCGAAGGCCTTCGAGAGTTCCGTGGATTTCTTGAGTGATGCCATACACTTTTGAAGGATTTTACGATACTCACTAACTGCTCGGATGCGATAAAATCCTAACTCTTATTGGCGGTCCATATTGATCGATAAAATATGGAATAGGCGGTTAAATTTCTCGCGTTGCTTCTTTTTTCTCTCGAAGCTCGCCCGGAAGAAATTAACCAACCTCCCCTTTACGCCGTCCAAGAACTTTTGGTGCTTGTTTTTCTTTATTCGTTCTAGAATGTTGGCCTTTTATTCTGTAGTTTGCGCACTTGAAGTTGGAATTGACAATCGTTCAGGGCGTCTAGCTTCAATTGAGGGTTATTCACGAATCGACAGATTTGGCTCCTCCTATTCAGGTGGATCAGCCTCCAACACTTGGGACTGCCATATTGACTATCTGCACAAATCTACGAGTCGGCGATCATAATCGAAATGGCGAATCGACAGCCCTCGCATAATCTCTTATCGACTCAGTTCCTCCCACTTTAACAGTTATTTGTTGCTTTTTTCCACGCCAAGTGAGAGTCTGCTTAGTTTCTGCTTGGGAAATTGGTGGTAAGGTGTCACGTAGTGGAGTCCATCTTCGCCTGTCAATGTCTACTTCAGGACTATTGCTGTCTCATCCATTGTTATCCTGGCTCCAATATGCCTCAGGAATTTTATGAGTTCGGTTGTGTCTCCAAACTGCATCCATTCATCTACAAGGCTCAGAGATAGACTCTCGTTGTCAGACTCTCCTCCTTTGCAGGTTTTGGTAAGCCTTTTGATTCCCTCTTTTCGCATAGTGTTTAGATGGAAGAGCATTGTGCAAGCTAGAAGGTAGCCAGTCTCGTTGCTATCCATGCCGCGGAAGTATGAAGCAACACTGCGCTCGTTGATGATGTTGAGCATAGTCAATGCTCTCTTCATATGGATCGACTAGAGAATGGGGTTTTCAGAAAGCTCCTTGAGATCATCGGTCATGTTGCCTAAATGCTGGTCGATGTTTTCTTTGGACGAGAAGACCATCGCATAACCCGATATCTCTGGTTCGAAGGGGCTGATGTAGATGTTTCTCCGGTTCATTTCTCTAAGAATGTCGTCCACGGTCATTTCAGTTCTCCCAGTTTTCTTGAGTTCAACCAGTAACCTCTTGAGTTCTTGCTTTGAGTCGCGGTAGGCCTGCAGTAGCTGTGCTAGAATCTTTTCAAGATTCTTCTGGTTGAGCTGATCATCGTAATCTGGGTACTTCCTCATTTGGTTGATCGATAAGATGAAGAATCGAGCAATCTGCTCGGATACTGTAATGATGCTCTCCGAACGTTGCTGGGAAGGCGTCAACTGACTGATTTATTTAATCATCGCTCGCATGCGATTCCACAGGAAGGAGTAGATGTCTTCGAAGCATATTCCAGTTCTCTCCACTGGGTGTATGAATGGTAAACTTTCGGGACGTACGTTGTCAGCGTCCACAATAAACCTGAGAATATGGTCCATGGTCTAGCGAAGTGCTGCGGGTGTTCTCACAATTGTGCTTTATTCCTCTTCACCCGATCCAGTCGCAGCTCGCTTGAATCTTTTTAAGGTAAGGCTCTGATCTGGCATGTGAGTCTTTCGATTGATTTAGAAAGACCCAAACCAACTTTCAGAGTCCAATCGAAGTGGTTCGTCCTGACTGTTAACCTCTCTAAATATTTTGAGGCGATCCTGGAATTATCTGTCAGGACACATTTTCGTGCACTTCTCGACACCAGTTGACTCCTCCTATTCGCGAGTTGAAATGTGTCGGACAGGTGAAACTGGCTTATACACGAGTTTTTTTTACGGGCGGGTAAAAACTGATGTTGGTGGTCGATACTCCTGTCGCGGTTTTTGCTCACGAGGTGGTGGCGGAGGCTCTTACTCGTTCTCTTCTTCAGGTTCCGCCTCCTCTTGTTCCTATTCCTCTTCCAATTCTTAGTCGACCTCCTCTTCTTCATTATCAGAACCTTCCTATTGTTCCTCGTTTTCCTCCTGCTCCGCCTCCTCCTCCTCGTTCTATTCATCGTTCTGTTGGTCCTCTTAGATTTGGTGACTGCGAGGGCGTACATTTCTTGAACGATTTTGATCCCAGTTCTGCTAGCCTGAAGTGTCTCTTTGCCTTCTGTTGGGTTGCTGTTGCCGGTTATCTTGATATCTCCCGCCGCGGTTACCCTGCTGCTGCCTTCTATCCACCTGCTGGTACCCTCCTTCGCGTTGCTGATATCCTCC
>ERZ724508.1366-NODE-1366-length-14710-cov-5.924394_pt1 | contig 14710 bp, 20 predicted proteins | sample MGYA00376041_ERZ724508 | MGnify/ENA primary metagenome ERZ724508 (study PRJEB28724, sample SAMN07190887) | wastewater metagenome | isolation source: effluent of sewage treatment plant in Hong Hong | place: USA: Christiansburg, Virginia | collected 2016-03-01 ...
TAATGGTAGGGTTAGAGGTTTAACGAATTGTAAGCCATTAGCAAATGTTAAGAGAAGCTGGTTAATGCTTTAAGTACTTCTTGGGTCGAGGGACCGGAAATTAAAGTTAAAAACTGCTTCGCAACTCATTTCTATTGCACATAGTATCATTGAATCAGCGGCCGGCTGTCATGATTTCGGAGAGGCCGATACATGCTCGATTGTTTTGGATTAGCCTGCTCACTTCCTCCATGCGGCCGAGGCTACCTTGCAGTGAACGTGGCACGGTGTCCACTTTTTCGCAGAGATGCACGCACCAGTGGAGGATCCTCTCGTCGATCTCGCCCTCAGCGAGCCGTTACAGCAAGAGCCCTGCGTACTCCTTGCTTAACTCAGAACATATTTGAGGGATATGTTTGCTGTTTAGTTTCCCGAGCAGCTTTCTCACCGGAATGTTTAGTTTCAATGCTACAATGACAGCAGAACCGTATTGACATTGTTCAATCAGCTCGGGTAGCATGGATGGGGTCAATTTCGGTAGAAGTTCATAGGGAGAAAAACAAACTCGATTGCTGGGTCCATACACCAAGACTCCGAAATTCGTCGCCACAGCGAGATGCCGATCAGCCATCACAAGTCCACACACTGAGAGCTCCATCTTCTTTGATCGCTTCGAAACATCAAGCTTCCTTGCACCTGGAAGATAGTCTTTCCTCTACTAGTCTGACTCACTCTCTCTTTCCAGCTCGTTCAGGTTCATCCCCTCCTTAATGTTGCGACTGTTCAACCAGTCGATAACTCCATCGATATCACGGTTGCACGTCAGTGGAAATTTCTTGAGGAGTAAACGATGTTTAATATCGTACAGTAGGACATGTTTACATCTCCCAGCCGCGATGAGAAACTCGCCACAGGAAGAGTACTACAGAGTTCTGACTATGCGACTGTTCTGGTCGTTGTCAGCAGATATTGATGACTGGGTCTTTCGACCACTTTGAAGGTCCTTCTTGCAGTCGATGATAGCAACGACTTCAGAAGAAGTGGCGTCCCAGATATAAATTTCCCCCTTGAAAGTACAAACAGCAATGTGTTTAGCATTTGGGCTGGCAGCCATGGCAGTTATCTCGGAACTTTGGTCAAGAGTGTCAGCATTTCCTCGTTTTGCATAGAAATCGTGAATACGAATGGTTCTGTCCCAGCTTCCAGTCACAAACCTTTCACCGACGAAAGCAATGCAGCTGATTGGTCCTTTATGCCCTGTTAGCACCTGCAGCATATTTCCTGTCTGAAGGTTCCAGCAATACACTTCGTAGGGGTCAAGGGAACCGGCACATACCACTTCTCCGCTCGGTTCGACAGCCAAGCATGAAAGTTGGCATTTGTTATCGGGTCTCATCGTTCGGAAACATCTATATTTGGTGCAGTCGTAGGCTCTGACTGTGCCATCATTGCTGCTCGATATGAGTGTATTCTGGTTGGTGAATTTCACAGCAGTTACCTCACTCTCATGTTCGGTAAAGGTCGCAAAGCAGAAGCCACTTCTCTGCTCCCACAATTTAATACGACCGTCGTTGCTACCAGCAGCCAAGACAGTTGCTGCCGGATTCCAAGCCAAGCAGCTTGTTTAATGGAGGAGGCCAGATTGGTTAAAGATGAAACTCTGGGATTTCCACTCCCAGACGATGAGTTGCCCAAGCTCCTTGATAGCTAGGGCTAGCCAATTTCCACCAGCACTCACCGACAGACTATTGATCTTATGCTCCCCAACAGAGAAGGTATGGACCTGCTCCAAAATATCCTCTTCCAGCTTCCAAACAGAAAATTTGCCGTTGCTGTAGCAGCTCGCCAGCATACTCATGCCTGGCAGGAACGTCACAGCCTTGACATAGCAACCAGGATGTGAAATCACCAGCTTTTTACTCAGGATGAAACGACCTTGGCTGACAGCTTGCTCAAAGGGCGAATACAGTTCTAATGAGTTGAGTAGAGTATCCTCCAGCTCCTCCTTAATTTGCTCGTTCTCATCCTTGACAGTTTAGCCATGGTTGCGTTGTCGATCCAGCTTGGCTTTCTTACTGGCCTTATGACGTTTGTATTCGTCGCTAATGATGTCAGTGACCCACTTCCATACGTAGATGTTCCCACCACGATCGCACGTGTACATGAACCTCATTTCCTGGTCGAAGAAGCAATCGACCAACCGGAAGCGATGAACATCAAAACTCAGTGCGACATAATCAGGCACCGAAAGTACGTTGTTCAAAAACACTTTGTTATCGTCGCCACCAGTGATCAGGAAGCGGCTGTCAGGCGAAAATCTGAGACTGGTGATCTTAGCAGTATGCCTGCTTTTGTATTTCTTGATCAGCAGGAGTGGTTCAAAGCTACGGCGTAGTGGTGGTGCCTCATACACTCGGAAACCATTATCGACACCAACAGCAAGCAGTTTCCCACAGGGACTGAAGCAGATGGCCTACACTTTCCCCTTGAAGTTGAAATGAGCCACTACGAACGCGCCTACAAGATTGTAGATAATGGCATAGCCCTCGTTGTCAACTGCCAGCATCGTATTGCCCTGTGGATCTATCGCGAGATGTTTGATGTTATGTCGGCACTCAAACTGTAGCACCATTGTGGTGTTGTGTTCTAGGTCAACCTGTTTGATGCGGTTGCCCACCGGCGAGTATAGCAGGTTCCGTTGTGGATGGAACAGTACTCTCCCCGATGAGTAAAAGCTACCAGCTAGGTTCTGCAGTTGGCAGTTTTGGATGAACATCGGATTGTTGATAAATTATCAATTGGCGCAGGTTTCAGTTTGATCAGAACAGCTTTTTGGGCTGGACTTATTCGAAGTCATTAGAGAGGAATCCCAGTTCGCATTCGAACTCTCCCAGTGACTTGAGTAGCTTGCAATAGCTGACCTGGCTGCTGAAGATTTTGAGATTAAGTAGTTATCTTGCAGATGGACGGAGCTTTTACTCGTAGGTCATGCATTTGGTAACCAGTTCGAGGGAAGGTTCTGACATGAGCTTGCTTTGAGGGAGAGCAAACTTTCCCTTCTGAATGGCAGCGATGCTCTGCTGGATGTGTTTGACAGTGCCACCAATACCATATGGCCCCTCCCCAAAGAGCATGTAGTAAAAGACAACCCCGAGTGACCAGATGTCGCATTTGAAGGAATAACCGCCTGGCGTGCTCAGAAGTACCTGCGGTGACATGAACAATGGACTGCCAACTTGGGTGCCTACAGGTTGCCGGCTCTCGAGGGGCACTGCCAACCCAAAATCAATTATCTTTACCTGCCTGGCACTGCTGATGTACAGGATATTTTGAAGCTTGAGGTCGCGATGCATGATACCCTTCTCATGCAGGTAGTCCACACCCTCTAGAAGCTGTCTCCATAGCTCTACCACAACTAGCTCAGTGAAACACTTCTTGGTGCTGGTCATGTACTTCAGCAAATCCTCACCGCCCTCGACGTATTCAGTCACGATGTAATAATTGCCCTCAGTGCGAAACACGTCGATGAACTTGATGATGTTCGGATGATCCAGTTGCTGTAGAGTCAGAATCTCACTTTCCAGCTTCTTGTAGCTGTCGGCAGAAGATTCGATTTGGAATTTGTTCATCTTCTTTAGTGCGACACGGTTGCCATCAGCATCGGTGGCACGATAAACTGAGCCCCAAGCACCCTTCCCCAGGCAATCTGCAGCTGAGTAGGTGTACTGTCCTGCGACCATCACGTGATGCTTCATGCCAATAATAGTTATACACAATCACCCCAACACTGATCCTCGGCAGCACTTGGGAAGGATCTTCAAGCAACGATTTGGGATGTACTGCCTGGATGCATTTTCCTTTGTCAGCCCAATCTTCTGCAGAGAGGTTAGCCATTTCCCAATATTTAAGATACAGTCTACGTCGACCGCATTCCTGTCTGAATTCGATGATACTGCTACCAAGGTCAAGGTGGGTAAGGTTGGGAAGGTTTCTCACCACTGACATCGCGCCCTCATAACTAATATTGATGTGTGCAGCTGAGAGCCTTCGTAGCGAAGGCAACCGTTTACCGATGAGAAGCATCCCCTCATCACCGAAGTCGTTGTTGCGGTAGTTAAACCCTGTTTCGTTGGATACTGTGAGCATCTGGATTTTGTTCAGATTGGAAGTTAGCAGGTTGATCTCCCTCAACATCAGCATACTGTCAGCTGTATTTACTGGTTTCGGTACATACGGAGATCTTGATGGCAGTCATTATGGGACACTTTAGTTCTTTAATCTAACGTAGATTCTGAACAAGGGGAAAGAACTGATCAAACGTGACACCAGGATTGTTCTCTGCATAGATTTCATTCCAATACCGAGATTTAAGTGGGTCAGGCGACGAAGTTTCGATAGCACAGCAGTACCACGATAACTCAGTCTACAGTCCTCTGCATAAAAGGTTGATGTACTGAGAGTAAGCTTGCGGAGTCCATTGTGTTGTTCCAAGGCCTTGCATATGTTGTCTCCTGCTGGACAACCCGTTATTGTTAGCTACGCGAGGTCTTGTAGGAGAGGTAGTTCAGCTATAAGCTTTTACCATTAGGCAAATCCACTTTCCACAGTGATTCTCTTGAGATGGGGATCAAGGTTGCCAATCAAGTCTCGTGAAAGGGAAACTGAACATCCCAGCTCGGCCTCTTTTATCCTCTGGTTCTCCTCCATGCTGTTTTCTTCAGGTTTCCTTTACATCTACAAGATTATTTTGATGAATGCCGAGGTTCCTGCGTATACATTTAAGTTCGAGAATTACATGAGCATCGAGAAGCAACATTAGCTCGATTAGCTGATGCGGCAGCAACGGCGCATCGAGGAGGAAGATTCAGATGGTTCTGACACCCACGATAAGGGTATGATTTGAGTCGAAGTAGTTGCCAAGGAGATGAAGAAGCTCGATAATAGACCTCCAACTGGCCGCAACCAAGGTCAAAGATTAAAAGGTCCCTTCAGCGACGATTCATCAGAAGAGGAAGTCAGCAACCAACCTTTATTTAAGGTCGAAACACCAGCTCCCAAGGAAAACCTTGTGGACACTATTCAAAATCGGATCAAATGGAAGTAGGACAAGGAATAGCAAGAAGTAGAGCAGCTCCTACGAATGGGAGGCGACTCAGCCAAAGATAAGAAGATCAGGGAGTTGGCTCAGCGCATGAAATCGTTAAACCTACAACTCGAAAAGGAAAAGACAATGTAGCGGTTGATTGATATGCAGACGGAGAAAGCTCTAGGAACAGCTAACGGCGACCATGAAAGCAAACGAAGTAAAAGCAAAGCAAGAAGCTCAACAGTCGCTATCTGCAACACACAACAGTACCGAGGAGACATCATCATCGAAGCAACTTGCCGAGGCTGAAAAGAAAGTGATGGAGATGAGACTCAAGAACCAGAACATGAAGAATGAATTGAATAAGGCATTGAGGGTGATCGCTAGAGAGGTCGGTGAACAGACCAACCTTGATGAACTTCTCTCAGAGTAGAATGCATGGAAGGGGCGACAGCAAAAGATTGAGAAACTGAAGGCTCGAGTAAAAGACCTTGAGGACAAGCTAAACAACAACGGAATCAACGTCTCCCACATGACAGGGTTTACTGTGCAAACCCAGCAGCCAGTGACACCTCAGCAGCAAACAGTAAATTCCTTGGCAGACAACCGACGAAAGGAAATGGAAAACTTGAAGGTACAGGTACAGGCCTTAAAGAACGAGAATGAGCTATTGCAGAGCAAGGTTAAGTCCTTAACAGCGAGAAAGCTCACACTTGAAAACTAAACCAAGGAGTTCAAGAACGAAGGCGAGAAGAAGTAGAAACTACTTCGTGAAAAGTCAGAGAACGACGATAAGTATATCGCCCTGCTCAAGCAGGAAAACGAAAAGTTACGCAAAGAGGAAAGGGTTGTGACGAAGTTGGTATACAAAAATGGCGGCCCCAAATAGGATTCCGAAGAAATTCCAGCACTTCGGCTTCACATCGAGAAGCTGACGGCCCAGCTGCAGAAGCGATAGGAAAAGATTAGAGAGATGGAGTAACAGCTTCGAAAGATAAAGGAGCCAACAGCCCCATCAAAGCCAGTCTCGAAGAAACGCATGGAGGACATCGAGCGAGAGACGCAACAGTTCGGTCGCGATCTTTCTCAAGCCGAGTAATAGGCTTTATACGCGAACTGGAAGGAAAGTAAGGTATTTGTTAAGCGTAGACAAGCTGAAGAATACGAACAAGCCGTGACGAGCCGATGGTGGTTACTTGGCCTATATATTCCGATGGCGATATATCTCGTGGCGAGTTGATTGAGGCTATACACGTTTAATTAGTCGAAATGAAGCTCCTGAAGCTGCTCGTTGTCCTGGCTGTCCTGCTGGTTCACACTCGATCCTACGAAGTTGAGGAGGAAGTGCTCGTGCTACACGATTCGGACTTCCCTTCCATCCTTGAAGAATTCAACTATATCCTCATCGAGTTCTACGCTCCCTGGTGTGGTCACTGCCAGAGGCTGGCACCTGCTTACACTGAGGCTGCCAAGACACTTGCTGCCAAGGGCTCCAACAGTACCTAGTCATCTCATAGTAGTTAAGCTAGCTAAGGTCGATGCTACCAAGGATCCCACTGCTGCCTCCGATTATGGAGTGAGTGGCTACCCCACCATTTTCTTCTTTATCAACGGTACCAAGATCGACTTCAACGGTGATCGTACCAAGGAGGCCATCATCGGATGGGTTGAGAAGAAGGTGCTCCCCGCTACTACTGCCATCTCCACCCAAGAGGAGTTGAGCAGCCTCGCTCAAGATGGCGCTGTGAACCTTGTGCTGTTCTCAACCAATGAGCAGGATCTTCAGCAATTCGGAGTTCAAGCTGCAGCTGACGACTACAACAGTACTACCATTCACTTACCTAGAGTACTACACCGCTACTGGCGACCTTCTCAGCAAGTACAGTGAGAGCACTGTGGAGATTATCCGAGGATTTGGTGGACTATTGACCTTCCAGGGAGTCGGTGAAAAGTTCGAAGCTTGGGTTCTCAAGCACTCTCGTCCCCTTGTGTTGGATTTCGATGAACGCACCATCAAGGACATCTTCCAAAAGCAGAAGAGTGCTGTGATTCTTTTCAACAAGGAGAACTCAGAGGATCTCAAGAAGAAGCTCAGTGATGCTTCAGGCGCCTATGAAGGAGACCTTCTGTTCGTGGAACTTACTGTAAGATATCTCGTAATTCCAGCCTGAAAATGAGCACTACGAGCGATTCGCCGAGTTCATTAAGCTCGATGTCAACCGTGCCAGGCTGATCGGTCTGAAGAGCAGTGAGCAGAAGAAGGCTGTTTACGCCAACGAGCTGACCGATGTCTCCACTGATGACATCAAGGGCTTTGCTACCGATCTCGAGTCTGGCAGCGTCTCTTTTGTTGGTCTGCAGGATGGCGAAAACGGGGAAGCTGGAGTCGCAGTTGAGGATGTTCCAGAGGACAACGAGGAAGCCGGTGACGAAGAGCTTTGATTGTTTGCTGGCAAATTATGAGTCGATATTGGGAGTAGTTATAACAGTCGCTAAGCAGTGATGCAAGCGAGCAAACTCAATGTAATTCTGTTTGAAGATGCTGAGAGCTAACGGAGGTTTGAGTAGAAAGGTGGTGAAGGAGGGTTGACAGAGATGACCCAGCTTTACCAACGAATACTGAGACTTTAAACAGAGGAGAAGAACATTCGGGAACGATTGCAGGGAGTGCTCGAACTTAAGTCCAACGAATCAGGTCGGCTTGTGTATGACCAACAAAGAAAAAATCTGGAGGACATCCTGATGTTCTTAGAGAGAAAGTTGCAAATGTTGGCGTATGAGAGTTCGCAGACCATCGAGGAAATAAAAGAAGAAGTTTAGCGACTTCTCACGAGGGAGATGCTCAATAGGAAAATGAAGAAGTTCTAAGGCAAAGAGGACATCAGCAGAATCGAACGAATTTACCAGCAGAAGATACAGATGCTTGAGGACAGTTACCGTAGCGAGCTGGAATCTGTCCAGCGCAAGAATGAACAGATACAGACAGCATTCGAACATCGACTTGCTCAGTTTGAACAACGAATGCAGAATAAGGTGAGAGATCACGATGCTACTGAAACGCGATTGAAGGATAGAATTCGATAGTTAGAGGAACAACTACATAACCTTAACAGAACGAAGGAGCCTCCGCACGATGCTACAACACTGAAGGGCACGGTACCTACCTTCACGTCCTTGCCGGACCAGAACCGCAATACGGCTGATACGAAGCAATACCGAGTAGGTCGATAAAATGCTATTGACGATGTGCCAGCAGAAAAATAAAGTGTCTCGCGTATACGCAGAAACAAGATCTTCGATCGAGATTCCCGGCCAAAACGGAGGCATTAGTAGCAGCAGTCAATCAGCCCTATCCGAACAGTGGACTATTCGGACATCGCTTCAGTCAAGCTACTGAACCGCGACCTCGATAGATTCGAAGACTTTAAGTAGCTGGACATGGATGGTAGCGATGAGGATGTCTTCTTTTATCCAGAAGCAAATCGAGAGAGTCCAACCCCAAAACAGCATCAGCCTTTGCAACAATTCGCTTATCAAGTACCACTCACGACCCAAGCTGTTGTGAGTAGCTTCAAGTTGGAAGTAGCACCTCCAGCACCGACTGTATTCAGCCCTTTTGACCTCAAATGAACTCTATAGCACTACGACGGATTTTGGCTCCTAGCCAGTGGCATTATAATATCAAATGACAGAAGCCATTCGGGTGAGGTTTCCCATCAAGAGCATCCTCGATGTTGATGCCTACTTCCGTAAGCTGGGAGCGACCCCGAACATTCGACAGAAGCCGACCAACCTTCAATTCAAGCAGAGAGTTCCCAGCATGAAGATGATGAAACCCTCCGAGGAAATCTCAGATGAGATGTTGAATAGTACCGACTGCTACTGCCGAGCAGTGCAGCGATTAAAAGCCGCTCCAACCCAAATGCTGTACCGCAAGAAGTAACTCCAACAGATCTACGAGTTCATAACCATGAGATCACCCTCGAGTATGTGCCGAATATTGAACATCAGCGGTGTTCCTGGGGTAGGCAAGCGAACTGCTGTGAAACTTTGTGTCAAAAAAGCTAAACTGTACAGAAACCTCATTCATGCTGAGGTGGCTATCTCCAAAAATTGGAGCCTCAGTTGTCTGTACAATCAGATACTCAAAAAATTGGAGGTGTGTGCTCTCAACATCAACGAGGAAAGCCAACTGGATAGGCTGTTTAGATCCAACGAACCCTTCCCTTGTGACGGTATAGTGCTGGTCATCAGCAGCGCCGATATGCTCACTAACAATCAACAGGCGTTTTTGATGAAGATTATGGGATGGCTGTCGGAAGCTGGAGACAAACTCACTGTGGTGTTCACATCGGCAGGGGTGGGCTTTTCAATCAATCTGAAGAACGGATATGATGGACTGTTGGTCGATGAAGTGATATTTCCCGCTTACAATGCTGAGCAGCTGGAGCACATCGTCAAGGGCAAGTTGGATAGTGATCAACATCTGTTTTAAGAAGGGACCATCAAGCAAATATGCAGGAGAGCAACAGGGAAATCTTCAGATGTCGGTTTGTTATTCAAACTCTGTGAGGATGTGCTTCTTTGCGCAAAGTCCAACTACCATGAGGAATCCATCTATTCGCTCAAGGATAACCAGATAGTCGTCGCTGAGGTTCGCCATCTGATGCGTACCATCGAGCCTAATTGGCTGCCTATGGTATTCGCATGCTCACCAAGAATCTAGCAGTTGGCACTCGTCGCCATCTGTCATCTTATTAAAAATAACCCCATGGTGGAATGCAATAGGGAGGTGGAGAGGCTCTTGGCAAAAATGCTCAACGAGAGTTGCCTGGAATATGAGGTTACGGATCTCATGATGATTTTACTGAGCTTATCCAAGAAGAAGCTGATAATCGTGGACGACTGGAGCAACCATCTGAGATTCGTTACGGACTCGAGTAGGCTGGTGCTTCACGGAGTAGCAGTACAACCTAGCCTATCAATGTAGAGCGGAGTGGGCGATCCGCTGATCGACCACTTCTTGCACGCGCTTAACTGACATCGAACTTCTTGCATGTGGAGACAGCAGAGTCAGGGTTTAATGGTGGAGATTCGCGGAGCCGGCACCTTTTGGGATGCGATGGCTTGCGCCTTTCCGATCATCTGGTTCATTGTGGTCTTTGATTGAAGAGTCTTGCCGCCGTCTGCTACGTTACCACTAGAGTAAACTGTGGTTGGCTGTTGTGGCGGTTTAGACGCCTATTCGGGTGCTTTCTTGTCTACGGAAAAGCCTTTTTATTGCTGAACAGGTTTGGTGTCCACCTTGGTCCAGTCGTAGATGCCGTCCATTTCGACCCCGCTCTTCTTTCTCAAGTCCTCAAAAAGCTTGCGTAGATACAGATAGTCTGGTTTGTCTTCAAACTTCAGGTTCTTGGCATAATTAAGGTAGGTGACGAATTCGGTCGGAAAGCCTTTGCATAGTACATCTACTGGTGTAGACATTTTCTTTTCCATTATCATATTGTACTTCTGCTTGGTATCCTTTGCCTTCATGTTCTGCCAGGGGAGTATGCCTCGCAGAAAGTACATCAGAACATAGCCGATGGATTCTATATCGTCGCGTCTTGACTGTTCAATACCAATGTGGGTATTAATGGAGGCGTAGCGAGCGGTGCCTGTCAGTTCCTTACCATCCTTGTAGGGGATGTGCTTGCCTGAATCAATCGAAGCCGTACCATCCTTGATATATTTCTTGGAGAGACCCATATCGATGATGTAGACTGTAGCAGCATTCTTCTCCCTCCCCATCAAAAAGTTGTCAGGCTTGATGTCTCGATGTAGAAACTGCTTGCTGTGCAGGAACTCGATTCGTTCGAGCATCTGATCGGCTACGATGAGCACTGTTTTGAGAGAGAACTTCTTGTTGGCTTCCACAAATAGATCTTCGAGACTCTTGCCGAGAAGATCCATGAGCATGATGTTGTACTGCCCTTCGGTGGTGGCTGCATACACCTATGATCGATGGATTCGGTACGCGAGGAATGCCCTTTTGAGTGCCTTCAGTATTCAAGTACTTGTAAAGCTTCGCCTCGAAGAATAACTGTGGATTTTTGGCGGTGGCGTCTTCCAACTTCGCAGCGTACATCTCCTCTTCATTGCTCTTATTAACTGCAAGGTAGATTTCACCGAACGCTCCTGTTCCAAGTTTCTTCGTGAGCTTGAAGTTCTTGCATACGGTCATGCCTGAGTGACTGTCGAGTTACCTTCTATCTTGCCCTTCATTCTCAACGTTACTGTTTGTATTTTGGAAAGATTATAAGATGATCGACAGGCTGTTGATTTTACTTGTTGCTGTGCAGTGTCTCGCAGTCCTGCATCCTAACATCAGGGATCCGGGTTGGTAGGTCTTCATGCTACGGCTATCAGGCACCTAAGAGTTACGATTTTAGCGGTCAGTTTCGATGACTCACATGCAAGCCACAGTTGAACTGTTAGACGTGCAGAAGGAGACCAAGATAAGAATGAAACTGAAGCGGGACGGTCAGCAATAAATCAGCTAAAGGGAATTTAGCTAAGTCGAGAACTTGGATTTTTTGCTGTATCCTCAACGCAACTATTCTTTGATTCTGGAATCTGATTCTGAGGTACTAGTGCGCATCAGTACCAGAAAGTATCTCAAGAATTCTGGAATACAGCTGACTTCCAAACAGGAATTTTAATAGCTCTAAACGGAACTTCTGTCGATACGAGAGCGTCTTACCAATATTGCTGAACCGCTTCAAAGGTCTTCGAGTTCTGCAAAGAACACGTTGCTTAGTTGGTCTTTAGTTGTGCTGAAATGCGTGGAGTCAATGATACTTGCGTTTGCGCTCCTCAGCCAACAGAAGGAGGCAAAGCGATATGTGGACACCTCTCGACACTTAATCTGACGACTTCATAATATTAAACACCAATCACACTGCCATCGATAACTTCTTCAGCATCTTCAAGGAAGTTCGCACGCATTATCTGTACGGTGGTGCTTCCATCAAAGGGACTTTCTTGGCTCGGCTGGGTAAGCTGCCACGGGCAGCCGTTTGTGTGGTTCCACTATTGTTCGTTGATTTCTTCCTCCCTTTCTTCATGAACTGGTCGAAGAAGGCTTTGTCGCTGTTTTCTTTTCCTTTAGGCTTCATGCATCTCGAGGAGTCATACTTCTTCAGCATTCTGCTCACAGACACACGTCTTTCTAAGTTCATTGTGTTGCCTAGGCTCATAGTATTACTGCTGCACAGAGGGGTCATTGCCTTCCGATGTAGCTGCTCATGCGTAGTCTGGATGTCATCTTCGAAGATTCCTATTAGAGGGTGTCGAGTGGTGATTGCTCCCTAGTCGCTTCTCCCCTCATTGAAGGACACTAAAGTTTTACACATTTAGTCAACTCGAAGGCGGTTGGGTGCACTTGTATTCTGAACCACTAACCCCTTAATTTGGCTGTTCTCAACTCTCCGCTTGAGGCAGATGATTTGTTGGTCCCGTTCATACACTGCTCTGCGTAGCTCCTCTGACTATTGTTGACTGTCACGTAAACTTCTCTGAAGCTCGGTAACTGAATGGGTGAGCTCTCGAATTTGAACCATCTTTCGCTCAAGCATCCCATCAAAGAGCTGTTTCATTTCTTGCCTTTCTTCGTCAATTTGCTGTTCGTACTGTTCCTTCTCCAACACAAAGCAGTTCATGATAGAGTACAGCTTGCTAATAAGCTCGGTTGTTTCTGCTTTATCATCCTTCGTTCTGTCACGTGTGATTGTTAGGTGGTCTTCGCTGCTTTCTTGCTTTCTCTTCACGAAGGCCATCGTTGTTTATTATTAATCCTCTAACGGCTCTAGGTACAGTGTTAAATATCGTTTGGTTTCATAATTTCTAAGGAGTGTATGATACCGAACAGCCTCGCCAACAATCCTTACATGAACGAAAGTTCCTTCAATGAACATACACGAGGTCGCTTTAACAGTCTGGGTTCACATCAGCAACGACCTATGTCGATGACCACGGGAACCTTTTACAAGCAGTATCCCACAACGATGCTATCAACGGAAGATGGTAGCCTTGCGAGTGCAGAACTACATCGACTAGCAACTATCAACGGTGAGCTGTAAGTACGCTGTAGCCAACTGGTAACAAACTGCAAACTACTCGAGGAGGAGAATGGCAGTTTGAATGGCCAGTTACAGAAGTACAGTGTGACTCTGGAAAAGATGTACAGGCTGCATAATGAACAACAAATGGTGATCCATAAGCTGCGTTCACACTAACATCAGACTGGTGAATACAGCGAGTCGCTGAACAGACGCAATCTCGAACTGAATGTATAGTCTTGATGCAATGCAGAATGAGATTCAAAATCTGGCGATGGATCGTGAACTACTCACCTTCAAGCTCAACGAGGAGGATGTTCGTGCACAGCGTGAACGAGAGATGCTTGGGGTCCGACTCAATGAAAAGACCGAGGAAACGTACGATTTGAGGAAGAAGTTTCATGCTATGCTTGATATTAAGACCAAACTTTAGGAGGATGTGGCGGCGCTGAAGTTTGCTTTGGACAACCTCAGAAGCCAAGCAGCACTCTAGCTGAAAGAGAAATCAATAAAGCTCGATAATATTGAGAGGTCTTTTCACTAAACACTGGCCGCTAAGAACGAGGAGATAAGGCATCTCAACGATCGGCTGAGAGCTTCATAAGAAGAAGCAAGGAAGCTCCGTGAAAACAACACATTGCTGCTCACAAGAGGTGACATCTCCCAAAATCCAAACAAACTGGATAACCTTAGTCGAATTTACGGAGGTGATTCCAACGCTAAGTTTACCCAAAAAAGTGGTGGAAAGGAGAATAACCGGGATGCACTAAACAATGGTCGTTTGGCAAGCGAGAGCAATAACCAGCGGCTCAACGATATCCTGAGTGAGAAGGAACGGCAGCTGGAAGAAAAGGAATCAGAAGTATTGGATCTCAATGATCGGATCAGAAAGCTTGAGAGTAAGGTGAGCGAAGCTTCTTTGTCGAAAGGCAAGACAGGAGGCAACTTCGAGGACGAACAAGAGATTAGAGTCATGAACGCTTTGATTCTCACTATTGAGACTCTGCGTTCTGGCATAAACAAGCTGGTATTCGAAAGGTTTGTGATGAGCGTAAACAGTGCAGATCAACGCAAAACCAATTCATTAGTGCTGTTTGTGACAAACATGAATGATTTTGTGCATAAGGAAGGACACCAAATCAAGCATTCGATTGATGGGTACTATGAGGCGAGAAATGGTATCAAAGAGCATCTCAGCAAACAGCAGCTGCCTCAGAAGATGCGTGAAAAACTTACGATAGCTTTAGGAAAGCTGGTGAAGTATGAGAACGACTTCCGAGATAAAGTGAACAAGTGGGTGGAAGGTACGTTGGTGTACACGATTGATCAGAAGAGGCTGGATAAGGCAGAGAAGAACCGATAGTTAATGTTCCTTTTTAGGCTGCTGACAATAAAGTATAGGATTTTGTATCCAATTCGAGGAAAGTCGTTCACTATTGACGCCGACTTAACTGGAGTCTTGGAGCACAAAGTAGTCTCTGCAGTTCGGGACTTCCTGCAGCTCAAGATGCGGGAGTGAGTTAATGACTATCCACCCTTTATTCTT
>ERZ724508.1367-NODE-1367-length-14672-cov-7.838407_pt1 | contig 14672 bp, 3 predicted proteins | sample MGYA00376041_ERZ724508 | MGnify/ENA primary metagenome ERZ724508 (study PRJEB28724, sample SAMN07190887) | wastewater metagenome | isolation source: effluent of sewage treatment plant in Hong Hong | place: USA: Christiansburg, Virginia | collected 2016-03-01 ...
ACCCCAAACCCCAAACCCCAAACCCCAATTATTAATTAATAAATATTAAAACTAAATTCTTTATAATATTATTTATTGTATCATGTTTGATTCTTGAAGATTTTTTCTGATATATTTATACATTTTTCTGCTCACAGTCTTCATCTTGAAACCATTAAGAGTTTATACCTCTTGATAAACAAAGCTCAGAAGACTTTAATCAGTACAAGGATTATTTTTAAAGAAATCAACAAAAATATTCAAACATCAAACTGATATCTTTTTCTTCTCATCATAAAATACAGTCTGATAATCTTTAAGTAGATAAATCTATCTTTAAATAATGTCCTTGAGATACTAAGAGACCTTCTCCTAACATACTTGGTTTGTCTTTATGCACATAATGTAGGTCTAGAACATCATCATCAGCAAATCAGAGAAGATGATTGCAGGCTTGAGCATATCGTCCATTTCCATTGGATTCTTTCTAAACAATATTTCCTTGAAATTCTCAATGATTCCAAGACAAACTTGAAGAAAATTACTCAAATGCGGATAACAAAGGTCCTTAAAGTTACTTATAAGATCATAGAATATCTACAGACAAAATGGATATATTTTTGTGTTGTTAATGTTCTGCTACAAATAATTAATCATTTAAATAAATAGAGGACCAACATCTTAATGCTGGCCAACATTGGCATTAATCAAATGTATATAACACTCTAGAGATATCTCAAACACTTTCTTGTCTTTGGGCTGATTTAAACCAAGGGTAATGTAGCTTTATAGAAAATAAGTCTTTGCCTCTATGCCAAAGTTATGACTCATGCTTGTCAACATTTCTGTCATATAATGAAGACATACTTGAAGAAACTCATCTTAAATGTCTGTAGTTTATCTTAGAATATTTTCACAAGCTTAAAATCCTTAAAGAAGAAAATCATCCATTCCGGTGTTTTGTTGTCTGAGATCAATTTATTTGAACTTTATTTTGAGTATGGTTCCATGTAGACAAATAAGTATGTTTTTAATATATACTTCTTAGACTTCATCAATGCATCCTTTCTGGTTCACTAGCTAGATAAATGTTTGTTATAGTTGCTAGAAGTAACCTAGTAAATTGTTTTTATCTGTCACACTGGTTAGTATGGCAAAGTTTATTGTGTGTATATAATCTAGCAGATTTTTATCATTTGTTTGCAAACTTATCTCATGTATTATTTAATACACATTTATGCATTTTTATTTGATGAGTTATTTTTGTTCCTTATTGGATAACTATGTTGAATATCTGAGGACTTGGTTAAGGGTCTTGCAAGCCAGCATTTTGCTGTTTTTAAGGTAGTCATCATCTTGGTCAGGCTCTTTAATCTTATTAACTAAAACATCAATAAGCTAGAGCATTCTGTTTTGCTCAGCTAGAAAATCAAGCTAGTATTTTGTCATGCTTAGAAACAAATGATAATTATACCTCTATAAAAACATATTTGGGTCATTAAACAAACTAACAAAGGACTCATAGCCTCCTTATAAGTCATTTGTTATAGATTAATTATTTGAAGTTATTAAAAGAGAATCAAACACAATTAATGCTGCAACTCTATCCTGTATTTAATTTGAGCCAATTCTTTGATAAACAAAATTAATAAGTACTGGAAAAGACTCCCAAATATATTATTTGTTTATAGATCTCATTACAGTTTGGATGGGAATGTATAGCGACTATCCATCCATAGTCAGCTCCTCTTCCTCTACATTACAGCACTGTACCAAATACTTGAGCTCAAAATCCATCAAATATTTCCAATATTCCTGCATGTATCTGCTATGACTCATAAAGTCATGACTGAGCATTGACTCAAAGAAAGATAAAACAGTCATCAACAAGAACCTCTCCTTATAACAAAGTTCCAGACACAATACCACAAAGTTGTAGATAAATATTTGGACTCTTTGCAGTGACTAAAATTGGTGTTTGCAAAGCTCCTCCAAAGCATCAATAGTATGAATCAGTATGGGAATGTTGTTTTGCTCCTTTGCTTGAGTTCCAAGACTCAAAAGAGTGTTGAAAATAAAAGTTTATACTGACTAGTCCTGCATGGTCTAGTTGATATAGTTTATTGAGTATTTCAGTCCTTGAAGAACCTCTTGAGTTATTGGGCTAATAGTTGTCAAAGATTTAAATATTCCCCCTACCATTAGATCCTATTCTGTCTTAGATACACTCAGATTTGGATACAAACAAATTATTTCTCCCATATAATTAAGACTTCATATTGCAGCCTTTTGGACTATCAATAGTTCATGCTGAACATTCTGAGCCAAAACCTAAATGATGCTCTCGCCCCAGATCTACTAGTCATTCTTATCATGATAGAATATGTTTGCAACAAGCTAGGCTCCATACTGCTAAACACTTTCCTCCTCACTCATGATTAGTTCAAAAGCAGTATTATATATGTGTTATTTCATTTCTTAGTTAAGCTATTTCCAGTTCTAAGTTGCCTGATCATGCTAGGATTATTTGCTTCCAATGAACTATGTCAGGGCCTGAAGCACAACTTGTCTTAGAGTCATTGTTTCTTAAGGATCCATAATTATTTGAATGCATGTGTCAAACAGCCCCGTGATGTTGCTATGCTGGAACTCTCTTATCTTTTAGCTACTCTGATCTCTTTCTATATTGTTGGTGCTTATGTAAGCCTTCTAGAACAGCACCTTCATTTCCTCCTTTGAAATTTGCATAATATAAAATATAATTTTATAAATGAGTTAGCATATGTCTGAGCTAAGCTAAGCCTTATAAGAAATAACATAGGGAAAAAGCATGGATGTTGATACTGTTATTGCCTAAATAAAAGGGTTTTGAAGATATAGAAATACTCCTAATGATGTTCTAAGATGATAGATATAGTCTTTGGAGTAATAGAGTCTATAATAAGAAGAAACTCAAAAAGATGTTGAGAATAACAACAATAATAAAACAGCTTAGATATTATCTGATTTGACTCGATTTTATCCTTATGATTTTGATGAGCTAGGAGGCTATGAGCTTATTAAAGAGAAGCTAAAGTACTATGCATGAAATAATATAATAAAGTTTACTGAATTTACTGAGCTTGGTTTCAAGAGGTCATGAAAACATCTATTATTATCTGGACCTTAATTAGTTGGAAAAACAAGCATGGCTTTGGCAACAGCAAAATATTGTTAAATTCCTTATGTGAAAATGAACTTATTTGATCAATGAATAAGCTCTTAATTTGCAGCTCCAAAACTCAGCCAGTATCTAAGCAAGCAACTTCAGTTTCAGCCCTGTATAATAATACTTGAAAACATTGATGAGTTTTTTGACACAGATAAAAACAAGAAGGATTAACAACAACAAATAATTACTTAAATGAATGACTTTTTTGAGCTTACATAAAAAGACAAAATCTTCATCATTGCCATCTGCAAGTAGCCAAAATCTGTTCCTAAAGAATTTATTGGGCTTAACAAATTTGAGACTCATATCCAAATAGATGTTCCTTAAGAGAAGGAGAGAAAAGAAATCATAGAGAAAATAATCACTCAATACAATATTAAATAGAGATTAAAATTAGATGACATAGTTCCTAAGCTTTCAGGCTTTGTGGCTGGAGATATCAAAAATCTTCTCTTAAAGGCTGGAGAAATCAGTGTCCATAACAATGAGAAGTTTTTGAACACTGAGAGTGTCTTATAAGCTTCCAAGGAAATAAATCCTGTTGTCAAGCAAGATGGATTTACAGATATTCCTTAAGTGACTTTTGATCAAATTGGGGCCTTAAAAGAGCTCAAATAACAACTAGAGAGCTAGATACTTGCTCCTTTAAAATATCCAGAACTTTGTGAGAAATTTAACCTTAAAAAAACAGCTGGCATTTTACTATATGGTCCTCCAGGCTGTGGAAAGACAATGTTGGCTAAGGCGATCTCCAATGCTTGCTAAGCAAACTTTATCTATGTAAAAGGACCAGAGCTTCTCAACAAGTATTTTGGTGAGAGCGAGAAGAGTATTTGAGACCTGTTTTAAAGAGCCTGATAAAATACTCCATGTCTTATATTTTTCGACGAAATTGACGGAATGTGTCCAAAGTGATCAACTGATGGCAACTAGGTCATTGAATGAGTTGTCAATTAGCTTCTTACTGAGCTCAATGGAGTAGACAACTCTGAAGGACTGTTTATTATTGGAGCCACTAACAGACCTGATATTATAGACACTGCTGTGTTGAGACCTGAGAGGCTGGGACTTCATCTTTATGTTCCTTTGCCCTCTGAGCAGGATAGAATAGATGTCATATGAACTATAATAAGAAAGTGACCAATAGATAGGAGTCTTACAGCTGAAGTGCTCTGTTCAAAATTTGATCTTAGAAATTATTCTGGAGCAGATTTAAACAGCTTTGTTGAGAATGCAAGCAAGGAGGCTGCATGGGGGGAACTATGAAGTGATTTTATTGAGCTTGTGCATTTTGAACTAGCTTACAAGCATTCAAAGGCCTCATTGAAATAAGAAGATCTTGACTACTACTCTTACATTAACAGCAAGTTTAAATAATTTTTATCAAATTTATAAGCCTGTCGAAATCCTAATCGTTTTATAATGGATACTGCTTAGGATGTATCTCTTGCGTAGGAGAAGCTTCTCACTTAGGAGGAGCTTAAAATTGAGTTTGAAAAAATTATGGAGAAACTCAACTAAGATCCTTAAATGAGCAGGTTTAAAATGGACTATAAAAATTTGTTCTTAGCTCTCACCCAGTCCTAAGAGAGAATTAAGGTTTATTAATAGTAGTTTCAGGAGCTTAAGGATAATTTGGTGACAGAAACCTATGGAGTTGAGACCGCCATTTAGTAATCAAAAAATGATGAGCAATTATGAAAGAAAGTCACAGAACAAATTGAAGGAGTTAAGAATTTGATTGGCTCTCTGAAAGAAAGAGACGAAAAGAACCAACATAGAATATAAATACTAAAGAATAATATTGACTAAATTAATGCTACCATAAAGAACTGGTAGACTATTAATACTAGTTAAGATGAGATGGAGAATCTAAACAATGAACTATAGTCTCTTAGATAAGATCTAGAATTGCTGGAGAAACAAATTTAATAAAAGAATGATCAAAATGAAGCTATTTAATAAGAGATAATTTTGCTATAAAATTAGATCTAAAAGCAAGTAGATTCCAATAAAAATACTGAGCAAGAAAACTTGCAGCTTGAAGAAGAGCTTAAGCAAATGGAGATTAATAGACAATAAAATCTTAATAAGCTGGAACAACAGAAGAAAGAGTAGACAAATAATGAGGCTGAGATATTAGAGCTTTAAGAACAGCTTTAATCGATAGAACAAAATATAAAGGAATAGAAATAAAATAAGCTATAAAAAGAAATTGAGATAAAATGAGTTACTAAAGAAATTGACTATAACAGATGATTGTTTGAGGAACTAGAACTTAGATAGTAAACTAATGAGACTCAATATTCATCCCTGAATGAAAAAATTTAAGCTTAAGAAGAATAGCAATAAGAACTACAGAATAAAATAGACCAAGCATAAAAAGAGTGTGATCATTACTCCAGTGTAATTTAGAATAAGAAAAATCAGCTAGAGAAGTATACCAATAAATATAATGAAGAACAAAAGAGCTTTAAGGAATTTGAAAACCAAATTTTACAACTTGAGCAAGGACTGTAACAAATACAACAGTTTAAAAATAAAGAGTAACTAAGAATTGAATGACTAAAAAGAGAGGCTTAATAACTACAGGCTATTATAAATAACATTCAGGGTAACTCTGGTTAGATAGATGAAGAGTATCTAAAAATACATTAGGAATTAGAGTCAAAAAAATAAGAAAATGCTTAGCTTTAAAATCAAGTTGAATAAGCTGACAATGAAATATAAAGTCTTAATAATGAATATGAATCTCTCAAGAATAAAAATGCGGAGCTATAATCATAGAAAGATTTTTATGAGATGGAAATTGAAACCAAACAACAAATAAAAAACGAGCTTTTATAAAAAAATCAAAATTCTCAAAAAAAAATAATAGAACAGAAAAAAATGTTAGACAATCTTGTTCTAGAAAAAACTTAATGTGATAGAGAACTACAAGATATTTAGAATTAGTACTAAGAGACTCAAATCAAGCTTAAAGATTTTAATTAAAAAATACAGCAAAGCTAAGATCATTAGCATAAACTATAGCTTTAGATTCAAAACAATGAATAGATTTTATTAAGCTAGGAAAATCTTCTGTAGCATAATTAATGACTTAAATAAGAACTGACAAACCAATAATAGGCTAAGCAAGAGTAGTTTGAATAGATTACTAAAGTACTTTAAAACGTAGAGCAGCAAATGGAGGATCTTTAAAGCAAGTAAACTTAGATAAAATAATCTATCAACTAAACTGTTACTGAAAGAGATATGTATTCCTTGGAAATCATTAAGAAAAAAGAAATGATCAAGTCTGAGGAGGAAAGATCAAAAATATTATAATACCTGGAAGTAATAGCAATTAAGGATAAAAACTAATAAGAGTAAAACATCAAGCAGCTCAAAGAATCATGCAAGTAAATTATTGATTAAATTTACAAGCTTAAGAGCAAAATATAATAAATTCCAGAAATCATGATTGATATCAATATGCTATAAGATGAGTTAACTAAAGAGTAAATAAAGGGTAGGGTCTTTGAACAAGAGCTTGCAATTCCAACAAATATTCATATATGGAGAAAATTATAAGTAACAGACAAGAATAATTTAGACTTGATTTTCAAGCTGTAAAATATTTAGAGAAAAATCATTGAGCAATAAGATGTGTTAGAGAAGAGATAAAAAGCCATTGGAAAATAGTAAGAGAAATTAGATGATTTAAATAAATGATTATTAAGACAGCCAACAGAGGAAGAAATTAATAATGCCAACAAAGTGTAGGATTTAATTAAGCAAAAACAAATAGAACTAAAAGAGCTGGAAATTGAGCTTGAATCAACAAAAAAAACATACATGTAGTTTTAGCAGTCTTAACAGGTTCTTTTAGAAAAGTTGTCAAAAACAAAGAGTCTTTATTTTAAGTCTAAATAATACTAATAAACATAGTAAGAAAACAAGCCAATTAATAATGCATTCCAAAACCAATTGCCTACTATTCATAAACAAGGTGCTGGTTACATGATGTAAAATAAAAGTAAAAATATCAATAAATAAAAATCATAAAATTATGTTTAATTTTTTTGTCAATGAAATCTCATTCTAGCAATTATTACTTTTGGTTCAGTGTCTCTTTAATCGTAGGCCTTGATAACATTTTGTCCATGATAAGGTGTTGACTAAGGTGTACCAAGAGAGTTGACAACTACCTAAGAGTTAGTAATGCCTGGCCCTTAATAAGGTGCAATAACTATTTTATTTCCTCCTCCGCCTCCAGCTCCTCCTAGCATTTCTGATGGATCAAAATTCAAGGCCCTTTAATTTATAATTTTAAATTATTTCTTAGCTTTTTATAGCTTTTGTTTCAAGCTTTATTTTGCTAAAATATTATCAATAGATAAACACACTAATAATTTAAATAGTATTCTTATATTGATAATAAATAACTTCATTTTAAATAACAATATAACTTATTAAAGCTTAATTAACACTGAGATAATTGTGCATGAATTTATTCTCTTGATAGAAGATGATTCCTTAATACATGAACTAACCAAAGCAAACTGTGAGAATATTAAGCAGTATATATAAGAGATATTTTATGATGATTTGTGTGGCTTTTGAGTCTTTGACTAGGCTCCAAAAACCATCAATGCTTAAAATGTGATTTGAGATATTGTTCTCTATAATAAAGATAATTATGCTGAATATGATTAAGAAATTCTCTCTTTATTTTCCTGCGTTTTTTAGTATCAAAGTGTCTAATAAAACAACGATTGATAGTATACAGAACTATAGCATATACCAAGCATACATTCTATATTATACCGCATTATCTATTGCATGCAAACTTGTTGATAATATTTGATCAGAGTCAATTAAAAAACTTGCAATGAAGTAGCCCAGAAAAGCTCCAGAGATCTAAGCCAAGAAAAACATTAAATTCTTAACAAGGTTTTATTTTTAAGTTAAAATTCAGTTAAAAATTCAACAAGGAAATAAAAAAATTATTGTTTGCTAAAGACACGAAAAATGCATAAGCAAAATTGTGACTGGCAATAAGATCCTATAACTTTATTAGCTTTCTATATAGTACCCTTTGCTTAATTAAGATATTGAAGTCATAAGAAAAACCATTAAGCCTTCCTGTAATACATTCTATAGCATCATTCACTGATATTAATTATATAAAAATTTATTAATACCTATATTGCTCAAGAATTTCCAAAATATCTTAATCAAGATCTTATAATTTATTCTCTTTTGACTCTCTAATAGGTGTGTCTTAACACTCCTTATCTAATAAGTTGTTTTATTTCTAAAGAAAAGGAATTTTGACTTACTGAATTTTCTTGATTTTATTTGGAAATTTCTTATTTGAGATTATGGTTTCTTAGAAATAAATAAAATTATGTCTTTATTAATTTTCTTATTATTAAACGACAGCTTAGTCTTTATAACAGCTATCTTATTACTAAATGTATGTTGACGAAGCCTTATTTGATTATCTTAAAATTGATTAAGATATTGTCTATTAATTGAAGCTTTGCTAAACATCTTTAAACTTAATATCTATATTTAAATATTTTTGATTATTTTTATTAATCTTATCTTTTCCTGTGGCTTTGAAAATTTGGTTCTAAATCTCTAGATTAATCATGCAAGAATATTCCTTTTATGGCAATAATAATTGGTACATATAGTTTAGATCCATAGCCTGATTTTTGTCATTTGAGTAACTTATAAACAATTAATAGTCTGAAAATGATATTATTTTTTCACCATGTTTCTTTCATAGCAAATTTAAAGAATTGGAGTCGATTTTTTTATTTTGATTTACATTTTATTAAATTGAATATTCATTAAAAATTTCTTTAATAAAGTCAAAGGCATTTTAAATAGTATCAAAATACTAATAGACTAAATGATTTCTTAGCTTCTCTAACTATTAGAACAAATAAAAATCATATTGGATTAACAAAACAAATATAGTACCTAAAGTCTGTATGCTTGTGTTTGTTTAAATAACACTGGCTTTGGATACAAATATCTGAACGTACTTCTAAATACTTTACTTTGTAATTATTTAGTTATTAATACCATATTTATTCAAAAAATAGTCTAAAAAAATCTAGCTTTCTTCAGAGTCTTATTATATAATTCTTTTGAAATGATCTCAATTCATTATATTATTTTTTATCCCCAAGTATTCAAATATTATTTCAGATATTTATTGCTTTTAGTTAGCTGAATTATTTATAAGCCTTTATTTTTGCACAATTATGTCTAACTATCCTCGAATAACTGTATCGAAAATTCAATTAACAATATTCATAATATTATAAATTATAAACAATAAAATAAATTATTATTTTTGATAGAAATTCTCTTTGTTAACTCATATAGATTATTTGATATTGGTTGCATCTTCTTTTTACCAATGTATAAAGCAATAGTTTTAAATATAATTTATTCCTAAGATATTTTCTATCTTCTAAATTAATTAAATATCAATTGAATAAAAAAGATTTTACTTATTGTTTTTATAGTCTTTTTTTAATAATAAATAAATCAAGGTATCAATTATACTATGTTCTTTATAGCTAATATCAATATCAAAAAATAACAACAAATCAGACCATTTATTAAGTAATATTATTTGTTATTAAAGAAGTTAGTATTTGTTAGAATATTAATGTATAAGGTCTCTTCAAGTAATAATATGTATCTAGTAATCAATGTCTAAGAGAATTTCTCTCTCCAGAAAGATAAAACACTATCTATCAAATTAGTAATTAACAAGTGCCAAACACTCAGCAAGCTATAAAGGACATGTTTAATTTACCTTGCTAGAAATATATAGACAAGTTAAACAATAAATTTGATAATGAAATTTATTTATTTTTTTAATAGAAAAAATAATATTAAGAATTTTCACAGACAAATATAAGGTTTCTAAATTATAGTTAAAGCTATAGCAAATTTGACTTAGCCACTCTACTATTACTATTCTATCCTCTTAGGTAACATTACATTCAAAATATAAGACTTTTTTAATCAATATTTAATGTTATTTATTTTGTTAATAAATCAAATAATGCTCTATATTATCTGATTAATACTATGATAACAAGTTGCTTTATAGTTAACAGACATTAATAGTTTTCTTTAATCATGTTTTTTATATTTAATTATCTTTAGGAATTTATTTATTGTTTTAAAACAAACATAAGGATTTTTTTCTCATTAATAAAATTTAATTGTTTTTTATTTTGGTTGATAATTAGAATAATTTCGTTATAATGAAAAACATAGCAATGGTGTGTGACTTTTTCTTCCCAAGAGTAGGCGGTGTTGAGCAGCACATATTCTCATTATCTTAGCAACTAACAAAGCTTGGACATAAGATAATAATAATTACAATAGGGCTTGATTTTCAAGAGCTCTAAGGCATAAGATATATCTCAGATAATATTAAAGTGTATTATATGCCTATTAGATCTATGGTCAAAAAACCCTACTATCTTTCATATACTATTCATTCTGGATAATATTTATAGCTTATCTGAGACATTTTTATAAAAGAGAAGATTTAAATAGTTCATGGGCATACGTAGACGTCTACCTCTGCCATGAATGCCATGTATGTTGCATACCTACTAAACATTCCATATATTTATACTTAACACTCCTTGCACGACACAGACGGTACTTCAGACAATTTAATATCATCTCTTTATTGTTCATATAACTTATTGTTTATTCATAAGGTGATTTGTGTATCGAAAACGGTCTAAGAAAATCTAATTATTTGATGTGAGTAACAACTTGAAAACACTGTTGTTATTCCAAACGGAATTGATATTGATTTTTATACATAGCAAAACTATATCAAAGAAATCAATGAAAAAATAACCTTAATAGTTCTGTCATGACTGACTGATAGGAAAGGCATTGATTTTTTGCTGCAATTAATCCCGGTAATATGCAGCAAATATCCATAAGTATAGTTTTAGATTTTTGGTGATGGGCCCAAGAAGCCTATATTATTGAAACTAATTAATAAATATAAGCTTGAGAATCAGGTTTTTTTAGGTGGCTTTTTAAAGACATTTTAAGTGCCTGAGATTTTGTCCTAAGGAGATATTTACTTGAATCTTTCTATTACAGAAGCTTTTTGTATAGCAAATCTTGAAGCAAGTTCATGTGGAATATACATATTATCAACAGACGTTGGCGGCGTGGCTGAAGTTCTTCCCTAAGACAACTTGACTCTAGTCAAGCCAAAAATAGACTGCATACTTTAATCACTTATAAAGATCATAGACAACAAGACATACTAAAAATAAGTAAACTCAAGACCTTTAATTTAAGAGTTTTATAACTGGTAAAAAATAGCTGAAAAAACGGCAGAGGTTTATCAAGAAGCTTTATTGAATTTTAAGCCAAAAAAATTACAGATTTTCAATAAAAAGACTTTTCTTAATCTACCTATTATTATGTTTGATTTTTATTTGTAGATGACAAAGTTAATGTTTTGGCTTAACGATCTTTGGCACAGCATACCCTCATAATAAATATTTAAATTATTTATATAAAATACTCAATGATCAAGTTTTCAAACTCAGCTCTTGAGATTTGATTGTCGTTATTCTTGTCCATGGCCTGCACGAGCTAGTATATTGCATCTGTGTTGGCTTCACCTCCCATTTCAATAATGGCTTGAATCAATGTCACTGTCTCTTCCATAGTTAAGGAACCTGATTTATTATGATCACAAGCATCAAATATGTCTTTAATTAGGTTGTTGGTTTGAGTATCCAGTCTTATCATTTTATTTATATATTATTTATAAAATGATGGATTAAAAATAAATCTAGTAGTATTTTGAGTAATAGAAAGCACTGCTAAATAGGACCATTTAAGAGCTATAAAACAGAGGATAGAAACACCTATAAGAGCAACATGACTATTTAAATAGAAGAATAAAGAGTGAATAGAAAAATTAGGAGCTTGAATAAATAGGCCTGTTTTGTCAGCAAGGTGATTAGTTTCGAAAATATATACACAAGTTAACTTAAGTCTATATACATTAAGAAGATAGATTCTTAGTCATAGCTAGCATATCTTAGGATGCATAAGCTGAGCTTAAAAATAAAGACTTATCAAAGCTAAAAAAATAGTTTGATCTTGTTTGCAAATATGATTTAAAAGAAGTTTAATAAAAAGAGGTATATTCCAGCTATGATTTTTGTTTATATTTATTAACAAAAACTCTTAGAAAAACATATACAGAACTTAATCAATTTCTATAATATTCTCTTAGAATAATTGACTATAAGAGTGTAGTAAATATATCTGCAATTGGAGGAGGCTCTGGGATAGAAGTCCTTGCTTTAATTGACAACATAAATTATCAATACAGACGTAATTAATAAAAATTGCCGCAATACTGTATAACTATTTATGACTACAATTTCCAAGCCTGGTAAGAGATTTATGATTGAGTAACTAAAAAATATTTTGACTAATTTAATATATAGTTTTAATATGCATTTATAGACCATTACTAATCAGACTGTAAAAATATTAAAGACTAAAATTATATTACTTTTTGCTGGACGTTAAATGAGAACTCAGAAATTAATGAAAGATTTTATCAAAATTTATCTTAGCAAAACTCTAATGCAACTATAGTATTTGTGGAGGGCTCTTGAGTACTACTTGATAAAGTGCATTAGATTATCAGCAGCTATTATAACAACCTATATTATGAGTAGTTCTACAACCCAAGACAATTAATCTGCTCCAATAATTAATCTTGATTTTAAATATAACATAATATAATGTTCAGTAACATGGATAGAGATAAATATTGAAAGATTTCTTATCCATATAACTTTATAGATGTGCCTTATGATCCCAATCTCGTTTACAATTATAAAATATACCAAGGTGCAAGAGCTTTTAAAAAAGAAAAAACTTATAAAGATTTTCATTAAAAATATAGCAATATAAAATCAAGATTTCCTGTCTAGAGTTTTAAAGAATTTTGTTACTTCTAATTTACTGTGCATGAAAACCATAATTTTGATTCAGCAAGAGTTGATTTGGTTGTTGGAATAATAGACAGGGACCATAATCATGATTAAAGACCTGGCTTTCAAAAGCACATACTAAGTGTAGGAATTACTAACAAATATGTGATCAAGAATTAGATGGAGATTTGTACTTTAAAATATGATAATATATTTTGGGAGAAAATCACCTTCATTATCAACTAGAGTTAAAATTTATTATTCATTTATATAGGAGAGTAAATTGTATAGATAAGCAAAGAGAGGTTTTATATTGAACTAGGAGAGTATTAAGATATTTTTCCAGCTTTTGGTTTTAAGGAAAAAAACTTCAAAATAAAAATTAAGTTTCAAGACTAACTTAAATAAAGTGTGTTCATAAAACAGCAGCTAAAAATGCTCAAGAAGGTCTGTAATGTTAAACAAATAATGAATAGAAATTATCTTAATAATTTTTATGTATAAAAAAGTTGTTTTAATTATCTAAGGATTAATGAAAGACTTTTTAATAAGATAGCAAAGTTTAAAAAAGACGTATTTATTTAAAACTATGATAATGTGTAGTTGAAATAGCTAAGCCTAGTAAAATAACTATATAATGATGATTATGTTAAGGATGAGACTTATCTATTCTAGTATATTTATAAACTAATTTAAGCTTAGACAATAAATTTATAACAACTATTTAAAGATACTGAGAAAATAATTTGTCTCATTGAAAGTTTTCTCAAATAAAATCTCAATAATATTGATGCTAAATCTCTACACAGTCAACAAAATAGAATTATCAAATAAGATCTTATTAGAAAGTCATTCTCAATATAAAGATTTGATTGTTATTATTAAGACATTATATAACTATCATAGTAGTAGTTAGAAGAGGAACTTTGAGTTCAATAAAAATTTATGCTGTTTTTAAACATTATTTTTTCAAACAATATTAATTAAATTTATATTATGATTGGATTTAATGGACACTTGCTTCATGAACAACTAGGCATATATTAATATGACAGTAATATAGAGCCTATTAAAAAGTATAAAATTGAGGAGATTCAAAGCTTAAAGTTTGAGATACAATCATACACATTATAAGGCAATACAACTGAAGCTTAGGAGAATATTTATAATGAGAAAATAAATACTTTTATTCCAACAAAAAAGTTTCATAAATTTCCTTTAGGCTTGTGATATTGTTTTGAATATTGTCAGCTAAATACAGACGAAATATTTAGCTTAGATATTATGGCCTAGTAATCAGAACACATACAATATTATCCAGTAGAGAAAGAGAAAGTTTTTATAGTGCTAAAAATTCTTGAAGTGAACTAAAAATAAGTTCAAAAAGTCGACTTTTTTGATCTTGTTAAAAAAACTTAAAAATTATATTAAGATTTTTTGAGCTCAAAAAATCAATCAGAGAA
>ERZ724508.1368-NODE-1368-length-14669-cov-5.728206_pt1 | contig 14669 bp, 17 predicted proteins | sample MGYA00376041_ERZ724508 | MGnify/ENA primary metagenome ERZ724508 (study PRJEB28724, sample SAMN07190887) | wastewater metagenome | isolation source: effluent of sewage treatment plant in Hong Hong | place: USA: Christiansburg, Virginia | collected 2016-03-01 ...
TGAGTGCGGCAGGGCAGAAATATGTGTTACTGAAGGGAGCACGGGTATACATCTGGTTGGCTCAGCAATGTATACCCGTTCTTGCGGCAGCCCATAAGTATGTGTTTCTGCAGGGAGCACGGGTATACATCTGGTTGATTCAGCAATGTAGCACTTCATCAGCAGGTGATGCCAAGGCTAAACTTCGATGGAAGGGCGCATCTTCCTGCTTTCGTCTTTGCCTGCTAGCAGGTACTACCGAGTTGAAGGTAGGATGAACTTCAGAGCATGTCGCCACAGCTGTTGCGCAAGCAGCAGTCCATGGTCTAATAGTCAAGCTCCTAGGAAGTTATGGTGAGGCATTTGGGTAACTGTAGCTGGAGGCGAAGCCCTACCGACAGGCAGGTGGAGCCCAGTACTGCAATGTTTGCCATCGTCCCTACGATGACTACCGAGAGGTACTATTACCGTTCAATTTAGCATATTAGATACTCGGAGCATGTGAAGAAGGTGCAACGAAATCCCTATAGCCGCTATCTTGAGGAACTCGCTGAATCGTTCCAACGTGAACACTCGCGGGAAGAGCCAGAACCCGACAGCCGGCTGGCAACACCTGAGAAGAAACTGTACTTCCTCCTGCTAAGATAGTTTAGGGGTTCCTCCGGCATTAATGCGGAAGTTCAGCTACTCGAAGCAGAAGAGTTCGAGCCGATCGACAACTCCCTCGAGCTGTTCGTAGCGAACGATTCGAGGGAAGATTGGGGTGGTAACTACTCAGGAGGATAGTTGGAGCCACTCCAATGACTACTTTTTGCAGGATTGAGCAATTATAGAAATTCGTGTTCTTCCATTTTAGGAAGATTGTTTATAAATGGCGGGTCGGGAGAGTGCTTTAGCTGAAGCTTCCATACGTAAGCCTCAAGTAAGAATATAGGTGGGCTGTATGAACTACAGAATCGTGGCGGGGATAACTGGGGGATCGATGGGTATGAGGTCAAGAAGAAATACGAGGATCCAATACTGCTCAAAAGGGAAAGGGAATTGTCGAAGAGTGGTGGCCACAACCAAGCACCGAAGCACGCCACGAAGAAAGGACACTATCTCGACGATATGGCGAAGCAGAGTGTATCTCCAGGCCCAAGTAAGCCCTAATAAGATGCAGATAAGTACAGCTTGGTGCGGTAATGGGGGCCCAACAACGGAAGCAACAATTCCAAGGTAGCCCACAGCAAGAGAAAGACCTACATCGACGACATCTTTCATCAGCAGAAGAAGGAGAATATGCCAGCACCAAATTCATACAACATCACGGAGACGGAGGCACAAATGCAGGCAAGATTGGATAAGCTCCACGAAAGGAAGGTCAAACGAACAGAGAGACTATCATTTTTGGATTCACTGCAATTGGAGTCTACAAAAGTACCAGGACCTGGTAACTACAACCCACATGTAATTGCTGACGACTAACTCAGCAAATTAAAGGTCCGGTACTCAACAAACTCAACAGTTCAAGCTTCGTGAAGGAATCTCATTCGAAGAAGGAGGACAAAAGCCCATCTCCTGGAATGTGTAAGTACGATCCCGTGCTGCTCGATACCTTCGAAGCCCGTAATTTCTTCTCCAAGAAGTACCCTTAAAAGAAAGTATGAGCATATCGAAACGAAGCACTGTTTTGGAACTGAAGCACGGCTCACCATTGACCCTCGGAAGAACAAATAGCATAAATCCTCCAAGGAGAAGGATAAACCTAAACAGGCACCTGGCCCCGCACACTACGACCTGGCAAATAGCTGGTCCGGGAAGGATTCTCTGGGACGCCGCAACCTCTTCCAAGTAGTTTCCACAGGAGTGCTCAGGAGCATCTATCATTGACATTTCCTTGTATAATTCCCACATAATGGGCGGACTAATCAGCTGCTGTATGAGCGATGGCCATTGCATGTGCTGCTCCATTCTCTCCTTCCTGGGAGTCGTCTTCTACGTAAGCAACCATCTAACCAAGGCCGTCTTCTTCATCACAGTACTGCTGCAGCCCCAGTTCCTCAATATTGAGATCGGCAAGCGCGAATAAACTCTGGGAGCGTTGCTAGTTGCCCTTGCAGTACCAATTGAACTCATTCAGTTCTACCTAGCGTTCCTCGTGTTCACATTGTTTGTGCAGCTACGCCGTGCGTCATTAAAACGCAATCGCCAACGTCCCACCTCATATCGACAGTTGGAGTAGGAGCGGGAACAACATCTGAGCAAGCGCTTCACAAAGTAAAGCGTGCTAACAGAAGACTGACACCATTCTCTGTATTGTTTGTATGGATCCTCCGAGATAATCTTGATTGATAGTTATGAACAGCACAACGGGAAAGGACAAAGCAGGAAAGAGATGTGCAGACCCCGAATGCCGCCAGATAGACTGGATGCCGGTGAACTGTAAGTACTGCCACAAAGACGTACGACCTGCAGGAGATAGTTCTGTGCGGAGCATTCTTCCATCGATAGTCATCACTGCCAGGAAGTGTATAAGGACTTCAAGAAGGTGTTCATCTGTCCGTTGTGTGAGAAAACCGTGCTGATAGACCACAGCAAGACCGTTGACGATAATGTACAGCATCAAAAAATGCAGTTTGCAATCCACGAGGCAACGGACTGTCCACACCGCCTGCAGAAGAAACCAGTGGTGCACTGCAAGCAATGCAACACGAAGATCCCATCGGAGCTAAACCAATATACATGCAAATAGTGCGACCAGATCTTCTGTGGCAAGTACTCACAGTTGGAGATGTAGACATCGCCTCAAGGAGGACCATACATGTGAGTCAGGCTACAACCGCCGCTGGCGTAATATGTGACTATGCTCAGCGAAGGAAAGTTTAGGTATTGTCATTGTGGCTGTTCGTGCAGTAACGATCTTGTGGTTTGGTCGTTCTCAAACTGGTTGTTGTATTCACTGAGATTGCTGCTTTCGTTACCGAGCAGCTTCTCAATGGTCTTGGTCTTCTAAAGATCGTAGCTGCCGAAGTCGATTAATAGTCGCCAGGCGCTAGTGATACCCTGTTCAATAGGCCCCATTGGCGACCACTTACCGTTATGCTCATTGAGACTATGCACGGAGGGGGTACCAGTGTACTGTTGGCTGATGAAATCCGCATTGTCTGCCCACAGACACCTAAACAGCTTCACAAGCGGATGGGAACTGTCGTTGAAGAAGTCCAGTACACCTCCCTCCCGCCATCCACTTAGCAGGTTGATTTTAAAGTGTCGAAAGAATTCGACTAGGACCATCGCAGATAGCTTACATTGAAACTGGCCTGTGCGCTCTACACAGTCCAAACAGTTGGTGCGGAAGACTCCCTTTTGTTGAGACTTGACAGTCTTATCCTGGGTGGCAACATCGATGTAGGTACAATCTAGCCCCTGCCTCTGCAACTCCTCGTACACGTTTTGTTCGATGAAGAAGTTGGAGCTTTAAGTTTTGCCCTGAACACTAACACCCTTCTTGGCATCGTAATAGGCATAATTAAAGCTTCCTGGTGAATCGTTCAACAGCTCCTTTACAACTGATTCGAAGCTGCTGATAAGCTTGGCTTCGCGGGTATTGCTCTCCTGTAGTAAGTTTATTATTGTGACCTGCCCGTAATTCTGCTTGAGGTTGGCTAGGTGTTTCCCACAAACTTGCAAGTTGGCTTCCTTGGATTTCATTATTTCAATGCCCTTGAACAGCCCTTTATATTCGTCGATGTGCCGCCAGAATAGTGGCACGCTGCCACGCACGTGTATGTATGAAGCCACATAGTTTTCGTAGATCATGATCTGCTCGGTTTCTACAAAGTTGGCAACGTAGGCGTCTGGGTTGATTCCTCTAGCAATATATCGAGGCCCCGCCATTTTAGTAGACCTACGGGAAATGAGCACAAACAGTAGCTTCTTACCTTGCACATAGATGCTGAATTTTCCAACGAACCCCTGCACAACTGGAATCGCCCAACGACCCTTGCAGCCTAGCAGTGGCTTCTGTAGATTTTCAATCCAGTTGTAGTGCTTATTACCGGTTCCACTTGTTCGATGGTCGGGGAATACCCTACTGGTGAGATCGTACGAATACGAAAAGAACATGCCACTTTTCAGGATAAGTGTCAGTGCTCGAATTTGGTAGTTCTGCTCATCGGTGGGTTGGTATCCACGTCTGAAGAAGATGAATACTGGGTTGGTTATTCGGAAGATATCGCGTCGGTTGATTGTGCAGACCAAAATTGCATCTTCCACCAGGCATAGCACCCTAGCCCCATCGAATTCCAACACTCCCAGCAGAAAGCTAAAGTACAGTGGTTTGATGCTGCCAGTATCCACCTTATCGAATACCTCGGTAACCTCCCCAGTCAGCCGGTTGATGAGAAGCTGCGATTCAATAAGCGTGATCTTGCGGGTGGGTTCCACCACGAACTGATGCTAGCTGGCGAACAGTTTGACCGCTTGCAGATTGACTTCCACGTTGGGCTGGAGGTTCTGCTCCTCGAAGTTCAGCGGCAGTTCGCTCAGCAGTATCATATGTAAACACGAACTCAGATAATTTAACAACGTATAGGGAAGTGTCAGAGCAGAATATCGTGTGCTTCGTGGACCAACAGTGCTACGTATTTAATTGGAGCCACGAACACGCCGTACAGTATGCCAACAGGAAAGAAAGCTCCGTACAGCAGGAAACAGCAACATCCCCAGCGGCTGCAACCAGTACAGCATTACTACTCGTCACACCCGCAGCATATTGCGCAGCAGCCGGGATCGGGTGAGCATTCCACTGCCTTCTGGTAGGGCTTGATGAACATCATGGCGATCATGTACAGTGGTAGGAACAGGATAGCAAGCACTAATAATCCCACCACTATGATCGGCAGCAACACAAACAGTAGAACTTGCTTGCATCGCTACCTACCCATGTCTCGTTCCTCCTCAAACTGCATGCCTGGACACCCAAAGCAGTTGTAGTAGCGGTAGTGATAGCGCGAATATTGCTTTAGGCAAATCCAGCAGAATTCGTGACTGCATTTTTTGCAGGTCATATGGTTGCAGCCCTCTGCCTTTTCGATCGGAGATTTGCACTTAGGGCATTTCCTAAATAGAACTCATCGATACTTAATCTTCAGCTTGTCGTAAACAGTCTCAATGGCGTGCTCAAGCTGTCCCTCACAGCTGCCTTCGTGGGACTGCCGTGAGCATGTCCGACAGTATGTTGCATTGCAAATTGGGCACACATCTGCTTCGGACTGCTGTTGGAGCACACCATCACAATTAGGTCGACTGCAGAATTTATTGTTCGGATTGGCTTCCATCTCTTTCTTTCGCTTGAAATAGCGATAGCGTTGGTAGCGTTCTGCTGACAATGCCTGCTTGATGAGTTCCTCGGGAAAGATTCTGTTACAATCGATCTCAAGGCAGACCATTTCGTACTTAGCCTCGTTAATGTTCTCTGAGTAGCCTAGTAGTGTACCTTCGATGTTGTTGGTGAGGCAGTTATCACAGAATCTATGGCTGCAAGTGACCAGCGACGACAGCTTGGACTCGTATACCTACTCACAGCACACAGGGCATACAAACAGCGGTTCACTATTGGCAAGTTTTATTTGCGGTTCGGAGGAACTCGGCCGCATGATCCGAAGACTGCGGGCACTGCTGGCTCGACCTGACATTTCCTCAGGATTATGGTCATTCTGTTCCTCCAATATTCTTAAGCAGATGAGATTGACTGCTTCCTGCACCGCCCGGTACGACAGTTGCTCGACGTTGCGAGGCAATAACCGCTAGTAGACATGCTTGCGGAACCCTAACTCCTCGAGTTGTGCACGTATGAGCAATAGGTAAAGCTTGCGACGTCGTGTTTCGTCGAGCCCGTCATCGGACTGCCTTCCCAACTGCTAGCTGTGGTAGTGCGAGTAGGTCGAATCAGTGTCTCTTGGAGGTTCCCTCAAACCAAGTTCCGACGGAAATTCTGTTAACACACGTTCCCGAGATTGAAAGGCCATCGGATAATATACAAAACCCGAATGGTTACAAGTGAAAAGTATCCTTACATGCATGGTTAGGTACAAACGTCATCAAATCTTGTGGTGATCATGCAGGCTTATTTAGTTGCATCTGTTGCAGTTGCTGCTGTAAAGCGGCTTGCTGTTCCTGTTTCTCCAGCAGGAGCTTCCTTCCGAGTTCCATCGCTTTTGTCAATGGCTCCTTCTGCCGTTCTTACACCAAACTCATCAGGCCGTTGTAGGCTTCTGGGGTCTGTTGCTGCAACAATCGCATGGCCTCCCGGAAGTAGATGAGCTCATCGTAGAAGGTAAGTCGGCTTGCATAGCAGTCACCGTGTTACTCCTTCCAATAGAACTAGTCGCTCTGCACGGAGGTCTCTTCATTGCCCATCTGCATCATGCCACCATTCTCAGTATCGCCCTTATCGCCTTCTTCGGTTGAGCGTTCCTCGTATGACAGCAGCACCATCTCCACCAACATTTTAAAGATCGCAGGGAGATGAACCTATGCATTTTATGGACGTCCTTGCACTACAAGATAGCTGCACAATCCTTCAGTAACCCAATACTGTACCTATGATGAGTCGCTGCCTTTCAAAATCGTCTTCGCACAGCCCACGGTACTTCCTGAGACTATCAACCAGCTTAACCCACATGTTGTCTTTGCTGGCTAAAGCGACTATCTCCCCAGGCCCGTTGAACATGGCAACACAGAACATCTGCAGAGTGACTAGCCTAAGAGTCTTGGAGTGTGAGTGATCAAAGTTATACTTGACCAGCTGCCACACGAACATCACCGCTTTTCCGATCGGTCGAAGATTCTCCAACAGGTATGTGAGAAGGTTGCAACAGCACACCAAATCCATCACCGTTTCTTCGCTGAACCTACATAGCATTGATGCTTACAGTCGGTAGGCCTTTTCGACGAGCTTGAAGAGAATCTCGATGAAGTTGCAACCGTAGTAGTCAGTTTCCTTTAGCATCATCGGCACGCCCTTGTAGATGTAGTTGCAGAGGACTGGAGTTATCAACTATAGGTTCTCGCTGTTGAATGCTTTATGCAGGTTGTTGAAAATTGCGGCTTGGTGTTCGATTAGCTGTGGAATCTCCATCCGCTCCTTATCGGGGGTACCCATCACTGAATAGATCAGAGTTGGGTAGAAGAACCAGATCCTTGGGGAGAAGGTCTTTACATGGAAAAGGTAGCTGTTAAGGAGAGACATCGAATCTGTGAGATAGTCACAGCCATCTAACGTCAGGGAGAAAGCGACTATGTTGCAGACATACTCCTCCATAGCCAGCAGGGTGGGTTGCGGAAGCTTCGCTTCGACTATCTGCCGGATAGCTACGATAACCCCACAGGCGGACTCTTGCAGCTCACACTGGTAGTTATCATTGTCCATCTTTTCCAAATCTTCCTTGGAGTAGCGATTGAACAGACCAGTGAGATGTTTTGTGAGCTCCAGTGCAAATGGACTAATGTCCTGTGAGAAGTGTTCAACAATTCCCGATAGACTTTCCACGAGCTCTTCGAGATCATACTTTCCAAGTATGTCCAGGTACAGTTCCAGGATTTTATTGAGATATGGCTTGACCAGTTCCAAAGCCTCCTTGTGTTTGAGAACACAGTTGAAAGCACAGGCAGCTTTGACCTTGACAAGCGTGTTCTTGTCGTTGGCTACTGCTAGGAAGATCAGTTAGACCACTCGCTTGAGCATATCCAAGCTGGAGAACTTGACATCACCGTAGCTGATGAACACATCCATGGCTCTTGCCCTCAAGAACAGAATTTCGTTGCTGAGCTCCCCAATGATGAACTTCTCGATGGTAGTTGGGAGGTGTTCCTTGATGGCTGCGTTCCTGGTAAACTGCATCCTCAGTCTACACAGCAGGAACATCGCCATCTCCCGTTCGATAAGGTTGGTGCCCTCCAGCTTCATGATGATGTACTTGAAGATATCGATGATGTATTTGGCGTTGGTGGTCGGCTGCAAATCTTTGTTGGGCTGTTGGGGAATCTCGCAGAAGCAAACCCATAGGTCGGTTGCTGCCAGTTTGGTGTTGGTGAAGGTCAGTGCGTAGTCATCTTCTCTCCTCATCAATTCCAGTGGGTCTTACTGGGCAGTCAGCTCATCCTCCGGTTTCATCTGCAGGAACCTTGGGGTAATTTCAAATAGCAATGGAGCGATGTAGCTCTAGATCAGCTGCGGACGATAGTACCCCAACGACCCAAACGACTTCATCATGAAGTACTGCGCTTTCGGAAGGTTGGGTTGTCCGAGCTGCGCATACAGTTGTTGTAGGAATGTCTAACTATACTTGCCCAGCCACTCCACAGCATATGGTTCGTTGCTCGCGTGGTACTTCCCGTTAGCGTGTTTTTGGTAGTACTTAAGAAGAATACGGGCGACAACTTTGCGCGTTCGGAAGTAGTAAGATTCCGGGGAGCCCTTATCCTTAAAGTGTAGTCTTTGGTTGAGTTCAGGAACGCTGTATGCAAGCACCTCCTTGAACAAACTCATCCATCCGAAATCATTGTGCTTGAGGGTGTCTGTGAGATCCATATGTGTGCCAGTCCAGTAGCATTTGCAGACGAGGAAGAGAATTTGGTTGGGAGGCTGCGTAGCGTTGGGTAGACTCGCCTGGCCAAGTTGCAGCAGCACAGGAAACACTGCATCGACAATCTACAACATTCCCGAACGGCTTTACCTGCGATAGATAGACCTTCTGCTAGTTCATGCTCAACTCGAAGGCGGTGAGAACAGCTAGCAGGAACTGCAGTACCAGGTTACAGCTTGGACTGTTGAGCCCCACCATGACATCACCCATGGGTTGCCACTATCTGAAGTCGTAGCTGGTGACGATCTGTACGATGTTCTTGTAAAGCTTGAGGAACTTGCCGTCGCCTTGACAGCGAACTAGCGCTATGATAGTTGTTGTGGTTACCTGGTAGCAAGTATTCCCGGATCTTTATCTTCTCGGGTTTACTGATGGGTACCAAAGGTTCTTTGTTGACCTTCTGCGTCTTAACTGGTTGCCATCGCCTCTCGATATTGTTCTTGAGTTGCACAAGTGCTGCCTGCCTGACAAACACATTGATAGTGGCATCGTCGATGACTTCCATTAGGGTTAGGCAGAATCCTGAGTTGGTCCGAGGGTACCTTCATGTTTTGACATCTCGCTGATCGCCGTGGAAGCTAACTTGACGGCCTGGGCATCAGGTACCAAGCTCGATTGGAAAGCAGCGACAACTTCGTTTTTCATATTCATTATAGAGCTAGTAGCGCGTGCTGGAGGGAGTATTTGTGGCAAAAGCAAGAGGGAGATATTTTAGCAAAGGAGACAACGATATGTCTGAGAGTCAACAAATTCGGTTGCAAGCCATGCGAATATTGTTCGATAATCATGGGGTAAGTCCCAAAGCTCGAATGTAGTTGGGGCTCGAAACGGTGTTAACGTAATGGATCTTGCTGATGAGGTCTCTGAAGCTTCCGCTGATCTTTGCAAAGGGTGGTCGGTTCTGAGCTATCTTGGTCGTTGTTGAGCGGTCTCCTTCGATATAGGTGACCATCGCGCTCCAGTCCTGTGGCACCCAGAACTTCCGAACGCAACTGTCGGAATTGAGTTTCTTGTATGGCCAGAATGCCCAACTGACACCGTTCTTCTCAAGCAACACTCTGAATGTTTCAATCCAGGTATCACTGTTTTCACCGCTTTCGCCCATCCAGATCGGCACATTGTACTTATTGCCGAAATCAATGTATTCCTGAATATTGTTTTGTGTGGGGTCCACCCAATACTTGTGGAAGGTGTAGACGAGGTTGCTATCGAATGGTGTACCGAACCAATGGAACTGAGAGGCCCACACGGCACCATCGAGAATGATCATATGGTTCTTATCGACCTCTCTGATGGCTGTGGTGATCTTCTTGTAAAGTGGTTCCAACATCGGTGAGAAGTAGTTTGTGTTAAAGTCAGTCGATATGGGCTCATTGAGCAATTCATAACCCAGAATGATAGTCTCGTCCTTGTATCGCTGCGCCAGTGCTCTCCATAGTTGTACCGTCATATCGGTGTAATAAGCGCTTTCGTAGATGAATGGGTAGCCATAACTATCGTCGATGTTTGCTCCGGTCTGTCCTCCTGGTGCAGCGTGCAGATCCAACACCAGATACAGGTTATTCTGAATTCATCCAAAAAACTCGTACCAGTTTGCACTGTGTAATGGCAAAGCTCAGTAGGTCAAAGCCTTCCTGTCGGTAGGTTCCTGGGTTGAGCTCATCAATGAACAGCTTGTAGTTGAATGGAAGTCTCACAGTATTGAAGCCTACCTTGCGGATGTATTGGAAGTCCTCGGCAGTCATGTAGGCTGCACGGAACTCTTTCCAGAAGTCCTGAGCGCCTTTCTAGTTCAGCAGTTCACTGAAGGCCGTGTCAATAGTACGGAAGCTGGATACCTTATCCAACCCGAGCATATAGCCCTCAGGGTTCAGCCAGTTGCCTATACCGATACCCTTTATAAAGAACTCCCTGCCGTTGATGTCAAGGATCTTCTTGCCGGAGGCACGACAGAACTGTCCTGCTGCCGTAGCAGCCAGCAACAGCACAACTAGTAGGATGGGATATCTCATCGATAAATGATTATAGTTGCGCCAAAATGGCTGAGCAGTGTGTTCGGAGGTTTGGAGACAGTCGAACACCGAAAAGTTCGCCTGCACTATGAGTCCCTCCGTTTACTGTTGCTCTTATTCGGGTGACGAGACGGTAAAACACCGTCCGGAGCCACTTCCGGCCACTAGATTCTAGCCGTCCTGCGAGCTTGCCGTATGTGTTCATCAACAATCAAAGTTATATTATAGCCAAGGCATAATGTGGAGGTACGTGGTGACTTTGGGTATGCTTGCCTGTGCGGGGGTGTTGGTGGCACAACCACAGGCTCAGTTGCAGCTGCACACCAACCTAGCGATGGGTAACCAAATGATTAATAAATAGTGAGCAAGAGGGTGGGAGTGCAGACGGTTCCTGATGCCTTAGCTGCCATCGTGTTCTACCTGTTGGTCGGGATGTTCGTGGCATCCTCAGTGTCCGTGGTGCGTAGACACATAGCTCTGCCGTTCTTCAGTAGCACATTGGTTATGCAGCTGTGGTGTTATCATTGGTCGTGCTGAACAACCCGTTGCTTCAGCGCACTCATCAAACATACGATTTGTTCTGGCGCGATATATCTTTGTTGGGTGGTCTTTTACTGCTGAAAAGCAACATTGTCAAAAAGGAGGAAGACATAAAGATTCAATGAAGGCATCGCAGCGGCTCATGATACTGCTCATTAATGTCAATTCGCTGATTGATGTTCCATAAGAATCCAAATACATCAGCCTGTTCTTCGAATGTTTCATGGAACAATACTCACTATCTTCAGCATGTCAGTTTCCAGCGGCTCAAAAACTCCCTCCCGTTACGAGACTCCGAATTCCACGAGGGTAAAAGCGGAATGAATAGATGAGCTTGTTATATAATACTATCGCCTACCAAAATGTCGTAGATTAATGTGCTGGGGTTCGTTGGTAATGTGTTACTTATGTTTGTAGGGGCCAACAAGCCAACTGGCTGTAACGACTGTGATCTCGAAGACTATGCTGGCAGTGAATACAACACCACAGACTGGTTCAGTAACGATAATGTGGCAATGGGAATGGCAATGAACGGTTCCAACGCTACTTGCTACAACAATGTAATTGCTATGTCCAAAGGGCAGCAGAAACGATTGATCAATGCTTTGATCCTATTCCATGCAGTTTCTTGAATGTTGAATAGATTTGTGCTTGGGAGTTCAAAGTCTTTGATGAATATTACCTGCTGCCGTTGTCGATGTGCATTTAACTTTGAATTATACTCTAAACGATTGATGAGCATAAAAAGCAAGGAGAGCAGATCACAGGTTCTGCCAGTTCTCAACCCCTAGCCACCTCTCCTTCCAGACCAGCATCCAGTGGTAGTCGCGCCTAATCAACCCGAACCCATCGACATTCAAGAACTCATCACTAAAATCAGGCTTAAGTTAAGCCCACCAAGATCCAGCAATAATACTCCACTCAAACAATCCACAGCTCGCATGGAAGTTGATTCCCTTAAGTAGCGGATCCAGCAGTTGGAGGCTGACAAACAGCGGTTAGCAGAGGAACTGAATAAACAGGGAAGTGCACCACCGCCTACCCCAACCTCCACCGATCAGCAGTACAACCAACTGCAGAGTGACTATCGGGCACTGAAGCAAAACTACGATGAACTGGCAAAAAGGTACCATGAGGGTGAGCAAGCCTTCTTCCATTTAAAGAGTCGATGTGAATATCTCGAAGCGGAGTTAAAGAAGGCACTTGACCAGCCACTCCCACAAGCATTGCCTGCACCTGCCTTGATGACATTCAACCCAACGAGACTCCAACAATAGCTGAGTGAACTTCGTAATGAAAACGCAATTCTCTTGAGCCATCTAACTGCCAAGGAAGTCGAGCTTAAGTCAGCGCTCAGCCAGTTGCGCATTAGCAATGACTAGTTGAGCAAACTGCGGGCGACAGAAAGTCCGAAGAACAATTTTTCATTCTAACTGAGCTAAAATCGTAAGACTACGTAGTTGATGGGTTACTACGATCGGAACCGGCTTACATCGGAGCTAGCAAAGATTAGTGAGGAGAGTGCCGAACACCGCCTCAAAACCTAAAACCAGAGGCTAATGGAGGAGATGTAGCAGTTCAGGCAGGAGTACAACCGCCTCAGCGATGATAACCTTCGATTAAAGAATGAGTTAGTACTGCTTAAAAGCGACCTCATTAAGCGGTAGAGCTACAAAATCGAGTGCTAGTCTATAACGAGGCAGCTGCACAGCGAAAAGCAGGGACAGCAACTCTACGCAACGGAATGCCTACGACTCAAAAACGAAGTAGCCACTCTCACCGAACTAAGATAGCAAGATAAGAAAGAATTCGAAGCATTGCTGCAATTGGAAAGAAAGGAAATTGGGCAGACCTTCAGACACGAGCATGAACGGGACTCAAATAAATCGGCACAGAAGTAGGAGGTGGAACGGTACCGCAATATGACGCAAAAACTCCACAACGATAAGGAGGAGATGGAGGAAGTTATCCGCGATCTCAATCTTGAACTGGCGTTGGAACGAGGCAAATCTCTTCGACTCGAAACAGAACTTTCAAAGACTTAAGAAGAGCTGCAGAAGCTTCGGCATCCCACTCATCGTAGCCGCAATCAAAGCACCGAGAAGAAATATACTATGAACAGGTTCAGTGAGGACTCCAAAGATTTGGATGATGCAGGCTAACTGGTGAAGTTGAGGGAGGAACTGCAGTACCTGCATGCCAATCGAGTCCACCAGGACGGTCAGATCAAGAAACTGCAAGAGTAGCTGCGACGGACCAAGCTGGAAGTTTCGGTCGACCACTCCGAGGACAGCCTTTTAAAGAAACAGCTGGACCTGTCAGTAAGGTAGATGAAGCATCTCAGCGAGCTCGCCAAATAAAACAACGGCGAGCTCATGCAAAAGATTGTTATGCTGTATACTGAAAAACAATAGCTCGAGAAAAAATCTCAATGCCAGCAGTTCTAACTGACCAAACTCTACGAAGTGCTCCAAACTCGTCGCGAGGAACTCGAGAACTGTTATAAGACTATCGAAGGGTTGCGAAAGGGAATAAGTGCACCGTTGCAAACTGCTGAACTTGATGAGTTGCTGCGCACCCGTCGCTAACGTCCATTCTGACCATTCATAATAATTTGTGCCTGTGAGGCAAGTAAACTACCCTCGGAAAACTCGTCAGAATTGCTTGACGGAGGAGTAGTCGATTGGCTCGTCGGAATCCAGCATCGATTCGTGGTCCAGATCGACGGTAGGGTTCATAGATATTGCTCGGAGCATGCGGAGCAGCTGCAGCTCTTTCAGCCTCCAACTAGAATCTTTAAGGCCCTTCTGCACGCATTCTTCAATCCAAGCCTCGCGGCGTTCGATGACCTCTTCGACTTGGAGGATGCTATTGCTATGCAGTTTGTTTAGCCTTCGCATGTCAGATTGATCGCCGTCCAGCTAATCCTACTAATCCTCATGCTCAGAGAGGTGACGAAGCTTCTCACCAGATTTAATAGCCGAGATGCTCCCCATGTTGTCCAACACGATGAGTTCGCCCGGCATCTTTTTCTTATCCTACAAAGACAACTCACTAATTTTTTTGTTCATTCCAACAGTCTTCTATTCGAACATTTCCACGAGAGTAGCTTCGTGGTCCGATTCATTTGAAAGCTGACTTAGCAGCTGATTGAAGTTATCCTTGTCTTCCGGTTTATTGTCCTTGGGGCCATCATCTGCTGGGAAGTATTACTCAACCTTCTCTTACTCCACACGGTTGTTCTCAAACATCAATCGCCGGTAGTGCTCATAGCGGTTCACGCGACTGTTCTTTTTTACTTGTCGGTACGCAATCCAAAAGTTTTTTATGGTTTCGACGGCCAGCTCCTTCTTTTACTCCTGCTGTCGCTCTTTGGTCCTCTGCAGCTCGAACATCTCTTCCATGAGCACATCCTTCTTCAAGCTATGTTCGTCCAACTCGCCCTTATTGATCTCGTTCGGGGTGAATTCGATGAGGTTACTTTTCTCTTTTGCCAGCTGCTTCTCTT
>ERZ724508.1370-NODE-1370-length-14661-cov-5.533069_pt1 | contig 14661 bp, 11 predicted proteins | sample MGYA00376041_ERZ724508 | MGnify/ENA primary metagenome ERZ724508 (study PRJEB28724, sample SAMN07190887) | wastewater metagenome | isolation source: effluent of sewage treatment plant in Hong Hong | place: USA: Christiansburg, Virginia | collected 2016-03-01 ...
GTTAATTTTAAGAACCGTTTTTCGGATTTAGATAAGGACTTAACTAAATCATATAAATCTCTGTTTGAAATTAAGTTCATAGTAGCAATACAATTTAAGTAGATTAATTATGGAACTCCTAATTGATTATACTAATTAACTAAAATTAATTAACTTTATTTAAAATTAATTGAAATGAAATTTATTTATTCTTTGCTTTTTATTGTATTCCTAATAGTTAACCACCATTCTTTTGCTCAGGTTAAAAATTGCCAATCGCACAAATCATCAGCTACTACAAGCTCAATTTATTATTCACCTGAAAACTTAAGAAGTGATACTTTTGATATTATTAAGTACACAATTAATCTAGATATTACCGATTTTGCCAATCAAAAAATTTCAGGAAATACTGTTGTGCGCTTTGCCCCTAAGTTAAATGGACAAGCTAAAATCAGTCTTGATTTATTAAAATTGACGATTGATAGCATTACTCAAAATAATACTCTTTTATCATATTCCTATAACGACACTTTGCTAAGAGTTAATTTACCTGCAATAGTAAATACAACGGATACCAATAATTTGATAGTTTACTATCATGGAACTCCACAAGGTGATCCAGCAGGCTGGGGAGGTTTTTCGTTTAGTGGAAATTACGCTTATAATTTGGGTGTTGGTTTTGGAGCAAACCCTCATAATTATGGGAGAGTTTGGTTTCCTTGCTTTGATAATTTTGTTGAAAAATCTAAATATGAATTTAACATTACTACCACTTTAGCTAAAACATCTTATTGCAATGGAGCTTTAATATCAGATATTACAAATGGAGCGGTACATACTCGCAAATGGATTTTAGATAAAGAAATTCCTACTTATTTAGCCTCAGTAGCTGTAGCAGATTATACTCAAGTTAATTGGAACATTAATGCTGCTAATGGTAATTTACCAGTAGTTTTAGCGGCAAGACCAACAGATACAACTGGACTTAAAAATGGTTTTGTGCATTTGCCAAATGCAGTATTAGGATTCGAGAATTATTATGGACCTTATGTTTGGAATAGAGTAGGATACTGCTTAGTGCCTTTTAATAGCGGAGCTATGGAGCATGCTACTAACATATCTTATCCTCAAGCAGCTACTGGCATAGCTTATGAGTTGCTCATGGCGCACGAATTATCGCATCATTGGTGGGGCGATTTAATGACTTGCGAAACGCAAGAAGATATGTGGTTAAATGAAGGAATGGCAAATTATAGTGAAAAATTATTTTTAGAGTGGACGTACAATTATGGTAAATATTTGGCAGAAGTGAAGGCTGAACATGACGATATTGTAAAGTACATTCATTTAAGGGAAAGTGGTTTTAGAGCTATTTCAGGTATTCCTCATAAGTATACATACGGCGATCATGTTTATAAAAAAGGATCGGATGTTGCGCATACTTTAAGAAGCTATATGGGTGACGTTGGCTTTTTTGATGGGTTAAAATATGTGATGCAGCAGAAGGCTTATAAGAGCATGAATAGCATTGAGTTTAGAGATTTACTAGAGACATCATCTGGTTTGAACCTTCATGATTTTTTTGACAATTGGGTTATGAATGGTGGATGGCCTCATTTTTCGATTGATTCAGTAAAAACAACAGGCTCAGCGGCGCCTTATACATCAGTTGTTTATGTAAAACAGAAATTATTTGGTGCTCCAAATTTATATTCAAATGTACCATTAGAAGTAAGTTTTATGGATGCCGCATGGACTAAAGAAATTAAAACAGTGACAATGTCAGGAGCTTCCCAGTCTTTTACAGTTCAAACTAATGTGTTGCCAGTTTATGCAGGTATGAATGTGGATTCAAAAATTAGTGATGCTATTTCATCAGAATATAAAACGATTAAAACAAATACTAACATAACTTATAGTTTGGGAAGAGCATTGGTTTTAGTTTCAAATAAAGGAGTGGATTCTTCCTACATAAGAATCGAACATAATATTGCTGCGCCTGATCCAATACAAAATAACCCTTATAATTTTCGTTTAAACTCCCAGCACTATTGGAAAGTTGATGGGATTTTATCTAACGGTTTTATCGGAAAAATTAGATTTAATTACGACGGAAATAAAAACATGTCGGGTAATAGTTATTTAGATACTTGTTTAACAGTTGTGAATGGCGACAGTATTATTTTATTGTACCGAAAAAATGCTGGAGATGATTGGAAAGAAGTATCGAGTTATACGAAATTTAAAATTTCTGCAAAATTAGGTTTTTTTACTGTTGATACTTTAAAGTTTGGCGAGTATGTTTTTGCGAATGGACATAGTAATATTTTAACTAATATTATGAACAAACAAAGCCAGTTAGCTGAATTGAATTTATATCCAAATCCAAGTTCAACTATTTTAAACGTAGCTATTGAAAATTATAAATTAACTGCAAATTCAAGTATAGATATTTACGATATGCAAGGAAAAACAGTGAAACATATTTCTACTGTTAATCTTGAAAGTACTATTTCCATTGAGGATTTGGCACCTGGTCAATATATATTAAATTTAATAGATAGGAGTAAAAAAGTGGCTTCAAAAACTTTTGTAGTAGAATAAACCGAGTTCTATCTAATTTTCTATAAAAAGGATCTGCCTTGATTTATGAAATCTGTGGAATAAAAAATCACGAACTTAGAACTTGTATCATTGCTTTTGCCTTCAATAAACACTCTTCGTATTCGTCTTCCGCATTACACATGGCTGTAATAGCACTTCCTACTGTAAAACTTAAATACTGTTTTTGTTCGTCGTAAAAAATACTTCTAATCAAAACACTTAAGTCAAAATCTCCTTTTTCAGTCATATAACCTAGTGCTCCTGAGTATGGTCCACGATTATATAATTCATATTCATCAATTAATTGCATCGCTCTTATTTTTGGAGCGCCAGTCATACTAGCCATCGGGAATGTAGCTTGAATAATATCTTTGAACGATGTGTTTTCTTTTAACTCGCAACTTACGGTGCTAACCATTTGATGGACTTGTTGGTAAGATTCAATATCACATAATTTATCAACGGTAACGCTTCCTTTTTTTGCGATACGAGATAAATCATTTCTAGCTACATCTACAATCATCACATTTTCAGTACGTTCTTTTAAATTTGACTGCAATTCGTTTTTAATTATATCATCTTCTTGCTTATTCGATAAACGCTTGGCAGTTCCTTTAATTGGCTTTGTAATTATTGTATTACCACTTTTGGTTAAAAATAATTCTGGACTTGATGAAATAATATATTGCTTATCAAATTTTGCTAATGCAGAATAAGGAGCATTACTAATGGCATTTAGTTTTTGATATATTTCTAATGGATTAATCGTTACATCATGTGCTTCAAAAGTGATGCAGTAATTTATTTCATAAATATCGCCTTGTTGTATATGTTTTTTTAATGCAGTTACTTTTTCAATGTATTTTTCCTTAGTAACAGTAGCTTTAATATTGATGTTCTGTTGCGAAGATTTAGCATCTTCAAAATTGATATTTCCTAAATCAATTTCTTCCTCAACTTCAACATAAAATTGTTTTGGAAATTGAAGTGGGTTGTTATCTTTTTCATTAAAAGATTCTATCTCGTTTTTGTAATCGTAATTTATAAAGGCAATCTGTTTTTTATTGGGAGATATACAATTACTAAAATTTTTATTAGAAAGCAGGATATTATTTTTGAAACCAAAGGTATTTTTATTGCATTGAAATAATACAAGGTATTTGTTCTCTTTTAAATATTTATGGATTGTTTGAATGATTTGTTTTTTATGAGCGTTTGAATTTAAGATTTTAATATGTTTATTAAACATGAGGTTTATCTGATTTTCTTTATTATTTAGGTTGTTAAAATATAACTAAAACGATTAAACTATTTAACAAATGGCGAAATCCATGTTTTGCTGAGTAAAATTCTAATAATTATTGAGTAAAAAGGAGTGTTTTTCTGTAGATTTTTTGTAATATTATATATCATATCATTTTATCATGAAAAAAATATTTTCACTGCTTTTTATTTGCTGTAATTTTTCAATTACATTATTCTCTCAAAACGTTGGGATTAATAATACTGGTGCTGCACCAGTTGCTAGTGCAATGTTGGATATAGTTTCTTCTGATAAAGGATTATTAGTGCCACGCTTTGCATTGTCTGATATTACAGTAGCTGCACCTGTAGTTGCTCCAGCAGTATCGTTAATCGTTTATAATACAGCAACGGCTGGAGTTTCTCCAAATAATGTATTACCAGGTTTTTATTATTGGGATGGTACTAAGTGGGTTGCTTTTTCTGGTAGTGGTGGCAGAGAGTGGGCATTGCTTGGTAATGCAGGAACCGTTGCTGGTACTAACTTTTTAGGAACAACAGATAATGTTGATTTACAATTTAGAGTAAACAACATTCAAGGTGGTAAAATTAATATCGCTAATAGTCAAACTTTTTTTGGTTATCAGGCTGGTTTGGCTACTACAGGAGTAGGTAACTCATTTTTTGGGACAAATTCCGGTATTGCAAATGCTGGCGGGACGCATAATACCGCAATAGGTAATTTGACATTTACAACTAGTACAATAGGTAATTTCAATACAACAGTAGGCTATGGTTCAATGAGAAATAATTTATCTGGAAGTAATAACACGTTTCTAGGCGTGAATGCTGGGGCAAATTGGAGCACTACTTCAAACAACACTGGTGTTGGTATGTTTGCACTGCAAGGTTTAGCGGCTGGAACAGGTGTTGGAAATACAGCATTAGGTTATGCAGCGGGTAGTGGCACTACGCCAAATAATTTAGCTACAGGTAATGGGAGTTACAATACGTTTTTAGGATATAACACTGCTATTAATGGGTCTGCTTTTACAAATGCAACAGCAATTGGAGCTAATGCTCTCGCAGGCGCAAGTAATGTTTTAATTTTGGGAAGTATTAATGGAACTAATGGTGCTACAAGTGATACAAAAGTGGGTATTGGAACAACTGTTCCTGGAACTTCAAATGGAGGAAATGTATCAGTTGAGAAGTTTAATATACTGTCATCTACCGTTCCTGCTGGTGCTGCATTGGCAGAAATTACAAATACAAGTACGCAAGGTTTAAATTTAGTTGTTTCTTCAAATAATGCTGCAGCAGTAACAAATAATCTTGTAGGAGTAATTAATGTTACCGCAAACGGGGGACTTTCTGCTGTATATGGATTGGCATTGCCTGCTGGTAATAACACAACAATAGGTGTAAGAGGAGCAGGTAATAATTCTAATAACTATGGAGTAAGAGGCTCCATCCCAACAGCTGGACCTTGGCTAGGATTGGGTGGATTATTTACGGGTGGCTTAGGTTATGCTAATGGTATTTATAATTTATCGGATAGGAGAGTAAAAAAAGATGTTGTACCAATAACTAATGCTGTTTCAATTATTCAAAAGCTTAATGGTGTGTCTTACAAATATAATACAGATGTTTTTATTTCAGCTAAAGGAGACGATAGAACCTATTTAGGATTTATTGCTCAAGATGTAGAAGCTGTATTACCAGAAATTGTGGGCTCGAAAAATATACCCTTAGGTTCCTCTGAAAATTTGAATTCAAATAGTGTGGAGAATAATTTTTTAAATGCAAAATTAGTTGATTATGTTCAAGTAGTTCCAGTTCTTGTAGAAGCTATTAAGGAGCAACAAAAACAAATCGAAGAATTAAAAAATGAAATTCAAAAATTGAAGAAAGAAAAGTAATTGTTATAACACAATGATTATTAAAATAAGACACATACTAGTTACAACATTTTTAAGTTTGTCTTCTGTGAATTTTTTCTCACAGGGCCTTTATAACAATGGCGCAAACATTGTTTTTTCTGGCAATGCTCAAATGTATATTGATGATATCACTAATGGTAATTATTTCACAACCGGTACTGGCTCAATAACAGCTAGTGCCACATCAACCATTACTTTATTAAAAAATTGGACAAATAACTCCAGCAACAACGGCTTTGCTACACCTGATGGCGGAGGAGTTGTTTTAGCAGGTAATGCCCAAACAATTGGTGGTTCAGCAGCTACAGCTTTTTATAATTTGTCGTTAACAGGTAATGGTATTAAAACTTTAGCTGTTAATTCAACAACTGTAGGCGGACAAGCTACTTTTACAGGTGTTTTATCTGTTGGTTCCTCTACCTTAGATTTAAATGGAAATAGAATGGATGTGACCAATAGTGCTGTCGGTGCTATTACACGAAGCAGTGGTTATATTATTAGTGAAACCAATACCGCAGTAAATCCTAGTATCATTAGATGGTATCATCGCACGGTTGGCGGCTCTAAAGTTTATCCTTTTGGAGTAGCAGGTTCTTATATCCCATTTACTTTTAATATCGTTACACCAATGACTAATACTGCTGCTTATGTTGATGTGTCAACTCGTGCTACTGCTGCTGCGGATAACTTGCCTTGGGCAGGTGCTAGTAACGTGGCTGCTGTTAGTAATATGTATTCGCCAAACCCTCCCGTTTCTCCCGATGGTACAATTCCCTCAGTTATTGATAGATGGTGGGATATTACTAATAGTCATCCAGTAACAGCTAATGCAACATTTAGTTATAGAGGTTCAGAAAATACCTTAAATGATCCTCTTTATTTTGCTGGAGCTATGATTGGCGCTCAATACTGGAACGGCTCTCAATGGGTGCCTAATAATGGAACGATTGGTAGCGCAGCATCTGTTACCACTGGCGTTGGAAACGTTGTAGCTAATAACCTTACCACATTTTGTCCTTGGATCTTATCTTTGGTATTAGCACCATTACCTGTTGAATTAATTGACTTTAAAGCAACATGCGTTAATAATGAAATAGTTGTAGAATGGTGTACGGCTTCCGAAAAAAATAACGGCTATTTTACCGTTGAGCAATCAGCAGATGGAACTAATTTTGTTTCAGTTGCCCAAGTATATGGTAACGGCACAACTACCAGCAAACATTGTTATAAGCATATTACTAGTTCCATTTCTGATGTTACTTATTTTAGATTAACATCAACTGATGATCATGGAATGAAAAGCATATCTAACGTTATTTCTATTAGTTCATGTGATGACCTGAGTGGTACTATTTTAATTGCCAATGATGGTACAAATGAAGTTGGTGTCATTTTAAATTCCTCGAATGACCAAGAATTAGAATTACAAGTTCACAATGCTTTAGGACAATTGATAGAAACTAAAAACATCCAAGCTATTAAAGGATATAATAATATTAGAGTTGATTTAAGTAATGTATCGAACGCTATTTATTACGTATCGGTATATCATGCAAATGAAAAACTGATTAGTAAAAAGATAGTGGTATCAGATGTTATGCGCTAACAATTTTCTTGATAGTTTCCACCCAATCATCACCACTGTTTAAGCTTTCTACCAATTGAATTTTTTCGCCACCATGTTCATGAAAAATTTCTTGGTATTCTGTTCCAATTTCATAAATGGTTTCTAAGCAATCTGCCGTAAAAGCCGGAGAAAATACTAATAAATTTTTCGCTCCTTTTTTTGCCAATTCTTCCACTACTTTATCACTGAAAGGTGTTAACCATTTATTATCTAAACGACTTTGAAAACTAACTGTGTATTTGCCTTCTGGTATATTTAATTTCTCTACTAATGCCTTTGTTGTTTGATAACAACCTGCTTTGTAGCAGTAGTAATTTTCGTTTGACAATTCTGTTTCGCAATGATGATCTTTACATAAATATCCATCTTCATAAACTTTATCTACTTGCCTTTCGGGTAAACCATGGTAACTAAAAATAATATGATCATATTTATTCATATCATGTTGCTTAGCTCTATTGACGATACAATTAATATAATCGTCATTATCATAGTACTGACTAATCATTTTAATTTCAGGAATCACCCACCATTTACTCACAATGCGCATAAATTCTTGTAAAGCGCTCCCAGTACTACTTGAAGCGTATTGAGGAAATAAAGGAAATACAATGATTTTATGATAGCCTTCTTTTTTCATTCGAGCCAAAACACTTTCCATACTCGGGCTTTGGTAACGCATTGCCATTTCAACTGTCACATCTGGGCCAACAGCTATCTGCAATTTTTCCTGTAAATCAAGGGTATGTTTTAATAAAGGAGAACCTGTTTTTTCGTCCCAAATAGCCTTGTATAATTTTGAGGAATTACCCGAACGAAACGGAACAATAATGCCATTTACTAATAGGGTTCTGGCAAACCAAGAAATATCAATAACACGTTCGTCATTTAAAAACTGCGTTAAGTATTTTCTCACATCCGATTTTTTAGGACTGTCTGGCGTTCCTAACTGTAAAAGTAATATGGCTGTTTTATGTTTCATAGTATTTGGTAATTAACCGCAAAGACCGCAAAGTTATTTTTTTTAGGAGAGTTCGCAAAGAAGTAACAAAGATTATTCACTATTGTTTGGTTTACGCCTTATGGGATTAAACGCTGCGTTCTTTGCGACTTTTCTCTGCTTCTTTGCGGTTAAAAGAATATTTCCATAATCCTAAAATTTTCGCCATTTTTACGGGCTAAATGAATCAAAAACAAAATCAAGAAAAAGAGCCAAAACGTATTGCCATCATGGGCAGTACAGGAAGTATTGGAACTCAGGCTTTAGACGTTATTCGCGACAATCCAACTCATTTTGAAGCTGAGGTTTTAGTAGCAAATTCAAATGCTGATTTGTTAATAAAACAAGCTATTGAGTTTAAGCCAAACGCGGTTGTTATTGGTGATGAAAGCAAATATCAGTATGTGAAAGAGGCTTTGTTTACCCATGATGTTAAAGTATTTGCTGGAGCAAAATCTATTGAACAGATTGTAGAAATGGAAACCATTGATACGGTTTTAGCTTCTATTGTTGGCTATGCAGGTTTGGCATCTACAATTAATGCCATCAAACATAAAAAAGCCATCGCTTTAGCTAATAAAGAAACACTAGTGGTTGCTGGAGATATCGTCACTAAATTAGCTTACGAGAATGCTGTGAATTTATATCCAGTAGATTCAGAGCATTCCGCTATTTTTCAATGTTTGGTTGGCGAATTTGATAATGAAATTGAAAAAATATATTTAACTGCTTCAGGCGGGCCTTTCAGAGGAAAAGACAGAGTGTTTTTAGCAAATGTTACTAAAGCTCAAGCACTAAAACACCCAAATTGGGTGATGGGAGCTAAGATTACGATTGACTCGGCTAGCTTAATGAATAAAGGATTAGAAGTCATTGAAGCCAAATGGTTATTTAATTTAAAAGCCGAACAAATTGATGTGATTGTGCATCCTCAAAGCATTGTTCACAGTATTGTTCAATTTACGGATGGCAGCATGAAAGCGCAAATGGGCTTGCCAGATATGAAATTGCCTATACAATATGCATTCACCTATCCTGAGCGTATTAAAACAAACTTCCCACGTTTTGATTTTTTTAACTATCCGCAGTTAACATTTGAGAAGCCAGATACAGAAACCTTTACTAACTTAGCACTAGCTTTTAAAGCCATGGAAAAAGGCGGGAACATGCCTTGTGTTTTAAATGCTGCTAACGAAATAGTTGTGCAAGCTTTTTTAGAAGATAAGATTGGATTTTTGCAAATGAGCGATATTATTGCAAAAGCATTAGATAAAATGCCGTTTATTAAAACTCCAAGTATGGAAGATTATATTCAATGCGACAAAGAAACACGATTATTGACAACAGAATTAATTAAAAAATAACTATGGGTACTTTTATTAATATAGCACAATTTATAACAAGCTTAGGCTTATTAATTTTGTTGCATGAGTTTGGACATTTTATCACGGCGCGTATGTTTAAAATACGAGTGGATAAATTTTATATGTTCTTCGACTTTTTATTTCCCTTACCAGGTGTTTTAAATTTCGCTTTATTTAAAAAGAAAATTGGCGATACCGAATACGGTATAGGTTGGTTCCCAATGGGCGGTTACGTTCAAATTGCAGGGATGATTGACGAAAATTTAGATACAGAACAAATGAATAAACCAGCTGAGCCTTGGGAATTTAGAGCACATCCAGCTTGGCAACGTTTAATTGTGATGTTAGGTGGTATCATCGTTAATGTTTTATTAGCGTTTATTATATACGCGATGGTATTATTTACTTGGGGCGAACAAAAGGTGCCCATGAGTAGTTTAAAAAACGGAATTGAATGTAATGACTCTTTAGGTTTGGCCGTTGGGTTTAAATCGGGAGACAAAATTGTTTCAGTGGATGGAAAGCCAGTGAAATATTTAGATGATTTAAGAATAGAATTATTATTAGGAAGCAAAGTTCAAATTGATAGAGGTGGGCAAAACGTTGAAATTGTATTGCCTAAAAATTTCTTAGATCAAATTGCTACTTCCGAAAAATTTGGTTTTGGAAACCCTCGTGTTCCTGCTGTTTTTATGGAGTTTTCTTCAGAATCTATTAATAAAGATGCTGGATTAAAACCTTTAGATAAAATTGTAGCAATTAACGATTCAATACCTGTTAACTTTAATGATGAGTTAATACTAGCATTAAAATCTCAAAAAGGACAGGTGGTAAACTTAACTATTGAAAGACAATCTGAAAGATTAGTTGTTCCCGTTAAAGTATCGAGTGATGGCAAAATGGAAGCTAAAATTGGCGCTAAAAGTTTTGACGATATGGTTGAAAAAGGCATCATTGCTTATGAAACTAAGACATTCGGTTTCTTTGAATCTATTCCTGCAGGTATTGCTTTAACTTTTGATAAATTAGATTTTTACGTACGTCAGTTTAAATTAATTTTTACTCCAAGTACTGGTGGTTATAAACACATTGGAGGTTTTAAATCAATGTCTAAAATGTTTGGAGAAGAATGGATTTGGGAAGATTTTTGGAACCGTACAGCGTTTTTATCAGTAGTATTAGCATTCATGAATTTATTGCCAATTCCTGCTTTAGATGGAGGACACGTTGTGTTTACTTTATACGAAATGATTACACGTCGTGCGCCAAGCGTGAAGGTATTAACTTATGCCCAATATATTGGAATGGGAATATTGTTATTGTTGATGCTTTACGCCAACTTAAACGATTTTGTGCATTTTTTCAAGTAACTTTTAGCAATAACTACATTATAGTTTAGATGAGAGAATTAAATTTCAAATATACAATGAGATCCATCTTTTGTCTTGTGTCTTTTATCTTGTGTCTTAATCTAAAAGGACAAGATAAAACCATTAGTTCTGGCAATAAACCTTCAACTTCAGTTGCAAATTCAAAGCATAAAATCATGCTGATTCCTTTTGAGAATCGCATGTATTTGAGTGAGATTGACTTTTTAATTAATAAAGAATCAAAACTCAATGCCAAGCAAATTAAAGCTACGATGCGTGATGGTTTAAATGAACAGTTTTATAAGCGTTTAAAGTCTAAAATGTCGGTGGTTGATTTATTAGAAGATACAACTAAAACAAAAAAAGATTTAGAAAATGTATATCAGTATTTATCTTACCAATATTTAAAAGTTCCCAACCAGGATAATTACAAGCCACCTGTTAAAGAAAAAGAAGAGAAAACAGTTCATAATGGGCAATTAACCGTTGAAAGTAATAGCGATGCCCGTTTTATGAACGCATGGATAAAAAGCCCAACCGTAGTGCCTTACTTGAGTGGTAAGTATAAAACTAATTTATTTTTATTTTTTAATGAATTAGACATTAAAGCATTAAATGGAATTCCTGGAGATTTAAACACAAATCCTGCCCGTAAAATAATTTTACATTATACCGTGTATACGGTTGATGCCAAAGAAATTAATTCAGGTATTGCTGAGGTTAGCTTGCCCGCTAATGTTAATAGTCCTACTAAAATCATAAATATATATTTTGCTCAGCTGGCTGACATTGTAGCTGCTCGTATTGATAAAGCTTTATTGTCGAAATAATCAAAAATTAACAAATTCCTTTTGTTAATAAATACAATTTAGATGTAACATTTTAAGAAGTAATACATTTATTTTTGTTAGATAAAATCACGAAAATGAAGATAAAATTTTTAATTATTTGTACAGCTTTAATTGCATTATCATCTTGTGTTCCACAACGATTAATGGAAGAAACAAAAGCTAAATTATCTACCTGCGAAACAGAATCTGCAGCTGCTAAAAAAAATGCAACCGAATTGGAAGCTAAAAATGCAGAAATGAAGGAAACTATTGTCAAGGAAGAAAAAGAGCTAGCAGGCTTGCAAAGAGATACGGCTATTATGGGCACTAATCTAAGATTACTATCTAATAAATATGATAAATTAAATTTAGTAAATGATCAGCTATTAGATAAATATAACCGTATGTTAGCTGGATCAGAAAAAGATAACGCTAAATTGAGTGGACAATTACAAATGACTCAAGAACAGTTATTGAAAAAAGAAGATGAGTTAAAAGCTTTAGAACTTAAATTAAATAAACAACAGCAAGACTTAGACGCTTTATCGATTGAACTTAAAAAACGTGAAGCACGTGTGAATGAATTAGAAGAAGTATTAAAAAAGAAAGACCAAGCAACGGCTGATTTGAAAAAGAAATTACAGGATGCGTTAATGGGCTTTGAAGGAAAAGGCTTAACGATTACTCAAAAAAATGGAAAAGTATATGTGAGTATGGATGAATCTTTATTATTTGAAAGCGGTAAAACAGCAGTGCAACCTAAAGGTATAGAAGCATTGAAAAATGTAGCGAAGGTGTTAGAGCAAAATGCTGATATTAATGTTTTAATTGAAGGGCATACTGATGATGTGCCAATGGTTGGAAAAGGAGAAATTAAAGACAATTGGGATTTAAGTGTAATTAGAGCAACATCCGTAACAAAAATTATTTTACAAAATTCTAAAACAGAACCTACTCGTATTACATCAGCAGGAAGAGGAGAGTTTTTTCCTTTAGATGCTGCTAAAACACCAGAAGCTCGTAAGAAAAATAGAAGAACAGAAATTATCCTAACTCCTAAATTAGATGAATTATTAAAAGTTTTAGGAAGCAACTAGAATTTATTGACTTTATTTCAAAGCCCTTCTCATTATAAGAAGGGCTTTTTTGTAATCAAATTTTCATGAAATTCATACAACCTATATTTTTAGCTTATCTTTTTTTAATCAATAGCTATGCATATGTATTAATGTGGTATGATAAATATCAATCAAAGCAAAGAGGTAAACGTGTTCCTGAAAATAAATTATTTTTTATAGCCTTTATTTTTGGCGCAATAGGAATTTTTTTAGGAATGAAATCACCTATTTATCATAAAGCAGCTAAAACTAAATTTAAGATTGGAATTCCTTTACTGATTGTATTAAACGCAATATGTGTTTATCTTATTTACAGATTTAAATAAAAAAAGCCGCTCAATTTGAACGGCTTTTAAATTATTTAGTGGTGGTGCCCACCTGGCCCGTGAACGTGACCATGATCTAATTCTTCTGCAGTAGCTTCTCTTACAGATAATACTTCGCCTACAAAATGTAAGTTATGATCCGCTAAAGGATGATTAAAATCCATGATCACATAATCATTCCCAATTTCCTGAACAAAGCCCATTAATTGGTTTCCGTCAGCATCATTCATCATTAACTCTTCTCCTTCTTTAACTCTTTCAGAATCAAAGACACCGTCAACGTTAAAGGCTTCTTTAGGAATTTTTGCAATCATTTCTTTATCAGAAACACCGTAACCGTTTGCAGGTGTTACTTTAAAATCAAATTTATCTCCTACTTTTTTGTCTGCTAAATTTTTTTCAAAATCAGGTAATAATTGACCAACGCCAAATATAAACGTGAAAGGATGATCAGTTGATGTTTGCTCTACTAATTCAGGAGCTTCGTTGTCGATGTGAGATGATAAATGATAATTTACCGATACCACTTTGTTTTTATTAATTGTCATTTTAGTTTTTTTGTCATGCTGAACTTGTTTCAGCATCTCACTTTTTTATGTTTATTTTAAAACAGATCCTGAAACAAGTTCAGGATGACTGTTCACTTATTCAAAGTTCTAATATTAGAAATCAAATTTAATTCCTTGCGCCAACGTTAATTTAGTTCCGTAGTTAATAGTATTTGTTTGACGACGCATATATGCTTTCCAGCTATCTGATCCACTTTCGCGACCACCACCTGTTTCTTTTTCGCCACCAAATGCACCACCAATTTCAGCACCACTAGTTCCGATATTAACGTTTGCAATTCCACAGTCGCTACCAGCTGCAGATAAGAATTGCTCTGCTTCACGCATGTTTAATGTCATGATAGAAGAAGATAAACCTTGAGGAACACCGTTTTGCATGGCAATGGCTTCATCCAGTGTTTTATATTTCATGATGTATAAAATTGGAGCAAATGTTTCGTGCTGTACAATTTCAAAATCATTTTTAGCTTCTGCAATACAAGGTTTTACGTAGCATCCGCTTTCGTATCCTTTTCCTTCTAATACACCACCTGGTACTAATATTTTTCCACCTTCAGCAATTACTCGCTCAATAGAAACCATATAATCTTTTACCGCAGCTTTATCAATTAATGGACCTACGTGATTTTTCTCGTTTAATGGATCACCAATAACTAATTGTTTGTAAGCATTTACTAATTTTTGTT